>Ga0153956_1000591_pt1 | contig 39135 bp, 31 predicted proteins | sample TSFL040MetaG_FD_104704 | JGI IMG/M metagenome (GOLD analysis project Ga0153956, IMG submission 104704) | Attine ant fungus gardens microbial communities from Florida, USA - TSFL040 MetaG | ecosystem: Host-associated > Fungi > Mycelium > Unclassified | place: USA: Florida, Wekiwa Springs... | reverse complement strand
TCGCAACGGTACCCATCCCATCCGCCGTCAGCAGGATGATCCGTGCCCGCCAAACATGCTTCTGCGGCGATCCACGCGCGGCGACGAGCGCCTCAAGCCGAGCCCTGTCCGAAACCGTAACCGCGATGCTGATACCTGTGCGCATACCCGGAGCGTCGCACGGCGCAGCCCTCACGGAAATCTCAAACCGGACTCGTCCGTTCCGATCGATCCACTAGGCACCCCGCACCACCGCCTTCGGAAACCCCGACCACACCTGATCGTAATCCGCGTCCAGGCTCCCCGTCTCCAGCGCGAACTGGGTCGGGCGGAAGACCCAGCGGCTTTCGATCATGAAGGCCATCGTGCCGTCGATCTTGTGCGGCTTCAGCTCGGCCTCGCTGGCGCCTTTCCAGCTCGCCACGTCGGGGCCGTGGCCGCTCATCTGGTTGTGGAGCGACAGCGCGCCGGGCTGGAACCCTTCCGCCTTGGCGTCGTAGGCGCCGTAGAGCAGGCCCATGCACTCGCTCATCACGTTGCGGTGGAACCAGGGCGGGCGGAACGTGTCCTCGGCGACCATCCAGCGCGGCGGGAAGATCACGAAATCGACGTTCGCGGTGCCGGGCACGTCGCTCGGCGAGGTGAGGACGGTGAAGATCGACGGATCGGGATGATCGAAGCTGACCGTGCCGATCGTGTTGAAATGCTTCAGATCGTAGCGGCAGGGCGCGAGATTGCCGTGCCACGCGACCACGTCGAGCGGCGAGCGGCCGAGATTGGTGCTCCAGCACGCGCCGAGGAATTTCTGCACCAGCTCGTAATCGCCCTCGACATCCTCGAACCAGGCGACCGGCGTCTCGAAATCGCGCGGATTGGCGAGGCCGTTGGCACCGATCGGGCCGAGATCGGGCAGGCGGAAGGGTGCCCCATGATTCTCCGCCACGTACCCGCGCGCCTTGCCGTCGGGCAGCTCGACGCGGAAGCGCACCCCGCGAGGGATCAGCGCGACCTGGCCGGGGGCGATGTCGATCCGGCCCATCTCGGTCAGCAGGCGCAAGGCGCCCTGCTCGGGCAGGATCAGCAACTCGCCGTCGGCCGAGACGAAGGCACGGTTCACCATGTCCTTCGTCGCGCGATAGATGTGCATCGCGACGCCGGTCTGCGATTGCGGCGGATTGCCGCCGGCCGAGGCCACCACGATCGTCGTCAGGCTGTCGAGCCAGTCGCAATCCTGTTCGAACTCCAGCGGCTTCCAGCGCATGCGATTGGGCGCGAGCGGATCGGGCGACAGGCCCGGCGCGAAGTTCATCGCGTTGGTATAGCGCTGGAAGGCGGGATGCGCGGCGCTGGGGCGCAGGCGATAGAGCCACGAGCGGCGATTCTCGTGCCGCGGCGCGGTGAACGCGGTGCCGGAGAGCTGCTCGGCATAAAGGCCGAAGGGCGGCTTTTGGGGCGCGTTGCGGCCCTGTGGGAGCGCGCCGGGCACGGCCTCGGTGGCGAAGTGATTGCCGAAACCGGTCATGTAATTCTGGTCAGCCATGCTCTCTCTCCTTCCTCTCCCCTGAAGGGAGAGGATAGCGAAGCTTGCGGGCGTGCCCGCTAGCGTAGCTTGGAGAGGGGGCGGTCGCATCGCGACCGCGCGAAGCTGCGCTTCGCTACCCCTCTCCCAACTCCGACTAGGCAGCGAGCTGCCAAGTCTTCGTATCCCTCTCCCTTTTGGGAGAGGGTGATTGCGTCAAGCCTCGACCTTGCCCGGCACGACACCGCGCCGGATCTGATCCAGCTCGATGCTCTCGAACAGCGCCTTGAAGTTCCCCTCGCCGAAGCCGTCATTGCCTTTGCGCTGGATGATCTCGAAGAAGATCGGGCCGACCATGTTCTCGGTGAAGATTTGGAGCAGCAACCCGCCGCCGGTCTCCGGCGCGCCGTCGATCAGGATGTGGCGCTTGCGCATTTCGGCGACGTCATGGCCGTGGCCGGGCAGGCGCTTGTCGATCAGGTCGAAATAGGTGTCGGGCGCGGTCTGGAATTTTATGCCGTTGGCGCGCAGCTGGTCGATCGTCGCGAAGATGTCGTCCGTCGCCAGCGCGAGGTGCTGGATGCCTTCGCCCTTATAATCCTTGATGAACTCCTCGATCTGCGAATGCTCGTCCTGGCTTTCGTTCAGCGGGATGCGGATCTTGTCGTCGGGCGCGGTCATCGCCTTGGAGAAGAGGCCGGTCGACTGGCCCTCGATGTCGAAATAGCGAATCTGGCGGAAGTTGAAGAGGCGCTCGTAATAATCCGCCCAATAATCCATCCGGCCGCGCTGCAGATTGTGCGTCAGGTGATCGAGCGTGTGGAGGCCGACGCTGTTGTCGTCGACGCCCTTGCCGGTGGGTTCGAAATCGGTCTCGTAGATCTTTGACTTCTTGTCGACGAGATAGAGATTGGCGCCGCCGATCCCTTCGATCGCCGGGATGTCGAGCTCGCCGGGGCCGTGCTGGCCCTTCACCTCGGTCGCGCCGCGTTCCAGCGCCATGTCGCGCGCCTTCTCGCCGTCCTCGACGCGGAAGGCCATCGCGTTGGCGCTGGGGCCGTGCGCGTTGCGGAAGCCGGCGACCTGCCCCGCATCATCCATGTTGAGCAGGAAGTTGATGTCGCCTTGCGCATAGCGGCGCACGTTCTTCGACTTGTGCGTGCCGACATGGGTAAAGCCCATCTTCTCGAACAGATCGGCCATCGCCTCGGGATCGGGCGAGGTGAACTCGACGAACTCGAAGCCGTCGAGGCCCATGGGGTTGTCGTGCGCGTCGGTCATGATTCTGCTCCGAAACTGGTAACAGTTGAAACTATATCAGCGCGAGAGGCCGGGGTCAAAGCTTCGCCTCCTAAAATCCTCCCCCCGCCAGGGGGAGGTGTCAGGCGCACGCCTGACGGAGGGGGAGGATAGGAACGCACTATCGAGAGGACGTCGCTGCCCGCCCCCTCCGTCGCCTTCGGCGCCACCTCCCCCTGGCGGGGGAGGATCGTGACGTTCCAAGCCTTGCGGTCAGGCTTTCCATGTCCATTTTGGCAATGCGCCGGATGTGTTCTATGCGATCGGCGAAACACACAAAGGGGTCCGCCTTGCCGCATCGCTTCGCCACGCTCGCCGTCCTTCCTTTCCTGGCACTGGGCGCAAGCGCGGGAGCGCAGCAGATTTCGGGGCGCGCGCTCGACCAGAGCAGCGCGAGCGTGCCGGGGGCGAACTGGCGCGAGGCGAAGCCGGCGCTGGCGCGGCACGCGATGGTCGCCTCGGACCAGCACCTCTCGACCGATGTCGGCGTGCAGATTTTGAAGGCGGGCGGCAATGCGGTCGATGCGGCGGTCGCGGTCGGCTATGCGCAGGCGGTGGTCAATCCGTGCTGCGGCAATATCGGCGGCGGCGGATTCATGGTCGTGCATCTCGCCTCGGGCAAGAATCTGTTCCTCGATTTCCGCGAGAGGGCGCCGCTCAAGGCCGACGCGAAGATCTTCCAGGATGCGGACGGCAACGTCGTTCCCGGCCGCAGCACGGGGACGTGGCTGGGCGTCGGCACGCCGGGCACGGTGATGGGGCTGAACGAGGCGCTGGCGAAATACGGCACGATGCCGCTGGCGAAGGTGATGGCGCCGGCGATCGCGCTGGCCGAGAAGGGCTTCATCCTGCAGCCGGGTGACGTGAAGATCCTCAATCAACGCACCAAGGATTTCGCCGAGGAGCCGAACGTCGCACCGATCTTCCTGAATCACGGCCAGCCCTGGAAAGTGGGCGAGAGACTCGTGCAGACCAATCTTGCACGCACGCTGAAGGCGATCGCGGCAGGTGGCACCAAGGCGTTCTACAGCGGCCCGATCGCCGAGAAGGTGGTCGCGGCGAGCCAGGCGGGCGGCGGACTGTTCACGATGCAGGACTTCGCCGATTACACCGTGCAATGGGACACGCCCGTAGGTTGCACCTATCGCGGCTATCAGATCGTCGCCGCCCCGCCGCCGAGCTCGGGCGGCGCGACGGTGTGCGAGATATTGAAGACCGTCGAAGGCTATCCGATGGGCAAATACGGCTACGCCTCGGTCGAGGCGACGCATTACCTGATCGAGACCGAGCGCCGTGCCTTCGCCGATCGCAACACCGCCTTGGGCGATCCGGCGTTCATCAAGAACCCTGTGACGAAGCTGATTTCCGAAGAGCACGCCGCCAAGCTGCGCTCCACGATCCAGCCTGATCGTGCGACGCCGTCGTCGGAGATCAAGGGCGAACTCGGGCCGGCCGAGGGCACCAACACGACGCATTATTCCGTGGTCGACGCCAAGGGCAATGCGGTCGCCGTCACCTTCACGATCAACTACCTGTTCGGGGTGGGCAAGATGGCGGGCGACACCGGCTTCTTCCTCAACAACGAGATGGACGATTTCACCTCCAAGCCCGGCGTGCCCAACGGCTTCGGGTTGGTGCAGGGCGAGGCGAACGCGGTTGGGCCGGGCAAGCGCCCGCTCTCTTCGATGTCGCCGACCATCGTGCTGCAGGGCGGCAAGCCCTATTTCGTGACCGGCAGCCCGGGCGGCTCGACGATCATCACCACCGTGACGCAGACGATCCTCAACGTGATCGATTACGGCATGAACGCGCAGCAGGCGATCGACGCGCCGCGCTTCCACCATCAATGGCTGCCCGACGCGGTGATCGTCGAGCCGGGCTATCTGACCGACGATAGCCAGGCGAAGCTGACCGCGATGGGCTATGATCTGAAGTCGATCGCCGGGATCGGCGCCGACGAGGCGATCCGCATCAACCGCAAGACCGGCATGCTCGAAGGTGCCAACGATCGCCGTCGCCCGGCCGGATCGGCGGCGGGATATTGAGCGCGACCGTTCCCCAACCCGTTCGCCCTGAGCTTGTCGAAGGGCGTGTGTCCAAACGTGCTTCGACAAGCTCAGCACGAACGGAGGTAGGTATATGGCCGACGCGCTGAAGCTCGATGCGTTCCTGCCCTACCGGCTGTCGATCGCCTCGAACGCGGTGTCGGAAGCGATCGCCACCGCCTATCAGGCGCTGTTCGGGCTGCGCATTCCCGAATGGCGGCTGGTCGCGGTGATCGCCGAGCATGAGGGGATCACGCAGCAGGCCTTGGTCGCGGCGACGCGCATGGACAAGGTGAGCGTCAGCCGCGCGGCGATCGCGCTGGTCGATCGCGGGCTGGTGCAGCGCCGGCCGAACACGCAGGACCAGCGCTCGCACCTGCTCTCGCTCAGCGAGGCGGGGAGGGCGCTTTACGACGACGTCGCGCCCAAGGCGCTGGCGCTGGAGCGGCAGGTGTTCGCGGGGTTCGCGGCGTCCGAGCTGGAGGCGTTCAGTGCGATGCTGACACGGATCGAGGCGGCAGCGGCGCGGCTCGATCACTCAGAGGGTTGATCGGCGGGGGCATCTCTCGCTAAGCGCGAAGCAGCCCTCCCCAGGCGAACCATCAACCAGGAGTTCGCTTGTGCCCCAGATGTTAAACCGTGCCGGACTGAAAGTTGCGGAGCCGCTCGTCGCGTTCGTCGAGGAGCAGGTGCTGCCACCGCTCGGCATCGGCGCGGCGGCATGGTGGAGTGGCGTGGCCGGTATCTTCGCCCGCCTCGCACCGGAGAATCGCGCGCTGCTCGTCAAGCGCGACGACCTGCAGGCGAAGATCGATGCGCGCTACGAAGCGGGCTTGCCGGTCGACGAGGCGTTCCTGCGCGAGATCGGCTATCTCGTGCCCGAGCCTGCGCCGTTCACCATCGGCACCGGGAACGTCGATCCCGAGATCGCGACGAAGGCCGGGCCGCAACTCGTCGTGCCGGTGCTCAACGCGCGCTTCGTGCTCAACGCCGCGAATGCGCGCTGGGGCAGCCTGTACGACGCGCTCTATGGCACCGATGCGTTGCCGGGCAGCGCGAAGCCGGGCGGCTACGATGCGACACGCGGCGCGCAGGTGATCGCTTACGCCAAGGCGTTTCTCGATAAAACGGTGCCGCTGGCTTCCGGCTCCTGGATGGATTTCAAGGGCGGCGAGCCGGCGCTGGCCGATCCGACGCAATTGGGCGGGCGGGCGGGGGAGTCGCTGCTGTTCCACCACAACGGGCTGCACATCGAGATCGTGATCGACCGCGCCAGTGCGATCGGCCGTGCCGATCCGGCGGGCATTGCCGATGTCGTGCTGGAGGCGGCGCTCACCACGATCGTCGATCTCGAGGATTCGGTTGCGGCGGTCGATGCCGGGGACAAGGTCGCGGCCTATGCCAACTGGCTCGGGCTGATGCGCGGCGATCTGAGCGAGACGTTCGAGAAGGGCGGCAAGGCGCTCACGCGCACGCTCAACGCCGATCGCGTGTTCGATACGATCACCTTGCCCGGCCGCTCATTGCTGTTCGTGCGCAATGTGGGTCACCTGATGACCACGCCCGCCGTGCTGCTGCCCGACGGTAGCGAGGCGCCCGAGGGCATTCTCGATGCGATCATGACCTCGACGATCGCGCTCTACGATCTCAATGGCCTCGGAAAATACCGCAACAGCCGCGCCGGTTCTGTCTATATCGTGAAGCCCAAGATGCACGGGCCGGAGGAATGCGGCTTCACCGACCGGTTGTTCGACGCGGTCGAGGATCTGCTCGGGCTCACACGCCACACGATCAAGGTTGGCGTGATGGACGAGGAGCGGCGCACCTCGGCCAATCTCGCCGCCTGCATCCATGCGGTGAAGGACCGCATCGTCTTCATCAACACCGGCTTCCTCGATCGCACCGGCGACGAAATCCACACCGCGATGCGTGCTGGGCCCTTCATCCCGAAAGGCGAGATCAAGAGCGCGCGGTGGATCAAGGCCTATGAGGATCGCAATGTCCGTATCGGCCTCGCGCACGGCCTCTCGGGCAAGGCGCAGATCGGCAAGGGCATGTGGGCCGCGCCCGATCGCATGGCCGACATGATGGAGCAAAAGATCGGCCACCCGATGTCGGGCGCGAACACCGCCTGGGTGCCGAGCCCGACCGCGGCGACGCTCCACGCGCTGCATTACCACCAGGTCGATGTGTTCGTGCGGCAGAAGGCGATCGCCGGCGAGGCGATCCCGCCGCTCGCGCCCTTGCTCACCGTGCCGCTCGCCGAAGGCCGCAACTGGACGCCGGACGAGGTGGTCCGCGAACTCGACAACAACGCGCAAGGCATTCTCGGCTATGTCGTGCGCTGGATCGATCAGGGCGTCGGCTGCTCGAAAGTGCCCGACATCCACGATATCGGCCTGATGGAGGATCGCGCGACGCTCCGCATCAGTTCCCAGCATATCGCCAACTGGATGCTGCACGGCGTCGCGACCGCCGACGAGGTCGACGCGGCGCTGAAGCGGATGGCCGTGAAAGTCGATGCGCAGAATGCCGACGATCCGCTCTACCGCCCGATGGCCGGGCGCGAGAACGAAAGCCTGGCCTACCAAGCAGCGCGGGCGCTGATCTTCGAAGGCGTGAAGCAACCGAGCGGCTATACCGAGCCGTTGCTCCACGCCTATCGCCAACGCGCCAAGGCTGTATAAAAGCGACAGGGTACGGAACGGCCGCAATTTTGGCGCGTTGCCGGAGCGGACGGGGGTGTTGCGACAAAAAGTCGCGCCCCGTGAAGGGGTAGTGAGCGTTTGTCGGGACTTCGGAACTCGGGTGGTTGGGTTGCACTTGCTTTGATCCCCGTCGCGGCGCTCGCCCAGCAGGCGCCGCCACAGACCGCGCCCGTTCCGCCCATGGCAACTCCGGCGCCCACCGACCCGCAGGCCAGCGCACCCGTGATCCCCGACGATCAGTTCGACAAGGCGCTGCCGCCGCTCAGCGACGACATCAACGCGCCGCTCGAACCGATGCCGACCAATGTGCCCGCGGTGCAAGCTGCGCAAGGCACACGGGCCGCGCCGCCAGCGTCCACCGCGGACACGCAGGAACTGGCGCCGCCCGCCACCCAAGACCCGGAACTTGCGCAGCCGCTGCCGTCGCTCGGTACCTTCGACACCACGCCGCCCGCCGAAGTCGCGGACGTGAAGGACAAGGCCGGGGTCGAAATCCGCTACGACACCGAGCTGAAGGGCCTCGACAAGATCGGGCTGCAGGACGAGTTCAACGGGCTTTCCGCGCTCAAGGACGGCAAGGGCAAGGCCGCCAACGCGACGATGGTTTCCGCCCGGGCGCGCGAGGACGAGGGTCTCGCCGTGCGGCTAATGAAATCCAAGGGCTTTTATGACGGCACCGCGATCTCTTCGATCGAGACGATACCGAACGATCCGGGCCGGGTCCGCGCGATCGTCAGCGCGACGACGGGGCCGCTCTACAAACTGAGCTCGGTCACGGTGCAGGCCGGGCCGACCGTGCCGCCCAACCTGGTCGAGCAAGAATTGCCGCTGAAGGTCGGCGATCCGATCGAGGCCGATCGCGTGCAGGGCGCGGAGGCCAACGTCGCGCTGAAGCTGCCGCAGCAGGGCTACCCCTTCGTCAAGGTCGGCGATCGCGATATCCTGCTCGACGATACCGCCTTCACCGGGGCCTATACCTTGCCGGTCGATGTCGGGCCGCGTTCGTCGTTCGGCGGGTTCCAGACCACCACTTCGCTGCGCGCCGCAGATGCGGCATCGGACGCGGCGAAAAAGAAGAAGCGGAAGCGCAAGTCGCGGCGCGATCCGGCCAAGCCGGTGTTCGACACGAACCACATCGCTTTGCTCGCGCGCTTCAAGCCGGGCGAGCTCTATGACAATCGCCGGGTGGACGACCTGCGCCAGGCGCTCGTCGCGACCAGCCTGTTCTCGACCGTCTCGGTCGAACCAGTGCAAACCGGCAAGGTCAATCCCGACGGCACCGAGGCGGTCGATCTACTGGTGCGCCAGCGCGCCGGGCCGTGGCGCTCGATCGCCGCGACGGGCGGCTATTCGACCGGCGAGGGCATCAAGGCCGAGGCGACCTACACCGATCGCAACCTCTTCCCGCCCGAAGGCGCGCTGATCGTCAACGCGATCGGCGGCACGCAGGAGCAGGGCGCGGGCGTCACCTTCCGCCGCTCCAATGCCGGGCAGCGCGATCGGACGGTGTCGCTGGGCCTCTCCGCCGATCACTCGAATTACGACGCGTTCGACGCCGACACGCTGACCTTCTTCGGCAAGATCAGCCGCGATTCGACGCCGATCTGGCAGAAGAAATTCACCTATTCCTACGGCTTCGAGCTCGTCGGCACGAACGAGAGCGTCTACGATTTCTCGACGCTCGATCGCCAGCGCGGCACCTATTTCATCGCCGCGCTCCCGCTGCAGGCGACGTGGGACATGAGCGACAGCCTGCTCAATCCGACCAGGGGCTGGCGGATCAAGCTCAATCTCAGCCCCGAAACCTCGGTACGCGGGCCTATCCGGCCTTACGTCCGCACGATGGTCGAGGGCACGGCTTATTATCCGATCAGCAAGAGCCTGGTGATCGCTGGCCGCGCGCGGGTCGGCTCGATCGTCGGCATCGCGCGCGACGATCTCGCGCCCTCGCGGCGTTACTATGGCGGCGGCGGCGGATCGGTGCGCGGCTATGGTTATCAGCGGCTGGGGCCGTTCGATCCCAACGGCGATCCGGTCGGTGGACGCAGCCTGAACGAGTTCGCGCTCGAGGCGCGCTATCGCTTCGGTGATTACGGCATCGTGCCCTTCATCGATGCGGGGAACAGCTACGATTCGAACATGCCCAAGTTCAGCGATCTGCGCTTCGGCGCGGGCATCGGCGGGCGGCTCTACACCAATTTCGGTCCGATCCGCATCGACGTCGCGACGCCGCTCAACCGCCGCCCGGGCGATGGAAAGATCGCGCTTTATATCTCGATCGGCCAAGCCTTCTGATGCTCGGAGTTGCTCACCCTATCCGTCATGCCGGACTTGTTCCGGCACCCACCGTGCATCGGGTCTGCACAGGATTTGGTGCGCGGAGCGGTGGGGCCCGGAACAAGTCCGGGGTGACGAATGAACTGGGAGCGGTCCGCTGATGGCTGAGGACGCTCCGGAAACCACCATCTTGAAGCGGCCTTTGTGGCAGCGGATCGTGCTGTGGATCGGCGGGATCGTCGCGGGATTGCTGATCCTCGCCGGCCTGCTGTTGCTAGGGCTCAATACCGATCCGGGGCGGCGCTTCATCGCCGACCGGCTGGCCAACTACACCACCGAATCCGGGCTCAAGATCCGCGTCGGGCGGATCGACGGGTCGATCTACGGCCGCATGATCCTCAACGACGTGCGGGTGAGCGATCCGCAGGGCCTGTTCCTGACCTCGCCGCGGCTCGACGTCGACTGGCGGCCGTTCGCGTTCCTCAACAACCATGTCGATGTGCGTTCGCTGAGCGCGCAGTTCGTGACGCTGATTCGCTCGCCAGCGCTCAGGCCGAGCACCGGGCCGGCCGGGCCGCTGCTGCCCGATATCGATATCGATATCGGCCATGCGCGGATCGACCGCTTCGTGATGCTGAAGGCGGTGACCGGCTCGGCACATATCGTGCGGATCGCGAGCAGCGTGCACATTGCCGATCGCCGCGCGCAATTGACTGCTGATGCGGCGGCGCTGGTCGGGCCGGGTATCGCCGGGGGCGACACGCTGAAGCTGAAGCTCGACGGCGCGCCGGATCAGAACAAGCTCGATCTCGACGTGAAGCTGCAGGCGCCCGCGGGCGGGCTGGTCGCCTCGATGGCCGGCATCCATGCGCCGCTGGTGGTCACGATCGGCGGCGCGGGCGACTGGAATGCGTGGCACGGGCGGGCGGTGAGTCAGCTGGGCGGCGAGACGCTCGCCGATCTCGCGCTGACCGCACGTAACGGTGACTTCACGGTCAAGGGCACAGCCTCTCCCGCCCTCTATCTCCGCCCCGCCGCGGTGAAGGGCAAAGCGGTGACGCCCGAGCAGGCCGGGCCGCTCGAGCGCCTGACCGCGCCGGTGGTGCAGGTCGCGATCGAGGCGAAGCTCAACAAGCGCTCGGCGGATACGCGCGTGCGGCTCAAGTCCGATGCGCTCGACGTGATGGCGCAAGGGGTGCTCGATCTCGCGCACAACACTTTCGGCGGCTTCAAGGTCGATGCCCGCCTGCTCACGCCGGGCGCGATCGCGCCGAACCTGAAGGGCCGCGACGTCGCCGCGACGCTGACGCTCGACGGGCCGTTCCATACGCCGACCGTACAATATGCGCTGCGCGCCGCCGCGATCGGCTTCGGCGATACGGTGGCCGAGAATGCGCAGGCGAGCGGCCTCGCGCGCGTCAACGCCGATCGCATCCTGATCCCGGTCCACGCCACCGCGAAGCGCATCGCCGGGCTGAGCGCTGCGGGCGGGTTGCTCGACAATGTCGCAATCGACGGCGATGTGGCGGTGCAGGGCTCATCGATCCTGTCGGACAATCTCCGTATCCGCTCGAACCGGATCAACGCGACCGCGGTCGTCGCTGCCAACGTCGCCACCGGCCGCTACACCGGCGCGCTGAAGGGCACGGTCAACAATTACCGGATCGAGAGCTTCGGTGTCGTCAACCTGAAGACCGACGCGAAGCTGGTCACGATGCCGGGCGGCTTCGGTATCACCGGCAAGGTCGCTGTCCGCACGCAGCAGATCTTCAACGAAGGGGCGCGCAGCTTCCTCGGCGGCAACGCGGTGATGGCGGCCAATATCGGCTACGATCCGAAAGGTATCGTCACCTTCACCAACGTGCGCCTCAACGCGCCGCAATTCCGCATCCTGCACGGATCGGGGCGCTACGATCCCAAGGGGCCCATCCTGGTCAATGCCGATGCCTTTTCGACGCAATACGGGCCGCTCAGCGCGCGCGTGACCGGCACGCTCGCCGCGCCGGTGGTTCTGCTCAAGGCGGCGCGGCCGGGTCTCGGCGTCGGGCTGGTCAATGTCGAGGCGAGCATCAAGGGGCGGAACGGCGCTTATGCCGTGCTGGCCAGGGGCGGCTCCAATTACGGACCGTTCGATTCCGATCTGCTGGTCACGCCGGGCAAGGCGCTGACGGTCGATATCCACAGCGCGACGCTCGCCGGGGTGCGCTTCACCGGGCAGGTCAAGCAGACCCCCGCCGGGCCGTTCGCCGGGCGCGTGCAGTTCGCCGGATCGGGCATCACCGGCAGCGCGCTGCTCGCCGCGCAGGGCAAGCTGCAGCGCGCCGATATCGATGCGCATGCCTATGCCGCGAAAATCCCGGGCAGCGTCGATTTCACCATCGGCCGCGCGATCGTGAAGGCCAGCGTGGTGCTCTATCCCAACGCGCCGCAGGTGGTGGCCGACGCACAAGTCGCCGATCTGCGCTACGGCGCGATGGTGCTCTCCTCGGCGCGCGCCAAGGTGAATTATGTCGGCGGCAGCGGCACCGCGCAGGCGGTGGCGACGGGATCGAACGGCGTGCCGTTCCACCTCGCGCTGAACGCGAAGCTGAGCCCGAAGCTGTGGATCGCCGCGCTACAGGGGCAGGCGAGCGGGATCAATTTCAAGACCGCCACCCCGGCGCGGATCGAGATCGGCAAGGACTATCGCCTGCTGCCGACGCGGATCGATTTCGACAAGGGCAGCGCGCGCATCGCCGGCACGTACGGCGCCGGGACCACACTGGAGACGCGGCTCGACCAGCTCGATCTGTCGGTGCTGAACGCGCTGATCCCCGATCTCGGTGTCGGCGGCAGCGCCACGGGCAGCCTCGATTTCAGCGCGCCGACTACCGGCGCCTTCCCGCAGGCCGATGCGCGGCTGGTGATCAACAACTTCACCCGCTCCAGCCTCGTCGCGGTGTCCGAGCCGGTCGACGTGGTGGCGGTCGGCAAGCTGTTGCCTTCGGGCGGCGACCTGCGCGCCTTGGTCAAGCGCGGTCCAACTACGGTCGGCCGCATACAGGTGGGACTCAGCCCCATCCCGGGCGGCGACGGCGGCTGGTCGACGCGACTGATGAGCGCACCGCTCTCCGGTGGGATCCGCTACAACGGCCCTTCGGGCGTGCTGTTCTCGCTCGCGGCGCTCAAGAACCAGCAGCTGTCCGGACCGATCGCGGTGGCGGCGGACTTCTCCGGCCAGCTGCGCGATCCGCGCGTCAACGGTGTGCTGCGCGCCGACAACCTCACTTACGATAACGAAAGCTTCGGCACGCGGCTGTCGAACATGAAGCTCGCCGGGCGCTTCACCGCCGACCGGCTGGAGATCAGCCAGATGAGCGCGACCGCGGGCTCGGGCACCGTCACAGCGTCCGGCTCGATCGGGCTGGCGGCGGACAGCGGCTTCCCGATCCAGCTCACCGTCAAGCTCGACAATGCCCAGCTCGCCAAGAGCGACGCGCTCGGCGCCACCGCGACCGGCACGATCGCCGTTACCAACGATCCGCAGAATGGCGGGCTGATCCGCGGCGACCTGACCATCCCGCAGGCGCGCTACGAGATCATCCGCCAGGGCCAGGCCGAGGTGCCCGAATTGACCGGCGTGCGCCGCAAGAGCGACGTCGTGCAGGCGAGCGGCCCCAAGCGGCAACCGATGAAGCCGTTCCGTCTCAACATCCGTGTCCATGCCGACAATCGCATCGACGTGTCCGGCATGGGACTCGAATCCGAATGGTCGGTCGACATGCGCGTCGGCGGCACCGCGACCGCGCCGACCGTCACGGGCCGCGCCGAGATCGTCCGGGGCACGTATTCGTTCGCCGGCAAGCGCTTCGACCTCGATCCGTCGAGCGCGGTGCGCTTCGAAGGCGGCGCGCTCGCCGATCCGCAGCTGTCGATCTCGGCGACCACCACCACCAACGGCATCAGCGTCACGCTCAATATCACCGGCAGCGGGCAGCATCCGCAGATCGCCTTCACCTCGACGCCGACGCTGCCGCAGGACGAGGTGCTCAGCCGGCTGCTGTTCGGCAGCTCGGTCACCAATCTTTCGGCGACCGAGGCGATCCAGCTCGCCGCGGCGCTCAATTCGCTGCGCGGCTCTGGCGGCGGGCTCAATCCGCTCGGCAAATTGCGCTCGGCGACCGGCATCGATCGCTTGCGCATCCTTGGCGCCGATGACGCGACCGGGCGCGGCACTTCGCTCGCCGCGGGCAAGTACATCACCAACAACATCTATATCGAGATCATCACCGATGCCCGCGGCTTCACCGCCACGCAGCTGCAGATCGCGCTGACCAAGAGCCTCAGCATCCTCTCCGAAACGGGCACGTTCGGCGGCTCCAGCGCGAGCCTCAAATACCAGAAGGATTTCTGACACTCTTCCGTTGCAATTAAAAATCGAATATCGGGTATCCTACAGGAGAGTGGGATGTCAGAGCATTTCGACGTCGTCGTGGTGGGCGCCGGTATTTCGGGTATCGGCGCGGGCTATCATCTGCAGGCTAATTGCCCCGATCGCAGCTATGTGGTTCTGGAGGGGCGGCCGCAGCTCGGCGGAACATGGGATCTGTTCCGTTATCCCGGCATCCGCTCGGATTCGGACATGTACACGCTCGGCTACAATTTCCGGCCGTGGACCGAGGCGAAGGCGATCGCCGACGGCCCTTCGATCCTGAAGTATCTTCAGGACACCGCGCGCGACTACGGCATCGACAAGCGCATCCGCTACAGCCATCGCGCCGTCGCGGCATCCTGGTCGAGCGAGGAGGCAACCTGGACGGTGACCGCCGAGACGCCCGAGGGGAAGGCGGAGTTCACCTGCAACTTCCTCTTCATGTGCTCGGGCTATTACAATTACGCCAAGGGTCACTCACCCGAGTTCGCCGGCGCGGGCGATTTCGCCGGGCGCATCGTCCATCCGCAATTCTGGCCTGCCGATCTCGATTATGCGGGCAAGAATGTCGTGGTGATCGGTAGCGGCGCGACCGCGGTGACTTTGGTACCCGCGATGGCCGACACGGCCGCGCACGTGACGATGCTGCAGCGTTCGCCGACCTATGTCGTCTCGCGCCCGGCCGAGGACAAGCTGGCCAACTGGCTGCGCCGGCACCTGCCGGCCAAGCTCGCTTACGGCATGGTGCGCTGGCGCAACGTGCTGTTCGGAATGTTCTTCTTCAACATGGCGCGCAAGCGGCCGGAGCGGGTGAAGGAGCGGCTCCTCGGCATGGTCCGTGATGAGCTCGGGCCGGATTACGACATCGCGACGCATTTCACGCCGCGCTACAATCCGTGGGACCAGCGGCTGTGCCTGGTGCCTGACGCGGACCTGTTCGCCGCGCTCCGCGGCGGCAAGGCCGATGTTGTCACCGACAAGATCGAGCGCTTCGTGCCCGAGGGGATCAAGCTGGAGAGTGGCCAGACGCTGCCCGCCGACGTGATCGTCACCGCGACCGGGCTCGAACTGCAATTGCTCAGCGATATCGCGCTGACGGTGGACGGCAAGCCTGCCGATCCGGCCAGGTCGATGAACTACAAGGGCATGATGTATTCGGACATTCCGAACCTCGCCTCGTCGTTCGGCTATACCAATGCCTCGTGGACGCTGAAGGCGGACCTGACCTGCGCCTATGTCTGCCGCTTGCTCAACACGATGAAGAAGCGCGGCCTCAGGCAGGCGACGCCACGCGTCCACGGCGCGATCGGGCAGGAGGATTTCCTCAACTTCACCTCCGGCTATGTGCAGCGCGCGATCGAGAGATTCCCCAAGCAGGGCGATCGCAAGCCGTGGAAACTGCACCAGAATTACGCCAAGGATCTGGTCGCGCTACGCTACGGGTCGGTGGACGAGGAGATGGAGTTTTCCAATCCGGTGCCGACCAAAATGAAGGTGTCAGAGATGGCCTGAGGCGGTAGCCCAGCTTTCAATGCTGTACTCGTCACCCCGGACTTGTTCCGGGGCCTACGGTGCCGCGACATCTTGAGATGTTGGTTTGCTCAACGGTGGGTGCCGGAACGAGTCCGGCATGACGAGGATGAGAAGCCGTCGAGAGTCCCGAACGTTTTTCCATTGGTGAGCGGCTGCGCACCCCTCGATCGCCTCCCGTAAACGGGAGGGGATACGGAACCAATTGCATCGCCGCGCGCTCCATTCTCACATCCCAAAAGCGTAAACCCCCTTTTCTTGTTCGTTCGAACGAACTAGAGGCGCCGACTCATGGTGCAGGCGCGGCTTCTCGATGTGGCGATCAGCGAATTCGGGGCGAAGGGCCTCGAGGGCGCGAGCACGCGCGAGATTGCGGCGGCCGCCGGCACCGCGATGTCCTCGATCACTTATCACTACGGCGGCAAGGAAGGCCTGTACCTTGCGGCGGCCGACCACATCGCCAGCCTGATGAACGACGAACGGCTCGCCGAGGCGAGCGCGGCTGCGGCGACGATCGCCGATCCGGCCGAGGCGCGTGCGGCGCTCAAGGCGATGCTGGTGCGCTTCGCCGATCGTCTGGTCGATCCGTCGAGCGAGGCCTGGACGCTGTTCATCGTGCGTGAGCAGACGCGCCCGACCGAAGCCTTTTCGCGCATCTATGGCGGCGCGATGGGGCGGATGTTCGAGGCGATGGTGCGCCTCGTCTGTGTCGCCAGCGGCCGCGCCGACGATCTCGCCGCGCGCGTGACGGTGATCACGCTGGCCGGGCAGGTTCTGATCCTGAAGGCCGGGCGCGCGACGTGCCGCAAGCTGCTGGAAGGGCGCGGCGACGACGAGGCGCTGGTCGCGGCGCTGAAGGACCGCATCGCCGCCAATATCGATGCCATCCTCGATCGCATGATCGCCGAAGAAGGGGAACCGCAATGAGCGAATCCGACAAGCAGGATCGCGAGGATCGCGATCAGGAGCAGAATTCCGGCGACGAGTCCAAGGACGCCAAGGGCTCCGGCGGCAGGGACGGCAAGCAGGAAGGCGAGAAAAAGCCCTCGCTGTTCAGGCGGCCGCTCTTCTGGATCATCCTGATCGGCGTTGCGGCGGTATTGACGCTGGGCGCGGTGCTGTTCTGGCTGCACTCGCGCCAGTACGAATCGACCGACGATGCGTTCGTCGATGCGCATATCGTGCGGATCGCGTCACAGGTCTCGGGGACGCTGACTGAGGTCGCCGATCTCGACAACCGGCATGTCGATGCCGGAAGGCTGCTCGCGGTGATCGAAGGCTCGAAGCCCGAGGCGCAGGTCGCCGAAGCGCAGGCCGACGTGAAGCAAGCGATCGCGCAATACGGCCAGGCGCAAGCGCAGGTCGCGCAGGCGCAGGCGGCGAGCGATCAGGCGGCGGCGCAGGCCCGCGCGCCGCTCGCCGATGCCGCCAAGGCGGCGCAGGATCTGTCGCGCTATGAAGCGTTGCTGAAGCTCGATCCCAATGCGGTGGCGGGGCAGCAGCTCGATCAGGCCCGCGCGGCGGCGCGTTCGACCGCGGCGCAGGCTGCCGCCGCGCGCCGGCAAGTGCAGAGCGCCGATGCGCAGGTCGCGGTCGCCAGGCGCGCGGCCAACGCCGCCGAGGCGCTGATCGGCGCGAAGCAGGCGCAGGTGAAGCAGGCGGACGTGACGCTCGGCTATGCCCGGATCGAGGCACCGGTGTCGGGCCAGATCGTCAACCGGCAGGTCAATCTCGGCTCCTATGTCGGCCCGGGCACGCAGCTGATGGCGATCGTGCCCGATCGCGTATGGATCACCGCGAACTTCAAGGAAACGCAACTGACGCTGATGAAGATCGGCCAGCCGGTCACGATCAAGGTCGATGCCTTCCCCGACGTGGAATTCCGCGGCCGGGTGGATTCGGTGCAGCGCGGCGCGGGGCAGGCGTTCGCGCTGCTCCCGCCGCAGAACGCTACGGGCAATTACGTGAAGGTGGTGCAGCGCGTGCCGGTGCGGATCGAGTTCGTCACCGGCAAGGACGAGAACGGCAAGCCGGTCCCCGATCCGCGGCAATATCCGATCGGCCCCGGCATGTCGGTAACGCCGACGGTCAAGGTCCGCTAAGATGGCCAGCGCCGCGCCCCGCGCGGACGGTTGGGATCCGACCCGTTCGGCGGCGGGCGCCTACAGCCCATGGCTGATCGTCGCGCTGATCAGCATCCCGACCTTCATGGAGGTGCTCGACACGTCGATCGCCAACGTGTCGCTCGATCATATCGCAGGCGGGCTTTCGATCACCACCGATCAGGCGACGTGGGTGCTGACCAGCTATCTCGTCGCCAACGCGATCATCATACCGATCTCGGGCTGGCTGAGCGATGCGATCGGGCGGAAGCGCTATTTCCTGATCTCGATCGCGTTGTTCACGATCTCGTCGTTCCTGTGCGGGATCGCGCCGAACCTTTCGACGCTGGTGATCGCGCGCGTGTTCCAGGGGATCGGTGGCGGCGGGCTCGCACCGGTCGAGCAGTCGATGCTCGCCGATACCTTCCCGCCGGCCAAGCGCGGCATGGCCTTCGCGGCCTTCGCGATCGTCGTCGTGGTCGGGCCGGTGCTCGGGCCGACGCTCGGCGGCTACATCACCGAGACGTCGAGCTGGCATTGGGTGTTCCTGATCAACGTGCCGGTCGGCACCCTGGCATTCTTCCTCGTCGAATTGTTCGTCGACGAGCCCGAAGGCGTGAAGAAGGATCGCGAAAAGAAGCTCGAGGGCGGGCTGAAGATCGACTTCATCGGAGTGATCCTGGTCGCGCTGGGCTTGGGCTTCTTCGAGCTCACGCTCGATCGTGGCGAACGCGAGGACTGGTTTTCCAGCGGATTCATCGTCACCACCGCCCTGCTGTCGGCGACGGCGCTGATCGGATTGGTCGTGTGGGAGCTCAACCACGACGATCCGGTGATCGATCTCAAGCTGCTGAAGAACCGGAACTTCTCGCTCACTTTGCTGGTGATGGGCATCACCGGTATGATCCTGTTCGGCACCACGCAGCTGATCCCGCAGATGCTGCAGCAGGTGCTCGGCTACAGCTCGTTCGACGCCGGCCTCGCGCTGACCGCCGGTGGCGTGGCGACATTGGTCGCGGTGCCCTTTGCCGGGCGGCTGACCGGCGTGCTCGATGTGCGCTACATGATCGGCGGCGCGCTGCTCGTGCAGGCGGCCGCGTTGTGGAACATGTCGCATCTGACCGCGGACATAAGCTTCATGGATGCGGCGACGGCGCGGCTCTATCAGGCGATGGCGCTCCCGTTCCTGTTCGTGCCGATCAATGCGATCGCTTATGTCGGCCTGCCGCAGAACAAGACGGCGCAGGCATCGAGTCTGCTCAACGTTGCGCGCAACCTGGGTGGCACGATCGGCATCTCGACCGCGCAGACGATGCTCGCGGGCGACATGCAGCGCCACCAGTCCGAGCTGGTGCAGACGCTCAATCCGCTCGATCCGAATTATAATGACTGGCTGTCGAAGGCGCAGGGCGCATTTGCCGGCCAGGGCGATCCGACCACGACGCCGCTCGCCGTGCTGTACAGCCAGGTCCAGCGCCAGGCGGCGATGCTCGGATTCCTCGACGTGTTCCGATCCTTGATGATCGTGGTGCTCGTCGTCACCCCGCTCGTGCTGTTGATGCGCGTGGGCAAGGGGCATGGCGGCGCGCCGGCAGGAGGCATGCATTGATGCGCAAGACGAAACTGGGCGCTTTGCTGTCGGCAGCGGCGCTGGCGGGCTGCACGGTCGGCCCCAATTATCACCCGCCCGAAACCGCGACGCCGTCGAGCTTTGCCGAGCAGCAGGGTGCGCCCGCGCCGGGCGCGAACATCGATCCGGCGACCTGGTGGACGGCGTTCGGCGATCCGCGGCTGAATACGCTGATCGGCGCGGCGCTGAAGGACAATCCCAGCATCGCGATCGCCGCCTCGCGCGTGCGCCAGGCGCGGCTGCAGGAGATCGTCGCGCGCGCGCAGGACAAGCCGACGATCAACGCCGATGCCAACGTGACCGATGTGAAGTTCAGCAAGAATGCCGGCTTCGCCTCGCTCGCGCGGCTGTTCGGCGGATCGTCGGGCGGGTCTGGTTCGGGTTCCGGTTCTTCGGGCTCGGCGGGCGGCGTGGCGCTGCCGGGCGACAATATCACCACCTACGCGATCGGGTTCGACGCGAACTGGGAGCTCGATCTGTTCGGCGGCGCCCGGCGCGGCGTCGAGGGCGCGCTGGCGCGAACCGAGGCCGCCGTCTGGAACCAGCGCGACGCGGCGGTGACGCTCGCCGCGGAGGTGGCGCAGGCCTATTTCGCGCTGCGGCTCGATCAGGACCAGAAGCAGGTGATCGAGGACGAACTGGTGCGTCAGCGCCGCGTGCTCGAGATTTCGGGGCATATCGCCAAGGTCGGCCTCGTGCCGCAGGTCGATGTGACGCGGCAGCGCAGCAGCGTGACCAGTCTTCAGGCCGAGCTGGAGCCGATCAACGCCGACCTGCGCGTGCGCATCCATGCGCTCGGCATCCTGACCGGCGCACAGCCTGAAGCGCTCATCGGCCAACTCGATCAGCCCGGTGCTGCGTTGGGGCCCGCACCGGCGATCCCGGCGGGTCTGCCGTCCGATCTGCTGCGGCGGCGGCCGGATATCCGCGCGGCGGAGCGGCAGCTTGCCGCCTCGACCGCCGATATCGGTGTCGCGGTGTCCGATCTCTATCCGAAATTCTCGCTCACCGGGATGGCGCAGCTCATCTCCGCATCCCTGGGCAATCTGTTCTCGGGCGACAGCCTGCAATTGACCGGCACGGCCGCCGCGACCTTCCCGATCCTGGACTGGGGGCGGCGCAAGGCGACGGTGAAGATGCGCAAGGAGCAGAGCGAGGAAGCGTATCAGACCTATCGCATGACCGTGCTGCAGGCGCTGAAGGACGTCGAGGACCAGCTGGCGCAGATCGATGCCGAGCGCCGCCGCAACGCGGCCTTGCAAGAAGCTGCGAAGGATGCCGAGAGCACCGCCAGGTCGGTGGAGGCGCGCTACAAGACCGGCTTCGTCGCGCAGGATTCGCTGCTCGACGCCGAAACCCAGGTCTTGAAGGCGCGCGAGCAGCTCTCGCAGAGCGATGCGCAATTGCGGCAGGATACGGCCGGCCTGTTCAAGGCGATCGGCGGAGGGTGGTCGGAGGTTGGAAGCGGCGGTTAAGATCCCGCTAACTTACCGCCAAAATGGATCGAAAAGTGCCTCGGGGAGTGCCTGGAACAGGCTTTTCACGGGCAAATCGGTCGCATCCGCAAAGGTAAACGGCGCGCAAATTACGCACCATGGGCGGTTGTTTCGAATCGGAACACTGGAAACAGCGGAGACAGTCGGAAGGCTGCCTGCAAAACCGGTCGAATAGGGCCGGCGGAGATCGTGATTATCGCCCCGATCCGGTAAGCTCTTCACAAATTTGAAGATTTTACCTTCGGATCGGGTCGATTGTTGGATTTACCAGGGGCGAATCTGTTCGCCGTAAACAAGCGCGATAAGGAACGCGAGCATGCATTTTCTCCCTTGTTACGTCCACGCGGACGCCCCTGATTGTTAATATTTTTTTAAGCATGATGCAACGCGATTTGCGGAGGCCGGGTTCCGGCGGACTGTGGTTTAACGGTTCCTTCAAGCATCGGCTGGTACCAGCGGAACGATGGCGCGCGCTCTTCCTTTGACGGGATCGGTAAAGGCGGCCGCATTGCGCGGCGCGGCTTTGGTCGTGCCTTCGGTGCGGGATACGCAAATCGCGCATCGCGAGATCGAGGACATGACCGACGAAGCGTTTACCCGCGTCCACGCGCCGCAGCGTTTGTGGAAACGCTCGCCCGGGGCGGCCGCGAATGATGCACGGCTCATGGCGGACGACGTCGCGCTCAAGGATTGGCAGTTCCTGTGCCTGGGCGAGATCGCCAATTTCGCGGCGCTGCGGCGTCATGTCGGACGCGCCAGCGCCGACGATCTCGCCTTCGACGTGCTGGATCGCATTGCCGCGAGCATTCCGTCGATTCGTGGATCGGTCGTGGGCCGAGGGCTGGTCGAATTCGCGTTCGAAGGCGATGCGCTGGCCGATCTCCAGGCGGCGCTCGGCGGACTCGAGCTCCTTTTCCGGCAGCCGATGAATGTCGATGGCGAGTCGCTGCTGGCCGAGATGCTCTTCGGCGGCGCGGCCGCGCCGGTATCGAGCACCGAGGACGTCCGGCTGGCGGAAGAGGCCGAGGCCGCGCTCTCGCAGGCGCGTGTCGACAAGACCTCGGTCGTGCGCGATCTGTCCGCCGGCACGCCCGCCTTCGATCGGCTCACGCTGATGCGTGAATTGCCCGCCGCGATCCAGGCCGGCGAGATGTTCGTGCAATATCAGCCCAAGGTGCACGTCCGCCGCCAGGAAGTGGCGAGCATCGAGGCGCTGATCCGCTGGCAGCACCCCGGCCGGGGGCTGATCCTGCCGGGCGATTTCATTCCGGCGGCCGAAGAAGCGCGCGAAGTGTCGGCGCTCACCTTGTGGACGCTGGAGCGCGTGATCGCCGATCAGCGGCTGATCGCGATGGCGGGGTTCGACCTGCCGATCTTCATCAACATCTCCGGCCAATTGCTGGCCGACGCGGCCTTCGTCGCCGCCGCATGCGAGATGGTCCGGAAGGGCGGCGCGAAGATCGGGTTCGAGATCACCGAGACGTCCGTCATCCGCGATCCGCAGAGTGCGATCGCCAATCTCAAGACCTTCTCGGATGTCGGCATCACGATCGCGATCGACGATTACGGCGCGGGCCTGTCATCGCTCGCCTATCTCAAGCAGTTGCCGGCCAGCGAGCTCAAGATCGACAAGATGTTCGTGATGCAGCTGACCAGCAGCAATCGCGATCCGTTGATCGTGCGCTCGACGATCGATCTCGCGCATGCGCTGGAAATGGAAGTCGTCGCCGAAGGCGTCGAGACGCAGGCGGCGCTCGCGCTGTTGAGCGTGATGGGCTGCGACATGGTGCAGGGCTATCTGATCAGCCGCCCGATCGCGATCGACGCATTGCTCACCTACCTGCACGATCATCGCGCGCAGAAGACCGGCGGTGTCGAGCATCCCATGTTCCGCCGGCCGAAGGGCCTTTGGAAAGCGGGCTGACGACCAATCTGCGTCCGTTTTTGCCGCTTTAGGTCCGTCTTAAGCCATTGCAGTATAGTTTCGGCGGTGAAACAAGGGTTCGTGTCCGTGCGCGCATCGCTTCGCTATCTCTTTTGTGCTCTGGCGCTGTCGCTCGCGCCGGCGGCGGCGTGTGCGCCATTGGCTCCTGCCGCGTCGGCTGTGCAAGGGCAGCCGGATCGTTTCGATGCGCTGATCGCCGATGCCAAGGGATCGATGCTGGTCGATCCGGTGAAAACCGTGGCCGAGGCCAGCGAAGCCGAGCAGGTCGCACGGTCGCTCGATCCCTCTCGGCAAGGTGTGGCACTGGCAACGGCGCGCTGGTTGCAGGGCGAGGCGTGGCTACGGCTCAACAACCCGGGCAAGGCAGGTCCTCTGATCGAGTCGGCCAACGATGCGGTCGCGGCCAGCCATACTGTGACGAAGCTCAATGGCGATGTGCTGTTGTCGCGTGGCGGATATCACACCGCGATCGCCAGCGTCGCAGCGGCGCTGAGCGACTATCAGAACGCCTTCCGCATCTACCATCGGATCGGCGAGACGCGCAGCCAGGCTATCGCCTTGCTCAGCATCGCGGGCCTGTACCAGGACGCCAAGGATTATAGTAACGCGCTGCGTTATTATCAGCAGGCACGCGACATCTATAACGGCGATCCGGCGCTGCTCGTCTCGATCTACAACAATCAGGGCGATGCGTTGAAGGAACTCGGCCGCTTCGCCGAGTCCGAAGCGCAGTTCCGGCACGCGCTGGCGCTGGCGCGGACGATGAAAAGCCCGGTGCTGGAGGCGCAGATCCTCCGCAATATCGCGCGTGAGCAATTGCTGGCCGGCCGGCTCGATGCGGCGGATCAGACGGTTCGCGAAGTCGCCGGCGTCGCGGGCGCGGACGATCCGGCGTCGCGCAACCAGTATTTTGCGGTCGCGGCGCAGGCCGCTCTCCAGCGCGGCGACCTCGATCGCGCCAAGACGCTGATCATGCGCAGCTTCGATGGCGTGGATCTGACCCAGACTACTCTGTCTTATCGTGCGAACCACCAGACCGCATACCAGGTCTTCCAGAAGCTCGGCGACAGTGCCGCCGCGCTGGTGCATCTCACGGCGCTCAAGCGGCTCGACGACGAAGCGACCAAGCTGGCGGCCTCGACCAACACCGCGCTGATGGCGGCACGGTTCGATTTCGCCAATCAGGAACTGAGGATCTCGCGCCTGCAGGCCGAGGACGCCAGGCGAAAGCTGGACTACGAACGCGCCCGCGCCCGCACGCAACGCTTCATCTTCGCCGGCGTCGCGACCGCGACGGTGATCATCATCTCGATGCTCGGTTTCGGGCTCGTCACGATCCGGCGCAGCCGCGACCAGGTGCGCGCCGCCAATGTCGATCTCGAGGCGAGCAACACGGCGCTGGCCAAGGCGCTTGCCGCCAAGACCGAATTCCTCGCGACCACCAGCCATGAGATCCGCACGCCGCTCAACGGCATCCTCGGCATGACGCAGGTGATGCTGGCCGATCGCTCGCTCGCCGAGCCGGTGCGCGAGCGGATCGGCGTGGTGCACAGCGCCGGGACGACGATGCGGGCGCTGGTCGACGACATTCTCGACGTCGCCAAGATGGAAGCCGGCAACATGACGGTCGAGCATGTCGCGATGGACCTGCGGGCGACGCTCCGCGACGTCTCGCGCCTGTGGCAGGAGCAGGCGCGCGGACGCGGCATCGCGTTCGCGCTCGATCTCGCCGATTGCCCCGAATGGGCGATGGGCGATCCCGGCCGGCTGCGGCAGGTGGTGTTCAACCTGCTCTCCAATGCGCTCAAGTTCACCGAACAGGGCTCGATCGGCATGCGCGCTTATGCCACGGACGACCGCCTGCGCATCGCCGTGTCCGATACCGGCATCGGCATCCCGGCGGACAAGCTGGACGTGATCTTCGAATCGTTCCGCCAGGCGGATGGCGGCACCACGCGCAAGTTCGGCGGCACCGGGCTCGGCCTTGCGATCTGCCGCAATCTCGCCCGGGCGATGGGCGGCGACGTGGCGGTGGAAAGCGAGGAAGGGAAGGGGACGATGTTCCTTGTCGATCTGCCGCTCGAGCGCGCCGAAGCGCCGGAGGCGCCCTGCGGCAGCCCGGAAAATCCCTGCGCGCTGCTCATCCTGGACAGGAATCCGATCACGCGCGCAATGCTGCGTACCGTGCTGCGACCCCGTGCCGGGACGGCGCTGGTCGCCGGCACGATCGAGGAAGCGGTGGACATCCTGAGCGGCGGTTCGGCCGAGACTCTGCTCGTGGACGACAATATCGTCAGATCTCTGGACACTCCGGAACCGGCCGTGCGCCAGCTCGCCGCGGCGGCGCGGGCCGCGAATGTCGAACCTGTCATGCTATGGACCAAGCCCACCGCAGAGGATCTGGCGATGCTGTCGGCGGCGGGGTTTGCACGTGTCGTCGAAAAACCGATAACGGGTGCGGCATTGGCGGATACGCTCTATTCGAAAATTAATGATGCATCCAATTTGGTGCATCTTGTTTCGGATGCGGCTTGAGCCGATAGGGGGCCGAAATGCGTACCTATCTGCAAGCTGGCGATCCGATGGACAGCACACGATGAACGTCCTTTTCATCGAAGATGATCCGATGAACCGCCGGGTGGTGAAGGACATGCTGGATGTCGCCGGTGCCACGATGGTGGGCGCGGAAAGCGCGGAAATCGGCCTCAAATTGATCGAGGAACAGGATTTCGCCATGGTGCTGGTCGATCTGCGCATGCCGGGCATGAACGGGCTGACGGCGATTCGTCACGTCCGCGCGCGGGATGATTCCAAGGCGAAATTGCCGATCATCGTGGTCACGGCCGACACCGCTGTCGATCTGCGCGAGCAATGCCTCGCGGCGGGCGCCGACGACGTGCTGTTCAAGCCGGTGGCGATGGACGCACTGTTCGAGGCGATGGGCCGCGTGCTGGCGGACGGCGAGGACGGCCTGATCGGCTGAGCGATCAGCCGGTACTCCCACGTTTCAGGGCTTCGGCGAGCGAGACGCGTCCGCTGCCGCGCCGCGCGGGTTGCGGTTGCGAGTCCGCCGGTGCCCAGCCGGTGAGATAGACGATCTCGAACCGCTCGGGCGTGCGGCCGTCCGGATCGGCCTGCGCGGCGAAAGCCGCCGCCGCGCGCGTGAGCGCGCCGCGCGTGAGCGCGCGACGTTCGCGCAGCACGTTGGTCGCACCCATGCCGCGCAGATCGCGCATCAGCCCGAACACGTCGCCGTAGCGCACCGTCAGCGGCTCGACATCGGCGACGGGCAAAGCGAACCCGGCGCGCATCAGCAGATCGCCGGCCGAGCGGACATCGATCTGCGGATGGATGCGCGCGGCGGGCTGGTGGGCCTCCGCTTCGCGCAGCGCTGTGCGCAATGTTACCAGGCTGCCCGCGCCTGTGAACGCCGCGAGGAACAGCCCGTCAGGCCTCAGCGCCCGCCGTGCCAGCGCCAGCGCGCCGGGCAGGTCGTTGATGCTGTCGAGCACGCCCGCCGAGACGATCAGGTCGAAGCTGCCCTCGGCGAAATGGGGCTGGTCCTCTTCGCCCTGCACGCCGCCTATCGAGTCGGCGAAAACCGCGCCGGCATCGAGCCGTGTGATCCGCGCGCCCGGCGGAGGCGCGAACGCGCCGTCGAAGCAGCCGAGATCGAGGACATCGATGAAATCGCGCGTCACGCTCGCCAGCCGTTCGGCGATGCCGTCGAGCATGTGTGCGCGCAGGAAATCGTAGGTGGCGAAATCGGGCGCGGCGCGATCGCGGCGCAGGCGGCGCGCGGCGCGATCGAAGATCTCGGGGGTGTTCACGCGCGGGCTTGTGCCTGCGTGCGGCCGCAGCGACAAGAGGCGGGTGACCGCCTGGCTCGCTCCGCTGCGCATCGCCATGGATCTCGCGCTGCCGCCGCGCTGCCCGGGCTGCGGCGCGATCACGCACGAGACGCACCGCTTCTGCGCCGATTGCTGGGGCAGCCTGCATTTCATCGCGCCGCCGTGGTGCGCGGGATGTCATATGCCGTTCGCTTACGATCGCGGCGCCGATGCTTTGTGCGGCGCGTGCCTGAGCGATCCGCCTCGCCATGCCGGAATCAACGCCGCGGTCGGCTATGGCGACGTCGCGCGCACCGTCGCGCTGCGGCTCAAATATGGCGGGAAGGCCGCATTCGCCGAAACCGCCGCGCGGCGCATGGCGCGGCTGGTGCCAGCCGACGCGGACCTGCTCGTGCCGGTGCCGTTGCATCGCTGGCGGCTATGGTCGCGCGGCTTCAACCAGGCGGCGCTGATCGCCGGCCAGCTGACGCGGCTGACCCGCATTCCCAACGATCCCTTCGTGCTGACTCGCACCCGCGCGACGCAGGTGCTGCGCGCGATGAACCCGCGCCAGCGCAAGCGCGCCGTGGCGGGCGCCTTCGCCATCGCTGCCAACCGCCGGGAAAGCCTGCACGGCCGCCACATCGTTTTGATCGACGACGTCTATACCAGCGGCGCGACCACCGATGCCTGCACCGGCGTGCTGCTCCGCGCCGGGGCGGCGAACGTGAGCATCGTGTGCTGGGCGCGCGTCCTCGATCCGGCGCTGGCGGATTGACAAGCGCGCCCTCGCGCCACACCTCTTGGCGATTATGGCGAAGGTCGAGATCTACACCAAGGCGTGGTGCCCTTATTGCGCGCGCGCGATGAAGCTGCTGGCCGACAAGGGCGTCGAGCCGATCGACTATGACGTGACCATGGGCGGCCCCAAGAAGGCCGAGATGGTCGAGCGATCGGGCGGCCGCATGACGATGCCGCAGGTGTTCATCGACGGCAAGCATATCGGCGGCTCGGACGATCTCGCCGCGCTCGATGCCCGGGGAGGGCTCGATCCGCTGCTCGCGGTATGAAGATCGCGCTGCTCCAGATGACGAGCGGGATCGATCCCGCCGCCAATGCCGATACCCTGGTGCGCGCGATCGCCGATGCGGCCGAGGGCGGCGCGGCGATGCTGTTCACACCGGAAATGTCCGGCCTGCTCGATCGTGACCGCAAGCGCGCCGAGGCCGGCATCCATGCCGAGGAGGACGATCCGGTTCTCGCCGCGGTGCGCGAAGCGGCGAGGGTGCGCGGCATCTGGGTGCACCTCGGCTCGCTCGCCTTGCGCCGGCCGGACGGCAAGCTCGCCAATCGCGGTTTCGTGATCGACGATCAGGGCGCGATCCGCGCGCGCTACGACAAGCTCCATCTGTTCGACGTCGATCTGCCGACCGGCGAGAGCTGGCGCGAATCCGCCGCTTACACGGGCGGGGAGGGCGCTGTGGTGGTCGATACGCCCGTCGGCGCGCTCGGCCTGTCGATCTGTTACGATCTGCGCTTCCCGGCGCTCTATCAGGCGCTGAGCGGCGCAGGGGCCACGATCCTCGCCATCCCCGCCGCCTTTACGCGCCCCACCGGCGCGGCGCACTGGCACGTGCTGATGCGCGCCCGCGCGATCGAATCCGCCGCTTTCGTCGTCGCCGCGGCGCAGACCGGCACGCACGAAGACGGCCGCGCGACCTATGGCCACTCGCTGGTCGTCGATCCGTGGGGCGAGGTGTTACTCGATATGGGCGAGGAAGCCGGGCTCGGTTTCGCCGAGATCGACCCGGCCCGCATTGCCGACGTCCGCGCGCGTATTCCGGTGGTTGCGCACCGCCGCGCGATCCCGGCGGTGGAGCGTGCCGCATGATCGTGTTCGACCTGCGCTGCGCCAACGCGCATGTGTTCGAGGCGTGGTTCGGCTCGAGCAGGGATTTCGAGAATCAGAAGGCGCGCGGCTTGCTCGCCTGCCCGTTGTGCAGCGACCGCGACATCGCCAAGGCGGTGATGGCGCCCAATGTCGGTGCCAAGGGCAATAGCCGTGCCGCCCTGCCGGCCCCGGCCGCTGACAGCACCGCGCCGACCCCGGCCGCGATCAAGGCGGCGATGGCCGCAATCGCGCAGATGCAGGCGAAGGCGCTCGAATCCTCCACCTGGGTCGGCCGCGCCTTTGCCGACCAGGCGCGTGCGATGCACGAAGGCAGTGTCGATCAGGCGCCGATCCACGGCGAGGCCACGCGCGACGAGGCCAGGGCGCTGATCGAGGACGGTGTGCCGGTCGCGCCGCTACCGCTCCCCGTCGTGCCGCCCGAGACGCTCAACTGACGCGTTGACCGGCATCGAGCCGGTGAGTAGCAAGCCGCACAGTGCCCCCGTAGCTCAGCCGGATAGAGCGACGGTTTCCTAAACCGCAGGTCGGAGGTTCGAGTCCTCTCGGGGGCACCAGTCGTACGCCGCAACCCTGCGGCGCTCCGCGGGTTTGATCGCGCGAAGGAGGCTTCCCTATGCACTATACCAAGCTCGGCACCACCGGCCTCGATATCTCGCGGCTGTGCATCGGCTGCATGTCGTTCGGCGATCCGAAGCGCGGCAATCACGAATGGTCGCTCGACGAGGAGAAGAGCCGGCCGATCATCCGCAAGGCGGTGGAGGCAGGGATCAATTTCTTCGATACCGCCAATGTCTATTCCGACGGCAGCTCGGAAGAGATCGTCGGCAAGGTGCTGAAGGACCTGATCCCGCGCGACGAGCTGGTGCTGGCGACCAAGGTGCATGGCCGGATGCACAAGGGGCCGAACGGCGCCGGGCTCAGCCGCAAGGCGATCATGACGGAGATCGATGCCAGCCTGACCCGGCTCGGCATGGACTATGTCGATCTCTACCAGATCCACCGCTTCGATCCCGAGACGCCGATCGAGGAGACTCTGGAGGCGCTGCATGATGTCGTGAAGGCGGGCAAGGCGCGCTATATCGGCGCTTCGTCGATGTACGCCTGGCAGTTCGCGACGATGCTCCACGTCGCCGAGGCGAACGGCTGGACGCGCTTCGTGAGCATGCAGGATTACGTCAACCTGCTCTACCGCGAGGAAGAGCGCGAGATGCTGCCCTTGTGCGAGGCGGAGGGGATCGGCGTGATCCCGTGGAGCCCGCTCGCGCGCGGCCGCCTGACGCGGCCCTGGGATACCGATACGAAGCGATCGGAGACGGACAAGTTCGGCAAGACGCTTTACGCGCCGACCGGAGAGGCCGATCGCAAGGTGGTCGAGCGTGTCGCCGAGGTGGCCGAGGCGCGCGGCGTGCCGATGGCGCAGGTGGCGCTCGCCTGGGTGCTGTCGCGGCCGGCGGTGTCGGCGCCGATCGTCGGCGCGACGAAGCCGGAGCATCTCGACGACGCGATCGCCGCGATCGAGCTGGGGCTGACCGAGGACGAGATCGCGCGGCTGGAAGAGCCATACGTCCCGCACGGCGTCGTCGGCTTCGCCTGACGCCTGCCGGGCGCAAATCGGGCCCGGAGTCGCCCCCGGGCCCGAATGCGTTCGCTTGCGGCGCGTAACGCGCCGCGCGGGCCCGTTCAGGCCTTCACGTGACCGGCGATGTGCTTGTTCATCTCGAACATCGTCACCTTGTCCTTGCCGAAGACCTTCTTGAGCTTGTCGTCGGCCAGAATCTCGCGCTTGTTGGCGGGGTTCTGCAGGTTGTTCTTCTTGATATAGTCCCACACCTTGCTGATCACCTGGCTGCGCGGCAGCTTGTCGTTGCCGACGATCGCGCCGAGCTCGGGCGAGGGCTGGACGGGGGCGTGGATGCCGCCGGTCTTGGGAGCAGTAGCCATTGCATTCCTTCCTGTTACCGCCGGGTACACCGGCTTAGGATTGTTACGCCTTATGGAGCGCGCGCCTCTTGTGCGCCGCCTTTCCGCCGTTGTCACTCTCTACGACATATTGCGGATCATCTTTTGTCGCCGCGACGGCACGATTCTTGATGTGCGTGCGGCCGGTCTGCGTCTTCACGACCTTCCCGTGCGCGGTGCCGCCGTGCGACGGCCATGTCACGCGATCGCCCCTTATAAGGTTCCGCCATGTTCCGTTCTCCTGGAGCGGATGAACGGGTGAGCGTCGCTTCGGTCGCGGGCAACAAAAAAGCCCCGGCCGAAGCCGGGGCTGGGAAAGTGGTTGGTGAAACCGAGTTTTAGAACTTGAAGCCGAGCGCGATACCGTACTGGCGCGGCTCGATCGTGAACACGTTGGTGAACAGACCCGAAGACTGATCGGTCACGTACTGGCCTGTGATCGCGCTGTTGTTGGTCAGGTTCTTCACGAAGCCGCGGACGTAATATTTGCCGTCCGGCCCGTCGAACTGGACCTGCGCGTTGACCACCGCATAGCCGGGAATACGATCGATGTTGTTGTTGAAGATCGAGGCATAGCTGTTGCCGGTGTAGTTCAGATCGACGCGCGGGGTGAGCGTCATGTCGCGGCCCATCTCGATGGCATATTGTGCGCCGATCGACGCCTTGTAGGTCGGCGCCTGCGGCAGCTTGTTGCCGCGCACGTTCACCGGCACGCCCGATCCGAAATAGGTTATGCCACCCAAACCGGCGAAGGCGGGGTTGTTGACGTTGGCCTCGAGCTGATCGCAGATCGAATAAGCACCATAAGTGCCGTTCGCGAGCACTTGTTGCGCCGGTTGGAGCCCGGCACCGATAAAGCCGTTGATCGTATCGACGTAGCCGATCGAAGCCGCTGCCGATCCGACATTGGAAGCAACCGCGCAGTTCGAGGCGTTGGTGATATCCTTGATGATCACGGCATCGGTCCGCCCGCCCGACGGATCACGCGGGTTCGAGATGAATTCGTCCTGGCTGACCCGCGAATGCAGATAGCTGAAGTTCGCGTTCACGACGAACGACGAAATCGGCGAGATGATAGCTTCGGCTTCCAGGCCGTAAATATTCGCGCTGATATTGTCGTTCACCGCAGTGCGATCCACGATCCGGGCGAGCTGCAAATCCTTATATTTGTAATAGAAGGCCGTCAGGTTGAGTTGCAGCGTGCCGTGCAGGAACGTGTTCTTCGAGCCGAGTTCGAAGGAATCGACTTGCTCAGGCTTGAACACTTCCTGGACCTGGAACTGCGCCGGGACCGGCGGATTGATACCGCCCGATTTGTAGCCGCGCGAATAGGAGAAATAGAGCAGGTTGTGGTTGGTGATCTTGTAGTCGAGCACCGCGCGGCCGGTGACGCGCGAGAACGACGCATTGCTGTAGGTCCAGTCGACCGCACCCGGGCCATTATAGTCGGTATCGCCATAGGGCTCGAGAGCATCGAGCGTGGTCGTGCGCGCCTGCAGATTCTTCTGATCATGATTATAGCGCAGACCGACCGTCAGCTTCAGCTTGTCGGTAAAGTCGAAATAGGTCTCGCCGAAGATACCGTAAGACTTGAGGCCGTAATCCACTTCGTTGTTGTCATAGAACGGGGTGGACAGGAAATACTGGCCGGCAGGCAGGCCCGGCGTCGTCGCGCCCTTGACCGCGCCCAGCAGGCCCGAGGCATAGTCCAGGCCGAACGAGCTGACATAATAATCGTTGTTGCGCGTCCGCTGGTCGAGATAGATGCCGCCCAGCAGGAAGTTGAACATGCCGTCGAAATGGCTGTCGATATGCGCTTCGACCGACCATTGATGCGTGTAGGCTCGCGACCGGTCGAAATCGAGGCTCTGCGGGTAGCAGCCGACGCTGGCGCCCGAGAACACGCCGCCGGCATTGTCGGTCAGGTCGGATTGGCAGACGCCGCCATTGGGGCCGTTCGGGATAAGCGTTGCCGCGACCTGGGTGAACGGGTTGACGCCGCCGAACGGCAGCGCCGCACCCGGCAGGGCGGCATAGAATGCCAGCGTGTTCAGGCCGGGATTGCCGACCGTCGAATTCTCCACCGCGTTGGTATAGTCGGTGCGGGAATCGACCTTGTTCTCGGCATAGCCACCGGTGATGTTGAGCGAGACGTTGCCGAAATCGTGGCGGAACTTGGCTTGGTATTGCTGTTCCTCGGCATAATAAGTCGGGTTGTAGTCGAGGGCGACGGTGCGGTTGTCGGCCGGGTTCACGGCGTTGGAGAACACGTCCGTTCCGTAGACGCTGCCCAGGCCCATTGAGCCGATCAGCGGGCTGCCGCTGGCGATGGTAAGGAATTCGTTCGAGCTCAGGATCGCGCCCAGCGTCGAGTTGCCGTTGGTCGTCTGGTTGGCCAGCTTGTCGGGCAAGCAGCCCAGGACGCCGGTCGGGTCACGATGGCAGAGCTGCTTCTGGATACGGTCGCGGTTGTCGCGCTCGTGGAAATAATAGCCGATCAGGTCGAGCCGCGTGTTGCTGTCCGGCTCCCACGACAGCGTGCCGCGCAGCGAATAGAGATCGCGTCCGTCGATCTGCGTATCGTTGTAGATGTTATCGGTGAAGCCGTCGCGCTTCAGGTACAGGCCGGCGACGCGGACGCCCAGGGTGCTGCCAAGCGGGAGGTTGATCATCCCCTTGGCTTCTTTGGTATTGTAATTGCCGTATTGGGCTTCGCCCGAGGCATGGATGCCCGAAAGATCGGGCTTGGCGGTGATGAAGTTGACCACGCCCGAGGTCGCGTTGCGGCCGAACAGCGTGCCCTGCGGGCCACGCAGCACTTCGACGCGCTCCAGATCGAAGAACTCGCTTTCGAACAGCCGGGTCGAGACCAGCGGCATGTCGTTGACGTGGATCGCGGTCGCGCTGTCACACGACGTGCCGGTGCAGAGATCGCCGATGCCGCGGATCGTGAAGCTGGACGACGTGAAGTTCGTCTTGGTAAAGGTGATGTTCGGCAGCGACTGCTGCAGCGCCGACGGGTTGACGATCTGCTGCTTGTCGAGCGCGGTGGCATTGAAGGCCGAGACGGCGATCGGCACGTCCTGCAGGCGCTGCGACTGGCGCTGCGCCGTCACGACGACATCGGGGATGCCGCCGGCCTGATCCTGCGCCGCGGCGGCGGTCGCATCCTGCGGCGGCGGCGCGTCCTGCGCGAAGGCCGGCGCGGCCGACAGCAGCGCGATGGCGGAGGCAGCAAGCAGCTCGAACTTCTTCATGGCTAGACATCCCCTCTTTATGGTTTGCTGCCGGTCTTAGAGCCGGCTTGGCAATTTCGTAGTTCTGGTATGTTTTTTTATCGCTCGTGGATTTGCCACGTCAATGCTGTAAACGCGCGGAAACTGCGGGGTTGCGGACATGTTGCCCAAATGAGACAGTTTCAAAATCGAACTTGAGTTGTGGATGTGACGCTTGCCGTAGCGTCAACCGCGCGATGCGACGAGGAAAATGCCGATGCCCCACCCAGCCGACACGCCCGACGCCGGCGATCTGGTCGGAAATGACAGCAAGGTTGCCGTGCCCGATGAGGTGGCGGAGGCGGTGCGCACCTTGATTCGCTGGGCCGGAGACGATCCCACGCGCGAGGGGCTGATCGACACGCCGAAGCGCGTCGCGCGCGCGTGGAAGGAATATTGCCAGGGATATGAGGACGATCCCGCGCACCATCTCAGCCGCGTGTTCGAGGAAGTCGGCGGCTATGACGAGATCGTGCTGCTGAAGGACATCCCGTTCCAGTCGCATTGCGAGCATCATATGGCGCCGATCATCGGCAAGGCCTCGATCGCCTATCTGCCCAAGGATCATGTCGTGGGCATCTCGAAGCTCGCGCGCGTGCTCCACGCCTTCGCGCGGCGGCTGCAGGTGCAGGAGCGGCTGACCGCCGAGGTGGCGGACTGCATCTGGAAGGGCCTGAATCCGGTCGGCGTCGCGGTGGTGATCGAGGCGAGCCACAGCTGCATGACCGCGCGCGGCGTGCGCACGCCGGGCGTCGGCATGGTCACCAGCCGGATGATGGGCGTATTCCGCGAGGATGAACGCAGCCGCACCGAGGTGCTCAAGCTGATGGGCTATTGATGCCGCGTACCGTCCTCGTCACCGGCGGCGCGAAGCGGCTGGGCGCGGCGATCGCCCGCGCGGTCGCGGCGGCGGGAGACCGTGTCGTGATCCATTGCGGCGGTTCGCGCGATGCGGCGGAGGCGCTGGCGAAGGAGCTGGGCGGCGCGACGGTGCAGGGCGATCTCGCCGATAACGCCGCGATCCCGGCCTTGTTCGAGCGTGCGCGGGAGGCGGCCGGCGGCACGATCCACGGCCTGGTCAATTCCGCCTCGGCCTTCGAGTTCGATGCGGCCGAGGCGATCGATCCGGCGCTCGCCGCGCGGCTCTATGCGGTCAACTGCACCGCGCCGGCGATGCTCGCGGCGGCGCTGGCGGGGCAGGGGGATCTGGACGACGGCGCGGTGGTCAATCTGCTCGACCAGAAGCTCGCCAATCCCAATCCCGACTTCTTCTCCTATACCTGCGCCAAATATGCGCTGCAGGGCGCGACGACGATGCTGGCGCAGGCGCTGAGCCCGCGCGTACGGGTGAATGCGGTCGCGCCCGGGCTGACGCTGAAGAGCGGCGACCAGAGCGAGGCGCAATTCGCCCGTGTCGCCAGCGCCAATCTGCTGCGCCGCCCGGTCGGCGCGGAGGCGGTGGCGGAAGGCGTGGTCTATCTGCTGAACGCGCGCAGCGTCACCGGCCAGACGCTCCATGTCGATTGCGGCCAGCGCTTCCTGCTGCGCGACGGCGACGTGATGTTCGACGGAGAGCACCGGCGTGGCTGAATACACCACGATCCTCGACGGCTTCGAGGTGATGATGCGCCTCGGCATCCATCCGTACGAGGCGGAGCCGCAGCGCATCCGCCTGACGGTGGAGATGCGTGTCGCCTATCCAGCGCCGCTTGCGTCCGATGCGATCGGTGAGGTGCTCGATTACGATTTCATCCGCGAGGGTATCCATGCGCTGGCGGAGGGGCCGGGCTTCGCGTTGCAGGAAACCCTGGTCGAGGCGATCGCCGCGCTTTGCCTGGGGGATGCGCGGGTGAAGTCGGTGCGGGTGCGCTCGATGAAGCTCGACGTCTATCCGGATGCGGCGGTGGGGTGCGAGATCGTGCGCGGGCGGTGACCGCCGCGACCGGTGGTCGCGACGGCCATCGGGATTCAGCGCATCCAGCGGAAGTGCAGCACCGTGGGCTTGCCGTCATCGCCGATCATTGTCGCGCTCTCGGTCATCTCGCGGCCGTCGGCCGACAGCGTATAGACGCGCACCGAGCCGAGAGCCCCGCCTTTGCTCAGCCCCATCACCAGCACGCCCGGCTGGGGATTGGTCATCGCGACGCTGTCGTAGATCGACCGGTCCCCGGCGATCGGCACCGCCTTGCCGTCGAGCTGCTCGCGCGAGGTCATGCGCCTGGCGCTGCCGTCCTTCGCGGTGATCACATAAATGGTGTTCCAGGCGCCCGCGCCGGCATCGGCGAATTCGGCCGTCACGCTGGCGGGCCCGGCATCGCCCGCGGGCGCCGCGCCGGTATCGAGCTTCCACAGCCCGAGGAATGGCGAGGCCGCGGTCTGCTGCGCCGGGGCCGCCACGGCCGGTGCCGATGCCATGGCGAGCGCCATCATCGCGAGAGGTGCTTTCATCTCCTGTCTCCTTCTGCTCCAGGTTGAACAATGCGCGTGCGTTTCCTCGCCGGGCGGCTGGGCGCCCGGGCTTCGATCCACGTGCTGCAAACGGAAGTGCTGGGTGTTACGCGGGCGACGCGCCCGGCGGAGCACCGGTGAAAAGCTGCGCCTGCCATTGGTACAGGAACCAGATCGTCGAGAGCTCGACCACGAGTGCGGCCACCGGCAGCACCATGAAGGCCATGTCGAGGAACAGGGCCGCCGTGAACAGGAACAGCGAGATCGTGGCGGCGGCGTTGACGCGGGCCAAGGTCGCCACGCGGTCCCAATTCCGCTCCAGCACGAACCAGGGCATCAGCAAATGCCCGGCGACGAGCGCCCAGATCAGCACCGCCAGCGCCGGGGCGAAGCCGCGGTTCCAGGGTGTCAGCAGATGCGCCGGCGCGCCGCTGGCCGCGAACCAGCCGGATATTCCCGCATGCCCCGAAGGCAGGAAGGGAAAGCCGGTCGCCGTGCCCAGAAGCAACAGCGCGGCGGCCGGGAACAGGCCGAGGACGACGGCATGGCTGGCCAGCCTGAACCGTCCCTCCGCATGCTTCGGCATCTCGCGCAGCGCGCCGATCAGGCAACCGGCCGCGAATGTCAGCGGCTTTCCCTCGTCGATCGCGAACTCGAATTCGGCGCGCATCGCCGCCGACCATTCGCGGCGGCGACCGCCGAGGCAGGCTTCCGCCAGCGTCATGAGGGCGCGTGCAAGGTTCGCGGTCATACGGTCGCCTCCTTGAACTGCGACACGCTCGGCGCTCCGGCGGTTTCCCGCGCCAGTGCAAGGCCCTGCGCCGTCAGCCGATAAGCATGGCGCGGAGGCTTGCCCGGTTGCGCCGGCTCGTGCCACTCCGCCTCGACCAGCCCCTGATCCGTCATGCGCATCAGCAGGGGATAGAGCGTGCCGGAGAGCAGCCCGGTCTCCTTCATGATGTCATAGCCGTGCCGCCATTCGTGCGGCTTGGCCGACAGCGCATCGAGGAGGCTGAGCATCTGCTTCGAGGGGCGGCGATTCCTGACCATGCCGGGAATACAACATATGTAGATTTAAGAGTCAAGGGGGGCTGAATGGCTGCCGTTCTTTGCGCACCCCGCTCCTCCGCGATCAGACTTGGAGCTTGTCGGCAGCCGGCTTTGCATCCTGAGGCGAGGGAGGAGGTCGTCGCCCAAATGCAACGTAATCGGCAATAGGGTTGCGCGAATAAATTCTCGATACGGGGTTCGGCTCACCGTCTAACAAGCAGACGAATGGGAGATGAATCTTGAGCCTTTATACCAAGAACGGGCGACCGCTTCAGGTTTCCGGCAACGCCGTCCACAGCAAATCGGGGCAGCCGGTTGGTCGGATTTCTGGCAGCAAGGTTTTCGGAACCGATGGAAAGTACGTCGGCACGATCGTTGGCGATCGGCTAGTTTATCGATCCACGGACAGCTCAAGCGTTGGTTCAGCCACCGCGTCCAGCAGCCGCGTTGGATCGGCTCGCGCCAGCGCAGTAGGTTCCGCGATATCGGGTGACGAGCCGAACATCCCGGACTAAGCGCTGCTGCCGGAATCCATAATAAGACACTGATTATAAACAACTTATAATGCAACAAAATTGCCGATTTTGTTGCGCTGAAAGTTCAGGATAGCAGCTCGCGCTGAATGATGAGGATGGCCGAACGAGGGCCTTCAAATGTTGGAAAATCTTTGAGACACCGTCGCATCCGTGACGCGGGCGCTCTTTGATACGTCTATTTCCCCACCACCGACCGAGGCCTCGGTGCGGCCTTTCCGGCGCGTGGCTGGTGCGCCATCGCCGCGCTGGCGGCGCGTTTATGGCGCGTCGATGCCGCGTCACTGCCGCGCGAGTGGCGCGAAGGTGCCGCGTCGCCGGCGCGTTCCCGGCGCAACGACCCGAACACGCGTTTGACCCTCAACATTCTCAACATTCGCGAATCAGCTGCCTCGCTTTAGCTCTCGCCCGACCTGCCCACACGCGCACGGTTCGCGGCGCTGAGCACCGCTCGTACGCTGGCGGTGGCGACGTCGGCATCGATGCCCACGCCGAACACCGTGCGGCCGTCTGCGGTGCGGCACTCGACATAGGCGGCGGCCTGCGCGTCGGCGCCGTGGCCCATTGCGTGCTCGCTGTAATCGACCACGTCGAGCGCCGGGCCGGTGCTATCGGCGAGCGCGGCGATCACGCCCGAGATCAGGCCGTTGCCGCGGCCCGAGATCGAGCGCTTCTCGCCGCTGATCGCGAGATGGCCGACGAACACCTTGCTGCCCGCCGCGCCGCTTTCCTCGAAATCGATCAGCTGGAAGCGCTCGCTATCGCGCGGCAGATAGGCGCGTTCGAACGCGCCCCAGATGTCCTCGGCGTTCAGCTCGCGGCTGGTCTCGTCGGCCAGCGCCTGGACGTGGCGGCTGAAATCGGCCTGCAGCTTTTTGGGCAGCTTCAGCCCCTTGTCCTGCTCGATCACCCAGGCGACGCCGCCCTTGCCGGACTGCGAGTTGACCCGGATTACCGCCTCATAGCTGCGGCCGAGATCGGCCGGGTCGATCGGCAGGTAAGGGACTTCCCACAATTCGTCGTTCTTCGCTTCCTGCGCGGCGAAGCCCTTCTTGATCGCATCCTGGTGGCTGCCCGAAAAGGCGGTGAACACCAGATCGCCGGCATAGGGTGTGCGCGGATGAACGGGCAAGTTGGTGCAGTAATTCACGGTCTGCACGATCTCGTCGATGTCCGAGAAATCCAGC
>Ga0153956_1000590_pt1 | contig 39165 bp, 33 predicted proteins | sample TSFL040MetaG_FD_104704 | JGI IMG/M metagenome (GOLD analysis project Ga0153956, IMG submission 104704) | Attine ant fungus gardens microbial communities from Florida, USA - TSFL040 MetaG | ecosystem: Host-associated > Fungi > Mycelium > Unclassified | place: USA: Florida, Wekiwa Springs... | reverse complement strand
TCCGGTCCCTCCTCGGACCGATCAGAGGCCCCCACACGTGCGCGGGCGACCTGCGTATACCTATGCGTGACGCAGGTCGCCCGCGCCTCGTCGGCCGTTGCCCGACACGCACGGAAGCGTGACGTTCCCGGCATCTCCCTCACGACCTGCGGGTCCCGTCGCCGATCCGTGCCCCTCCCGCGACGCTCCCGTCCCTCCCCCGTGACGCACCCGCGCCGCACGCCCCGGGCTCCCCAGCGATCCCCCACATCCCCGGCCGTCCCGGCCACGGCCACAGCCAGCCAGGGCCGTGGACGGGACGGCCGCGCTGGCCGAAAACCCTTGCGTCCCGCGCGAAGACCCCCGCCCACCCCGAAGCCGATGAACCAACCATCTAGGCTCGCGTCCCGTGCCCCGCCGTCTACGCCCCACCGCCGACATCTATCAGGACGCGATCCTGGTCGGGGACCCGGGGCGGGCGATGGCGCTCGCGCAGGTACTGACCGAGGGGCCGAAGATGAGCAACCACGCTCGCGGGCTGTGGGGGTATTCGGGGCTGACCGCGGAGGGCCGTGGGTTGAACGTGCAGGCGACCGGGATGGGCGGTCCGAGCGCGGCACTGGTGTTGAGCGATCTGGCCGAGCTGGGGATCCGACGCGCGGTGCGGGTCGGGACCTGCGCGGCGCTGGTGCCGGGGCTGCGGCCAGGGGACTTGGTGACGGTGACCGAGGCATGCGCCTGGTCGACCGGCGGTCTCGACGTCGGGGGGCCGGCCGCCGATGAGGAGGCGGGATCCCGGTCGACCGGATGGCGCGGCCGGGGATGGCCGGCGAAGCCCGACGCGGCGTTGGCCGAGCGGCTGCGCTCCGAGCTCGGAGACGAGGCGCGCCCGGGCCGGGTCGCGAGCCTCGACGTCCTCCACCCCACCCCGGGTCACCCGACCCCGGACGGTGACGTGGCCGACATGCAGACGGCCGCCCTGCTCGCCGCCGGCCGCGAGCTCGGCGTCGCGCTCGCGGCGGTCCTGATCGTGACCGAGGTCGACGGTTTCGACCCTCTCGACGACGATCAGGTGGCCGAGCGGGCTGCTTTGGCTTCCCAGGCTGCTTTGAAGGCGATGGTCTAACCCTCGACTTAAGGGTTAGGAAGCATCCGTTTTCTCGGGCTCTTTGTCGGCTTTAGCAGCGATTTTGCGACGCAGGCCGCCGATCTCGCGGCTCAGGTCGTCCAGCTGCTCCTCGACGTCCTCCAGGCGCTGGGAGAACGCGCGGAGCCGGCGCTCGAGGCGCTCGACATCCCCCGCGGAGGGCAGGTTGAGCGCCCTCATCGCCGCCTGCTGACCCTCCAGGGCCTTCTCGCGGGCGCCGAACGCCGCCTGCAACGCGTTGTGGAGGGTCGGGCTGTCGATCAGCGCCTGGGCGATCTCGCCGATCGCCTGCTCGGAGCGGGCGCGCAAACTCTCGCCGTCGCCGCCCATACCATCGCCTTCTGCGTACTCGTCAGGACTCACGCTAAATCCAATCTTCTCGGGCCGTTGACGCCAGGTTAACGACCACATCCGAAACACATGGCAAGCTCGCCGGCGGCGGCATGAAGTGGACGATCGTTAAGGCCATATTGGGGGCGCGGGTATCCGTTGCCCACGACCGGAGTCGTCGGTAGCGTGACGACCAACCTGCTGGGAGGGGACCTGGTCGTGCAAACGATCGTCCGTGGCAGCGTTATATGAGGCGCATGAAGAGCAAGCTCGCACTGATCCTGGCGCTGGCCGCATTCCTTGGCCTGGCTGCTGTGGGCATGGCGACCGCCGCGCCGCTCACCACGGTGACCGAAAAGCCGGTGACCGAAAAGCCCCTCTCCGGCCTGGGCGGCGCGAAGAGCACTTCCCCACCTTCGGAGTCCGGCTCGACCACGACGACGACCACCACCACGACGACGACGCCGAGCACGACCCCGCCGGCGGTCACTCCGCCCGCCGGAGCCACGCAGTGCTCGGACGGGATCGACAACGACGGCGACGGGCTGATCGACATGGAAGACCCAGACTGCTCGGCGCCGAGCGACACCAACGAGGCGCCGGAAGGCACGGGGAAGTCACCCTCGACCGGCGAAAGCGGCTCAGGCTCAACCTCTACTTCAGGGTCAGAAACCGAAGAAGAAGGCTCCGGCAAGGGCAAGAAGCACCACAAGGAATTCGGCCGCGGCGAATCGCTCGAAGAAGAACCGGAAGCGGACGTCCGCGGCGGCGTCACCCACAACGAAAGCCTCGGCGACTCGAGCGGCGGCGGCAACAGCGGCGGTGGCGTGAAGGCCCCCGACGCGACCGGCGGCGGCGATCAGCCGCTCGGTGAAGGTGGCGACGGCGGTGCCCAGTTCGAACCGGGCGGCGCCCCCACCCTGGCCAACCCGACGACGACGATCGCGCCCTTCGGCCCGGCCCCGATCGGCGTCCCCAACTTCGTCATCAACTCCTTCGAGATCCCGCCCTTCCTGCTGCCGATCTACCAGGCCTGCGGAACCGAATACGGGATCCCCTGGGAGGTCCTCGCCGCGATCAACAAAATCGAGACCGGCTTCGGCACCAATCTCAACGTCTCCAGCGCCGGCGCGGTCGGCTGGATGCAGTTCCTCCCGTCGAGCTGGGAAATGTACGGGCTGGACGCCAACGGCGACGGTCGCAAGGACCCCTACAACCCGGTCGACGCGATCTGCGCCGCCGCCCACTACCTCAAGGTCGCCGGCGGCCAGAAGAACCTCTACGGCGCGATCCTCGCCTACAACCACGCCGACTGGTACGCGCAGGAGGTGCTCACCTACGCCCGCGCCTACGGCCGCATCCCCTCCACCCTGGTCGGCTCGCTGACCGGCCTCACCGAGGGCGCCCACTTCCCGGTCGCCGCCAACGCCCGTTACTCGGACGAAATCGCCGCCCGCGCCTCGCTCGAAGGCTCGGCCGCCGACGCGAAGATCTCCAGCAACGCGGCCGAAGTCATCTCCTCCTCACCGACCCCGCGCGGGATCAACATCTTCGCCAAGAAGGGCTCGGCCGTGGTCGCCGTCAACGACGGGGTGATCCGCAAGATGGGCCACTCCTCCAAGCTCGGCTACTTCATCGTCCTCGAAGACAGCTTCGGCAACCGCTACACCTACGCCGGGCTCGACAAGCTGGTGCGGAAGGGTCGCACGATCGTCACCACCAAGGGCAAGGAAAAGAAGCTGCCGGCCGAAGAGGGCCAGGACCCGCGGGCACGGCTGCGCGCCCTTCCGGACCGCGCCGGGAAGAAGGCGGAAAAGAAGCAGAAGGTCGCCGTGAAGGCCGAAGAACTGCTCGAAAAGGCCGCGGGCAAGGGCTCGATCCGGGTCGGCTCGAAGGTCATCGCCGGCACCGTCCTCTCCCACGTCCCGAAGGGCGAAGGCGGCGCCGACCCGCACATCAACTTCTCGATCCGCCCGGCCGGCAAAGGCGCTCCGCGGATCGACCCGAAGCCGATCCTCGACGGCTGGAAGCTGCTCGAAGCGACCGCGATCTACCGCGCCAAGGGCAAGAACCCCTTCAACGAGAAGCTGAGCGGCGCCGGCGTCCTGCTCCTCTCCAAGGAAGCGCTGCAGCAGCGCGTCCTCCATGACGAAGGCCTCGACATCTACCCCTGCGGCCGCGAAGACATCGAACAGGGCAAGATCGACCGCCGCGTCCTCGCGGTGCTCGAGTACCTGCGCACGAAAGGCTTCACGCTGCGGATCAGCGCCCTCGAGTGCGGCCACAGCATCCTCACCGAAGGCGGCAACGTCTCCGAGCACTCGACCGGCGACGCCGTCGACATCGCCGAAATCAACGGGGTCAACGTCACCGGCCACCAGGGCCCGGGCACGCTGGTCCACGAACTGATCGAAGACGTGCTCGAACTGCAGGGCCCGATGCAGCCGCACCAGGTCATCTCGCTGGAAGACTTCCCCGGCGAAATCAGCTTCGCCGAACCGTCCCACTTCGACCACGTGCACATCGGCTATCGGCCAGTCGAGGGCGCCAACCCGCTGGAAGCGGGATACGAAGCGCTGCTCAAACCGAACCAGTGGGAGCACCTGATCAACCGGCTCGGCAAGATCGAAAACCCGACCGTGCCGATCGAACCGTCGAAGTACTCGCTGCCCGACCATCCGAAGCACCAGAACTCCGCCGAAGGGATCCTCGGCGGCCACCCGCGCGGCGAAGACTGAGCGCCGGGCGGATTAGGCTCAGGCCCTGAGCCCCTTCTTCGGATTCGCGCAGTTCGATTTCGCCGGCACCCTGCCGCTCGTCGACGGCCGCTATCTGGCGGAGCGCGAGGACGGCGAGGGCGACGCGGTGCTCGTCGTGCAGACGCTCGCCGCTCCGCCCCGGCCGAGCCGCAGGCGCCGGAAGCCGCGCGACGCGGAGGCGGCGGAGGCGCCGCCTGAGGTGCCGGTCGCGCGCGCAACCGCGATCCGCGCCTTCGAACCCTTCGACGACGCGGAGGAGGCGGCCGCCTGGCTCGCGGGCGCGACCGCGACGGAGGACGCGATCGACGGCGCGGTCGCGACCGGCATCGCCCTCGTCAACGACGCCCTCCACGCTCAGGCCGTCGCCACCGCGGACCCCCTCCCCGCCGCCGTCGCGCCCGAGCGCGCGGTCGCCGTGCGACTCGGCTACGGCAGCGGCGAGCAGACCGCGGAGGGCACCTTCGGCGAGGCGCGCGAGGTCGACGTGCGGGCGCTCGGCGGCTCGGCGCGGCGGCGCCGCCAGGAGGAGGTGCGCCCGCAGGAACGGGTCGCGGCGCTGCTGCGGGGGCGCGAACGGGCCGACGCCTGCGAGACGCTCCTGCTGCGCGCCCGCGCCGACCTCGACGCGGGCCGCCGGCGCGAGGCCGCCCTGCAACTGCGGGTCGGCATCGAGGCCCTCCTGGCGGAGCTGCGCGAGGTGCTCGACGATGCCGACCACGCGCGCGACGTCGAGGCCCTGGAGGAGCGCCGTCCCGCGGTCGAGGCGGCCGCCGGACGGGCGCTGAAAGGCGACCTGGCGCCGGAAGCGGAGAAGTCGGTGCGCGAGGCGCTCGAGCTCGCCGAGCGGATCCTGCGCCGCCGCCGCCTGCTTACGGAATGAGCGTGAGCCTGGTGACGATCTCGTCGAGCAGGTCGGCGGCGATGTGGTGGGCTTCCGCCAGCTCGACCCCGTCGATCGAGGGCACCCCGATCACGGTCAGGCCCGCCGCGCGGGCGGCGGCGACGCCGGTCGGCGAGTCCTCCAGGGCGATCACCCGCGGCCCCGCTTCGACCCCGAGCCGCGTGCAGGCCTCGAGGTAGGGATCGGGCGCCGGCTTCGGCGCCGCCACGTCGTGGCCGCTGACCAGGACGTCGAAGATCGCTTCGAAGCCGACGATCTCCAGCGAGCGCCGCACGAACGGCATCGGCGAGTTCGAGACCAGGCCGATCGGGGTCCCCTGCGCCTTCAGCCCTTCGAGCAGGTCGCGGGCGCCGACCATCACCTCCACCCCGTGCTCGAGCTCGGCCACCACGAGGCCGTCCAGCTCCTCCATCAGCTCCACGCGACGGCCGGGCCGGCCGAGCCAGCCTTCGATCATGCCCGCGGCGACTTCGGCCGACGTGCCGATCAGCTCGCGCTTGTGCTCGGCGGTGAACTCGGCGTCGTAGCGCTCGAAGAGATCCTCCTCCGCCCGGGTCCACACGGACTCGGTGTCGAGCAGCAGGCCGTCGTTGTCGAAGACGACCGCGTCGGGTCGTTGCGGGGATGGCATGGCGCGCATCATGCCGGCCCGGTAGCGTCGCCACACCATGCGCTTCCACATCGAAGTCGCCACCGGCAGGCAACACGCCCGCTCCTTCAACCTGACCGAGGAGGAGCTGGGACGCACCGTCCTCGACCCGTGGCTCTCCGGCCGTCCGATCCTGCTCGGCGACCGCCGGTGGACCCGCGGCGACGAGTCGCGGCTGCGGATCCTCGAGGGCCCCGAGCTCTCGGTCCAGGACCTCGCCTTCAGCCAGGGCTGGGCGAACGCCGAGCGGGCCTCCAGCGACGTCACCGCGACGGTGCTCGAGGCCGCGACCGAGGGGCGGCGCGCTCAGCGCGGGCCGACCGCGATCGTGATCAACGCCGACTCGGCGGTGCAGACGGTCGCCGATCTCGTGTCCGGCCAGGAGACCGAAACCGTGTCGCTCGAGGCGGCGCGGGAGCGGATCGACGGCCGCGACCCGACGGTCGCGGCCGTGATCCTGGTCGTGCAGAAGGACTAGGAGAAGTCCACCACGGTGCCGCGGGGGATGACGAGCACGGGATAGTTCGCCGCCTCCACCGCGTAGTCGCTGGAGGCGCTGAGGACGACTTTGCCCTCCGGCGCCTCTTTGCGCGAGCCGACCACCAGCAGGTCGACCTTGCCCGAGCCATGCTCGACCACGCTCGCCCCGAGCGCCCCCGCGAGGCTCTCCGCGGTCTGCCGGGCGGCTGGGTCGCCCTCGTCGATGACGCCGACCGTGCCCACCGACAGCTTCTCCGCCGACCACAGCCCGGCGGGCGCCACGGCGATCGCCGAGCTCCCCCCGAGCAGCAGTTTGTGGGCCGAGATGCCGGGCTTCACCAGCCCCTTCGCGGTCCGGTACTCGGACCCGAAGACGAGCACGCCGGCGCCCTCCTGTTCGACGAGTTCGCCGAGCCCGACGCTGGTCGCCGGGTTGATCACGACGTACTTCGGCGTGTCCGGCGCGCCGATCGATTCGGCGCCGCGAGCCAGCAGGGCTTCCGCCTCGTGCTGGTCGAGCGATTCACCGAAGGAGTGACGGACGTAGGCGAGCGAGAGCTCCGCGCCGGAGCCGGCAAGAAGCCGGCCCAGCGCGAGAGCGTCACGATCGTTGTCGGTGTCGTCGTAGGAAACGATGACCTTTAGTGCCATAGGTGTTCTCCTATCACGCCGTCCCGGCCGCCGGGGCCGTCGACCCCGAAGCACTCCCCGATTTCACTCCGTCGGGGTAACCGAGCGAAGGCACGTCCGACGGGTACACCTCGTGCCCGTGGACGGCGATGTCACCGGTCTCCATGTCCGCCTCGCTCATCCGCAGCGACACGAACAGGCCGACGATCTTCAGCAGGATGAACGTGCCGATCGCGGAGAAGGCGATGACCCAGGCCGCGGTGTAGGCCTGCACCCAGAGGAGGTGCAGCCCGCCGCCGGAGATCAGGCCTTCGTGTTCGCCCGCCATCAGCTTGTTGGCGAAGATGCCGGTCAGCAGGCCGCCCGCGACGCCGGCGAACCCGTGGGTGTAGATCACCCCGAGCGTGTCGTCGACGTTGCGGAAGGGGCGTACCCGGCTCAGGTAGTTGAGCGCGAAGTAGACGATCCCCGAGGCGATGACGCCGATGATGATCGCCGCCCAGCCGTTGACGAAACCGGCGGCCGGGGTGATCGCGACGAGCCCGACGATCATGCCGTTGACGCTGCCGATCAGGCTCGGCTTGCGGCCGGTGGCGTAGTCGAGCGCCACCCAGACGAGGAAGGCGACCGCCGTGCAGAGGTTGGTGTTCAGCACCGAGGCGGAGGCGATGTTGCCGGCGCTGTACCAGTCACCGCCGTTGAAGCCGTTCCAGCCCATCCAGAGGAGGCCGGCGCCGACCGCCACCATCGCCAGGTTGTTCGGTGCGTCGACCTCTCGGTCCCGCTGGAGGCGCGGTCCGATCACCGCCGCGGCGACGAATCCGGACACGCCTGCCGCGAGGTGGATGACGTAGCCGCCGGAATAGTCGACGGCACCCTGCTGGGCGAAGAAGCCACCGCCCCAGATCATGAAGGCGTTGATCGTGTAGACCAGCAGCGTCCACAGCGCGACGAACGGGATCCAGGCCTTGAAGTTGAAGCGGCCGAGGACCGAGCCGAGCATCAGGATCGGCGTGATCGCGGCGAAGACGATCTGGAAGTACGCCAGCGTCGACATCGGGAAGAGAAATTCTTCTTCCGGTAGCTCTCCGATGTGCGCCTGTTCCAGCAGGCTGTGGCTATTGAGGATCGATCCTGGCTTCCCCCAGAAGTTCCCGAAAAATCCTGAGGTGGCCCCGAAGATGTGGATCGGATCCCCGAAGGCCATCTTGAATCCGACCAGGACCCAGAGGATCAGCACGATCGCGAAGGCGACGAACGCCATCATCATCGAGTTCACGGACCAGCGTTTCTGCATTACCCCGCCGTACAGAACGACCAGGCCGGGGATGCTCATCAGCCCCACCAGGGTCGCGGCGGTGAGCTGCCATGAATTGGCGCCTTCGTTCAACCATTCCATTGGTTCGGTACTTCCTTCCGTTGCGTGTCTGGACTGGGGATAACCCTCACGCGAAGGGAGCGGCGCCACTACGTACCGATGTCCAAAGATCGTCGAGAGATCTTCGCCCAATCGGAGATAGGCAGCCCGCGCTCACGCACGTAGGTTGCTGCCATGCCACTTGAAGGACATTACGAGCGGCAGACCACGCCGCTCTACAAACTCAGTTCCAGGGAGATCAAGGTCGCCGTCAGCATCATCGCGGTGACCTTGGTGACGGTGATCGCGATGGTCGCGGTCACCGGCGCGAGCAACAGCAACCCGGCTCCGGCCGTGGGCTGCATCAACCCGACCGTCGCCGGCATCGTCGGTGCCGAAACGCTCGGCGCCTGCGGTCAGGAGGCGGTCGACATCTGCACCCACGCGTCCGAATACTCGGGCGAGCGGGCCGAGACGATCGTCGCCAACTGCGAAAAGCAGGCCGTCAAGTTCTGACGGCCTGCTCAGCAGTCCCTACTTACCGCTCCAGTTGGGGGTGCGCTTGCCGAGGAAGGCGCTGATGCCCTCTTTGGCGTCCTCGCTGGAGAAGGCGGTGGTGAAGCCGCCCTTCTCGGCCTCGATGCCGGCGTCGATTTCGCCCTTGTGGGACACCTGCTTGACCTGGCCGAGCGCGATCGGCGCCTGACCGGCCAGCTTGTCCGCCCACATCAGCGCCGTCTCGAACAGCTCGTGGTCGGGCACGACGCGGTTGACGAGGCCGATTTCCAGCGCCTCCTCGGAGAGGATCGCGTCGCCGACCAGGTTCATCTCCAGGGCCTTGTTCTCGCCGACCAGGCGCGGCAGCCGCTGCGTGCCGCCGAAGCCGGGGATGATCCCCAGCTTGATCTCCGGCTGACCGAATACGGCGGCCTCGCCGGCGATGCGGAAGTCGCAGGCCATCGCCATCTCGCAGCCGCCGCCGTAGGCGATCGCGTTGACCGCGGCGATCGTCGCCACGTTCTCGGTTTCGAACTCGCGGAACAGGGCGTGGGCGGAGTCGAGCAGCTCTTTGCCGCCGGCCGCGTCCATCTGCGTGAACGCCTTGATGTCGGCGCCCGCGGAGAAGACGATCGGCACCGACGAGGCGATCACCATCGCGTGCAGGCCCTCGTCGGCCTTGACCTTCTCCCAGACCGTTCCCAGGTCCTTGATCACCTGCGGGTGCACCGCGTTCATCGGCGCGTTCGCGATCCAGGCGATCGCCACCGGGCCGCGCGTCTCCAGCAGGACTTTCTCGGCCTGCTCGCCCTCGTCGGGCTGCGGGTAGGCGTAGAAGCCCTGGCCGGTGGTGATGCCATGGCGGCCCTGGGCGACGAGCCGCTTCAGCGTGATCGGCGGGGCGAAGCGGTCCCCGTAGCGCTCCTCCAGCCCCTCCATCTTCTCGAGCATCTTGTCGAGCCCTTCGACGTCGGCTTTCCAGAACGGGGGCAGGAGGCCTTTGCGCGGGTCGAGGCCGGCGCCGGTCATCATGCCGACGTCGATGTCCCGGACCGAGGAGATGCCCTCCTCGACCAGCAGGCACGCCTCGATCAGCGCGCGCGAGGTGAACATGTCGATCAGCTCCTGGGCGTCGGGCTCGGCGTCCCCGGGGATCGTCTGCTCGCCGTCCTTGAAGAAGCCCTCGCCGCCGCTCTTCATCCCCAGCTTGCCTTCGCCGACCAGGCCGCGCAGGCCCTCGTGGACGTAGAAGCTCTCGCCGTAGGAGTGGTTCAGGTGCTCGGCGACGTGGAAGACGGTGTCGAGGCCGAGCAGGTCGGTGAGGAAGAACGGGCCCATCGGGGCGACTTTCGCCTCCGCCATCGCGCTGTCGATCGCCTTCAGCGACAGGCCTTTCTCCTCCTGGGCGCGCCAGATCTCCCCCATCGTCGCCATCAGGATCCGGTTGACGACGAAGCCGGGGACCTCGCGGCAGACGATCGGCTGCTTCTTGATCGCCTGGGCGAAGTTGTAGGCGGCGGTGGCGGTCTCCTGCGAGGTGTCCTCGCCGACGATCACCTCGACCAGCGGCATGATCGACGCCGGGTAGAAGAAGTGGAAGCCGCAGACCTTGTCGGCGCGCAGCGTCGCCTCGCCCATCTCGGTGATCGAGAGCGAGGAGGTGTTGGAGGAGAGGATCGCGTGGCCGGGCGTGGCGGCGTCGATCTCACGGAAGACGGCCTGCTTGATCTCCATCTTCTCCGGCACGGCCTCGATCACGAAGTCGACGTCGGCGAACTCGGCGTAGCTCGTGGTGCCGGTGATGTTGCCCATCACCTCGGCGAGGCGGGCGTCGGCCTGCTCCTGGGTGATCCGCTCCTTCTTCACCTGGCCGCCGAGCTGGCCCTGGGTGACGGCGCGGGCCTTCTCCAGCGCGGCGTCGACGAATTTCTGGTCGATATCCTTGACGACAACCGGGATGTCGGCGGCGGCGATCGCCTGCGCGATCTCCCCACCCATCGTCCCCCCACCGACGACGGCGGCCTTCTTGACGAACATGCGGCTTCGTTCCCCCTTTTGCGGCGTTCTGCGCTTTGGCTGGGCGGCCGGCGGCCGCGCGAATTGGGAGGCTATCCGGATGGAGGGCAAAGCGGCATCAGACCGGGACCGGTTGTTGGCGTTCGAGCTGGCCCTGGACGAGAAGGTCTGCGACGAGGTGCACCAGGAGAGCTGGGGCCGGCTCTTCCTCACCCCCTCCACGCCGCTGATCTGGGACGCCAACTGGGTCGGCATCGAGGAGGTCGGCCTGACCATCGACCAGCTCGTCGCGATCGCCGACGACGCGCTCGGCGGCGAGGGCTTCGGCCACCGCACGATCTGCCTGCTCGACGAAGCCGACGGGCACCGGGTCACCGCGGAGATCGAAGCCGCGGCGGCGCGCTGGCCCCGCTGGGAGGTCGAGCGCACCCGCTACATGCTCTGGCGCGGCGGCGAGGTCGAGCCGGGCGCCGCCCGCGAGGTCCGATTCGCCGAGATCGAAGGGCTACGCCAAGCGCTGAACGCCGAGCTGATGCCCACCGGCGGCGACGGGCCGGCCGCCGCCCGGCAGCTCCTCGAGATCGACCGCCGCTACGGCGGCCCTGGCGGCGACCGCTGGTTCGTCGCCCCCGCCGATGGCGACCCACAGTCCGCCTGCCGCCTCCTCCGCGCCGACGGCATCGCCCAGGTCGAGGACGTCGCCACCCTCACCCCCGCCCGCGAACGCGGCTTCGCCAAGGCGATCGTCACCACCGCCGTCGCCGCCGCCCAGACCGCCGGCGACGAAACGATCTTCCTCACCGCCGAGGCCGCCGACTGGCCCCAGCTCTTCTACGCAAGGTTGGGGTTCGAGACGGTGGGGGATCTGACGGTGTTGCGGCGGCGGCCGTAGGCACAGGACGCAAGGGTCTGCGGCCAGCGCGGCCGTCTCGGCCACGGCCCTGGCTGGCTGTGGCCGTGGCCGAGACGGCCGGGGATGTGGGGGATTGCGCGGGCGCCCGGGGCGTGCGGCGCGGGCGCGTCACGGGGAAGGGACGGGAGCGTCGCGGGAGGGGCGCGGATCGGTGACGAGACCCGCAAGGCGTGCGGGAGATGCCGGGAACGTCACGCTTCGGTGCGTGTCGGGCAACACGCACCCCGGTGAGTTCGCACTTAGCCACACATAGCGTGGCTAAGTGCGAACTCAACCTGTGGTGGAGGGTTCCTTGCATGCAGGACCGTCACGGAAGTCGGGAGTTCGTGACGGACCCTTGCCCGGTGTTTCACGAGACCCTCACGTCCTGGGCGTCTCATGGAGGTCACAGCCTGCCAGGACCTCCATGAGACGCCCAAGACCCGCCCCTCGGACGGCCGCAACGGCCCCGAGCAACGGCCGTCCCCGTCCCCGCACTACATATGGGATACCGCCCACCGCCAAACTCTGTACGTGTGGACAAACCTTGCGTTAACTCACGGGCAGTAGGCTCATTTGGCTCTGTCTAGGGAACTTTTCAACGAAATCGATCGCGGCCGGACACCGGACGCGCCGCCAAGTGAGGGACAGCACAAGCGATGAGCCGAATCCGCCAGCAGAACGTGACCGCAGCACAGTGGAGCTCCAATGGTGAGTCCCTGGGCGCGCTCGATCTGACCCTGCCCGAGAACGCCGCCTTCGGCGCCAACGTGTTCGACGAGGCGGTGCAGAAGGAACGACTCCCCGAGGACGTCTACGAGAAGCTGCAGGCGACGCTCGCGGGTGGCGAGCCGCTCGACGCGAGCCTCGCCGACGCGGTCGCCGAGGCGATGATGGAGTGGGCGCTGGAGAACGGCGCCACCCACTACACGCACATGTTCCAGCCGCTGACCGGCTCGACCGCGGAGAAGCACGACTCGTTCTTCGAGCCCGCGGGCGAAGGGAAGCTGATCGCCGGCTTCTCCGGCAAGGAGCTGATCCAGGGCGAGCCGGACGCGTCGTCGTTCCCGACCGGCGGCGTCCGCGCCACCTTCGAGGCCCGCGGCTACACCGCCTGGGACCCGACCAGCCCGGCCTTCATCCTGGAGAACCCGAACGGGACGCTGCTGGCGATCCCGACCGCCTTCGCCAGCTGGACCGGCGAGGCGCTCGACGCGAAGATCCCGCTGCTGCGCTCGATGGACGCGCTGTCCCAGACCGCGGTGAAAGCGCTGCGGCTGCTCGGCGACGAGGAGACCGACCGCGTCTTCACCACCGTCGGCCCCGAGCAGGAGTACTTCCTGATCGACGAGCAATACTTCTTCGAGCGCCCCGACCTGATCAGTACCGGGCGGACGCTGTTCGGCGCCAAGCCGCCGAAGGGCCACGAGCTCGACGACCACTACTTCGGCTCGATCCCGGAGCGGGTGCTCGCCTTCATGATGGATTCCGAACTGGAGATGCGGAAGCTCGGCATCCCGGTCAAAACCCGCCACAACGAGGTGGCGCCGGCGCAGTACGAGATCGCGCCGATCTTCGAGAGCTCGAACGTCGGCTCCGACCACCAGCAGCTGCTGATGCGGACGCTGGAGAACGTCGCCCGCCGTTACGGCCTCGTCTGCCTGCTGCACGAGAAGCCCTTCGCGGGCGTCAACGGCTCCGGCAAGCACAACAACTGGTCGATGGCGACGGACTCCGGCACGAACCTGCTCAACCCGGGTGACACGCCGGTGGACAACATCCACTTCCTGTTCTTCTGCGCAGCGGTGATCCAGGCGGTCAACAAGCACCAGGGCCTGCTGCGGGCGAGCGTCGCCAACATCGGGCAGGACCACCGGCTCGGGGCCAACGAGGCGCCGCCGGCGATCATCTCGATCTTCCTCGGCGCCGAACTCGAAAAAGTGTTCGAGGCGATCGCGACCGGCGAGGGCGACCCCAACACGCCGGCCTCGTTCCTCGATCTCGGCTCCTCCGTCCTGCCGCCGCTGCCGCTCGACGGCGGCGACCGCAACCGGACCTCGCCGTTCGCCTTCACCGGCAACAAATTCGAGTTCCGGGCGCTCGGGTCGAGCATGTCGCTCGCCTTCCCGAACACGGTCCTGAACACGATCGCGGCGGAGGCCATCGACGACCTCGCGGGCAAGCTGAAGGAGAAGCTCGACGGGGGCTCGGCGATGCCGGAGGCCGTGATGGAGGTCGTCAAAGACTCCTACCTGGAGAACAAGGTCGTCTGCTTCAGCGGCGACGGCTACTCGGACGAGTGGCACGCCGAGGCCGAACAGCGCGGGCTGAAGAACCTGAAGACCACGCCGGACGCGCTGCCGGAGGTGCTCTCCGACTCGACCGTGAAGGCCTTCGAGGAGTACAACGTGCTCTCGAAACGGGAGCTCGAGTCGCGCTACGACGTCTGGGTCGAGCAGTACGCGATGCGGGCGAACATCGAGGCGGAGGAGACCTTCTCGATCGGCCAGACGATGATCCTCCCGGCCGGGCTGCGGCAGCTGGCGCTGATCTCCGACGCGGGGGTCTCCGCCCTCGAGGGCGAGATCCGCGAGCTGGTCGACGACCTGGTCGCCACGCTCGGCGAGCTGAAATCGGCGAACGCGGTGCCGGGCGATCTCGAGGGGTTGGAGCTCGCCACCTACGCCCGCGACAGCCAGCTCGCCTCGATGGACAAGGTCCGCGAGGTGGGCGACGAGCTGGAGCGCGTCGTCGCCGACGACCTCTGGCCGCTGCCGAAGTACGAGGAGATGCTCTTCATCAAGTAGCGCTGGGGAGCGCGTGTGTCAGGACAGCGGGCCTTCGTGCCCGTCCTCCTCAGGGCCCGGGGGCGGAAGTTCGTCCTCGGGCCCTTTGTCTTTGTTGTGCTCGGGCGGGTCCTTGATCGCGTACCGGATCAGGGCGAAGACCGCGCCCGCGCCGAGGATCGGGATCATGCCGCCGAACAGGACCGGCTCCCACGCCTCTTCGGCGCGGACGAAGCGGATTCCGGCGGTGACTACGTCTGGTTGGATCATGCGGGTGCTTTCGGTAGGCCGGGTCCACCGGCCATTGGGTTGAGGTCGGCAAGCAGCTCGAGCAGGCGTGGCTGCGGCTCGGCGTCGTCGATCACGATCGCCGTCCCCGGCCAGGCGTACCGGCAGTAGCGCGCGTAGGCCTGGCGCGAGGAGAGGTCCGGCTCGTAGATCCAGCAGCCACTGTTCCAGTATCGGGTGTCGCCCTGGGAGGCGCGGACGTCGTCGAGCGGCTGGTGGGTGTGGGCGAAGACGATCTTGTCGGCGTCTCCGTCCCAGCCCAGGTTGGCGACGACCCGCGAGAAGGCCTCCAGCGCGTGCTCGGTCGGGCTCGAACGGGAGAGCACGGTCGGCTCGGGATAGCTCGGCACGGTCGGGGGCGGGCCGGCGATCGGCTGCTCGCGCGCCTGGCGTTCGGCCTCGTCATGGACGACGGCGTCGAAGTGCGCGGCGCTGGGGAGGCCGGCGGTGTCGCCCTTCGTGCGGTCGCGGAGGCTCGCGACGGCGCGACGGGCGTGGCGCGCCGGGGCGCCCGCGGCGGTGGCGAGGCGACCGGCGCGCTGGGCGGCGCGGAAGACGTTCTGCTGCGCGTGGGTCCCGTGCGGCATCTGCGCGGCGATGTAGAGCCACTCGGTGAGGAGCGTCGTGATCGACTCGTAGTCGGACTCGCACTTCGGTTCCTCCGGGCCGCCCGCGGCGATCGCCCAGAGGGTGCGGGTGAGGAGCCGCGAGCCGCGCGAGCCGCTCATCCGCGCGTGCGGGTCGAGGTAGTGGCCGTGGGTGCAGAGGACGTCGGCGAAGCGGTAGGTCGGGTAGGCGATCTCCACCTCCACCCCGGGCATGCGTGCTTCGAGGAAGCTCTGGAAGAACGCCGGACCGGGCGGCTCGCGCGGGGCGGTCCCGTCCGGACGGAGCGCCTCGCCGCCGGCCAGCGCCGCCTCCAGCCGGTCCTCTTCGTCGCGGTGGACGAGGTGGTGGTCGTGGTTGCCGGCGAGGAAGACGAACCGCTTGCCGGGCAGCTTCTCCGCAATCAGCCGCAGCAGGCCCGCGGCGGAGTCGACCGCGTCGGCGACCGAGGCGAAGAGGAAGTCGAAGAGGTCGCCGAGCAGGATCACCTCGTCGACACCCTCCAGCGCGGGCGCGAGGCGCTCGAGGAAGAAGTCCTCGCGCAGGAGGTCGCGCCCGGTCCAGGCGCCGAAGTGCGTGTCGGAGATGACCAGCGCGCGCAAGCTGGAGATACTAGGCGCGCGGACCAAGGCGCATCTTCAGGCCGCCGCGCGGGGAGAGCGTCGGCATCTGGCGGACCGTCATCGTGCGGCCCGGCAGGGCGTCGGCGCGGAGGCGCTGCAGCAGCATCGTCGTCACCAGCTTCACCTCGATCAGGCCGAAGCGTTTGCCGATGCAGATCCGCCGGCCGCCGCCGAAGGGGACGTAGGCGCCGCGCGGCAGGGCGGCTTTGCGCTCGCGGGTGAAGCGCTCGGGGACGAAGGCCTCCGGCTCGGGGAAGACCTCGGGCAGGCGGTGGCTGGCCCAGGAGCAGTAGTTGACGTAGGCGCCCTTCGGCACCTGGTAGCCGCCCCATTCGAAGTCGCGGACGGCGCGGCGCGGGCCGATCCAGGCGGGCGGGTAGAGGCGCAGCACCTCGTCGACGACCATGTCGAGGTAGGGCAGCTCCTTCTCCAGCTGGTCGATCGTCGGCGGCGCCCCGCCGAGCACCCGGTCCTGCTCCTCGCAGAGGCGCTCCAGGGCGTCGGGGTGGTGCGCGAGCTCCCAGAGGGCGAAGGTGACGGTCGAGGTCGAGGTGTCGTGACCGGCGAACATCAGGGTCATCACCTGGTCGCGGATCTCGGAGTCGGTGAAGCGCTCGCCGTTTTCGCCGCGGGCGCCGACCAGCAGGCTGAGGATGTCGAGGCGGTCGCCCTCCGGGGCGGCGCGGCGGCGCTCGATCTCCGCGTAGACGATCCGGTCGAGGACGCCGCGGGCGGCGATCATCCGGCGCCACGGCGAGCCGGGGCCGCGCAGCAGGCGCAGGGCGAAGTCGATGCCGAAGTAGCCGAGCGCCTCCTCGAACTTCTCCGCCGCCAGCGCGCCCTTGCCGCCGTCGTCGGGGTCCAGCCCCAGCAGCGCCCGCATTGCGATCCGCATCGCCAGTCCCCGCATCCAGGCGTAGACGTCCACCACCGAGTCGGGCCGCAGCGCCCCGATCGCCGCCTCCGCCTCGGCCACCATCGCCGCGGTCGACGCCTCGACCTGCTCGCGGTGGAAGGCCGGCACCATGATCGCCCGGGCGCGGTCGTGGTACTCGTCGTCGACCGTCAACAGCCCGTCGCCGAGCAGCGGGGTCAGGTCGCCGAAGCTCGACTCGCGCCAGTGGAAGTTCTCCGGGTGGCCGACGGTGACGAACTGGTTGGCCTCCGGCCCGAGCATCCAGATCGCGGTGATGTGCAGCATCCGCATCGAGAAGATCGGCCCGAACTCCTCATAGCCGCCGAGCAGCAGCGGCAGCGGATCCCGGGCGACCTGCTTGGTCCGCGCCCAGTTGAAGTCCCGCGGCCCCGGCGGGTACTTCCCCCGTCCCCGCACCTCGACCGCGACGTCCTCATAAACGCGCCGCAGCGGGTTCGCACTGAGCCGCGGTGGACGCTCCGCGATCGGCGCCGTCGTCGAATCAAGGGTGGCCATCGCGCGGAAGCTTAACGGCCCAACTGGCCGGCTGGCCAGTCAGGACCCTCGACTTCCGGACAGGCACCCTGCCAAGGAATGAAGGCCGGCAGACCTGGCGCCCGGGGGGCCGGAAGGACGAGACCCGCAAAGCTGGCGCCCGGGAGCACTGGCCTGGGTGGGAGTCCGGGGCGCCCGCTGTTCCTTACGGACGTCTGACGTCCATAAGGAACAGCGGAAGGGCAAGGGACCCGGCCCTCTCACCACGGCCCGGGCTGGCTGTGGCCGTGGTGAGAGGGCCGGGTCCGCGGGGAGTGTGGAGGGATCCTCGCGGGTCGGTGACGGGAGGGAGACGGGACGCTCACGGGAGAGCGACGGATCCGTCACAGAAGTCGGACACGTCACGAAGACGCCGGGGACTCCACGCCTCCGTGCGTGTCGCACAACGGCGACGGGAGCGCGGTCGACCTTAGGGCCCTCAGGTCGACCGCGCGGCTGCGGGCCCTCGACACCGGCCCGGGATGTGACGGAAGGCTCCGGAAAACGTGACGTTCCCGGCGTCTTCATCGACGAATGGGCCGAGGTGTGGCTTCTCCCGTACGGGGGCCTCACGGAAGTCCGACCCACCTCACGTCCCGGGCGCCTCATGGGGGTCACAGCCTGCCAGGACCCCCATGAGGCGCCCGGGACACCGCCGCCGCCCCCCCCCCGCCCTACGCCGCAGCCTTCGCCGCCAGCTGGCCGCACGCGGCGTCGATGTCGCGGCCGCGGGTGAGGCGGACGGTGGCGGGGACGCGGTGCTCGGCGAGGATCGAGCGGAAGGTCTCGATCCGCCCCGGCGAGGAGCCGTCGTAGGCGCCGGTCGGGTTGTAGGGGATCAGGTTGATCTTGTAGATCCGGGGGTCGAGGAGGGCGGCGAGTTCGCGGGCGTGCTGGGGGTGGTCGTTGACGCCGTCGAGCATCACGTACTCGACGAAGACCTTGCGCCGGCGCTTGGCGCGGTAGCGATCGCAGGCGGCCAGGACCTCGGCCAGCGGATAACGGTCGTTGACCGGCATCAGCTGCGAGCGCAGGCCGTCGTTGGGGGCGTGAAGGGAGAGCGCCAGGCCGATCGGCATCTCGCATTCGGCGAGGCGGTCGACCCCGGGGACCCAGCCGACCGTGGAGATCGAGGTGCGGCGATTGGTGACGCCGACGTCGGGCAGGCGCTCGCAGGCGGCGAGCACGTTGTCAATGTTCATGGTGGGCTCGCCCATGCCCATGAAGACGACGTGGTCGATCGCTTCGACGCGGCGGAAGTGGAGCGCCTGGTCGAGGATCTCGTCCGCCGTCAGGTTGCGCCCGAACTTCATCTTCCCGGTCGCGCAGAAGGTGCAGGTCAGCGGACAACCAGACTGGGAAGAAACACACACCGACCTCCGCCCGTCCCGGTATCGCATCAGCACCGCCTCGAGCGGCCGCCCGTCGGCGGTGTCGAAGAGCGTCTTCACCGTGCCGTCATCGGAGCGCGCCTCGGCGCGCACGGAGAGCGTCGAGAGCGGCACTTCGGCGGCGAGCCGCTCCCGCAGCCCCGCCGGCAGGTTCGTCATCTCCTCGTAGCCCCCGACCCCGCGCGCGACCCACTCCCAGATCTGGGAAGCGCGGTACTTCCGCTCGCCCGCCGCGGCGAGCACCTCGTTCAGACGCTGCGTGTCCATCCGACGAGGTTAGAGGGCCGGGACGATCACCTCCTGGAGGGTCAGAAGAACAATCACGTACCGCGTCATCGCCGTTTTGCTGACGGCTCCCGCTCGATTACGCTTGAACAATCCACCCATGAAGTCCTTCGACGTACCACGAGCCCTCGACGCACCGGTTCAGGTGGCGGCCACGCTTGCCACCCTGGCCCGCTATCGGGCGGCGATCCTGCCCGCCGTCGAGCGCGAGCTCACGCTCTGGTCGAGCCGCGCGGCGGCGATCCCAGACGCGGCGCTACGGGAGGCCGCGACCGGCGCGCTGGCCGAGAAGCGCGGCAACGTGGAGGCGACGGCGGCGCTGGTGACGCTCGCACCGCGGCGGGGACGCGGCGCGGTGATCCGCGCCTCGACCGCGCTGCAGGTGGCCGTCGATTACCTCGACAGCGTCGGTGAGAAGGACGGGCCCGATCAGCTCGCCGACGGACTGCGGCTGCACCAGGCGCTGGTCGCGGCGTTGACCCCCGGAGCCGAGCCGCTCGACTGGTTCGCGCACCATCCCGGCGGGGATGACGGCGGCTACCTCGACGCGCTGGTCGCAGAGGCGCGCGCCGCGGTCGCGACGCTGCCCTCCCCCGCCGTCCTCCGGGCGGCGCGCCGGGCGGCAGAGCGCTGCGGCGCCGGCCAGAGCCACACGCACGCCGACGGTGGCGCCGGGCTCGAAGACTGGGCCGCGACCCTCGGATCCATACCCGGGCTGCGCTGGTGGGAGGCGACGGCCGGGGCCAGTTCCTCGGTCGGCGCCCACGCGCTGATCGCGCTGGCGGGAACGCCGGGGGCGACGGCCGCCGAGGCGGAGCTGGTCACCGCCGCCTACGACCCCTGGATCGGCGCGCTCACCGTGCTCCTCGACGACTTCGTCGACCGCGACCGCGACGCGCGCGAAGGCGAGCACAACTACCTGCGGCATCGGGGCGATGAGGCGCCCGCCCGGATCGACTTCCTCGTCGAGGGCGCCCGGCGGGCATTGCGCCACGTCCCTCGTCGCGCCACCCACGAAGCGATACTGAACGGCGTCCTCGCCTACTACCTCGGCGGCGTCGCGGACCCGGGGCCGAGCGAGAACCGCCCGGCCGCGGCAGACAGCACCCCGGTCCGCGTCCTGTCCTCGGCACTGAGGTTGGCAACGTGAACGTCGCGCGCCCGCGCTACGTCGCGATCATCACCGACGGCAACCGCCGTTGGGCGCGCGAGCGCGGGCTGCCGGTCGGCGAAGGTCACCGGGCCGCCGCCGAGAACGTGCGGGCGCGCCTGCGCGACGCGGCCGAGCTCGGGGTCGAGGAGCTGACGATCTACGCCTTCTCGACCGAGAATTGGGAACGCTCGAGCCAGGAGGTCGACGGCCTCCTGTCCCTCCTCGCCGAGTACATCGACGGCGTGACGCTTGAGCTCCATGCCGAGGGCGTGCGCCTGCGCTTTATCGGCGACCGCGGCTCCCCCCTTCCCGACAGCCTCGTGGAGCGGATGGAGTGGGCCGAGAAGCTCACCGAGGCGAACCGCCGCATCACGTTCTTCGTCCCCTTCAACTACGGCGGACGCGCCGAGATCGTCCGCGCCGCGGCCGCGTTCGCCGACGGCGATGAGGACGACTTCGCCCGCGGCCTATATGCGCCGGAGATGCACGACCCCCAGCTGATGATCAGGACCAGTGGCGAGCGCCGCCTCTCCAACTACCTGCTCTGGCAGCTGGCCGAATCGGAGCTGGTCTTCCGCGACGAGTTGTGGCCGGACTTCTCCCGCCTCGCCTTCGAGGAATCACTCGCCGAGTACGAGCGTCGACACAACCGCAGACAGCCCGGAGGGGTTCAGGGAGCCCCCTCCGGGCTTGGTTGAAGCCTGCGCGGAAGCGGGCGCCCAGGGAGAGACGGATCCGCTTGCCAGAATAAGAACATATACGGACCAAAACGTCAATCATCAACTTCGTCGCCGGCGAAGCGATTGGCCCACTCGCGGGCCTCGGCGAAGCCGAGGTAAGGGAGCAATGCGAGCAGGACGAGGTCCGGACGCAGCGCTTCCAGGGCCTCGCGCCTTCCTACCCGAAGGTGATCGCCGATGAGGCCGACGATCCCGGCGACGAGCGCCTCGTCGGTCCGGCCCGGAAGGCGTGATCCGGCCGGGGCGCCGCTGGACATGAGCTCGGCGAGCCGCTCGATCAGGTGCGTGTATCCCGCTGGATACGGCCGTTCCACCTTCTCCAGCGCCAAGCGAGCATCGAGCACCGTCGGGTGCTCGATCGCGAATTCGACGCCCGCGTAGATGCCCGCGGCGACCTGCGCGGGCCACTCGTCCCGGGCCGCGCAGGCGAAGGCGACGCACGCTTCCAGGTCGCCGAGCAGTTGCCGGAAGGGCTCGCGCCGCGAATCCGAACCACCACGGTCCTGCCCCATAATTTGGGACACTAACAGACCACTAAGCGGTCAAATCAGGATATTGGTTTGATCAGCGGGCGCGACAGGAGCGGGTGATGCTGGTGCCCACCCGTCGCCCGCCGGCGAGCGTGAAGCTCGCCTTGGCGAAGGAGAAGAAGCCGGCCGTGAATTGCTTCGGGATCGGGCAGGAGGCGCTCAGGTAGCTGCGCTCGCGGCCGTGAAACCGGAAGCGGCGGAAGAGATTCACTTCGAACTGGGCGAAGTGGGGCCAGGGGCCGAGCTCCGGCGGCAGGTCGGCGACCAGCCTGGTGCGCAGGCGCCCGGTTTCCAGGCGCAGGAGGAACGGCAGGACGACAACCGTCGGCGGGTTGGCGGCGAAGCCGTGGAAGATCACCGCGCGCCTCCCCCGCACCTTCCCGTTGAAAGCGAGGAGCTTGGCGTGCACGGCGAAGGCGGGCTGGTTCGGAACGTGTACCTGGGCCTTGAGCCGGCCGCGCCCCACGAGCGCGTCACGGCAGGCGGCCAGCGCCCCGCTGGTGGTCGCGGCGCGGAGCCTTCGGGCCGGGCAGACGGGCAGCCCGTGCGTATCGAGGATGCCCTGCCCGGGCAGGCTCAGTTCAACCCGGGTGACCCGCGGCAGCAAGGTGCCGTCGGTGGTCCGCAGCCCGCCGGCGAGGCGCACCGCGACCGGCGCCGGATGGTCCCGAGGCAAGGCAAGCGGCGCCAGACCGCCGTCGAGCGAGACGATCAGGTGGCCGACCTGAGTGCGCTCGCCACCGGCCGTTGCGGCACCCACCGCGACGGCGAGCAGCGCGATGACGAGCGCTCCCAGCGCACGTCTCGCCGCCCTGCGCCGCCGTTCGCTCATCCGTATCTCGAGAACTTGAAGCTGCAGTAGTCGAAGCCGAAGGCGAGCACGACGTTGTTGGCGAGGTTGCCGCTGTGGATGAAGCGAGCCGTCAGACGCTGGGCCTTGATCGCCTTGCCGCCCCGCAGTTGCGCGGTGATCTGCCGCAGGTAAGACTCCTGGCGTTCGAGCAGGCCGAACCACTTGCCGAGCTTCGCTTCGTCGGCCGGCGGGCGCGGCACCGCGGCGATCCGCTTCACCGTGCCGCCGAAGATCCGCGCCGCCTTGGAGAACTTCGTCGTCGCCACGCCGAGCCGTTCGGCCTGGAGGTCGCCGCGGGCACCGCGCATCGCCACCTGGGTCGCCGCCGCGTCGGGTTTGCAGATCGCCTCCAACTGGCCCACGTATTCGGCGCGCGTGGGCGGTTCGGCGGCGAGCGCCGCCGCTGCCCCGAGCAGCGCCATCAGCGCCGCGATGGAAACGATTCGCGTCATATCTCCTATTCCTCTCATGATCCCGTCAGCACATTACGGCGCGGCAAGATGCGGTCGAGCAGCGGTGGCACCTTCCAGACCCGATCACCGAGCAGCAGCATCAACGCCGGCAGCAGCACGATCCGCACCACCGTCGCGTCGAGCAGGATCGCCACGGTGAGGCCGATCCCCATCTGGCTGACCGTCGCGATCGGCGCGGCGGCGAAGGAGACGAAGACGGCGGCCATGATCGCCGCGGCGCCGGTGACCACGCCGGCGGTGCGCTCGAGGCCGAAGGCGATCGACGCGCGGTGGTCGCCGTCGACGTCATAGCGTTCGCGCATCCGGGCGATCAGGAAGACCGCGTAGTCGATCGAGAGGCCGAAGGTCACACCGAAGATCGCCCCGGCACCGACCGTGTCGATGTAGGGGTGGCCGCCGAGCGGCACGCCGGCGGGCAGTTGGCAGACCAAGGTGACGACGCCGATCGCCGCCGCGACGGTACCGAGGTTGAGGACCACCGTCAGCAGTGCCAGGAGCGGTGCCCGGAGGACGAAGACGAGCGCGATCAGGGTCAGCAGGACGAAGGCCCCGATCACCAGCGGCAGCCGCGCTTCGGTCGTCGAGCCGTAGGCGTTCAGGGTCGCGGCGCCACCCGCGACCCCCGTGCGCAGGCCGCCCTTCGCGGCGAGCCGCTCGGCATCGTCCCCCAGCATTTCGCCGACCTCGCGCGAGCCCGCGCTGTTGAACGGATGGGTGGAGACGACGAGCAGGCGGGCCGCCTGGCCGCCGCCGTCGAGACTGATCGCCTCGCCCGCTTCGGCGCGGGCGTGCGGCAGGGCGCCGTCGAGGGCCGAGAGGACGAAGTACCCCGATTCGAATAGGTGGGGCGAGTCCTCGCGCAGCCGGCGGGCGCCCTCTTCGAGCGGCGCGGCGACCGCGCTGACGCGGACCCCGGCGTGGCGGAGGCCGACCTGGAGCGGATAGGCGCGGTGCGAGCCTTCGTAGAGGCCGCTCCGCAGGGCTTCGGCGCCGTGGTCCAGTTCGACCAGGCCGTCCGAGAGGCGTTCGGCGCCACCGCCGAGGCGGTCGAGGCCGCTGTTCAGCCCGGCGGCGGCGTTGGAAAGTCGGGCGACCCCGCGTTCGAGCTTTCGCCCGCCCGGAACCAGCCGGTTCAGCGCGCCGTTCACTTCCTGGGCGACTTCGCGGAGCTGGCGCACTTCGTTGCGGGTCAGCGAGATCGAGCGGGCGAGGGTCCGTGCTTCGTTCGCCGCCGCGCGCAGCGAGGGGTCGGCGGCCGCGGCGCGTTCCAGCCGGCGTGCGAGCTTGCGCGAGCGCGCCAGCTCGCCGCCGCGCAGACGCGGAAGCAGCGATCGCAGGCCGAGCGCCAGGGTCAGGGTGCCGACGGAGGTTCGGCGCTGTCCCTCGGCGAGCTTGCCGCTGCCTTCCCGCAGGCGTTCGATCGCCGTCGTCGCTTCTTCGCCGCGGCCCGCGGCGCGGCGCAGCTCGGTGGCGATCAGCCCGGCGCCGGTCGCCGCCCGTTCGGAGCCGTCGGCCAGCAGGCCGCTGCCGGCGGCGCCTTCGTCGAGCCCGGCGCGCAGGTCAGCGACGGCCTGGGCGGCGCGGCGGAGCTTCGGCCCGAGCCCGCCGACCCGTTCGGGGGCGTCCGCCGCTTCTCCGCTGAGCTTCGCGCCGAGCGCGTGGAGCGGGGCGACGCGACGCGAGATCGGGGCCGGACCGATGACAGCGCGGATGCCGGGGCGCCGGGCGATCTGTAGCTGAGTGCGGGCAAGCAGCGCCAGGTCCTCTCGGTTCGTGATCGGGCCGTGTTCGGTCGCGGCGACGAGGATGAACGGCGACTCCCAGCCGGGCCCCACCGCGCGGTCGATCGCCTCGGCGCTCTGGCGAGCCGGATTGGAGCCGGAGAGCTCGTCGATGCCGGGTGGGCCGGTGTTGAAGGTGGCGGCGGGCAGTGCCAGTAGCACCAGCGGGACGGCGACCGCGATCGCCGCCACCGCCGGCCGGCACAGGGCCGCAGTGACCGCGCCGGCGACCGTGAAGCGGCGCCCACCCTTCCGTTCCGGCAGGGGGCCGCGGTTGACGCGGTCCCCGAGCAGGGCCAACAACGGCGGCAGGGCGAGGGTCGAAATGACGATCGAGATCGCGGTGACGACGGTGGTCGCGACCGCCAGGGAGAGGAGCAGGGAGCCGGGCTGCAGAGCGGCGGAGAAGACGAGAGCCACGATCAGCGTCCCGCCCGCCAGGGACGTGGTGCGGCCTGCGGTCAGGCGGGTGGTCCGCGCCGCCGCCTCGGGTGAGTGTCCCGCCGCGAGCTCCTCGCGGAAGCGGGAGACGACGAGAAGGGAGTAATCGACCCCGAGCGCGAGTCCCATCATCGTGCAGACGACGAGAGCCAGGGCATCGATCGTCATCGCCGCGCTGAGCAGCGAGAGCACGCCACGCCCGGCGAAGACCGTGAGCGCGCCGAAGGCGAGCGGGATCGCCGCAGCGACGACCGAGCGGAAGACGAGCAAGAGGATCAAGAGCAGCAACGGCGCGGCGATCAGCTCGGCCCGCTCGGAGGCGTCGAGCGATTCGTCCTGCAGCGCCCGGGCAAGACTGGCGAAGCCCGACTGGTCGGCGACCACCGGCGCGGAGACCTTCGCCTCGAGCAGCCGTTCCAGCCTCGGCACCGTGTGGCGCATCGAGTACGCCAATGGTACGCGATAGTCCACCAACACGACCGCTTTCTCCGGTGCAGGCCGCAATGCCGCAAGTGATCCCCGATCCCAAGGCGAGATCACGGTCGCGTCCGGCTCCCGCCGCAACGCCCGCACCAACCCGACCCCCTGCCGATCGACGGCCTTTGCCGGCCCCCGCAACAAGACGACGAACGGGGAGGAGTCCCCAAAGTGTTCCTTGGAGAGCGTTTCCGCTTCCGTAGCCGACGTCCCCGGCACGCTCAGCGACAGCGGGTCAAGCCGCCCCTCGACCCCGAGGCCGATCGCCCCGAGCACGGCACAGCCGAGCAGCACCGCAACCAGGCCGACCAATCCTCGGCGGCCCCTCACCTGCCGATTCCCTCCATCCTGCCGATTCCCTCCATCGGGACCCAGTCTATGCCGCCCACGGGGGAGTGCGGTACAGCTTTGTCCTCAAGTCTGCCGGGGCGGCGGGTGCCCGCGCCGCCCCGGCAGCGACTCACTTCTTCTTCGGCTTCTTCCCCCCGCATTCGGCCTTCATCATCGGATGCAGGGTCACCTGCTTGCCGTTCTGGCCGGTGAAGACGGCCGTGCCCTTCGGCCTGGCCTTGCAGAGCTCCGTGTTGTTCACGAGGAGCCCCTTCTTGCCGCCCTGCATTTCGAGGACGAACCGGGACACCGGGGCGTCGGGGACCATCTCGAACGTGGTGCGGATCCGCTTGTGGGGCGAGTCGATCCGACCGTCCAGGTCGATGTGGATCTGGCCGCCCAGGGAAGCCACCAGGTCGGGCAGCTTGTGATCTGAGCTGCGCAGGAACACCGGCCCTTCGAGCGGCCGGTCGAGGAGCGGCGTCCAGGCTTTGGCGAACCCGTAGATCGAGCCTGCCGGGCACTGCGCTCCGCCGCCGGGACCGGCGGCGTACTGGACCCGGGTGCAGACGGTCCGGATGTGGGCGTTCTCGAGGTACTCGGTGGGCGGCAGGGAGACCGCGGCACGGCCGATGTTCGCCTGGCCCGGTGGGGGCGTCAGGACCGCCTTGAACGCCGGGTAGGCGGCGCGGCGGGTCTTGCCCTTGACCGACATCGCGAGCTTGGGGGCGAAGGCGAGCGATGCGCACGAGGCCGCCTGGAAGCGGGAGTTGGGCGAGGCACTCGCGCCCCCTGCGCCGATGATCGTCGAGTCGATGCTCATCGGGTCGCAGCTGGTCGGGTTGAGGATGAATTCGGGGCGGTCGATCGCAACCTTCACGTTCCGAAGGTCGAGCGGGATGCCGTGCAGGATCGTCGGCAACGGATCGCTGACCGCGGTGATCGCGGCCGTTTCCGGATCGACCTTCAGCGCGGCCCGGTCGACCACGTTGCCGAGATCGAACGGACCGGCGACAGCCGGGGTGAGAAACGCCACCGACAGCGGCGCCCCTCTGTATGGACCCGCAAGGTACGCCTTCCCCGTCTTCACTTCGAACGGATTGCTGCCAGCCCCGGCGGTTACCGTCACGGTTCCGATTTGACTCCCGGCCGGACAGTTCGAGTTAGCCATTTGTCCCGCCCCACTGCCTTCCGCGGTCGGCACTGAAGAAAGCACCGAATCCGGACAATAAGGAATGTTGGCCAGCTTGCCGAGCAGTCCCTCCGGCAGGCTCGCGGTGACGCTCGAGAGCAGCCGGGTTCCGTCGGCACGACCGACGGCGAGCTGGAACGTGCTGAACGAGCCTGCGAGCGGGTCTGCCGTGCCCGCCGACAGCCTTGGATCGAAACTGCCGTTCGGACACGGGGAGCCACCCGGGCCTGCCGTGATCTCGAATGAACTCCTGGACGTCACGATCTCCGCGGGCGTCGGATTGTCCGGATCGCCTGCCGACCACGGCGAGAGTTCAGAGGTCGTGGTGTAAGTGCCACACGAGGGTGGGTTGACAAGCGGCGCTCGCGGCCCCGACTTCAATTTGACTTCAAGGGTGTCGAACGGCAACTGCGGGTTGTCGTCGAAGGTGGCGACCAGCCGACCAGTATCTGGATTCGGCTCGACCTTGCCCGCAAGCTTGATCAGCACACCGCGCTCTTTCGATTCAGCGACGAGATAAAGCGAGAGCAGGGTGTGGAACGGATTGTCGCCCTGGGACGCAAGGTAGACCGAGCCGTCGATCGGTTTTTCGAGCAGCGGCGTATTGATCGAAAGGGTGCCGATTTTTGAGGAAGCAGGGCAGGTGACGGGCACTTCAGTCCCCATCCCGATCTGAGCACTGGAGCACGTACCAAGACCCCCGACCGATGACGTATTGACCGCCATTCCCTCCGGGAGCGCCAGGGAGATTCGCTTCATCGCGGACGTCGACGGACCTGCCGGATTTTCACGCTGCGGAAGCGTGACGCGGACGTTAAGGCCGGTAGTCGAGTCGGCTTCGGTCGACGTTGGATCGGCAGTCACGCTCGGTTCGAAAGGAACTGCTTCGCACCCGTCGAGCACCACCGGGTTCGGAGGCGTCGAGCCGTCGTGGAAAGGAAAGCTGCCGGTCGTCCATTCGGTCGGCTGTTGCCACGAGCGGCTCCGCATCGACACGACCGGGGACGTCCCGCTGCACCTGGTCGGTAGGCTCATGAAGGGCACCGGAGGCCCCGGAGCTCTATTGTCGAAGGTAGGAAGGAGGATTCCTCCCGCTTCTTCCATGACGATCCGTTGAAAATCGTTCCCAGGATCATTGGGAACTCCCCAGAAGGTGAGTTTCGCACCCACGAGCGGCAGGGCCTGGCTGGTGTCCAGACTGCTCGCCCGGAGAGCGTATGCGCCTTCGTCGTCGATCACCAATTTCGTGTCGATGTAGACCAATGAACTGCCCGCGTTGAACGCGAACGAAGCTGGGATCCCAGTGTGCGGCTGCATCCTGTAGATCCCAGCGGAGAGGGTCCCTAGCGCGCCGGCGTCAACTTCGGCCAATCCAACCTGCGCGCCAGTCGGACACTCAGCAACGACCCCGGTGGCGTTGGGGCCAGCGAGATCGGCGTCCGAACACGTCTGGGCGACGCTCGGGTTGCCAACCAGTCCTGGCGGCAGATCGACATCGAGGTCGCGTAGGCTCTGGGTCGGGATGCGGCTGCCGGCGGCGTTGCGGGATTCAGCAATTCGAAATTCAGTTACGAAGTTCGGATGGCCGCCGGCTTCGGTGACCGTGACGCCTTCGGGCGTCTCGATGCCGCCGTCGAAGCGTTCGACTTCGATCGCGGCCCGGGCCGGCGGCGCAAGGAGCACGATCAGCAGGAACACGGTTCCCAATGCCAAGGTGACAACGGTGGTGTTGCGTATTTTCATTGGTGGTTCCTCCCCTGCTTGCCGTGGCGGCCTTTGTCGCCCTTGCCCTTCTTCCGTTGTTTCTTCCCGTGCTTTGGCTTCTTGTGCTTGTGGTGCTTGGCCTTCTTCTTGTGTTTCGATTGAGTCTTCTTCTTCGGCTTCTGGTTTGGCGGGCCGGAGAAGGTGGAGCTACCTGGCGACGAGACGGCGTCGGAGGCCGCCATCGCCCCTTGGCACGCTTCACCTTCACACGGGAGAGAGGGCTCGGGCGGTTCGACGAACCCCCCGCCTTCGCGGGCCACGTAAAGGTCGAGCTTGTTGTCAGTGTCGCGGCCGACCAGACGTTGACGGGTCTTGAAGAAGACGCTCGAACCGTCGGCCGAAGCGTCAGCGAAATAGGAAGGAGTCGGATCCTTGCCGGTCGAGATCAGGGCAGCGCGGCCAGCAGAGAACTCGTAGGCATCGGACACGCCATTGACATCGCCGACGACCAGTCGGTTCGGCGTGTTGAAGAAGACCGTGCCAGCGTTGTCGACACTCCGCGGGTAATAATTGCCCAGGTCCCAGTAGGCGGCCGGGGCAAGTTCAGCTTCCCCGGTCGCCGGCGCCCCGGTTGGATCGCAGGAAGCACATTCAAGGGTCCCGGATACGGCGTCGTAGAGTTGGATTTGAGCGAAGCCACGGTTTTCGTAGCCGAGCTTGGAATAAGCCGCGAAAGCCAGGTAGCGACCATCGGGACTCGCCGCCAGAACGGCAGTTCCATTTCCTCGGGTGTGGCCGAGCGTTCTATCACTCTCTTCCAAGGTGACGATCAGCCTGGTCTGTCCTTGGCTTCGGCGGTAGAGATTGACCGCCCCTGGAGTCGAACCTGGGGCGAGGTCCGCTCGTGCCGTGAAGTAGACCGTCTCGCCGTCGTCACTGACACCGAACGCATTCAGCACTTCTCCGTTCGCGTCGGGTATGGGAGGGACGGCAGTTTCGTCTTTCAGTTCACCGGTGTCGAGGTCGTAGCGATAGAGATCAGGGCTTTTGAACCCCTGCCCACCCGCACCCGCCGGAACGTTGGCTTCTTCGGTCAACGGGAAGCCGCAGAGGAACCAGACGACCGAGCCATCACTGCTGGCGCCGACGAATTCGGCGCCCCGAAGCGTGCCCGTTTCTCCGGCCCGACGGGAGACCGAGAGAGCCCGCACAGTTCCGTGTTCATCGACGTTGAGATAACGCCTGCCGTCCGACGCCGACGTCTCCCCGCCTCCGGCAAAGAAGATGCGGCTCCCGTCTTCCGACACCGGATGACCGTTGCCGTGTTCCGCGATGGGCTGGATAATGGCTTCCGGTTCCCCCGGCGCTTTGATTACCCGGAGCGTGCCACCCTTCCACCGGTAGAGGCTCACCACACCTTCAGTGGCTTCCGGAGTCAGGGCAGTACGACTCTGAAACAAGAGAGTTGAGAGATCGGGCGTGCCGCCAGTAAACAGGGGGATGGAGCCGTTAGCCTTCACGGCTTCGGCGAAAAACCGCGGGTTCGATGAGGTGGCGATGAATTCATAGCCGGCGGCATCACGCAGATACAGGTTTCCTTGCCCTTGGACGGCCCCCGGCGCCAACGCGTCTTCGCTGACTACCAACGCTCGCGAGAGGTCACGACTCACGGCCATGGTCGTCTTCTGGAGGATGCCTTCGCCGTAGGGTTGTTGTGGTGGTTGGAAGCCGGTGGTCAGCCAACCGTGGTCGGTTCGAGAACTGCGGTAGAAAGACCGCAGTGGCGCGGCTTCCGTCCCCCCTAGGGCCTCCAAGGATGGGAAGGCGGCGGCAGAGCCATCGGGGGTGGACTGGACCGTTCCACTGCCTCCGACCGCACCCTGGATCTCGCCGCTGCCCTTCTCCGCCGGAGAGACCAGCTCGTACGGCCCATGCGATGGCGGCACGACAGCCCCACGAGTGCGGAACGTGAGATCGGTACCCGCGGTCGTCCCGAGGAGGTTCTCGGCCACCAAGCGAAAGTGATATTCGGTTTCAGGTCGCAAGCCGGAAAGCTGGAGGAAGACCGGTTCGGCGGTTTCACCGACAGCTTTGATCGTGCTGTCGTGACCGACAGGGAAGCGGCGACCATAGCCCGCGTCGGTTCCGTATTCGACCCAGTAGGTCGTGCTCAGTATGTGTGGGTTGATCGCGCCCGCGATCATCGCCGAGGACTGCTGCACATTCTTCACTTCGCTCGCACCGACCTCCGGGGGCGCGGGCTGGGGAATCCGGTAGCTGAGAATCGCCGGGGCGCCGAATACAGAGCCGAAGGCGGTGAGTTCGACCGGAGCCGCGACGACGTACAAGCGCCCGTCGGATCCCGCCACGGCCATCCCCGAGACGATGTCGAAGCCGGCGACCGATTCGAGTTGACGCTCGGTTTCGGTCGGCTGGTTCAAAGCATTGAAGCCGTAGATACTCGGGGTACCGAATCCTTGCGCGGCCCCCTGCTGGGCGGAGACGACGACTTCGTCGCCCGGGGCGATCGCGATCGCCGCGGGTCGTTCTTCGGCTCCTACTGGCGTCAGTTCGGCCATGAACGACCCGGCAGGCGAGTAGCGCAAGGCGCGCGAGGTGCCGATGCCGTGATCGATGTCTCCGTTGGCGTCGACTACGTAGATGTCACCAGTCGAGTTGACTGCCAGGTCCACTGGACCCGCGAACGCCCCGGGAGATCCCGTGCCCGCGGTTCCATTGAAGGAGGAGAGGAAGGTTCCATCGTCTTCGAAGCGGTCGATCAGCTTGTTCGCTTCGTCCGCGACCAGAAGATCATGGCTCGTGGGATCGATCGCGAGCGCGGAATGGAAGTCACCGATTTCCTGTGGTCCGGAACCGCTGGAGGGCGAGGTGAAGTCTGGGTCGGCGCTGAAGTTCGGGGTGGAGGCTTCATCGGAGTATTTGACGATGCGATCGTTGCCCGCGTCGGCGACGTAGACGAAGGTCTGCCCGCCCTGTTCGTCGATCGCGATCCCCCACGGTTCAGATAATTCCCCGGTACCAAATTCGGCCAGATATTCGGCGGTGCCGGCGGCGTTTGGGGCGAAGACCTCGACTCGGTCGTTCCCCGAGTCGACGACGAAGAGGTCGCCGGTCGACCGCTGAAGGGCCGCCCTTCCGGGATCGGAGATCTGACCTGGGCCCCCGCCGGCTTCCGAGAATGAGCCGTTGAAGACGTAGTACGCCGAAGCGGACCCAGCCAGTACGAAGAACAGCGTGGCCGCCGCCAGCGCCGCGAGAACACCGCGAACAACTATCGGTGGCGTCGATTGATTGACCATCAGGGCCTCCCCCTTTTCCCGAGCCGTTGACCCTGCCTAGCCCGCACTCCGGACTCCCCGCGGGATCGATTCGGCCTCTCTCTGTCTCCAACGCCGGGTTGCTCCTCCCTCCCAGGGGACGCTCCCAATCGGCTTCATGAATTAGAACACACGCGGACCATTTTGTCAAAACATCCGCGTTCCATGGTCTGTTAGTTGGTCCTTGGAATCTGATCCAGAGCCCACATGGGAATGGGGTCAGCCACCGGTCGTCCAAGTCTTGATTTAGATCACCGCCGTACCAGATGTGGCGGCATCTGCCCCGTGGTTGAAGCTGATGGGCAAACCGCAGGGTCGGCCCCGGCCGGCCAGCGCCACCCGACGAGCCGCCCAGGATGGACAGACAAGGGCGGTCACTACGACGACGGCGGCGGCTGCGCCTCCAGTGCATCGGATCTCGGCGACTCGCCTCCTCGAATAGACCCCTTCACCAACGCTTCGAAGTCGCTCCAGTGCGACGGTCCCAATGCGTGACCGTCTCGATCCCCTCCTGTCCATCGTTCCCTGGCCACATGCCTTGGTGTGCCCACTATGCCTTGGGTCGGTGCTCGTCCCGGAACACCGTCCGCCTAGCGTCAGAATAAGAACATGCACAGACCTATTTGGCAACTTGACGTGCCGTCCGCAGGTCCAATTGCCTGGTCCATGAGAGGTCCTTACCCCTCCAGATCCCGCTATCCGGGCTAAATCGGAAGGATAGTATGTCGCTGACCTTTCAACCACCAACGTACCGTGAGCAGGTCAGTTGCACGCCGGTACGAGGGACGACGAGGTGCCGGGTTATGGTCCTCGCGATGACGAAGACTCCTTGGGGGGATGCGGCGAAGCTGCGGGGGCGGAAGCTGCGGCCGGGGCGGGGAACGCCGCGGGAGGAGGCCGAGCGAAATCAGCGCGAACGGCTCTTCGCGGCGATGGTCGCGACGGTCGCCGAGAAGGGCTATGAGGCGACGACGGTTGCCGACCTGGTGGCGCTTTCGGGGGTTTCGCGGAGTGCGTTTTATCGCCACTTCGAGGACAAGCAGGCGTGCTTCCTGGCGGCGATCGAAGCGATGGTCGGGCCAGCACTGGGGACGCTCAGGGTCGACCCCGGAAAGGCCGGGATGGAGCATGCGCGGGCGGCGTTCGAGTCGTTCATCCAGTTGGTCGTGGACCAGCCGGCGGCGGCGAAGATGTGCATCGTCGAGGTGTACGCGGCCGGGCCAGAGGGGGCGGCACTGATCGACAGGACGATGCAACGGGTGGAGAAGGCCGCGAAGGCACTGCTCGACCAGGTGCCCGACAAGAAGGGGATGCCGGAGGAGATCGCGCACGCGATCGTCGGCGGGGTGCAGAAGGTGATCCACAAGCGCCTCTACCGCGACCAGGTCGATCAGCTGCCGGGCCTGGTCGACCAGCTCTGGGAATGGATCTTCTGTTACCCGGTCCCCCCCGGTCCGCTGAAAGCGACGCGCCGGCGGAACGTGAAGACGCTGCCCTTCGAGCAGCGCCAGTCGCTCGCCAACCCGCCGGAGCGGATCCTCCGCGCCCTCGCCGCCGTGGTCGGCGAAAAGGGCTACCCCGACACCACGGTCGCCGATGTGGTCGAGAAGGCCGGAACGTCCCAGCGCACCTTCTACGAACACTTCAAGAACAAGGAGGACGCGATCGTCGCCGCCCTCGACAGCGGCTCCGCCCACATGCTGGCCGCGGCGCTGCCGGCCTTCCGTCGCGCCCCCGACTGGAAGCACGCGGTCCACGACACGATCGAAGCGATGTTCGCCTTCGGCGCCGAAGAGCCCGAGTACGCGCGGATGGGCGGCGTCGAGATGTACGCGGCGGGCAAACGCGCGCTCGAGCAGCGCGAGACCGTGACCGAAGGCATGGAGGGTCTCCTCGCCCCCGGCTACGAGCTCAAACCCGACACCCCGCCGATCGCCGCCGAGGCCGTCGGCGGTGCCCTCTACTCACTGCTCTACGACCACGTCAACCGCAAAGGCCCCGAGACCCTCCCCCACATCGTCCCGATCCTCGTCTACGTCACCCTCGCACCGTTCCTCGACGCCGAGGACGCCTACGAGGTCTCGATCGGTTGAGCGGCCGAGGGTCGGTTTGCTACAGATCGACCTCTGCCTCTGGATCGGTGAGGGCGGCCACGTCGGACAAATCGACCGGCCGGCCTCGCGAGAGCTTCATGTGGATCAGGTCGTCAAGTCCGACGACCGGGACCTCGATCTCGCCTAGAAGAACCAGCAGCGCGCCGCTGCGCAACTCCTCGTAGGGTCGTCCCCCGGGGACCTCATGCATCACGTCAACGCCTCCGTCCGGCGTTGCGAACTGCCAGATCGTCGCCCGCAGGAGCATCTTCGCGTCGATCTCGATCGGATCCGCACCGGCGTTGATGACTCGCGCGTCCAGCGATCGCAGGGCGTCGGCGAGGCGGCCGAGGTTCTCGGGCGTCGGCGCCGGAATCAGATCCGCGTCGTTGGTGGTCCTCACGTGGCCGTAGGTCTGCACCGCCAAGCCACCGATGAGCACATAGTCGACTCCGTGCTCGGCGAACGCGCGCAGGATGCGCTCCGCGTCGAGCGGTGGCGCCGGCTCACTCACCCTTCCGCGCCGCCTCGCGTCCGGCCGCCGCGAGCCGGCCGGCCATCCGATTCCACGAAAATGCCGAGTGCCAGCCGCTCGGCGGGTGGCCGAGCGGCGGTCGCCGAGAAGGGCTACGACGCCTCGACCGTCGTGGCGACGGTCGAGGCGTTGCTCGAGCCCGCGCTCGAGTTCGCCGCCGTGAGCGGCATCGGGCGCGGCGAGGAGGAAGCCCGGCGCGGTTTCGAACGTGGGATCGGGCTGATCGCCTCGCAGGCCGCCGCCGCGCGCCTCTGCCTCGTCGACGTCTACGCCGCCGGGCCGAAGGCGGTCGCGTCCCTGGAGCGAACCGTGTCGGGGCTCGCGGACCTGCTGTCCCAGACCTTCGCGCGGATCGAAGGCCGCGAAGGCATGCCGGTCGAGATCGTCCGGGCGCTGATCGGCGGCGTCCAGAAGGTGATCTACAAGCGACTGCTGCGCGGCGAAGAGGCCGCCCTGACCGACCTCGCCCCCGGCCTCTGGCAGTGGCTGTTGTCGGTCCTACCACCCCCCGGTCCGCTGCGACCGAGTCGGGTGCGGACGGTGAAGGCGCTCAGCTTTGAGGACCGCCAGCTTCCCTCCGCCCCACCGGAGCGGTTGCTTCGCGCGCTCGCCGCCGTCGTCTCCGAGAAGGGCTACCAAGAGGCGAAGATCGCCGAGATCGTCGAGCGGGCGAAGACGTCCCGCCGCACCTTCTACGAGTACTTCGCCGGCAAGGAGGACGCGATGGTGGCGGCGCTCGACAGTGGCTCGGCGCAGATGCTGGCGGCGGCGCTGCCGGCCTTCCGCCGCGGCGGCGACTGGCCCCGCGCCGTCCGCGACACCCGGCGGGCGATGCTCCACTTCGCCGCCGAAGAGCCCGAGTACGGCCGGCTCGGCGCGGTCGAGATGTACGGGGCGGGGCCGCGGGCGCTGGAGCAGCGCGAGATGGTGACCGAAGGGATGGAGGGCCTCCTGCAGCCGGGCTACGAGGTCGCCCCCGAAGTGCCGGCGATCGCGGCGGAGGCCGTCGGCGGCGCCCTCTACGCGCTCCTCTACGACTTCGTCAGGGCGGAGGGCCCCGAGCGCCTCCCGGCGCTGGTGCCGACCTTCGTCTACGTCACCCTGGCGCCCTTCCTGGGCGCCGACGAGGCCTACGCCGTCGCCACCGGCTGAGCCCCAAGCTACCCGTGGAGCTTTTCGCCGCGCTCCAGCATGGCGATGAACTTGGTCAGGCGGCGGGCTCGGGTCTCGGGTTTTTTCGCGTCCTGGAGGCGGTAGAGGATCGCGTAGCGGTTGGCGCCGTCGAGGTCGGCGAAGAAGGCGGCCGCGGTGGGGTTGGCGTCCAGCTCGGCCCGGAGGTCAGCGGGGATCTTGGCGGTGCGGGCGCCCTCGTAGGCCGCCTCCCAGCGGCCGTCGGCCTTGGCGGCCGCCACCTCCGCGGCGCCGGCGGGTCGGAGGGTGCCGGCGGCCTCCAGGGCTTCGCACTTTTCGCGGTTGATCTTCGACCAGCGGCCGCGGGGACGGCGGGGCGTGAAGCGCTGGAGGAAGTGGGTGTCGTCGAGGCCGCGCTTCTGGCTGTCGATCCAGCCGAAGCAGAGCGCCAGCTCGAGGGCCTCGCCGTAGGTGACGCTCGGCTCCGGCGCGCCTTTCTTGGCGATCTTCAGCCAGAGCCCGGCCGACTCGGCGGCGTTGGCCTCCAGCCACTCCTCGAGGTCGGCCGGCGCGGCGAAGAGGAGGATCGGAAGGTCGTCGGCCATGGTCCCTCAGCCGGCGAGCCGCTCGGCCAGCTCGTCCGCGCCCACCGACTCGACCTCGACGACCTTGTCGCGGGACTTCGCGCCGTGGACGACGCTCACCCGCGAGGGGGCGACGCCGACCTGGGCCGCGATCAGCTTGCAGAGGGCGCGGTTGGCGCGCCCGTCGGTCGGCGGCGCCGAGACGCGGGCGCGCAGCACACCGTCCTCGAAGCCGAGCAGAGCGTCGCCGCGGCCGCGTGGGCGCAGCCGCACCGTGATCCGTCCCGAACTTTTCATCCCATGACCCTCGCGGCGTAGTAGAAGTAGTTGACGACGACACTAACCAACGACCAGGAGGACCCATGGCTGCGATCCCCGACGACGCAAAGCACCTCTTCGAAAACCAAGACTTCGCCCACGTGGCGACCGTGAACCCGGACGGCTCGCCGCAGGTGTCGGCCGTCTGGATCGGACTCGACGGCGACCTCATCACCTTCAACACGGCCGAGGGCCGGGTGAAGCCGAACAACCTGCGCCGCGATCCGCACGTCGCGGTCTCGATCCACGGCCAGGACAACCCCTACGAGAACCTGATCATCCAGGGCAAGGCCGTCGAGATCACCGAGGACGGCGCCGACGACGACATCGACGCGCTCGCCAAGCGCTACCTCGACGCCGACTCCTACCCCTTCCGCCAGCCCGGCGAAAAACGCGTGATCGTGAAGATCCAGCCGGAGAAGGTGAACCACACCAACCCGTAGCAGCGGCACGGCAGCAGGGCCGCTCACACTTGGATCAGGAGTCGAGGCCAGGGATCGGGTCGACGGGGAGCTCGCCGTTGACCCGTTCCAGGTTTTCGAGGTCGAGGCGGTCCTGGCCCCGCCCGGCAAGACGCTTGAAGCCGACGAGGCTGCGCAAGGAGGCGACCCGGAAAGGCATGTCCCGCCAAGAACCGTCAATGGCTCCGGAAGCGACGGTCTCGTAGTCAAGTGGCGGCAATCCGCCGCGCATTACGTCAATCACTCCGTGCCGACTATCCACGCGCAAATGGTGAGTCGCGGAGATTTCCGCGGCAGAGTAGGTGCTGCCGTCACTGAGGCGGACAGCGCCGATCCGCTCGAAGAAGCGAAGGATCGCCGAGTCGACGTCGGGGCCGTCCGGAACCAAAAGATCTGAGCCCTTGGTGGCGCGGAAGTAGCCGTGGGCGATCACCGCGAAGCCACCGATCACCACGTATGGCAGGCCTACAGCGTTGGCGTCGGCGACGACGCCCGACAGATCAGGCCCGCGGATCGCTGGCTGGTCCATGGCCGGCAGCGCGGACGGCGTTGAAGAGATCGAAAGCCTGGTCACAGAGTCGCTGACCGAACTCAAGCCGCTCCGTCATCGAGAGCGAAGCCGCGAATTCAGCTTCTTGGCGCGCCTCTTCCTCGTTGATCTTCGACCACTCATCCTCGTGACCGGGTTCCAGCAGGCGATCCGACCTAGGAGCCATGGGTGAATCTTACTCCGGCAGTTCGGCCTCCAGGCGCGCCAGGGCGGCGCGGGCGAGGTCGAAGGCGCCGCGGTCGCCGGTCAGGCGCCAGCGGGCGTTGGCGGCCATGACGACGGCGTAGAGCTCGAAGGCGTAGCGGTCGGGATCGGCGATCCCGGCCGCGGTCGCCTGGCGGACCAGCTCCGCCATCCAGGCGTCCATGGAGGCGGCGATCGCGTCGCGGACGGGGCCGGGACGGTCGTCGAACTCGCTCGCGGTGGCGCCCCAGAAGCAGCCGCCGGGGAAGCTGTAGAGGTAGTCGAGGTAGTGCTCGGCCATCGCGCGCAGGCGGGGGCCGCCGTCCGGGGAGGCGCTCGCGGGCTCCAGCACCATCGCGATGAAGCGGTCGCGGGCGGCGCCGACCGTCGCCAGCTGCAGGTCCTGCTTGGAGCCGAAGTGACGGAAGAGGCCGCTCTTGCTCATCCGCAGGTCGCTCGCGAGGCGGCCGATCGTCAGGCCCTCGAGGCCCTCCACCGAGGCGAGGTCGACCGCCCGTTCGAGGATCGCCGCACGGGTCCTCTCCCCTTTCGTCGCACTTGCGTTGGCCATCTCCAGAGATTATAAAAGCACGAACGTTCGTATTCAAAGCAGGAGGGAGACGCGATGCTGGCTGATTACGTGGTGAGGAAGATCGACGACATGGACGCGGCGCTGTTCGGCAGCTTCAAACGGGCGCGGGCGGAGCTGGGGGTGGAGTCGTTCGGGATGCAGGTGATCGACCTGCCGCCGGAGTTCGACGGCTACCCCAGCCACGACCACACGCATGACGACCAGGAGGAGGTCTACGTGGCGCTGCGCGGCGGCGGCGAGATGGAGGTCGACGGCGAGCGGGTGCCGCTGGACGAAGACCACATGGTGCGGGTCGGGCCGGCGGCGAACCGCAAGGTGTTCTCGGGGCCCGAGGGGATCCGGATGCTGATCCTCGGCGGCGTCCCCGGCGCGGCCTACACGGCGCCCGTGGTGAGCGAGATCGGCGGTCCCGACCCGAAAATGCCCGGCCGCGCCTGAGTCCCTCCTCCCCGGCTGTTCCTTTTGCCGACCCCTCCGGCAAAAGGAACAGCTGATATGGCCGTCCGTTTGTCAAGTCCCCAACCACCGAAGGCCCGCCGAAGCGGGCCTTCTTCTTGGTCCAGGAGGCGGCGGGTGGGCCTGGTGCGCGACTCGCGGTCAGGCTGATATGCGCGGGTTGGCTACCGCAGGACCGGATTT
>Ga0153956_1000589_pt1 | contig 39215 bp, 35 predicted proteins | sample TSFL040MetaG_FD_104704 | JGI IMG/M metagenome (GOLD analysis project Ga0153956, IMG submission 104704) | Attine ant fungus gardens microbial communities from Florida, USA - TSFL040 MetaG | ecosystem: Host-associated > Fungi > Mycelium > Unclassified | place: USA: Florida, Wekiwa Springs... | reverse complement strand
GGATCGACGCCGGTGCGGTCCACCAGCGAATCCAGCACCGATGCGGCGAGATCGACCGGATGCCAGCTCGCGAGGCGGCCTCCCTTGCGGCCTCCGGCGGTGCGGGCGGTGGCGACGATATAGGCTTCGGCCATGGTGGTGCTCCCTGAATGGTTGTTATGTGTTGCCGCGAATTAAACGGACCTGCCGGGATTTAGTCAATCGCTCAATTAACTCTTGAGCCGGACCGGATCATCGGCTTAGTGTCACAGCCTGTCATAGAGAAGCGTATGTCATCGAGCCTCAGCCAGAAAGCGCCGCGCCGCGCTGCATCGTCGAAACCGGTTCCCGAAAAGGAGGCCGCGCCGATGAATGCCACAGCCGCCAAATTGCTGGTGGCGGCGGGCGATCTGATGATCGAGCGCAACACCACCGATGTGTCGCTCAGCGAGATCGCGCAGAAGTCCGGCGTCAATGCCGCGCTGGTGAAATATCATTTCGGCAACAAGGACGGCCTTTTGCTGGCGCTGCTGGCGCGCGACGCGGAGGCCGAAATGAAGAATCTCGCCTTCGTGCTGGATATGCCGATTTCGCCGACGGAGAAGATGCGCCGTCATATCGCGGGCATCGTCAATGCCTATTACCGCGTGCCGTATCTCAATCGCCTGATCCATCGTCTGCTGCATCAGGGCAGCCCGGCGACCGCGAAGGAAGTCCAGCGCTTCTTCGTCAATCCGCTGTTCAACTTCGTGAAGCGGCTGCTCGAGGCGGGCGTTGCGGCGGGCGAATTCCGCAAAGTCGATCCGGCACTGTTCTACATCAGCCTGAATGGCGCCTGCGATCATCTGTTCTACGGCCGCCAGATGAACACGTATCTGGTCGGCTCCGGCGGCGTCACCGACGAGGTGCGGCGGCAATATATCGATCACATGACCAGGCTGATTCTCGGCGGACTGCTGACGGACAAACCCGGCAAGCCGCCGGATTAGCGCAAAGACAGCCGCCGCGGGCACAAGACCGGCGCGGCCAACAACAAAACAAAAAGAGTTGAATTCGGGAGAGGCGTATGAAGGAGCAGACAGCGGCAACGGGCCCATTGCGCGGCGTGCGCGTGGTCGAATTCGCAGGCATCGGTCCGGGGCCGTTCGCTGCGATGCTGCTGTCCGACATGGGCGCGGATGTGGTGTCGATCGCGCGGCCCGGACAGGGCAAGCGCGATGTGCGCGACTTCGTCAATCGCGGCCGCCGCGTGGTCGAACTCGATCTGAAAAATCCCGCGCATGTCGAACAGGCGATGGACCTGATCGCGGCCGCCGATGTCCTGATCGAAGGCTTTCGTCCGCAGGTGATGGAGCGTCTCGGCCTTGGGCCGGATGAAACGCTCAAGCGCAATCCGAGGCTGGTCTATGGCCGCATGACCGGCTGGGGCCAGAGTGGGCCGCTGTCGCAGGCCGCGGGCCACGACATCAACTACATCGCCATCACCGGTGCGCTGGATTCCTTCCGCGCGGCCAATGGCGAAACCGTTTCGCCGCTCAACCTTGTCGGCGACTATGGCGGAGGCGCGATGTATCTCGTGGTCGGCGTGCTGGCGGCGGTGATCGAGGCGCGCGCGTCGGGCAAGGGACAGGTTGTCGATGCCGCGATGTGCGACGGCGTCTCCTCGATGCTGACCATGTTTCACAGCATGCGCGCCGTGGGCCGCTGGACCGAGCAGCCGCGCACCAATCTGCTCGACGGCGGCGCGCCGTTCTATCGCACCTACGAATGCAAGGACGGCGGCTTCATGGCGATCGGCGCGCTGGAGCCGCAGTTCTATGCGGAATTGCGCAAGCTCGCGGGTCTCGACGAGGATTGCTACGCCCGGCAGATGGACCAGAAGGGCTGGCCGGCGCTGCACGAAAAAATGGTGGCGCTGTTTAGGACCAAGACGCGCGACGAATGGGCGGCGCTGCTCGAAGGCTCCGATGCGTGCGCCGCTGCGGTGCGCGGCCTGTTCGATGCACCGAACCATCCGCATCTCGCGGCGCGCGAGACCTTCGTGGAGCGCGACGGCTATGTGCAGCCCGCGCCCGCGCCGCGCTTCTCGCGCACGCCGTCCGCAATTCAAGGCACGCCCGCGGTGGCACCTTCCGCGGCTGCCGATATTCTCGCGCAGTGGTCGAAGACGGCCGCGCGCGCTTCTTAAAAACAAGAAATCATCTCGTTCAACCAAAGGCAGGAAACACTCTCATGCAGCTCAAGGATATTTCGGTACTGGTGACAGGCGGCGGCTCGGGTCTCGGCGCGGCAACGGCGCGCGCCATGGCGGCGAAGGGCGCGAAGGTCGCGGTCATCGACATGAACAAGGACGGCGCCGAGAAGGTCGCCGCCGAGATCAAGGGTCTCGCGCTGGTCGGCGACGTGTCGGAAGAAGCGCCGGTCAAGGACGCGATCGCCAAGGCGGAAGCGGCGCATGGCCCGATCCGCATTCTGGTGAACTGCGCGGGCATCGGCAACGCGGGCAAGACGGTCGGCAAGAACGGCGCCTATTCGCTCGCGGATTATACCCGCGTCATCAAGGTGAACCTGATCGGCAGCTTCAACTGCATCCGCCTTGTGGCGGAGCGCATGCAGAACGCGCCGACCATCGGCGAGGAGCGCGGCGTCATCATCAACACCGCGAGCGTCGCGGCCTATGACGGCCAGATCGGGCAGGCGGCATATTCGTCGTCCAAGGGCGGCATTGTCGGCATGACCCTGCCGGTGGCGCGCGATCTCGCCTCGCTCAACATCCGCGTGATGACCATCGCGCCGGGCCTGTTCCTGACGCCGCTATTGATGGGCCTGCCGCAGGAAGCGCAGGACAGCCTCGGCAAGCAGGTGCCGCATCCGGCACGCCTCGGCGATCCGAGTGAATATGCGGCGCTCGCCGTCCACATCGTCGAGAACCCGATGCTCAACGGCGAAGTGATCCGCCTCGACGGCGCGATCCGCATGGCGCCGCGGTAATGCGCGGCCGTTGCCCTTCGAGGCCGTCGCTTTGCGACGGCGCCTCAGGGTGACGGGACACGATAGGCGTCATCCTGAGGTGCGAGCCGCTGTTGCGGCGAGCCTCGAAGGATGACGCAAGCTCTGCCGGCGAGGGGCGCATCACAAGAATGCCCCCGCCGTTTCTCTGAGGGAGAGGCTGCGATGAGCGCGAATGTGACGGCAAGTCTGGCTGAAAAGAATGCGGAGCCCGCGCCGCAGAAGCCGCCGTTCCGCAAGGTCGCGTGGTTGCCGCGCGACATCGCCGTCGACCGGCGGGCGGATGGCTCCATCGTGCTCAAGTCGCGGATTCCGCTCGATCCGTTTGAGCCGCATATTCCCGCGTCGCTGGCCAAATGGGCCAAGGCCCAGCCGGATCACATCTGGCTTGCCCAGCGCAAGGGGCCTGAGCGGCAATGGCGCAAGGTGTCCTACGGCGAGGCCAAGCGCACGGTGGACGCGCTGACGCAGGCGCTGCTCGCCTTGAAAATTCCCGAAGGCCGTCCGCTCGCGATCCTGAGCGGCAACTCCATCGAGCATGCGCTGATGACGCAGGCCGCGATGCAGGCGCGGATTCCGGCGGCGCCGGTGTCGCCCGCCTATTCGCTGATGAGTCAGGATCACGCCAAGCTGAAATACCTGTTCGGCCTGATCAGGCCCGCCGTGGTGATGGTGCAGGACGGGCCGACCTTCGAGAAGGCACTGGCGGCGCTGGATCTGAGCGGCATCACCGTGATCCATGTCGATAGCCCGCCGTCCAATGTGCCGAGCGTTGCCTATGCCGATTTGGCCGCGACGCCGGTGACGCCCGCCGTCGATAACTCCATCGCGAAGATCACGCCGGACACCATCGGCAAATTCCTGTTCACCTCCGGCTCGACCGGCATGCCGAAGGCCGTGATCAACACCCAGCGGATGATGTGCGCCAACGCCCGCATGATGATGCAGGTCCGCCCGCGCGAATCTGACGAGTCCCAGTCCATCTATCTCGACTGGATGCCATGGAATCACACCATGGGCGGCAACGCGCTGTTCCATCCGGTGCTGACCGAAGGCGGCACGCTCTATATCGATGACGGCAAGCCGGTGCCGGGCATGATCGAGGAAACGCTGCGCAACCTGCGCGAGATTTCGCCGACCTATTACGCCAACGTGCCCGCGGGCTATGCCGCGCTGGCGGCGGCCATGGAGAAGGACGATGCGCTGTGCCGCAACTTCTTCAAGGACCTCGGCGTGATCGCCTATGGCGGCGCGCGGCTGCCGGACGATCTTTATGAACGCATGCAGGCATTGGCGGTGCGCGCCACCGGCGAGCGCATCGTGTTCTACACCGGCTGGGGCTCGACCGAAACCGCGCCGACATCCACCGGCACCTATTGGGACACCGAGCGCGTCGGTTTGATCGGCCTGCCGTTTCCGGGCGTCGAATTGAAGATGGTGCCGGCGGGGGCGCAATACGAATTGCGGCTGCGCGGCGTCAATGTCACGCCGGGCTATTACGATCAGCCGGAACTGACCGCGAAGGCGTTCGACGAGGAGGCTTTTACTGCATTGGCGACGCCGGCGTGTTCGTCGATCCGGACGATCCGACCAAGGGGCTGATCTTCTCCGGCCGCGTGGTGGAGGACTTCAAGCTCACCACGGGCACGTTCGTGCTGGCCGGCTCGCTGCGCACCGATTGCATCGCGGCCACATCGCCGGTGGTGCAGGATGCGCTGGTCGCCGGGCAGGATCGGCCCTTCGTCGGGCTGCTGGCATGGCCGAACCTCGATGCCTGCCGCCGCCTGATCGGCGACATGGATGCGTCGATGGAGACGGTGGTGAATCATCCCAAGGTGCGCGCGCATTTTCGCGACGGGTTGTTGGCGCATAACAAGGCCTGCGGCGGCGTCACCAGCATGACCATCGCGCGCGCGATGCTGATGGTCGAGCCGCCGTCCATCGACGGCAACGAACTTACCGACAAGGGCTATATCAACCAGCGCGCGGGACTGGAGCGCCGCGCCGCGCTGGTCGAGCAGCTTTATGCCGACAATCCGGGACCGGACGTGATCGTCCTCACATGAATGATCGCGTCATTGCGAGGAGCGCTAGCGACGAAGCAATCCAGCTTTTCTTCCAAGAGTGGATTGCTTCGCTGAGTTTATCATCGGGCCGGCGAAGCCGGACTCGTTGGCTCGCAATGACGAAAGATGAGACGCGACTTGAGAATATCCAGTAAAGGCAACGCCTATGAACTTTGAATTCTCCGACGATCAGAAACAGTTGCGCGATCAGGCGCGGCGCTATCTCGCCGAGCATTCGCCGCCGAAGGCCGTGCGTGCGGTGCTGGAAGGTGAGGCGGCCTATGACAAGGCGCTGTGGAAAGGCCTTGCGGAGATGGGCTTTCTCGGCGTCGCAATCCCGGAAGAATTCGGCGGCGCGGGCGCGGGACATCTCGAACTCTGCGTGATCGCGGAAGAAATCGGCCGGGTACTCGCGCCGGTGCCGTTCGCATCGTCGATTTATCTCGCGGCGGAAGTCATCATGCTCGCGGGCAGCGACGCGCAGAAGAAAAAGTGGCTGCCGAAGATCGCATCCGGTGAAGCCATCGGCACGCTGGCGCTGTTCGAGGGCGCGGGCAATCCGTCGCCGAAGGCAATCAACGTGTCCGGTGCGCTCGGCACGGTGTCCGGCACCAAGACGCCGGTGGCGGACGGCGCGATTGCCGATGTCGCCATTGTCGCGGCGCGCACGGCCTCGATCGGACGCGAGACGGACATCGGTCTTTTCATTGTGGAGCTTGACGGTCCGGGCGTGACGCGCACCGCGCTGTCGAATATCGATCCGGCGCACGGTCAGGCGGAGATCGTTTTCGACAAGGCGAAGGCCGAGCCGCTCGGTGCCGCCGATAAAGGCTGGAGCATTCTCACCCGGGTGCTGGATCGCGCGGCGGTCCTGATGGCGTTCGAGCAGGTCGGCGGCGCGGATCGCGCGCTGGAGATGGGCCGCGACTATGCGCTCGAACGTGTCGCCTTCGGCCGCCAGATCGGATCGTTCCAGGCGGTGAAGCATCTGCTCGCCGACATGTATGTGTCCGCGACGCTGGCACGCTCCAACTGCTATTACGGCGCGTGGGCGCTTTCCACCGATGCGGGCGAACTGGCGGAAGCGGCGGCGGGCGCGCGGGTCAGCGCCACACAGGCCTTCCTGCACTGCGCGAAGAACAACAATCAGGTGCATGGCGGCATGGGCTTCACCTGGGAGTTCGACTGCCATCTGTATTACCGGCGCGCCAATGCGCTCGCCCTCGCGCTCGGCAGCCTGAGCCACTGGGAAAACCAGTTGATCGACCGCATGCGCCTGCGCAACGCGTCTTGAGAGGATCACCGCCATGAATTTCGACGATACCCCGCAGGAAGCTGCGTTTCGCGCCGAAGCCCGCGCCTGGATCGAGGCCAACGCGCCGCGTCACCTCGAGAAGGAACTGTCCGAGCCGTCCGTCGGCCGCATCAAGCTGCGCAGCGGCGACATTCTCGCCGAGTCCAAGAAGTGGCAGAAGAAAAAGGCCGAGGCGGGCTGGGCCTGCCTGCATTGGCCGAAGGAATATGGCGGGCGCGGCGCATCGCCGATCGAACGCGTGATCTGGCAGCAGGAGGAGGGCGTCTTCCTCAAGCTGGAAAGCGTATTCCTGATCGGGCAGGGCATGTGCGGCCCGACCATGATGGCCTATGCGGGTGAAGCCGATAAAAAGAAGTATTTGCCCAAGCTCGCGTCCGGCGAGAATATCTGGTGCCAGTTGTTCTCCGAGCCCGCCGCGGGCTCCGACGTTGCGGGCCTGCGCACCCGCGCCGAAAAACAGGGCGACGACTGGATCATCAACGGCCAGAAGGTGTGGACCACCGGCGCGCACTTCTCCGACTACGGCATCGTCATCACTCGCACCGATCCGACCCAGCCCAAGCACAAGGGCCTCACCATGTTCTTCCTGGACATGAAGTCGCCCGGCGTGGTGGTGAAGCCGATCAAGCAGGCCAACGGCCAGGCGGAATTCAATGAAGTGTTCTTCAACGACGTGCGGATTCCGGACTCGCAGCGGCTCGGCAAGGTCAATGACGGCTGGAACGTCTCGCTGACCACGCTGATGAACGAGCGCATGTCGATCGGCGCGCGCATTGTCACCGGCGTGCCGGAGATGTTCGAATTCTGCAGCAAGCTGATGCTGGAGGACGGTCCCGCCATCGAGGACAGGAACGTCCGCTCGAAACTGGCGCAGTGGGCGGTCAAGGCCAGCGGCCTGAAATACACCAGCTATCGGTCGATCTCCGCGCTGTCGCGCGGCGAGCGGCCGGGGCCGGAGAATTCCATCGGCAAGCTTGTCTCGGCGTCGATGCTGCAGGACATCGCCATGTTCGCCCTCGATCTGCAGGGCGCGGCGGGCGTGCTCAACGACAAGGATGCGGTGGAAGCCGCAGGTCAGTTCCAGTCGATGCTGCTGCGCTCGCCCGCGACGCGTGTCGAGGGCGGCACCGACGAAATCCTGCGCAACATCATCGCCGAGCGTGTGCTCGGTCTTCCGGGTGACATCCGCATCGACAAGGATGTGCCGTTCAACGCCATTCCGACCAAGGGCCGTTGAGACATGAATACAAAGACCGATAGTCACGACGTCGAAGTCGTGGAGAAGTTGCTGGCCGCGCGCTTTTCCTGCCGCGCGTTCAAGTCCAACCCGGTGCCGCGCGCCGCCATCGAGCGGGTGCTCGGTGCCGCGCAGAAAACCGCGTCATGGTGCAACAGTCAGCCGTGGCAGGTGACGATCCTTGGTGGCGATGCTCTACGCAAGTTCAGCGAGGTCATCTACAAGGCCGCGAGCCAAGGCCATCACGTCTCGGACTTTCCGTTCCCGCGTGAGTATAAAGGCGTCTATCTCGATCGCCGCCGCGAGAGTGGCTTTCAGCTCTATAACGCGCTGGGCATTCCGCGCGGCGACAAGACGGCCTATCAGAAGCAGATGCTGGAGAACTTCCGCTTCTTCGGCGCGCCGCATGTCGCGATCATCACCACAGATGAGGCGCTCGGCGTCTATGGCGCGGTCGATTGCGGCGGCTATGTCAGCAGCTTCATGACCGCGGCGCAGGCGCTCGGCATCGCCACCGTGCCGCAGGCGGCGCTCGCGGGCCATTCCGATGTGATCCGCGCCCAACTCGGTCTCGGCGATGACCGCCGCGTGGTCTGCGGCATTTCCTTCGGCTACGCGGACGAAACCCATCCCGCCAACAGCTACCGCACATCGCGCGCGAGCCTCCCGGAGGCGGCGACATTCATTGAATGAATGATTCACATGCTCGGGAGCGCGCCCCGGGCATGATGAGCCCAGCCATCCGCTCAGGAGACAGGTCATGTCCGAACAGCCGCTCGCGAAAAAATTCGTCACCGTTCTCGGCCATCGCATGGCCTATCACGAACGCGGCGCGGGCGCGCCGATCCTGTTCCTGCATGGCAATCCGACCTCGTCCTATCTCTGGCGCGACGTGCTTTCCGCGCTCGAGGGACAGGGCCGGTTGATCGCGCCGGACCTGATCGGCATGGGCGATTCCGACAAGCTGCCGGATGTGAAGCCGGACACGTATCGCTTCACCACCCACCGCGATTATCTCTGGGCCTTTATCGACGCGGTGATCGGGCCGACGGACAAGGTCCTGCTGGTGGTGCATGACTGGGGCTCGGCGCTGGGATTCGACTGGGCCAACCAGCACCGCGCGCGCGTGCGCGGCATCGTTTACATGGAAGGCATCGTCCGCCCCGTCGCGGGCTGGGACGAATGGAGCGAAGCGGCGACGCCGGTGTTTCAGGGCTTCCGCTCCGACAAGGGCGAACAGATGATTCTGGACCGCAACCTGTTCGTCGAGCGTGTCCTGCCGGGCTCGGTGCTGCGCAAGCTGACCGACGCGGAGATGACGGTCTACCGCAAGCCTTTCCTCAATCGCGAGGACCGCTGGCCGACGCTGACATGGCCGCGCCAGATTCCGATCGCGGGCGAGCCTGCGGATGTCGTCGCCATTGTCGAGGCCTATGCCAGATGGATGGCGGAGAACGATCTGCCCAAGCTGTTCGTCAATGCGGAGCCCGGCGCGATCCTGATCGGAAAGGTGCGGGACTTCTGCCGGAGCTGGAAGAACCAAACCGAGGTCACGGTGCCCGGCAGCCATTTCATTCAGGAGGATTCCGGCCCCGCCATCGGCCGCGCCATCGCGGACTGGATCGCAGCCAAGGGCGTCTGACCGGCGCGCCGAATCATCAATCGCGATTCGCGATGGAACCCGCTTTCAGAATGTCTCTACAGAGTGTGAACGGACCGGCCTGAACCGGCGCGTGGTTAACTCTGCGTTAGGAAATTGCACTGCATCTTCGCTTTTGAACGCGACCGCGAAATCCCTTCCGTTTTGGCGTCGCGCTTCGGGAGAATTGCAATGTGGTCCAGCCGCGAAGCCTTTGAGAACGACGTCTGCCCGGTGGGCGACGATTTGCTCGGAAGCCTGTATCGCGCCAGCGAACATGGCCTTCCCCAACTGGTTGAATCGGTCTCCGCCGATGTGCGGGCGATGCTGGCGCTGTTCTGCTACAAGCGCGCGCATCTGCATTCGATGAGCCTTGCCATCGCCGCCACCTGCAGCGAACGCGATCTCATCGAACAGGGCGGCATCGTCGGCTCGACCCTGTTTGCGATGTCGCGTGAAGCGCCATCCGCGGCACCGTCCGCCTCCGGCTCCCGCCGCAGCATCACGCTGTCGACCCGGCCTCTCTCGACCTTCATCCCGGTCGCGGACGAGATCGACGACGAGGACGGCAGCTTCGCGGCGATGCCGGCGTAAGTTTCCGCCAAGCTCGGCGACTGCTTAGCCCTGATGCGGGCCGCGCATCATCTTCAGCGCGTCCTCGACATGGCGCCACTCGCTGGCCTGTTCGGAGTTGCCCTGCGCCTCGCATTCCTGCGCCCGCTGCGCGGCCTTCGCGATAGCTTCAGCCCCGTGCATTTCCATCAATTGCCGGGCATAGGTGTGAATCTGGGTCTGTTGCATGGGTCATGCTCCCTTCCCTTGGAAGAGGGCAATGCACGGTGCGGTGGTTCGTTCCTGAATTAAAGCGCGCCGGCGATGGAACCGTGCGGCAGGTCTCCGAGTCCGAACCGTCGCCGCGCCATCAGGCATTCGGGATCGCCGGGCATGCAGGTGCGGCACACCTCGGGACGTACGTCATAAATCCCGCACGCCGTCGCGGTTCCGATCTTGCCGGTCAGCGCCATGCAGCGGTCACCCTCGCAGCGCATGCCGGACAGCCGGTCGTTGACCAGATTTTCCGGAATCAGATCGAGCGCGGCGTCGTCCTCGATGGTGAAGCGCGGCCAGTTGCGCGAATAGGCGCAGCACGCGCCGCAGCTCTGGCAGGGATTGTCTGCCGCACTCATAACGGATCGCATGCATGCCGGCGCATGTCCTGCATGTGTTTCATCCATCTTGCGCGCAGCACCGCGCGGCGCTCCGGATATCTCTCCTCCAGAAAGACGGCGTGTGCAATCCGGTCGATGCGGAAGGAGCGGAAGTCCGCGCGCAGTTCGCACCAGCCTGCGAGATGCCGGACGGCCTCGAGATAGCCGACGGCAATCGGCCAGACGGTGCGTTCGCTCTCGCGGCCCTGCTCGTCGCAATAGTGGAGCAGCACCTTCCGGGCGGCATGAATGTGCGCGCGCAGTTGCGCCATATCGATCCGGTCCGCCGTGTCTTCCCGTTTCGGCGGAGTACGGCTGGCCGGCTCGAGCGCCAGCGGCCGCAAGCGCTCCGGCACGGTCTCGACAATCTTGGCGATCAGGTCATCGGCGGCCTTGGCCAGCATCGGATCGGCGCGGCCGGCCACCCACTGCGCGCCCAGCACGGCGGCCTCGATCTCGTCCGGCGTCAGCATGAGCGGTGGCATGTCGAAACCCTTTTCCAGCACATAGCCCGTGCCGGCTTCGCCCCGGATCGGTACACGCTGGCCGATCAGGGTGGCGATATCGCGATAGATCGTCCGCTTGGAGGTTTCGAGGTCTTCGGCGATGGCCTCGGCGGTCAGCGGCTTCCGGGCGCGCCGAAGCACCTGAATGATCTGAAACAGCCGGTCGGCGCGTCGCATGTTTGTGGTCCCGACGGCTCACGGCCGGTTTGCTGCTGACACTACGTTGGCAGCAGGGGGTAGCTACAAACGGACATCATTTCAACGTTCAAAGGATGTTCGCCATGATCACGCTGTATGGTTTCGGCCCCTTTTTCGGCCTTCCCGAGGCCAGCCCCTTTGTCATCAAGGCCGAGGTTCAGCTCAAGATGGCCGGTCTTGCCTATACCAAACAGATCGGCTCGCGCGAGGAATCGCCGAAGGGCCAGCTGCCCTATATCGACGATGGCGGGCAGCGCATTGCGGACTCGACCTTCATCCGCATGCATGTCGAGAAAACCTATGGCGTGGATCTTGATGCCTCGCTCGACGAGCACCAGCGTGCCGAAGCCTGGGCCATCGAGCGGATGGTGGAGCATCAACTGTACTGGATGCTGGTGCATATGCGCTGGATGATGCAGGAGAATTTCGATAAGGGCCCCTCGCATTTCTTCGATTCCGCGCCCGATGCGATTCGTGACAAGCTCCGTAGCGACGCGCGCGCCAATGTCGCGATGGCGCTTCGTTTCGCCGGACCAGCCCGCCACTCCCTGCCGGAGATCGTCGAACTCGGCACGCGCTCGTTGTCGTCGCTTTCGATGCTGCTCGGCTGGAAGCCGTATCTCATGGGCGACGAGCCCTGCGGAGCGGACGCCATGATGTTCGCCGTGTTGTCCGGATTGCTGACGCCGTTCTTCGAATCTCCGTTCCGCGACCGTGTGCTGGAATTCTCCAACCTCGTCGGCTACGTGGACCGGATGATGGCGCGCTACTATTCCGGGCACGCGTGGCCGCGAATGGCCGCTGCGGCCTGACCGGACGCTCAGGAGGGCGGAAGTCGCAACTTCAGCGCGGCGATTTCCGCTTCAAGCTCGGCGATGCGCGCATCGCGGGCGTTGATGGCCTCGACAACGTCGGCGGCATCGAACTTCATCGGAATATGCTGCGGGCAATTGGTGTCCCATGCGGCGATCTTGAACAGGATCGCCTGTTCGGGCCGTGCCTTGTAATCCTTCGGCATCAGCGAGGCGACCAGCGCGGGATCGTCCTCGATCACGCGCGCCTCGCCCCAGATCTTGACGCGGCGGCGGTTCACATAATCGATCAGGAAAATATAGGCCTTCGCATTTTCCGAAAGATTGCCCTGCGTGATGTATTGCCGGTTGCCGCGAAAGTCCGCGAAGGCAAGTGTGGTCCCGTCGAGAATCCGAATGAAGCCCACAGGCCCGCCGCGGTGCTGGATATAGGGCTGCCCGTCGGCGGACGCCGTCGCGAGGAAAAAACTGGTCTGCTCGCCGATAAAGGCGGCGAGCCCTTCATCGATCTCGGTGCGCCAGCCGCCGCCATCTTCCATGTGGGCATAGCCGCCGCGCGACCCCTTGCGGGTCTGGATCGCCTTGACGGCGGGGGTGAAGGCGACGTCGCTGGAATATGTGTGCGGGACCGTCATGACGGCCTCCTGAAGCTGTTGATCGCCCAAAAATAAGGTTTGTGCCTCTCCGCAACAATGATCCCGGTTGACACTTCATCATTGCATAGAATGAAATAATACCATGGACCGTCTCGATGCCATGCGCGCTTTTATTGTCGTTGCGGATCTTGCGGGCTTCGCGCCCGCCGCCCGCAAGCTCGGGCTGTCGGCATCCGCCGTGACGCGTCTGGTCGCCGGGCTTGAAGAGCATCTCGGCGCGCGGCTGCTCCAGCGCACCACGCGCTCGGTGGCGTTGACCGATGTCGGCGCGCAGTTTCTCGAACGCGCCCGCCGGATTCTTGCCGACATGGAGGAGGCGGAGGCGTCGGCGCAGACGGAACGCACCCAGCCGTCGGGCAAGCTGGTGGTGTCTGCGCCCCTCATGTTCGGCCGGCTCTATGTCGGCCCGATCATGTCGGCCTATCTCAAGACATATCCGTCCGTGAACGCAGAACTGCGGCTCTCGGACCGGATGATCAATCTGGTGGACGAGGGCGTGGATATCGCGGTGCGCATCGGACATCTGGCGGATTCAAGCGTGATGGCGCGCGCGGTCGGCGACATGCGGCGCGTGGTGGTCGCCTCGCCGCGTTATCTGAAAGCGCGCGGCACGCCGCTCAAACCGTCCGATCTTGCCGGGCATGAGGTTATCCAGTTCATCGGCGGAAGTTCGGAGTGGCGCTTCAGCGAAAGCGGCCGTGATCTCCGCGTGCCGGTCACGTCACGCTTCTCCACCAACAGCACCGACGCCGCGATCCTGCATGCGGAGCAGGGCGGAGGTCTGGTCAACGTGCTGGCCTATCAGGCCGTGGAAGCGATCAAAGCCAAACGATTGCGGATCGTGCTGGCGGAATACGAACCGCCGCCGCTGCCGATCCATCTCGTCTATCCGACGTCGCGTCTGCTCTCCGCGAAGGTGCGGGCGTTCGTCGATCTGGTGGTCGCGGAAACCGACTGGCATTTCGGGACGAAGTGATGTCGTGAGGATTCTCTCCGCTCATTCCCGCGGAAGCGGGAATCCAGAAGTCGCTGTTACAAGTCTGGGTCCCCGCGTTCGCGGGGACGAGCGGCAACACAACAGAATTTCGGAAATCTAGCTCTTCTTCCTTAGCGCCTTGAAGGTCGCATTCGCCCGCGCGCATGGCTCGCCGTCGGCGGTGACGAAGCACTGCGCGAAATAGATCGATCCGCCCGGCTTCACGAAGGTCGTGTCGATCTGAAGCCATTGTCCCATGCTGGCGGAGCCAAGGAAGTCCACCGACAGATTCACGGTGACAAGACTTTGCGAGACGCTTCTGTCGACCTTGAGCCCGCAGCTCAATCCCATGGCATTGTCGGCCAGCGCGGTGATCAGTCCGCCGTGAACCAGCCCGCGCGAATTGGTATGCGGTGTCGCCAGCCGCAGCCCGAGAATGACGGCGTCGGGCGTCTTGCGGGCGTAGATCGGCTCCCACGGTTCGGTGAGGGGGCTGCGGCGCTCATGAGGCGCGAAGCCCGGCGGAATATCGGCGGGATGGTCTGTCGTCATTGTCGCGCTCGCCCGATGCATGGTGCTGCCTGCATCATAAGGCGGACGGCGCGTGCGATCATGCGAAATCAAGTTTGAAACGTCACGCTGTCGGATGTTTGAAACGAAAGCGTGCTGTTCTCGCTTTACCTCTCCCCGTTTACGGGGAGAGGTCGGATCGCTCTTGCGATCCGGGTGAGGGGCGACTTTCATCGCTGTGAGGCTTGCCCCTCACCCCAACCCTCTCCCCGCAAGAGCGGGGAGAGGGGGCTATCAATACGGCAGCCCGGTGTAGTTCTCCGACAGCGACAGTTTCGCGGCGTCCGACTCGATCAGATAGCTCAGCTCCGCGCGCTGGATGCGCGCGCTGAATGCATCGGTCTCGGGGAAGCGATGCAGCATCGCCGTCATCCACCACGAGAAGCGCTCGGCTTTCCACACCCTGTTCAGCGCGCGGCGTGAATAGTCGTCGAGTCCGGCCGCCGATGTGTCGGCGTAGAACTCGCGCAAGGCTGCCGAGAGATAGTGTACGTCGCTGGCGGCGAGGTTCAAACCCTTGGCGCCGGTGGGCGGCACGATATGCGCCGCGTCGCCCGCGAGAAACAGCCGCCCGAACCGCATCGGCTCGGCGACGAAGCTGCGCAGCGGCGCGATGCTCTTTTCGATGGAGGGGCCGGTGATCAGTTGATCGACGGCCCCCGGATCGAGGCGGCGCTTCAACTCGTCCCAGAACTTGTCGTCGGACCAGTTGTCGACATGCTCATCGAGCGGACACTGGATATAGTAACGGCTGCGGGTCTGGGAGCGCATCGAGCAGAGCGCGAAGCCGCGCTCGTGATTGTTGTAGATCAGCTCCGGCGAGACCGGCGGCGTCTCCGACAGCACGCCGAGCCAGCCGAACGGATAGACGCGCTCATAGGTCGTGAGCGCGTCCTGCGGGACGCTCTGGCGGCTGACGCCGTGAAAGCCGTCGCAGCCCGCGATGAAATCGCAGGACATCTCAAAGCTCGCGCCGTCTTTCATATAGCGCACGCGCGGCTTGTCGCCGTCGAAATCGTGCAGGCTGACATTGGCCGCGTCATAGATGAGCGGCAGCCCGGCCTGCGCGCGGGCATCCATCAGATCGCGGGTCACCTCGGTCTGGCCGTAAACGGTGACATGTCTGCCGGTGGCCTTTGTCATGTCGATGCGATGACGGGCGCCGCCGAAAGCCAGCTCGATGCCGTGATGGATCAGGCCGTCGCGATGCAGCCGCGCGGCGACGCCGGCTTCTTCCAGCAGGCTCACCGTGCCCTGTTCGAGCACGCCTGCCCGAATCCGGCCGAGGATATAGTCCCGGTCCTTGCGCTCCAGAATGACGTTATCGATGCCGTAGCGATGCAGCAATTGCCCGAGCAGCAAGCCCGCCGGTCCCGCGCCGATAATGACAACCTGTGTCCGCAATCCCTGTCACTCCCGCCCGCGGCATCGTTAACCGGTCCGCGAATATGGGTTTTGCGGGCCTGAAAATTTGATTATACCAGATAACAATCTGCGGAAAGGCCGTTGGCCGCGGAGGAGATGGTGCATTGCGAAGAGCCGTCACCGCGCCGCTCGGCCGCCGAATGAATCTGAGAAACCTGAAAAGCGTACTTGGGAGGATTTTGATGAAGAAGATGACGAAGCAGTTCGCCTGGACCGCCATCGTGACGGCGGCCGCTATTGCGCTGCCCGGTGCCGTGACCCTGGCCGTGGCGCAGGATATCACCGTCGGCGTCAGCATCAGCACCACCGGTCCCGCCGCCGCGCTCGGCATTCCGGAAAAGAATGCGCTCGAATTCGTGCCGGCCGAGATCGGCGGCGCCAAGATCAAGACCATCCTGCTGGATGACGCCGGTGATCCGACCGCGGCGACCACCAATGCGCGCCGCTTCGTGACCGAATCCAACGCCGACATCATCATCGGCTCTTCCACCACGCCGCCGTCGATCGCGATCTCGACCGTCGCCAACGAAGTGGGCGTGCCGCAGTTCAGCCTCGCGCCGATGCCGATCACGCCGGCCCGCCAGAAGTGGACCGCCGTGATGCCGCAGCCGGTGCCGATCATGGGCAAGGTGCTCTATGAGCACATGAAGAAGCACAACGTGAAGACCGTGGGCTATATCGGCTTCTCGGATTCCTACGGCGACCTCTGGCTCAACGATCTGAAGACCCAGACCGGCGCGATGGGCGGCATCACCGTCGTGGCGGAAGAACGCTATGCGCGTCCCGATACGTCCGTCGCCGGCCAGGTGCTGAAGCTGGTGGCCGCCAATCCGGATGCGATCCTGATCGGCGCCTCGGGCACCGGCGCGGCGCTGCCGCAGTCGGCGCTGCGCGAGCGCGGTTACAAGGGGCTGATCTATCAGACCCACGGCGCGGCGGCGATGGACTTCATCCGCATCGCGGGCCCGTCGGCGGAAGGCGTCATCATGGCCGCCGGTCCGGTGATGGCTCCTGAAGGCCAGGCCGACAGTGCCCTGACCAAGAAGCCGGGGCTGGCTTTGAACGCAGCCTATGAGAAGAAGTATGGCGCCAACACCCGCAGCCAGTTCGCGGGCCACATGTACGATGCGTTCGAAGTGCTCAAGCGCGTGGTGCCGGTGGCGTTGAAGACCGCGAAGCCCGGTACGCCGGAATTCCGCGAAGCGATCCGCAAGGCGTTGCTGAGCGAGAAGGAACTCCCGGCCAGCCAGGGCGTCTACAACTTCACCGAAAACAACCGTTTCGGCACGGACGACCGCTCGCGCATCCTGCTGACCGTGAAGAACGGCAAGTATGAAGTGATCAAGTAGGCTGTTCTTGGTTCACTGTCATGGCCGGGCTTGTCCCGGCCATCTCGATCGAATGAAATGCCCGGCCTTTGTGCCGGGCATTTTTGTTTGGCGCGGGACGTGCGCAACACATACGATGTCGTCCCGGCGCAGGCGGAGACCTATCATTGTCGTGACTTGCATTGTCCTGATGTCATGGCCGGGCTTGTCCCGGCCATCCCGATGAGGGAGCACCGTGCCTGATTTGTCGGGATCACCGGGGCAGGCCCGGTGATGACAATCGAAAGTCTGCGACAAGTGCAAAGAGCGCGCGAAGCTACAGTTTGCTGTCTTCGCCGTGCTGGAAGCCGAGATAGCTCGCCACCACGCGCTGGTCGCCGCTGATGTCCTTGGCCGATCCGTTCATGACGAATTCGCCAAGCTCCATCACATAGGCGCGGTCGGCGATTTCCAGCGCCGCGCGGGCGTTCTGCTCGACCAGCAGGACCGAGACGCCCGCCTGTTTCAATTCGCTCACGGTGCGGAAGATGTCCGCGACGATCAGCGGTGCGAGGCCCAGACTTGGCTCGTCCAGCATCAAAAGGCGCGGCTGGCTCATCAGCGCGCGGCCCATGGCCAGCATCTGCTGTTCGCCGCCGGAGAGCGTGCCGGCAAGCTGGGTGCGCCGTTCCTTCAGGCGCGGAAACAGCGCATAGACGCGCTCTTCTTCGCGTGCGGCCACGGCCCGGGACACGCGGAAGCCGCCGAGCCGGAGATTCTCTTCCACCGTCATGGTGCCGAACAGTTCGCGGTGCTCCGGCACGATGCACAGGCCCGCGGCGACACGGTCCTCGATCTCGAGTTTCGCGATCTGCCGGTCGGCGAAGGTGACGCGGCCGGTCAGCGGCAGGATGCCCATGATGGCATTCAGCAGCGTGGTCTTGCCCGCGCCGTTGGCGCCGATGATGGTGACAATCTCGTTCGCGCCGACATCGAGCGTGGCGTTGCGCACGGCTTCGACCTTGCCGTAGGACACATGCACGTCATTCACGGCGAGCAGCTTGGTCATGTCGCGGCTCCGAGATACGCCTTGATGACGTCCGGATTGGCGCGGACTTCCGCCGGCGTGCCCTGCGCGATCCTGGTGCCGAACTCCAGCACGACGATGCGGTCGGCGATGTCCATCACGAAGCCCATATCGTGCTCCACCAGCAGCACCGACATGCCTTCGCTGCGGAGCTGGCGCAGCAGCGTGGAGAGCTTCTGCTTTTCCATGTGGCGCAGACCGGCGGCGGGCTCGTCGAGCAGCAGCAGCATCGGATCGGTGCAGAGCGCGCGGGCGATTTCCACGATGCGCTGCTGGCCGAGCGAGAGGCTGCCCGCCTGCTGATGCATCTGATCGCCGAGGCCGACGCGGGCGATCTGTTTGGCCGCTTCGGCCAGAAGGCTGGCTTCATCCTTGCGGTCGAGCCGCAGCATGCTGGCGATGGCCCCCGCGCGGCCGCGCAGATGCGCGCCGATGGCGACGTTCTCCAGCACGCTCATGTCCGGCACCAGCTTGACGTGCTGGAAGGTGCGGGCGACGCCGAGCCTGGCGATGTCCTGCGGCGGCGCGTTGCCGACATCGTGGCCCAGCACCGAGATCCTGCCGCCGGATGCGCGAAGCACGCCGGTGATGAGATTGAACGTCGTGCTCTTGCCCGCGCCGTTCGGTCCGATCAGCGCGACGATTTCCTGCGCCGTCACATCGAACGACACGTCGTTGACCGCGACCACGCCGCCGAACTGTTTGCGCGCGGCCTGAATGTCGAGCAGCTTGTCCGAGGTCGCTTTGAGCTTCTCGCGCGGCGGCAGCGCATCGGCGGGCAGCGGGTCCGGCTCCCTGGCGCCGAACGGCAGCAATGCCGCGAGCTTCGGCCACATGCCGCCGGGTGCGATCTGCAGCAGCACCACCAGCAGAATGCCGAACACCACGGTCTCGAGCTGCGCGTTGCCGTGGAAAATCAGCGGCAGGTAGCTCTGCAGGATTTCCTTCAGGACGATGACGATGCCCGCGCCCAGCACCGCGCCCCAGACATAACCGGCGCCGCCCACCACGGCGATGAACAGATATTCGATGCTGGCGTTGAGGCCGAACGGCGTCGGATTCACCGCGCGCTGGAAATGGGCGTAGAGCCAGCCGGAGAGGCCCGCGAGCACGGCGGCATAGATGAAGACCAGCAGCTTGGCGCGCGCCGTCTCGACGCCGAAGGCTTCCGCCGCGATATGGCCGCGCCGCAATGCGCGGATGGCGCGGCCGGTGCGGGAATCGAGCAGGTTGATGGTCAGCAGCGCGCAGACGATGACGGTGATCCAGATCGCGAAATAGATTTTTCCGGGATCGGTCAGTTGCAGCGATCCCAGCGACAGCGCCGGAATGCCTGCGATGCCGTCATTGCGGCCGACGAATTCCAGCTTGCTGAACAGATAGAAGAGACTGATGCCCCAGGCGATGGTGCCGAGCGGCAGGTAGTGGCCCGACAGACGCACGGTGATCAGGCCGAGGATCACGGCGGCGACGCCGGCGACGATCAGGGACAGCGGCAGCGTGATCCAGGGCGAGAATCCGTAAGCCGTGGTCAGCACCGCCGTGGTGTAGGCGCCGAAGCCGCAGAACGCCGCCTGGCCGAACGAGGTGAGGCCGCCGACGCCGGTGAGCAGCACGAGGCCCATGGCGACCAGCGCCGCGAGCCCGATATTGTCCAGCAGCACGATCCAGAACGGCGGCATGCCCGGGATGAACGGAAGCGCCGCCATCACCAGCGCGAAGAGGATCATCGCCCGTCGCTGCGTCATTAATCGTTTTCCTCTTCGACTTCCGGAGAGGCGAGCGAGCGCAGCACGAGGAACGGCAGCAGCAGGGTGAAGACGATCACTTCCTTGAAGTTGCTGGCGTAGAAGGACGAGAACGCCTCGACCACGCCGACCACGATGGCGGCGATGGCGGTGAGCGGATAGCTCACGAGGCCGCCGATGATGGCGGCGACGAAGCCCTTCAGGCCGATCAGGAAGCCGGTGTCGTAATAGATCGTGGTGATGGGCACGATCAGAATGCCGGAAATGGTGCCGATGACGGCAGCGAGCAGGAAGGCGAACTGTCCCGACACCGAGGTGCGGATGCCGACAATGCGCGCGCCGAGACGGTTGACCGCGGTGGCGCGCAGCGCCTTGCCGTACAGCGTATAGCCGAACAGCAGCCACAGCCCGACAATGAGAAGAATGGTGATGGCGTAGATGCCGAGGCTCTGGCCGGTGAAGCGCAGCGGGCCGATGGTCAGCGCGGCGGCGGAGATCGCCGGGCCGCGCAGGCCTTCCGCGCCGAAGAAGGCGAGGCCGAGGCCCTGCAGCGCGAGGTGAATGCCGACCGACGCGATCAGCAGCACCAGCACGGAGGCGTGGGCGATCGGCTGGTAGGCGATGCGATAGAGATAGAGGCCGACCGGCGCGACGATCACGATGGACAGGATGAAGTTGACGGCGACGCCGTTCTGCTGTCCGGCCAGCGCCGTCGCCGCGCCCCAGATCGCAAGCGGCAGCAGGATGTTCACGGCCAGCGAGCGCACAGCCTTGCGCGCGGTCATCGCGTTGCGTCCGGCGATCATGTCGAACGCGAAGGCGATCACGCCCATGCCGAGCGCGAGCAGTGTGGTGCCCGGCACCTTGCCCGCCGCCAGCGTGGCGTAGGTCAGCGCGCCGAAGGTGACGAATTCGCCTTGCGGGATCAGGATGACGCGCGTCACCGCGAACACGAGGACGAGCGCGAGGCCGAGCAGCGCATAGATCGCGCCGCTGGTTATTCCGTCCTGCAACAGGAACAGAAGGATCGTGCTGTCCAAAACTCCCCCTTAAATTAAGGGCATCCCCTTAACGACGTTCTTTCCGGATGCCATCCTTGAGTCCATGGCCTGGCACCCGGGATTCCCCCGGCGAGCAGTCAGCGGTTGAAATCCGCCGCCGCCATTTGATATGATTGATAACGATTATGAGATATAATCTCAAGGCGTGATCGGCCGGGCCCTTATAGCAAATCGGCGGAGGGACGCACGCGATGGCTGTTGTGAAAGCTGTGGGTGCAGACGGTACGAAGCGGAAGCGGCCGGCGCGCGCCTTGTCTCAGGCCTTGCCGCAGACGCCGCCCGTGGCCGATCCGATCCAGCTCGGCGACCTTTCGGACTTTCTCGGCTATTCGCTCAAGCGCGCCCAGCTTCGCATCTTCGACGACTTCATCGGCTGCGTCGCGTCGTTGCAGCTCACCCCGGCGCAGTTCTCGGTGCTGATGCTGGTGGACGCCAATCCGGATCGTAACCAGAGCGAGATCGCCTCGACGCTCGGCATCCTGCGGCCGAATTTCGTGGCGCTGATGGACGAGCTTGAAAGCCGCGATCTGTGCGTGCGGGTGCGCTCCAGCAACGACCGCCGCTCGCACAATCTGCGGCTGACCGAGAAGGGCCGCGCGGTCCTCGCGCGGGCGCGAAAGCTGATCGAGACCCGCCACGAAATCCGGCTCAGGGAATTGCTGGGCGACGACAACCGCGCGCTGCTGCTCGCGATGCTCGGCAAGATCGCGCGGGAGTTCTGAGAAATGCGTGCGTCCTCACCTCTCCCCGTTCACGGGGAGAGGTCGGATCGCTCTTGCGATCCGGGTGAGGGGCAAGGCCCATCTGAATGAAACAAGCGCCCCTCACCCCAACCCTCTCCCCGCAAGAGCGGGGCGAGGGAGCGCATCCCGCGTCGTCATTGCGAGGAGCCATTGGCGCATCTTCGACGCGCTATGGCGACGAAGCAATCCATTCTTTCCTGCAAAGAGTGGATTGCTTCGCTTCGCTCGCAACGACGACCTATCCATCCACCAGAATGACGCGGATGTCGTTGACATTGGTCAGCGTCGGGCCGGTGTTGAGGAGATCGCCGGTCGCGGTGAAGAATGCGGTGGCGTCGTTGTTGTCGAGATAGGCTTTCGGATCGAGCCTGAGTTCGCGCATTTTCGCGAACGAGCGCTGATCGATCAGCGCGCCGGCCGGATCGTCCGCCGAGCCCGCGCCGCCGTCCGCGCCGTCGGTGTCGCCCGCCAGCACGCAGATCCCGGTGGTGTCCGCCAGCAGCGACGCCAGCGCCAGCACGTATTCCTGATTGGGACCGCCGCGTCCGTTGCCGCGCACCGTCACGGTCAGTTCGCCGCCGGACAGGATCGCGAGCTTTTTGCCGTCCGCCTTCGCCTTCAGCGCGATTGCGGCATGGGCGGCGGCGACGTCACGCGCCTCGCCTTCGAGATCGGCGCCGAGATCGAGCACGTCGTATCCCGCCTTCTTCGCGATCGCGACGGCGGCATCGAGCGATTCCTGCGGCCGCGCGATGATCCTGAATGCCGCGCGTGCGAAGGCCACATCGCCCGCCTTGCAGCTTTCGTTGCGCGGATCGTTCAGCGCGTCGGTCACGGCCTGATCCGCCGTGATGCCATAGCGCGCCACGATTTCGCGCGCATCCGCGAGCGTGGTCGGATCGGGGACGGTGGGACCGGAGGCGATGGTCGCCGGATCGTCATGCGGCACGTCGGAAATCGCCAGCGTGAGAAGCTGCGCGGGTGCGGCGGCGCGGGCGAGCCGGCCGCCCTTGATGCGCGACAGATGTTTGCGCACGGTGTTCATCTCGCCGATCGGTGCGCCGGAGCGCAGCAGGCTCTTGTTCATCGCCTGCTTCTGCGCGAACGACACGCCCTCGGCGGGCGCGATCCAGTTGGCCGAGCCGCCGCCGGACAACAGCACCAGCACCAGATCGTCGGCGGTCGCGCTCTGCGCGATCTGGAGCGTGCGTGCGGCCGCTTTCAATCCCGCTTCGTCCGGCACCGGATGCCCGGCCTCGACCACCTCGATACGTTGTGTCGGCATGCCGTGGCCGTGGCGCGTGGTGGCAAGGCCCGACAGGCGCGACGGATCGATGCGGCCTTCGCCGAGATAATACTGCTCCGCGGCGTGGGCCAGCGCGCCCGCGGCCTTGCCTGCGGCAAGACAGATGATCCGCCCGCGCGGCGGCGAGGGCAGGTGCGCCGCAAGGATGGTGCCCGGATGGGCGGCGGCAACCGCGGCGTCGAACATCTCACGCAGCAAGGAACGTTTGTCGGTCATGGCATCATCGGTTGGCTTGCGGGGTCACAGAGATGGCATGATCGGACGGGCAATAAAAGCCCTCCGCAAGGTTATTGCGGAGGGCGGAAACATCGCCGGATGTTGTTGTGCGCCGCAGGGAAATCGGATTCCCGAACCGGAAACCGAAAGCGCTTCTGCGCGGCCACGCCTGGATTGTGATCAATTCAGGTTAAGCCGCTCTCCACGTCATTGCGAGCGAAGCGAAGCAATCCAGTCCTAATTCGCATCCAGCAAAAGCTGGATTGCTTCGTCGCACACGCTCCTCGCAATGACGATGAGAGGTTACGTCCCGATCGCACCTCAAATCATCCCGGCTCTAGCCGGTGACCTCGCCGCTGATGATCGGCCCGAACATCTCCCAGCGCTCGCCCTTGAAGCGCATCATCTGCAACTGCTCGATCGGCGCGAAGTCGGTGGCGCTGGTGTTCAGCTTGATGCCGGGCAGCCCCATTTCGAGCTGCAGGTCCTTGATGCTGGCGGCCTGCTTCATCACGTTCTCGCGGGTCAGGTTGTCGCCGCAGGCCTTGAGCACATGTACGAGGGTCTGTGCCGAACTGTAGCCATAGGCGACCGAGCTGTCGGTGCGATTGCCTTCGGGGAAGTACTTCGCAAGGAACGCGTCGAAGTGCTTCACGCCGGGGTCGTCCTTCCATTGCGGGTCGCTCGGGTCCTTGCCGTAGGTCGCGGAGATCACGCCCTGCGCGTTTTCGAATCCGGCAGGTTTGATCACCGAACCCGTCGACGACGCGACGTTGTTGAGAATGAACAGCGGTTTCCATCCAAGTTCGGCGACCTTCTTGACGGACTGCGCCCCGAATTTCGGGGTGGTGATGCTGACGAAGACATCCGCGCCTTTCGACTTCAGCGCCACGATCTGCGAATCCACGGTCGGCACCGATGTTTCATACGGTTCTTCAGCGATGATCATCGATGCGGCTTTCGCGCCAAGGCCATCTTTCAGGCCCTTGAGCACGTCCTTCCCGAAATCATCGTTCTGATAGAGGATGCCGATCTTGCCCGCCGGCTTTTCCTTCATCAGGTATTTCGCGTAGATGCGGCCTTCGCTCTGATAGTTGGGCTGCCATCCCATGGTCCAGGGGAAGTCCTTCGGATCGTTCCACTTGGTCGCACCGGTGGCGACGAACAGTTGCGGCACCTTCTTGGCGTTCATGTATTTCTGGATCGCCGAATTCGACGGCGTGCCCAGCGGATTGAAGATGAAGAGAACCTCGTCGCTCTCCACCAGCTTGCGCGCCTGCTCGACCGCCTTGGGCGGCGAGTAGCCGTCATCATAGGAGAGGAAGACGATCTTGCGGCCGTTGATGCCGCCCTCGGCGTTGATCTTGTTGAAATAGGCGGACTGGGTCTTGCCGATGACGCCGTAGGCGGAGGCGGGGCCGCTGTAGGGCATGATGCCGCCGATCTTGATTTCGGTGTCGGTTGCACCGGTATCGTATTTCTTTTGTGCGAGTGCGCCGCTGCTTGCCGCCGCGATGAAAGCGAGAGCCGCGGCCGCGGTCGCCAGTCTCCTCGATGTGACAGACATTCGTTTGCTCCCTGGTCGTTGTGTGCGTGTGTCCTCTTGCCGTTTCTTGGTTTTGTGAAAGCGCGTTGGCTTCGCGATTATTCAATACCTTTTGCAAATGCCGTTCAACGAAAAGCCCCCTGCGACGGAGTCGCAGGGGGCTGATTTTGCAGACAGGCGCTGGATTGGTTGCAGCGCGAAAGGATCGGCTAGTGCCCCATGCCGCCTTCGATGGCCGGGCCGATCAGGTCATACTTTTCGCCCTTGAACTGCATGATGCGCAGCTGGTCGATCGGATAGAAGTCGGTCGGGCTGGTGTTGATCTTGACGCCGGGCAGCAGGGTGTCGGGCGTGAAATCCTTGAGGCTGGCGGCCTGCTTCATGATGTTCTCGCGGGTCAGGTTGTCGCCTGCCTGCTTCAGGACCTGCACCAGCGTCTGTGCCTGGCCGTAGCCATAGACCACCGAGCCGTCGGTCTTGTTCATGTCGGGCGCGTACTTGGCGAGGAAGGCGTAGAATTTCTTCATGCCCTCGTCGTTGTCCCACTGCGGATCGGAGCCGTCCTTGGCGTAGGCGGCGAACAGCAGTCCCTGTGCGTTCTCGAAGCCCGCGGGCTTGAGCACGCTGCCGACCGAGGCGCCGACGTTGCTCTGGAAGTACATCGGCTTCCAGCCGAGTTCGGCGACCTTCTTGATCGCCTGCGCGGCGAACTTCGGCGTGGTGAAGCTGAAGAAGACATCGGCGCCGGAGGCCTTCAGCTTGATGATGTGCGAGTCGATGGTCGGCTCGGACACTTCGTAGCTTTCCTCGGCGATGATCTGCGACGCCTTCGCGCCGAGACCGTCCTTCAGACCCTTCAGCATGTCTTTGCCGAAGTCGTCGTTCTGATACATGATCGCGATCTTGGCGTCGGGCTTGGTCGCCAGCAGGTGCTTGGCGTAAACCCGCGCCTCGCTCTGGTAGGCGGGCTGCCAGCCCATGGTCCAGGGGAAGTCCTTCGGATCGCCGAACTTGGTCGCGCCGGTGGCCACGAAAAGCTGCGGCACCTTCTTGGCGTTCAGATATTTCTGGATCGCCGAGTTCGACGGCGTGCCGAGCGGTCCGAACACGATCAGCACTTCGTCGCTTTCCACCAGCTTGCGGGCCTGCTCCACGGCCTTCGGCGGCGAGTAGCCGTCATCGTAAGTGATGAAGGTGATCTTGCGGCCGTTGATGCCGCCCTGCTCGTTGATCATCTTGAAGTAGGCTTCTTCCATCTTGCCGATCACGCCATAGGCCGAAGCCGGGCCGCTGTAGGGCATGATGTTGCCGACCTTGATTTCGGTATCGGACGCGCCGGTGTCGTATTTCTTCTGGGCAAGGGCATTGCCGCTTGTCATGGCCAGCACGGCGATCGCCGACGCGGTTGCTGCGCCGACTTTGAATTTCGAAATCATTCCTTGAGTCTCCCTGTTGGATTGATCTTCCGATCATGATGCGCGAACGAATTCGCGGTGATCAAGCCCGTTTCAGCGGGCGTGAATCAGACTTTAGAACCAGATCTCGCTTTCCCGGTGAACAGCATTTCGATCATGCGGGCGACCTGCCGCGCGCCATGCGGAAGCAGGAAGATCACGGCGAACAGGAACACGCCGAACACCGCGCCGGACAATCCCTTCGAGATGCTTTCGGCGACGTTCGGCACGAACACGATGAACGCCGAGCCGACCAGCGATCCCGGCAGCCATCCGACGCCGCCGACCACCATGCCGACGAAGATCGCGATGGCGAGCTGGATGGTGAAGCTGTCGGGCGCGACGAACTGCACCACGATGGCGCCGAGCGCGCCGGCGATGCCGGTGAAGGCGGCGCTGACGCCGAAGGCGAGCGTCTTGTAGAGCGGCAGGTCCACGCCCATGGCGGCGGCTGCGATCTGGTTGTCGCGGATCGCCATCATGGCGCGGCCGGAGCGCGAGCGCAGCAGGTTGACCGCGAGGACATAGATCACGGTCGAGACGAACAGCGTGAAGTAATAGAGCCACATGTCCTGCGACATCTTCAGGCCGAACGGCGCGTCCGGCTTGGTGATCACGAGGCCCTGCACGCCGCCGGTCCAGTGCTCCAGCACGTTAAGCTTGAGGATCTGCGGCATCGCCACCGCGAGCGCAAACGTCGCGAGCGCGAGATAGACGCCCGAGAGCCGCAAGGCCGGGAAGCCGAACAGGAAACCGAAGATGAAGCAGACGATGCCGGCGGCCGGCAGCGTCAGCGCGTAATTGACGCCGAAGTTTTCCATCAGCACGCCGGCGGTGTAGGCGCCCACCGCATAGAAGGCGCTCTGGCCGAGCGAGAACTGCCCGCTGCCGCCGGTCAGAAGGTTGAGCGCCAGAATGGCGATGGCGTAGATCAGCACCATCGTCATCTGGAAGATGATGAAGTTCTTCACGAACAGCGGCGTGATCAGCAGGGCCGCGAACACCACGAGGGTGGCCGTGGTTGAGACCGTCATCGATTTCTTCGACGGCGCGGTCACGGCGGGAGCCTGCGAAACGGAGTCCTGTACGGTGCTCATGATTAAACTCGCTGCACGATTTTGCGGCCGAACAGACCGGACGGTTTGATGACAAGCACGACGATGATCAGCGCCAGCGCGATCGGCAGTTTCAGTTCGTTGCCGATGCCCGGAATGTAGGTGCCGACAAGGTTCTCGAAGATGCCGACCAGGAAGCCGCCGACCACCGCGCCGAGCGGCGAGGTGAGGCCGCCGAGCACCGCCGCCGCGAAGCCGTACAGCAGGATGCCGCCCATCATGTTGGGTTCGAGAAACACGACCGGCGCGATCAGCATGCCGGCGATGGCGCCGATGGCGCTCGCCATGCCCCAGCCGAGCGCGATCATCCAGCTTGTGTTGATGCCGACGAGACGCGCGGATTCAGGCAGCGAGGCGGCGGCGCGCATGGCGAGGCCGATCCGCGTGAAGCGGAAGAAGATGTAGAGCAGCGCCAGCAGCACCAGCGTGACGCCGACCATTCCGGCCTGGTGGGTCGAGATCAACTGGCTGCCGAGGAAGCCCGACGATCCGAACGGCGACGGGAACTGCTTGATGGTGAAGTCCCAGGTCAGGCCCGCGACGCTGTTGAGGATCGCGAACAGCGCGATGAAGCCCGCCACATGCACCAGCACCGGCGCGTTGGTCAGCGGTTTGAACAGCACGCGCTCCAGAACGATGCCGCCGATGAAGGAGATCACCAGCGTCAGGATGAAGGCCGGCCAGAACGACAGGCCCCACTGCATGAGCTGATAGGCGATGAAGGTCGAGAACATCGCCATTTCGCCCTGCGCGAAATTGAGATGGTCGATGGCCTGATAGATCATGACCACGGCCAGCGCCATGCACGCGTAGATCGCGCCAGTGGCGATGCCGGCCAGGACTTGGTTGGTAAAGAGTTCCATGACGAAGTCCTCAGTAGCCGAGATAGGATTTGCGGATGTCTTCGTTGTTCTTGATCTCGGCCGCGGTGCCCGACATCACGATGCGGCCGGTCTCGATCACGTGAGCCTGCTGCGCGAGTTCGAGCGCGAGCTGCGCGTTCTGCTCCACCACCAGGATCGTCACCTTGTCCTCGCGGTTGATCTTGCCGAGAATTCCGAACAGGTCGCGCACGATCAGCGGCGCGAGGCCGAACGACGGCTCGTCCAGCAGCATCAGGCGGGGCCGCAGCATCAGCGCGCGGGCGACCGCGAGCATCTGCTGTTCGCCGCCGGAGAGCGTGCCGGCCTGCTGGGTGTAGCGTTGCTTCAGGCGCGGGAAGTGGTCATACATCCGCTCGATGTCGCTCGCGATCTGCTTCTTGTCGGGGCGGGTGATCGCGCCGAGTTGCAGGTTTTCCTCCACCGTCATGTTGGTGAAGGTGCCGCGGCCCTGCGGTACGTGGGCGATGCCGAGGCGGACAATGCTTTCGGTGGACATGCCGCCGAGCTTCCTGCCCTCGAACTCGATATTGCCGGTCGAGCGGGTCATGTTGCAGATCGCGCGCAGCGTCGTGGTCTTGCCCGCGCCGTTGGCGCCGAGCAGCGTGGTGACGGTGCCTTCGGTGAGCGCGAATTCAAGGCCGTGCAGCGCCTGCACCTGCCCGTAGTAGGCGCGCAGGTCGTTGATCTTGAGTATGCTCATTGGTCCTTGCTCCCCAGATAGGCCTTGATGACGTCCGGGTCGGACTGCACCTGGGACGGCGTGCCTTCGGCGAGTTTCTTGCCGAAATTCAATGCGACCACATGGTCGGCGATCTTCATCACCAGTCCCATGTGATGCTCGACAAGAAGAACGGTGATGTCGCGCTGGTCGCGGACGCGGCAGATCAGGTCGCCCAGCACGTAGACTTCCTCGTGGTTGAGCCCGCCCGCGGGCTCGTCCAGCAGCAGAATCTTCGGTTCGGCGGCGAGCGCGCGGCCAAGTTCGACGCGCTTCTGGGTGCCGAACGGAAGCCCCGCGACCTCGCGGTCCGCGACATCGTGCAGATCGAGGTAATCGAGGATCTCGTTGACGGTGGCGTTGAGCTTGCGCTCCTGCTCGCGCACCCACGGCAGTTTCAGCGCGTCGCTGATGAAATCGCTGCTGGTGCGGCAGTGTCCGCCGATGCGGATGTTGTCGCGCACGGTGAGGCGGGGGAACAGCGCGACGTTCTGAAACGTGCGGCCGATGCCCAGTTCGGCGATCTTCTGCGGCTGGCGGTTGAGAATGCTCTCGCCTTCCATCAGGATTTCGCCCGTGCTCGGCTGATACAGCCTGCTCAGGCAATTGAAGAGCGTGGTCTTGCCGGCGCCGTTCGGGCCGATCAGGCCGAGAATCTGGCCCTTGTGCATGTCAAACGTCACGCCATTGAGCGCGACGATGCCGCCGAACACGACGCTGACATCGCGCACGGCGAGCAGAGGCGGCTGCCCCTGCGCTTGCTGGGGCAGGCTCATTCAGTCGTTCCTTTTTTGAGCTTGAGAACAGCCCGTATCGGTGTCAGTCCGCGACGGCGGCGGCTATCCGATCCCCTCGGCAATACGTGCAACTTTCCCTCCTGACGATCGTATTTTCCTGGACGTTTCTTTGTGTTGTGGCCCCGGGACTATGCTGCCCGTTAGAGCCGTCTCGATCTTGCGGACCATCGCGACAAGGCGGGGCCCGATATCGTTTTTCAACAGACTCTCGCTGAACTTGAAGGCCGGCGCGCCGCAGTTGAAGGCGTAGGGGCCCGTGCCGTCGTTCAGTTTCATCGCCACGCCGACGGCGTGAATGTCGCTGTGCCATTCGCCCGCCGACATGGCGAAACCGTGCTTGGCGATGCATTCGCCGGCGCGTTCGATGCCGTCGCGAACTCTCGGCCAGTCCGCCCCGGCATGTTCCTTGATCTCGCGCATCAGTTCCGCGCGCTCGTCGTCCGGGAGCGCCCACAGATAGGCGCGGCCCATCGCGGTGGTCGCGATCGGCACCTTGGAGCCGACATCGAGCAGCACGCCGACGGTCAATTCGCTTCGGCTTTGCCCGAAATAGATCATGCTGAGGCGATCGCGCGCGCCGATGGCGACGGCGCCGCCGGTTTCGCGCATCAATTGATCGCGATAGGGATCGGACAAATGGCGAACGCCCATGTTGGCGAGCGCCGAATAACCGAGCGACATCGCGGCGGGCGCAAGCTGGTATTTTTCAAAACGGGGAACAGGCGTCAGATAGCCGAGCTTTGTCAGTGTGTAGGTCAGGCGCGAGACCGTCGGCTTCGGCAAATTCGTGCGCGCCGCGATTTCCTGATTGCCGAGAAGGCCGTCGCTTGCGCGAAACGCGCGCAACACGTCAAGTCCTCGCGATAACGCGATGACAAAACTGCGATCAGTCGCGTGCTTCTTGAGCGGGCGCTTCATCTGTTCAACCGCATACGTGGTCTTCGTTGACAAGCGACGTGCTTCAAAATATCCCTCCGTGTCAAGATGTGGAATTAAATTCCGCACTGCGAAATTATTAAAAACAGCGGTTCTAAGGAGAGTTGCGCGTGAGCGAAGTGGTCAAGATGGAACGACATGACGCGGTTGCGATCGTTACGATCGACAGTCCTCCGGTGAACGCGCTGAGCGCTGCGGTCCGCAAGGGCATCCTGGACGGCGTGACCAGCGCGGCCGCCGATCCGCAGGTGCAGGCCATCGTGCTCGCCTGCGCGGGCCGCACCTTCGTCGCGGGCGCGGACATCACCGAATTCGGCAAGACGCCGATGCCGCCCAGCCTGCATGACGTGATCGTGGCCATCGAAAACTGTCCGAAGCCGGTGATCGCGGCGATCCACGGCACCGCGCTCGGCGGCGGCCTCGAGCTGGCGCTCGGCTGCCACTATCGCGTCGCGGTGAAGGACGCCAAGCTCGGATTGCCGGAAGTGAAGCTCGGCCTGCTGCCGGGCGGCGGCGGCACCCAGCGCCTGCCGCGTGCGGTCGGTCCGGAGATGGCGGTGAAGATGATCGTCACCGGCGAGCCGATCAGCGCGCAGGACGCGCTCAAGAACGGATTGATCGAGGAAATCGTCGATGGCGCGCCGGCCGTGGGCGGCGAAGCCTTTGCGCGCAAGGTGATTGCGGAAAAGCGTCCGCTGCGCCGGCTGCGCGATGACGATGCCAAGCTCGCCGCGGCGAAAGCCGACAAGTCGATCTTCACCAACGCGGCGGCTGCGGCCAACAAGCGCAACCGCGGGCTGGATGCGCCGCTCGCCGCGACGGAGGCGGTGAGCCACGCCCTCGACCAGCCGTTCGACGAGGCGCTCAAGACCGAGCGCGAACTGTTCCTCAAGCTGATGAACGGCGATCAGTCGAAGGCGCAGCGCTATGCGTTCTTCGCCGAGCGCGCGGCCGCCAAGATCGACGGCGTGCCGGACGGCACGAAGCCGCGCAAGGTCGAGCGCGTCGCCGTGATCGGCGCGGGCACCATGGGCGGCGGCATTGCGATGTCCTTCGCCAATGCCGGCATTCCCGTCACCATCATCGAGATGGGCGAGGAACCGCTGAAGCGCGGCCTCGGCATCATGCAGAAGAACTACGAAGCCACCGCCGCGCGCGGCGGCATTCCGGCGGATGCGCCCGCCAAGCGCATGGGCCTCATCACCGGCGCCGTCGGTCTTGAGAGCGTCAAGGACGCCGACCTCATCATCGAGGCGGTGTTCGAGACCATGGACATCAAGAAAGAGGTGTTCACCAAGCTCGACCAGTTCGCCAAGCCCGGCGCGGTGCTGGCGTCCAACACCTCCTATCTCGATATCAACAAGATCGCCGCCGTGACCAAGCGTCCGCAGGACGTGCTCGGCATGCACTTCTTCTCGCCCGCCAACGTCATGAAGCTGTGCGAAATCGTGCGCGGCGAGAAGACCGCGCCGGACGCGCTGATGACGGCGGTCAACATCGTCAAGCGCATCGCCAAGGTGCCGGTGGTCGTGGGCGTCTGCGACGGCTTTGTCGGCAACCGCATGCTCGGCGCCCGCACCAAGCAGTCGGAGAAGTTCCTGTTTGAAGGCGCGCTGCCGCAGCAGGTGGACGCCGTGGTCACCAGGTTCGGCATGCCGATGGGTCCGTTCGCCATGGGCGATCTCGCGGGTCTCGATATCGGCTGGCGTTCGCGCAAGGATCGCGGCGTGAAGTCCGAGATCGCCGACGCGTTGTGCGAGGCGGGCCGTTTCGGCCAGAAGACCGGCAAGGGCTACTACAAGTATGAAGCCGGTTCGCGCTCGCCGCTGCCGGACCCGGAGGTCGAGAAGCTGATCGACGAGACGCTGGCCAAGCTCGGCCTCAAGCGCCGCCAGATCGAGGATCAGGAAATCCTCGAGCGTATGGTCTATCCGATGATCAACGAGGGTGCGCGCATTCTCGAGGAAAAGATCGCGGCGCGTCCGAGCGACATCGACGTGGTCTGGCTCTATGGCTACGGCTGGCCGATCTATCGCGGCGGCCCGATGTTCTACGCCGATCAGGTCGGACTGAAGCATGTCGCGGAACGCCTGTCGTTCTACGCCAAGCAGACCAACGATCCGTCGCTCGAGCCCGCGCCGCTGCTCAAGCGCCTCGCAGATGAAGGCAAGACATTCGCGTCCCTCGCCAAGGGTTGATGAGCGTGAGAAACCAACGGAGCTCGCAGTCTCTGTTCCCTCCCCCCTTGTGGGGGAGGGGCAGGGAGGGGGGTAGGCCGCAGACACCGTGTTCGCGTAACCCCCACCCCCGACCCCTCCCCGCAAGGGGGAGGGGAGCAGGTGCACCATTCGCGGCGAGACAACGGCGGACAGGACATTCATGACCCATCCCGGCGAACAGTACTATCCGGAGGGCTTGCGCTGGGATGCGCCGATCGCCCGCGGCACGCTGCCGGATCTGCTGGCCAGGGCGGCCGCGGACTACGGATCGCGTCCCGCGATTGAATTCCGCGACCGTCCCATTTCCTTTGTCCAGCTTCAGGACATGGTGGATGTGGCGGCTGCGGCATTTCTGCGGGCCGGATACGGCGCCGGTTCGTCGGTGGCGCTGTTCCTCGGCAATTCGCCGGACCATCCGGTGAATTTCTTCGGCGCGCTGAAGGCGGGCGCGCGGATCGTGCATCTCAGCCCGCTCGATGGCGAGATCGCGCTCACCCACAAGCTCAAGGACTCCGGCGCGCGGGTTCTGGTCACCAGCAACATCGCGCCGCTGTTCGCGACGGCGGTGAAATTCCTCGAGAAGGGGCTGCTCGACAAGCTTATCGTCTGTGAAGACCAGACATGGGGCGAAGTCGGCAATCCGCTGGCGGCGATTCCGTCCAATCCCGCCATCGTCACATTCCGGGATTTCACCAGCAACGCACAGCCGCCCGCGGCCTGGCCCGCGATCTCGGCCGACGACATCGCGCTGTTGCAATATACCGGCGGCACCACCGGCCTTCCGAAAGGCGCGATGCTGACCCACAGCAATCTCACCTCGGCGGTTTCGATCTATGACCTGTGGAGCGCGAAGCAGAAGGCCGAGCGCAACACCGTCGAGCGCGTCATCCTGGTGCTGCCGCTGTTTCACATCTACGCGCTCACCGTCGTCCTGCTTCGCACCTTGCGGAACGGGGACCTGATCTCGCTGCACCAGCGCTTCGATGTCGAGGCGGTGATGCGCGACATCGAGGTCAAGCGCGCGACCTATTTCCCCGGCGTGCCCACCATGTGGATCGCCATCGCGAACCTGCCCGATCTCGACAAGCGCGATCTGTCCTCGCTCGCGGTCGCGGGCTCCGGCGGCGCGCCGCTGCCGGTGGAAGTGGCGAAAGTCTTCCAGAAGAAGACCGGCCTCACGCTCAAGAGCGGCTGGGGCATGACCGAGACCTGCTCGCCCGGCACCGGCCATCCGCCGGTCGGCCCGGACAAGCCCGGCTCCATCGGCCTGATGCTGCCGGGCATCGAGATGGACGTTGTGTCGCTCGACGATCCGACCCGGGTGATGCCGGTCGGCGAGACCGGCGAGATCCGCATTCGCGGCCCCAACGTCACCAAGGGTTACTGGCAGCAGGAAGAGGCCACCGCCGAGGTCTTCGTCGGCGACCGTTTCCTCACCGGCGATATCGGCTACATGGACAGCGACGGCTATTTTTATCTGGTCGACCGCAAGAAGGACATGATCATCTCCGGCGGCTTCAACGTCTATCCGCAGATGATCGAGCAGGCGATCTACACCCATCCCGCCGTGCAGGAAGTCATCGTGATCGGCGTTCCCGACGACTATCGCGGCGAGGCGGCGAAAGCCTTCGTCACGCTGCGCGCGGGCGCCGAGCCCTTCACCATCGAGGAATTGCGCGCGCTGCTGGCGGGCAAGATCGGCAAGCACGAAATGCCGGCGGCGGTGGAATTCGTCAAGGAACTGCCGCGCACCAGCGTCGGCAAGCTCTCGCGTCACGAATTGCGCAATCAACAACGTCAAATGCAGTCACAACCCAAACTCGCAACAGGAGGTCGCTCATGACCGAAGCCGTTATCGTTTCCACCGCCCGCACGCCGATCGGCAAGGCCTATCGCGGCGCGCTCAACAACACCGAAGGCGCGACGCTGCTCGGCCACGCCATCGAACAAGCGGTCAAGCGCGCCGGTGTCGATCCTGCGGAGATCGAGGACGTGGTGATGGGCGCCGCCATGCAGCAGGGCGCCACCGCGGGCAACATCGCCCGCAAGGCCGCGCTGCGCGCCGGTCTTCCGGTCACGGTCGGCGGCACCACCATCGACCGCCAGTGCGCCTCGGGCCTGCAGGCCATCGCGCTCGCCGCGCGCTCGGTGATCTTCGACGGCGTTCAGGTCGCGGTCGGCGGCGGCGGCGAGTCGATCAGCCTCGTGCAGAACGAGCACATGAACATGTTCCACGCGGTCGATCCCGCGCTGAAGGCGATCAAGGGCGACGTCTACATGGCGATGCTGGACACCGCCGAAGTGGTGGCCAAGCGCTACGGCATTTCGCGCGAGAAGCAGGACGAGTATTCGCTCGAAAGCCAGCGCCGCACCGCGGCCGCGCAGCAGGGCGGCCGCTTCAAGGACGAGATCGCCCCGATCTCGACCAAGATGGCGGTCGTCGACAAGACCACCAAGGAAGTCTCCTTCAAGGACATCACCCTGTCGCAGGATGAAGGTCCGCGTCCGGAAACCACCGCGGAAGGTCTCGCAGGCCTGAAGCCGGTGCGCGAAGGCGGCTCCATCACCGCCGGCAACGCCAGCCAGCTGTCGGACGGCGCCAGCGCCACCGTCATCATGAGCGACAAGGAAGCCGCCAGGCGCGGCCTCAAGCCGCTCGGCATCTTCCGCGGCTTCGTCGCCGCCGGTTGCGAGCCGGATGAAATGGGCATCGGACCGGTGTTCGCGATTCCGCGCCTGCTCCAGCGTCACGGCCTCAAGATCGACGACATCGATATCTGGGAACTGAACGAAGCGTTTGCCGTGCAGGTGCTCTACTGCCGCGACAAGCTCGGCATCGATCCCGAGAAGCTCAATGTCAGCGGCGGCTCGGTCGCGGTCGGCCATCCCTACGGCATGACCGGCGCGCGTCTCACCGGCCACGTCCTGATCGAAGGCCGCCGCCGCAAGGCGAAGTACGGCGTGGTCACCATGTGCATCGGTGGCGGTCAGGGCGCTGCCGGCCTGTTCGAGATTCTGCAGTAAGAGACCAGAACGCCGTCATTGCGAGCCAACGGGTCCGGCTTCGCCGGCCCGATGACAAGCTCCGCGAAGCAATCCATCTCGATCATCCAAATGGATTGCTTCGTCGCTGCGCTCCCCGCAATGACGGAATGCCGACGCAAATTTGAATTCGTTTTTCAGGAGGACCCCCGTGGATCTCAATTTCAACCAGGAAGAAAATGCATTTCGCGAGGAAGTGAGAAAGTTCTTCCACGAGAGCATTCCGCCCGCGATGCACAAGAAGCTGATCGACGGCGGCCATCCGAGCAAGGACGACATCGTCACCTGGACCCGCATCCTTCACAAGAAGGGCTGGGCCGTTCCGCATTGGCCGGTGGAATTCGGCGGCACCGGCTGGTCGCCGGCCAAGCAGCACATCTTCCTTGAAGAGCTGCAGGCGACCCCCGCGCCGTCGCCGCTGCCGTTCGGCGTCAACATGGTCGGCCCGGTGATCTACACCTTCGGCAGTGACGAGCAGAAGAAGTATTACCTGCCGCGTATCGCCAATCTCGACGACTGGTGGTGCCAGGGCTTCTCGGAGCCGGGCTCGGGTTCGGACCTCGCGTCGCTCAAGACCACGGCGAAGCGCAAGGGCGACGTCTATGTCATCAATGGCCAGAAGACCTGGACCACGCTCGGTCAGCACGCCGACTGGATCTTCTGCCTCTGCCGCACCAATCCGGACGCGAAAAAGCAGGAAGGCATCTCGTTCATCCTGATCGACATGAAGTCGCGCGGCATCACCGTGCGTCCGATCCAGACCATCGACGGCGGCCATGAAGTCAACGAAGTGTTCTTCGACGACGTCGAGGTGCCGGTCGCCAATCTGGTCGGCCAGGAAAACAAGGGCTGGGACTACGCGAAATTCCTGCTCGGCAACGAGCGCACCAACATCGCCCGCGTCGGCATGTCCAAGGAGCGCATCCGCCGCGTCCGTGAACTGGCGTCGACGGTCGAAGCCAACGGCAAGCCGCTGATCGAGGACGATCGTTTCCGCGAGAAGCTCGCCGCCACCGAAATCGAGCTTAAGGCGCTCGAACTGTCGGTGATGCGGGTCATCGCCAACGAGACCAAGAACGGCAAGGGCAAGCCGGACCCGGCATCCTCGATCCTCAAGATCAAGGGCTCGGAAATCCAGCAGACCATTTCCGAACTGCTGGTCGAAGTCGCCGGTCCCTTTGCCGTGCCGTACCTTCCGGAAGAAGGCATCGGCAACGAGGAAGCCGGCTGGGAGTCGCACACCGCGCCGCATTACTTCAACTACCGTAAGGTCTCGATCTACGGCGGCTCGAACGAAATCCAGCGTGGCATCATCGCGAAGGCGGTGCTGGGACTTTAATTCACTGCGCGTCATGCCCGGCCATCGCAGTCGCAGACTGCGTAAACTTGTCTGCGGTGCCGGGCATTCACATTTTACTTTCGTCATTGCGAGCGAAGCGAAGCAATCCATTGCGATTGTTCACGGGCGAAGGCTGGATTGCTTCGTCGCTTGCGCTCCTCGCAATGACGATCTGTCAGATTGACCAGTTGAGGAACGGAAAATGGATTTTGATCTCTCCGAGGAGCAGCGCCTCCTGAAAGACAGCGTCGACGGGCTGCTGGCTGACTCGTATGACTTCGAGCAGCGCAAGAAGTACGCCGCGGAAAAGGACGGCTGGAGCCGTCAGGTCTGGGGCAAGCTCGCGGAGCAGGGCCTGCTCGGCCTGCCGTTTTCGGAAAACGACGGCGGCTTCGGCGCGGGCGCGGTGGAAACCGCGATCGTGATGGAATCGCTCGGCCGTTCGCTGGTGCTCGAGCCTTACCTGACCACGGTGGTGATCGGCGGCGGCTTCCTGCGCCACGGCGCATCCGCCGAGCAGAAGGCCGCGCACATTCCCTCCGTGATCGACGGCAGCAAGACGCTGGCCTTCGCGCAGCTTGAGAAGAACTCGCGCTACGATCTCGCGGACGTGTCCACCACCGCCAGGAAGAAGGGCGACGGCTGGGTGATCGACGGCGAGAAGTTCGTCGTACTGCACGGCGACAGCGCCAGCACGCTGATCGTGACCGCGCGCACCTCCGGCGGCCAGCGTGACCGTGACGGCATCGGCGTGTTCCTCGTGCCGGCGAATGCCAAGGGCGTTCACATCAAGGGCTACGCCACGCAGGACAGCATGCGCGCGGCGGACGTCCGCTTCGAGGGCGTCGAGGTGGGCAAGGACGCCGTGCTCGGCGATCCGGCCAAGGGTCTCGCGCTGGTGGAGCGCGTGGTGGACGAAGCGCGCATCGCGATGTGCTCCGAAGCCATCGGCGCGATGGAAGAGTCGCTCAAGATCACCGTCGAGTACATCAAGACCCGCAAGCAGTTCGGCGTCGCCATCGGCACCTTCCAGGCGCTGCAGCACCGCGCGTCGGACATGTTCGTGAACCTGGAGCAGGCGCGCAGCATGGCGCTGTTCGCGACGATGGCGACCGATCTTCCGGACGCCGAGCGCGCGTCGGCGGTCGCCGCCGCCAAGGTGCAGGTCGGCAAGTCCTCGAAGTTCGTCGGCCAGCAGTCGATCCAGCTTCATGGCGGCATCGGCATGACCATGGAGGCGCAGATCGGCCACTACTTCAAGCGGCTGACCGTGATCGAGACCACCTTCGGCGACACCGATTATCACCTGCGCCGCGTCGCGGCGGCAGGCCCGCTGGTGTGATGTCTTAACCTCTCCCCGTTTACGGGGAGAGGTCGGCCGGCGAAGGCGGCCGGGTGAGGGGCTTTTTCTCAATCGCAATTTTGCCCCTCACCCCAACCCTCTCCCCGCGAGCGGGGAGAGGGAGTCTTGGCCGTCCAGTTGATGCGTCTCCGAAATCAAAAGAATACGAAAACAGGAAATGCGCATGCCCACCTCGCCCTTCGACCTCACCGGAAAAGTCGCCGTCGTCACCGGATCGAGCCGCGGCATCGGCCGCGCGTCGGCGGAACTGCTGGCGCGGATGGGCGCGAAGGTCGTGATCTCCAGCCGCAAGGCGGATGCGTGCAACGAGGTGGCGGAGGGCATCCGCAAGGCGGGCGGCGATGCCCATGTCATTCCCTGCAACATCTCGAAGCGCGAGGACGTCGATGCGCTGATCGCGGGCACGATCAAGCATTACGGGCGGATCGACACTCTGGTCTGCAACGCCGCGGTCAATCCCTATTACGGCCCGCTGCTCGACATCACCGACGAAGCCTTCGACAAGATCATGGGCGCCAACATCAAGAGCAACATCTGGCTCTGCAAGCAGGCGATGCCGCACATGGCCGAACGCGGCGGCGGCTCGGTCGTCATTATCTCGTCCATCGGCGGCCTGCGCGGCTCGACGGTGATCGGCGCCTACGGCATTTCCAAAGCCGCCGACTTCTCGCTGGCGCGCAGCCTTGCCGGGGAGTGGGGCCCGAAGAAGGTGCGCGTGAACTGCATCGCGCCCGGCCT
>Ga0153956_1000588_pt1 | contig 39223 bp, 35 predicted proteins | sample TSFL040MetaG_FD_104704 | JGI IMG/M metagenome (GOLD analysis project Ga0153956, IMG submission 104704) | Attine ant fungus gardens microbial communities from Florida, USA - TSFL040 MetaG | ecosystem: Host-associated > Fungi > Mycelium > Unclassified | place: USA: Florida, Wekiwa Springs... | reverse complement strand
GAGGGACGGAAGCGTGACGGGACCCGCGGGTCGTGGGGGAGATGCCGGGAAGGTCACGCTTCCGTGCGTGTTGGGCAACACGCACTTTCGCGCTGGGTGAGTTGACCCCACCATGGTGGGGTCAACTCACCCAGCGCGTTCCCGGGCCTTGATCCCAGGCCCGAGAACGGACAGAAGACGCGCGGAGGTGTGACGTTCCCGGCGTCTTCCCAACGGATGAGGCCCCTCGGGGCTCTTCGTGACCTCTCCCGCACGGGACGCCCACGGAAGTCCCCAAACTTCCCGACCTCCTCGTCCTCCCCGCGAACCTCACGAGTCCCGGGCGTCTCGGACACGGCCACAGCCTGCCAGGGCCGTGTCCGAGACGCCCGGGACCGATCTCGGACGGCCGCAACGGTCGGGAGCACCCCTAACCGCTCGCCACCGGCCTCGCGTCACCCTCCGCCGCCCCGAGCACCGGCCCCACGCGTTCGTGGAGGCGGCGCAGGGGACGGGGGGACCACCAGTTGGCGCCTCCCAGGAGCTTCATCAGGGACGGGACCAGGAGGGCGCGGACGACGAAGGCATCGAGGAGGACCGCGGCGGCGGCGCCGAGGCCGAGCTCTTTGAGGAAGACCATGCCGGAGGTGACGAAGGCACCGAGGGCGATGGCGAGGAGGACGGCGGCGGCGGAGACGACACCGCCGGTGTGCTCGAGGCCGGCGGCGATCGCCTCGTCGTCGGAGGCGCCGCGGTCGCGTGCTTCCTTGATCCGGGTGAGGAGGAAGACGCCGTAGTCGGTGGAGAGGCCGAAGACGATCGCGGCCATGACGAGGTAATCGGTCTGCTCGATGCCGCCTTGGGCTTCGGCGCCGAAGAGGCCCGCCAGGTTGCCTTCCTGGAAGACGAAGACGACGATGCCGGTCGCCGCCGCCAGGGTGAGGAAGTTCATCAGCAGGGCCTTGATCGGCAGGACCACGGAGCCGGTCATCAGCCAGAGGGCGGTGCAGGTGAGGAGGACGAGGAGGACGATCGCGAGGCCGACCGAGTCGGTCACCGCGGCCTGGGAGTCCTTCAGTTCGGCCGCCGATCCGCCGACCAGCGCCGGGAAGGGGGAGGGCACCGCGCGCAGGTCGGTGACCACGGTCTGGGCGGCGTCGGCGCTCGGCGCGCCGGGCACGCGGGCTTCGACCCGCCAGACGTCTTCACCCAGGTAGGCGGGCTTGGCCGTCCCCTCGACGCCTTCGACCGCACCGAGCGCGCGCCCGTACGCCGCCACCTTCGGACCTTCTCCCGGCCCGGCGTCGACGGCGACGAACACCGGGCTCGAGTCGGCGTTCGGGAACTCGCGCTGCTGCGTTTCGAAGACCGTGCGGGCGCTCTTGTCCTTCGGCAGCGAGGTCGCGTCGACACCGGTCCAGTTCAGTCCCAGGGTCGGCGCCGCCAGCACGAACATGATCGCCGCCGCGCCGACCGCGACGACCACCGGCCGCTTCATCACCCACTTCGCCAGGCCGTACCAGCGGCCCTGGCCCTCCGGCTTCGGCGTGACCTTGCCGAGCCGCGGCGCCATCAGGATCAAGAGCGGCGGCAGGACGAGGAAGGTCGCCGCCGCGGCGACCAGCGCCACGACGATGCCGCCGATCCCCATCGAGACGAGGAAGCGCTGCGGGAAGACGGTGAGGCAGGCGAGCGCCGCCGCCACCGTGATCGCGCTGAAGAGCACCGTGTGGCCGGCGTTGCGCAGGGTCGCCAGCAGCGCCCGCGGCGGGTCGACGCCGCGCCCGAGCTCCTCGCGGAACCGCGACACGGTGAGCAGGCTGTAGTCGACCGCCAGCCCGAGCCCCATGCCGATCACGAGGTTGAGCGCGAAGGGGGAGATCGCGAGCGCCTCGTTCACCGCCCGCAGCACGGCGAAGGCGCCGAGCACGGTCGTCGCCCCGACCGCCAGCGGCAGCAGCGCCGCGACCCCGCGGAAGAAGAGGAAGGTGAGCAGGGCGAGCAGCGGGAAGGCGATCAGCTCGGCCGTCGCCAGGTCGGTGGTCGCCTGTTCGCCGACCTGCGCCTGGGCGACCGCGTTGCCGCCGAGTTCGACCCCCGCCACTTCGTCGTGTTCTTCCAGCGCTTCGGCGACGTCGGTTTCCGAGGCGGACGAGCTGATCGTCGCCGCGACCATGCTCTGCTGCCCGTCTTCGGACACCAGCGGCGAGCCCGGCGTCGGGCGGGTCACCTGGCCGACCCCCGGCTCGGCTTCCAGCGTCCGCACGACCTTCGCGACCTTGGGACTTCCGGGCGGCGCGTCGACCAGCGCGACCAGCGCCGGTTCGGCGGTCTGCCCGCTCGCCGCTTCGATCTGGTCGCGGGCGTGGGCCGAGTCCGACCCCGGGTCGGTGAACGCGCGCGCGACGTCGAAGCTCCCCGGGGCGGCGCTGCCGATCACGGCGACTACCAGGAAGGTCAGCAGCGCGACGAGGCCGAAGCGCCGGGGGTGTGCGGTTGCGATATTGGTGAGGCGCTGGGACATGGGGGCTCCTCTTGCTTGCCGTCGACCGTTCGGGGAAGTAGGTTTACACCGTAAATGAACAATGTCAACCGAGATGTGAAGATCCGCGAGCGGAACGCCCGCGGCGAGGGCGACCGCCTCCGCGCCACGCTGCTCGAGGCCGCCACCGAGCTGCTCGCCGAGAGCGAGGACCCGGAGTCGGTCTCGGTCCGCGCCGTCACCCGCCGCGCCGGGGTCAGCCCGACCGCCCTCTACCTCCACTTCGAGAACCGCGAGGAGCTCTTCGTCACGGTCAGCGAAGAATGCTTCGCCGAGCTCGGCGCCGCGATGGCCGCCGCCGGGGAGGGGGCCGGCGCCGCGCCGCGCGACCAGCTCGTCGCCATGGGCCACGCCTACCTGCGCTTCGCCCGCGAGCGCCCCGGCCACTACGCGGTCCTCTTCCAGCGCCACATCGCGCCAAAGCCTGAGGACGACGAGACGAAGCTCGGCATGGAGGTCTTCGAAAGCCTGGTCGAGATCGTCCGCCTCTGCGGCGTCCCGGAGGACGAAGCCTTCGACCACGGCGTGATCCTCTGGATGGCCCTGCACGGCCGCGCCGCCGTCGCCTCCGCGATGCCCGACTTCCCCTTCCCCGACGAGGACCGCTACGTGGAGCTGCTGGCCGAGCGCGTGGTCGGCTAGGTGGTTGGTCCACGGGCGGCTCGGGGGCGCTCCGGCCGTCCGAGATAGGTCCTGGGCGTCTCATGGAGGTCCTGGCAGGCTGTGACCTCCATGAGACGCCCAGGACGTGAGGGGTGCGTGGGGAGTACGGCGAGGGTCGGGAAGTCTCCACGCTTCCGTGGGCGCCCCGTGCGGGAGAGGTCACGAAGCGCCCCGAGGGGCCTCATCCGTCGACGAAGACGCCGGGAACGTCACGCTTCCGCGCGTCTTCGTCCGTTTTCGGGCCTGGGAACAGGGCCCGGAAACGCGATGCACGACTTAGGGCCCTCATAGGGGACCAAACTCGTGCATCGCGTCCGTGACTGTTGCCCAACACGCGCGGAGGCGTGACTTCCCGGCATCTCTCCCACGACCCGCGGGTCCCGTCACGCTTCCGTCCCTCTCCCGTGACGCGCCCGTGGGGCTCGCGTGGACGGTCCCCGCCACTCCCCAAGAACCCGGCCGTCTCGGCCACGGTCACAGCCTGCCAGGGCCGTGGACGAGACGGCCGCGCTCGCCGAAAGCCCCTGCGTCCCTTACCTCGTCCCCCTCCACCCCGAGGTCTAGAGCATCGTCAGGTAGGTCGCGATCCGTTCGCAGCCGCGGCGCAGGCGGCGGAAGTAGGCGGCGCGGCTGAGGTGGAGCGTTTCCGCCACCGCCTCGTGGCTGGCGCTCCGTTCCAGGTAGCCGCGGCGCAGCACCGTGCGGGTGAGCTCCTCGCCGGGCGCGTCGGTGAAGGCCCGGTCGACCGCGTCGCTGAGGGCGCGGCGTACCGATTCCGAGCGCTCGCCGACGCTGCCGCCGCGGGCGAGCGGGCTCCGCGCCAGCTCCGCCGGCACCGCGAGGTTGCGGAACGCTTCGCGCACCACCTCGACCGAGACGATGCGCTCGGGCGTCGAGCGCGGCGGCTCGGGCAGGCCCAGCTCCTTATATATGTGGGCGCGCACGGCGGCGAGCACGCCTCCGGGCCCCCAGTCGATCACGTGGCACTCGACCGTCTCCGGGCCGATCCGGGCGTCGAGCTCGGGGACATGCACGGCGCCCCCGGCGGCGGCGAACTCGCGCGCCCCCGGAAGGGCGGGGTTGATCGTGAGGTAGGCGTGCCGGGGACTTCCCGACGTCGCCGCGAGGAGGCCCGCCATCCCGAGCAGGCCGAAGAGCTGCGGGTCGCGGTCCCGGGTGCCGATCATGTCGCGCCAGACCACCGCGCCCTGCCGGTCGAGCTTGCGCGCGTGGGCGAGGCGCGGGCCCAGGATCGGGTCGCTCGCGGCCGCGGCCGACGCCGTCTGCGGGGTGAGGGCGAGCGTCAGCCCGCGGAGGCGGTCCTCGGGATCGCGCGCCACCGTGGCGTGCTCGGGGGCCTCCTCGAGGAACGCCCGCGAGCCGCTCCACACCGCGGCGTGGCGGTGCCCGGCGACGACCCGGTCGACCGTCTCGAGGTCCCCGCTCCGCAGCCCGTCGACGCGCAGTCGCGACGCGGCCCGCCAGGAGAAGCCCCAGTGGAGGGCCGGGCTGGCGGCGAGTTCGGTCAGATCGGTCACCGCCAGCGGCCCCGCGTCGCCGATGGCGATCGCGTAGAGGTGGTCGGTGACGCGCCGGCGCAGCTCGCGCTCCAGCAGTTGATGGTCACGCCGGACGCAGGCGCGGATCGCCTCCCGCACCAGCTCGTGCGGGGCGACGCCGACGCCGCGGGGCTCGACGAAGTCGCGGCCGCGCAGCCATTCCCACTCCGCCTCCGGGTCGGCGCCGACGAGCGAGGCCGCGAGCAGGTCGGGCGTGGTGACGCGGGCGATCGCGGCGGTCGCCAGCGTCGCCAGGTGGGGACCCTGGAGGCGCTCCTCGACCAGGCGGACGACCAGCTCCTCGCCGAGCTCGGCTCCGGCGGGCATCGCCTCGGCCTCGTCGCCCGCGGCGGTGGCGAGCTCGAGCGCCAGCGGGTTGCCACGCGCCCAGTCCCGCGCCCCTGCGGCCGCCGCGCCGGTCACGCCGTGGCGGCGCAGGATCTCCGTCGATCCGGCGGCGTCGAGCGTCCCGACGCCGAGCACGACGAAGTCGGCGTCCCGGCCCCGCGGCGCCCATTCCGGCCCGGGCGCCCGGCGCGAGGCGACCAGGACCGCGCCCCCGGCGGGCAGCGAGGGCACGAGGACCCGACGCAGGTAGCCGCCGAGCGCCTCGACGTGCTCGAAGCTGTCCAGCACCACCAGCGGCCGCGGGTGCTGGGACGGCGCGGCTCCGAGCGCGTCCTCGAGCTGGTCGGGGACCGGCGGGATGTCGCGGCCGTCGACCCAGAGCACCCCCGCTCCCACGCCCGCGGCCCGGTCGCTCGCCTCGCGGAGCAGTGCCGTCTTGCCGATCCCGGCCGGCCCATGGACGTAGACGGCGGCGACCCGGTCCGTCGCCGCGAGCTCCGCGGCGAGAAGTTCCAGCTCACGCTCGCGCCCCACCAGCACGGAGGGCAGGATGCCAGGAAACCTCCCGACTGGTCATTTCGCCCCTACGGGCGTCCGGCGGGGCCCGATGTGAGACCAACTCGATACCGCCATCCGGACCGGGCCGACCTACCCTCGCGTCGTGAACGTGTCGGTTTCCAGCCGCGCCCCCTCGCGCCTGGCGACGACGGCGCGGCCGGCGGCCCTGGCCCTTGCCGTCGCCGTCGTCGTCGGGCTCGCATCGGCGGCGAGCGCGGCGGCCCAGACCTACACCGTCTCCAGCCTCCTCGACAGCGGCGTCGAAGGCGACGGCAGCCTGCGCGGCGAGGTCAAAGCCGCCAACGTGAACCCCGGCCCCGACACGATCGTCTTCGCTCCCGGCGTCACCGGCACGATCACCTTCGCCGGGCCGGGGATCGTGATCGACGGGCCGCTCGACCTCGAGGGTCCCGGCCCGGGTCTGCTGACGATCCGGCAGACCGTCGCCCGCCGCGTCTTCGAGATCGAACCGAGCGGCGGCGAAGCGGTGAAGATCGCTGGCCTCCACCTCGCCGACGGCACCGCGCCCAACAGCGGGGGACATCCGCGTCAGGGCGGCGACGTCGAGAACGCGGGCGCCGACCTCTCCCTGGAAGACGATGTGATCACCGGCGGCTCCGCGGAAGAAGGCGCCGGCGTCATGTCCTTTGAGGGGCCGACGACGATCCGCTCGAGCACGATCAGCGAAAACTCCGCCGACTACGAGGCGGGGGTGGGGATCGGGAGCGACACGGAGCCCTGGACGGTCGTCGACTCGACTATCTCCGACAACGAAGCGACCGTCTACACCGGCGGGCTCGGCACCGAAGGGCCCGGTCTGATCGAAGGCTCGACGATCTCCGACAACATCGCCGGCACCGGCGGCGGGGGCGCCTCGTTCGGGTTCGAGACCGAGGTCGGGACGACCGTCGTCCGCAACTCCACGATCGCCGGCAACCACGCCGAAGAAGGCGCCGGGGTGCTGGTCTACGGCGAAGGCGCCGACCTGGTGGCGATCGAAGACACGACGATCGCCGGCAACGTCGCCGATCTGCCGGGAGCCGGGCTGGTGATCGAGCCGACCAAAGTCGTCGTCTCCCTGCTCGACACGATCGTCGCCGACAACATCGGTGCCGGCATCCCCAGCGACGTCGGCGCCGAAGCCGGTCACCTCAGCGCCGCCTTCAGCCTCGTCGGCGAGCCGGCGGGCACGGCGATCGCCGAGACGGTCCCCGGCTCCGACCTCTACGGCGTCGATCCGAAGCTCGGCCCGCTCGCCGACAACGGCGGCCCGACCGCGACCATGCTGCCCGCGGCGGGCAGCCCGGTCATCAACAAGGGCGGCGGCGCGCTCTCCGCCGACCAGCGCGGCGACCCCCGCCCGGTGATCTACGCCGGCGTCCCGCTCTCGAGCGCCGCCGGGGCGAACGGCGCCGACATCGGCGCGGTCGAGCTGGCCTCCCCGCCGGCGTCCCCGCCACCACCTCCTACACCCGCGCCGGTGGCCCAGGTGGCGCCGCGCAAGCTTCAGGTGAAGGTGAGCTGCCCGAAGAGCGCCAAGCCCGGCGGCTGCAGGTTCGCGCTCCAGGCGGTCTCGGCGAAACCGCGGCGGGTGAGGCCGAAAGGCAAAGGCGGCCAGGTCAAGGTGGTCCGGCCGATCCCGGAGAGCGCGGTGGCGACGCTGAAGCTCGGCCCGGGCAAGGGCGCGCTCCTCACCCTGGCGCCGAAGCCGAGGTACGCGGCGAAGCTCGCCGCCGCGACCAAGGCCCTCGTCCGCGAGTCGCGGACCGTCGGCGGCAAGACCGAGACCAGCTACCGGCTCCTCAAGCTCCTCCGGTAAGGCGCGGGCCGAGGGGACCCAGGCCCCCTTGTCAGATGCTCGGCGGCGTGAGAGTTTCGGCGGTCGATCCGACTCACCAGTCCCACCGACAACTGAAGGAGCCCCATGTCTCATCCGCGCTGGTTCGGCGCCGCCTTGCTCGCGGCGCTGGCGGCGGTCGCGTCCCTTGCCATCGTCGCCGGCAGCGGCGCCGCCGGACCGCCCCTCCCGAAATCCACCAACGGCAACGCCGTGGAAGTGGTCGGCACCGGCGTCCCGACGCCCACGGCCTTCGCCTTCACCGGCTCGACCGTCTTCGCCGGCTCCGGCCCCAACGAGCAGTCCGGCGGCCCCGGTGGCCTCTTCACCGTCGCCGACGGCAAGGCGACCAAAGTGCCGAACACGCCGCCGATCGTCTTCGGCCTCGCCTGGAAGTCGAACAAGCTGTACGTCTCGACCGGTCCCACGATCGTCGCCCTCGAAGGCTGGAACGGCACCGCCTTCAGCAAGGAAACGCTCGTCTACGCGAACAAGAAGAAGGGCTTCCCCGGCTTCAACGGCCTCGCCTTCGGGCCCGAAGGCCGCCTCTACGCCGGCCTCGCCCTGAACGAGAAGTACGACCACAGCGCCGATCCCTTCAAGCCGTCCCAGGCCGTCGTCTCGATGACCGCCGCCGGCAAGGGCTTCAAGGTCGTCGCGGAAGGGCTGCGGCAGCCGTTCCAGCTGGCCTTCCCGAAGGGTTCGAAGTACCCGTGGGTCACGGTCCTCGGCCAGGACAAGGGCGGCAAGGCGCCGAACGACGAGATCGTCGTCGCCGAACCGGGGTCGAACTATGGCTTCCCGACCTGCACCTGGATCCTGCCGAAGCAGGAAAAGCAGTGCGCGGGGATGGACGAGCCGGCGATCTTCCTGCCGCCGCACTCCTCGCCGATGGGGATCGGCGCGATCGGCAAGACGCTCTACGTCTCGCTGTTCGGCGGGACCGGCAAAGGCCCGGAAGTCGTCGAAATGTCGGAGAAGGGGCAGCCGCAGCCGCTGCTCACCGGCTTCGCCGCCCCGGTCATCGCGCTGGGCATCAACCAGGGCAGCATCTACGTCGGCGATCTGACCGGCAGCATCTACAAGGTCGCCGCCAAATAGCGACCTCGCGGTCGGGCGGTCGGGGTGAGGAGCCCCGGCCGCCCGGGCCGGCACTTCTTTAACCTGCCGGGGCATGCGTGTCGTCATCGGCGAGGATCAGGCGCTGATGCTCGAAGGGCTGAAGCTCCTGCTGGAACGCGACGGAGCGGAGGTCGTCGGCAGCGCCCAGGACGCGCCGGAGCTGATCCGCAAGGCGAACGCCCACCGCCCCGACCTCGTCGTCACCGACATCCGCATGCCGCCCGGGCACGCCGACGACGGGCTGCAGGCGGCCCTCCGCATCCGCGCCGAGCAGCCGGGGATCGCGGTCCTCGTCCTCTCCCAGCACGTCCAGCGCGCCTACGCGACCGAACTGGTCGAGCAGGGCACCGTCGGCGTCGGCTACCTGCTGAAGCAGCGCGTCGCCAACTTCGCCTCCTTCAGCGCCGACGTGCGCCGGGTGGCCGCGGGGGAGTGCGTCCTCGACCCCGAGGTGGTGGCGACGATGATGTCCCGCCCCCGCCGCGACGCCACCCTGGAGTCCCTCACCCCGCGCCAGCGCGAAGTCCTCGCCCTGATGGCCGAGGGCCGCAGCAACGGCGCGATCGCCGAGCGCCTCACCCTCACCACCAAGGCCGTCGTCCGCCACGTGTCCCACATCTACGACACCCTCGGCCTCGAGCCCACCGGCGAGGACCACCGCCGGGTGCTCGCCGTGGTGCGCTACCTGTCGAGCTAGCGCCCGAGCCCGGCGACCAGGCCGCGGAGGGCGCCGACGAAGAGCTCCTCGTCCTCGCCGGGGTCGGTGACCGAGACGGCGATGACGTGGTCGAGCGAGCGGCGGGTCGCCGCGCCGGAGCGGCGCGCCATCTCCGGCGTGTGCTCGGTCTGGACGGCGGCGCCCTTGCCGAGCTGCTCGTTGGCGATCATCCGGGTGGCGGCGAAGAGGATCGAGCCGAGCATGAAGGTGCCGTAGGCGTAGAAGGCCGCGGCCGCCTCGTCGCCCTCCAGTTCGAGGCGCTCGAAGAGGGCCGCCATCGCGCCGAGCGCGTCGCGGGTGAAGTCGTCGCCTTCCGGGGACGCGGCGAGGTAGGGGCAGAGGCGGAAGTGGGCGAGCCAGGCGCGCCGGCTGGCGAGGCCGCAGGCGACGAGGGCCTCACGCGGGTCGGCCTCGAGGGGGCGCGGGATCAGTTCTAGGAGGTTGGCCAGCGCCTCGCCCCAGACGCGCTCGACCGCCCGCTGGACGATCGCCGCGCGCGAGGGGAAGTGGTGGTAGATCGCCGACGGCCCGGCGCCGAGCCCGGCGGCGAGGCTGCGGATCGTCGGCTCCCCGGTGCCCTCGTCGAACTGGCGCAGGGCCTCGTCGACGATCGCCTCCGGGGTGAGGTTCGTCTGCCGACCTTTTGGTAGGCGCGCCATCGGCGCAGGCTAGCTGGCGCGCGCCCGAATCGTCTGATTTAGATGATCGGTTTGAGAATCTCGATCTGGGTCGAGAGCTCGCCCTCACGGAGCACGTGCAGGAGGAATCCGCGGAAGTGATCGCGGAGCTTGATCTTTTCGCGCTCGAAGTCGGGGCGGGCCTGGACGAAGGTGCTAGGTGCGACGACGACGGGGCGGCCGGCGAGGCTCGAGGCGGTGATGCGGTGCAGGTGTCCGCCGACGATCGCCCGGACCTGAGGGTGGCGCTCGATCACCGCGGCGAGGGCGGCGCGGTCGGCGGGGCGCATGATCACGCTGTCCCAGTCGGTCATGCCGGTGACGAGCGGGGGCTGGTGCATGGCGACGATCGTCGGCTGCTCGGGCGCGTCGGCGAGCGTCGCCTCCAGCCAATCCAGCTGCGCCGGCTCGAAGTCGCCGCGGTCCTCGCCCGGGATCGTCGAGTCGACCACGACCAGGCGCAGCGGCCCGAGGTCGACGGCGTAGTCGAGCGGCGCGCCGCCCTCGCCGGGGAGGTCGAATGCCTTCCGCATGGTCGTGCGGTCGTCCTTGTTGCCGGGGAGGACGTGGAAGGGGACGCCGAGCGCGCCGATCAGCTCCGCCGCCAGCGCGTACTCCTTCGGGTCGGCGTGCTCGGCGAGGTCGCCGGTGACGAGGATCGCGTCGACGGGGTTCGGCAGCGCCGCGATCGCGGCGATCACTTCGCGCAGGCACTTCTTCGGCTTGGCGCCGCCGATCGGGGGCTCGCCGAGGTGCGGGTCGCTGATCTGGGCGAGGATGAAGGGGCGGCTCAAGGCGCGGACCCTAGCGACCGGGTCGCGGCGGGCGGTGGCAGGATGCGTGGCCGTGATCGCACCGTTCGTCGACGTCGACTGGGTCGAGGCGCACCGCGCCGGGGTCGTCCTCGCCGACGTCCGCTGGTACCTCGACGGGCGCTCCGGTCGCGACGCCTACGAGGCCGGCCACGTCCCCGGCGCCGTCTTCGTCGACCTCGACACCGCGCTCACCGCCCACCTCGACCCGGCCGCGGGTGGCCGTCACCCGCTCCCGGAGCCGGAGGCCTTCGCCGCCGCGATGGGCGCGCTCGGGATCGGCGACGACGACACCGTGATCGCCTACGACGACGCCGGCGGGGTGATCGCCGGGCGGCTCGTCTGGATGCTGCGAGTCACCGGCCACGAGGCGGCGCTCCTGGACGGCCGCATCGGCGCCTGGCGCGGGGAGCTCGCGTGCGGTCCGGCCGCCCGGCGGGTCGACGCCGGCGAGACCGACCGTGACCCCGCCGAGTTCACCGCGCGCGCCTGGCCCGCCGAGCGGCTGGCCACGATCGAGGAGGCCGCCGCCGCCTCCCAGATCGCCGACACGCGGGTCGCGCCGATCCTCATCGACGCCCGCCCGCGCGAGCGCTTCGAAGGGGAACCGGACGACCTCGACCCGCAGGCCGGCCATATCCCCGGGGCGCTCAGCGTCCCCTGCCGCGAGAACCTCGCCGCCGACGGCCGCCTGCTGCCGGTCGAGGAGCTGCGCGCCCGGCTCGACTTCGGCCCCGGCGCCGACGTCATCTCCTACTGCGGCTCCGGCGTCACCGCCTGCCATAACCTGCTCGCGATGGAGCAGGCGGGGCTCGGCCCCGGGCGCCTCTTCCCCGGCTCTTGGTCGCAGTGGAGTCGTGACCCGGCGCGGCCTGTACAGACTGGCGCGGGCTCACCGAGCTGACCGGATAGGTTCTTCGTAGGCCCTGATCGGGGTAGCTGCTCACCGGGAAAGAGCAGCGAAGAATCCGGTCGATAACAAGTCAAAACTTCAGCGCGAGGAATCCAGATGAGCGATTACGCCGTAGTCAATCCCGCCACCGGGGAGACGATCAAGGAGTACCCGACGATCACCGACGACGAGCTGCGGGCGGCGATCGGCCGCGCCGACGACGCGTATCGGACCTGGACCTTGCAGAGCACCGTCGCTGAGCGCGCCGCGCTGATCCGCAAGGTCGGCGAGCTGCACGTGGAGCGCCGCGAGGAGCTCGCCAAGATCATCGTCGGCGAGATGGGCAAGCCGATCGAGCAGGCCTTGATGGAGGTCGACTTCTGCGGCGAAATCTACGCGTTCTACGCCGACAACGCCGAGGAAATCATGGCCGACGAAGAGGTCAAGCACTTCGGCGGTGACGGCACCGCGATCGTGCGGCGGAGCGCCTTCGGGCCGCTGCTCGGGATCATGCCGTGGAACTTCCCCTACTACCAGGTGGCCCGCTTCGCCGGACCGAACATCGTGATCGGCAACCCGATCCTGCTGAAGCACGCGCCGCAGTGCCCGGAATCGGCGGAGGCGATCCAGAAGATCTACGACGACGCGGGCGCGCCGACCGGCGTCTACCAGAACATCTACGCGACGAACGACCAGGTCGAGTGGACGATCGGCGACAAGCGCGTGCACGGCGTGTCGGTCACCGGCTCGGAGCGGGCGGGCGCCGCCGTCGCGGAGATCGCCGGCCGCAACCTGAAGAAGGTCGTGCTCGAGATGGGCGGCTCGGACCCCTTCATCGTCCTCGGCGCCGACGACATCGGCGCGGTGGCCGAGCAGGCCGCCGAAGCGCGCCTCGACAACGCCGGCCAGTCCTGCAACGCGGCGAAGCGCTTCATCGTCACCGAGGACCTCTACGACGACTTCCTCGCCAAGTTCAAGGAGCAGGTCGAGGGGGCGACGACCGGTGACCCGACGCAGGAGAGCACCGGCATGGGCCCGCTCTCCTCGAAGACCGCGGCGGACCGCCTCGAGGACCAGGTGCAGCGGGCGATCGCGGGCGGCGCCGAAGTGCTGGTCGGCGGCAAGCGCGACGGCAACTTCTTCGAACCGACGATCCTCACCGGGATCAAGCCCGGGGACGAGGCGTCCCAGGAAGAGTTCTTCGGCCCGGTGGCGCAGGTCTACAAGGTCGCCGACGAGGCGGAGGCGGTGGCCCTCGCCAACGACACCCAGTTCGGCCTGGGCTCCTACCTGATGACGACCGACAAGGCCCAGGCCGAGCGCGTCGCCAACCAGATCGAAGCGGGCATGGTCTACGTCAACCTGGTCGGTGCCGACGGCGCCGAGCTGCCCTTCGGCGGCTTCAAGCGCTCCGGCTTCGGCCGCGAGCTCGGCAACTACGGCGCCGACGAGTTCGTCAACAAGAAGCTGATCCGCGCCGCCCCGTAGCCGTCACAGAAGGTGCGCCGCAGGTTCGGTCCCTCTGAGGGCCCCAACCTGCGGCGCACCTTCTGTCACACAGCCTCGGCGGGGACGATCGTCTCCACGATGGCGTTGGTCACCCCGCGGCGATCGCGCCCTCATGACGACGAACAGGCGCAGCTTCGGAAAGATGACCTGCCTGTGACCGGACACGCGTCGACTTGGGGCGTTCTGAGCGCCCCAAGTCGACGCGAACCTTTCGTCACACGGGGCCGGAAGGGCTAGGCGCCGGCGCCCAGCGGGTCGCGGTCGGCGGCGGTGGCGTCGTCACGGTCGGTGGAGACGGTCAGGTCGTGCCAGCGCGCGTCGGACTCGGCCTGGGCGCGGGCCGCGGCGGTCGCGTAGGCGTAGGCCTCGCTGCCGAGGATCAGGCGCAGCGGCGGGTCGTCCATCGCCGCCACCTGGAGGACGACCTGGGCGACCTTGGCCGGGTCGCCGAGCGCCAGAGTCTCGGCGTTGTGCATCGCGGCGGCGCGGCCGACGGTCGGCGCGTAGGGCGCGGAGATCGGCGGGACGCTCATCGAGGAGCCGGCCCAGTCGGTCTGCATGCCGCCCGGCTCCAGCACCGTCACCTTGATGCCGAGCGGGGCGACCTCCGTGGCGAGCACGGAGGAGAAGCCGCCGACCGCCCACTTCGCCGACTGGTAGGCGGCGAGGCCGGGGGTCGCGAGGCGGCCGCCGACCGAGGAGACCTGGATCATGTGGCCGCCGCCCTGCTCGCGCAGCACGGGGAGCGCGGCCTTGGTGACGTTGACTACGCCGAAGAGGTTGGTGTCGATCTGGGCGCGGAAGGCGGCGGGGTCGACGTCCTCGATCGCGGCGAGGTCGGCGTATCCCGCGTTGTTGACGACGACGTCGATGCGGCCGAAGCGCTCGCGGCCGGCCGCGATGGCGGCCTCCGCGGCGGCGGGGTCGGTGACGTCGAGCGCCAGCGCCAGGACCCGGTCGGGGTGGGCGGCGACGAGGGCGTCCAGGGACTCGGGGTTGCGGGCGGTGGCGACGAGCCGGTGGCCGGCGGCGAGGACGGCGTCGGCGATCGCGCGGCCGAGGCCGCGGCTCGAGCCGGTGAGGAAGAAGACGGTGGGGGAATCGGCGGGCATGGTGGGCTCCTAAATAAGAGAATAAGAGAACGATGTTTCGTTATTAAGTTACCACCGTTGCGTTAGATACGCTTGGGACATGGCGAGCAAGGCCCAGACGGCGGAGGACTTCCAGCGCGCCCGCCGCCCCGAGCAGAGGGAGCAGCGTCGCGAGGCGATCCTCGCCGCGGCCGCCGACCTGGCCCGCCGCGACGGGGTGCGCGCGGTGACGCTCTCGGAGATCGCCCGCGCCGTCGGCATCCACAAGTCGGCCCTGCTGCGTTATTTCGAGACCCGCGAGCAGATCTTCCTCGAGCTGACCGGGCGCGAATGGGGCGAGTGGCAGGAGGCGACGACCGCCGCACTGGCCGCGCTCACTCCCGGCGACGCGGACGCGGTCGCCGCCACGCTGGCGAGGAGCTTCGTCGAGCGCCCGCTGCTCTGCGACCTGATCCCGCACACCGCCCTGAACCTCGAGCGCCACGCTTCGGTCGAGGCCGTCCGCGCCTACAAGCTCACCTCACTCGGCGCGGTGGACGCCGTCGCCGCCACCCTCGCCGGCCCGCTCCCCGACCTCACCGACGACCAGCGCCGCGAGCTCGTCTCCTACGTCGCCCTCCTCGCCGGCTCGATGTTCCAGATCGCGACGCCGCCCGAGCCCCTCGCCGACCTCTACCGGCGCGAGCCCCAGCTGGGCCACGCCCTCCTCGACCTCGAGCCCCGCCTCACCCGCGCGACCCGCGTCGCGATCGCGGGCATCGAGGCGATGGGCTAGCCAGCCTTCCGCGCGCGCCAGACTTCCTCGCAGGGGAAGCGGCGGGCCCACTCGAGGGAGATGTGGGGGTAGCGGGTGGTCGCGTCGGCGGGCGGGCGGATTTCGATCAGCTCCTCGACGGTGAGGTCGCAGTCGCGCAGCAGCTCGATCATCTTGCCCTGGGGGAGGTGGAATTCGACCGCGTCGTCGTCGGGCCATTCGATCCGGTGCATGCGGGCGACTTCGCCGGTCGCCGGCGAGTGCACCTCCCAGGCGCCGCGGTTGTCGTAGATGAAGGTGCCGGCCGTGTCGAATTCCGGCAGCTCTTTATGGACGACGGCGAGCGCCTGCCCTGGCGCCAACTTCGCCGGGCCGGGGTCGGTGTCGTAGAGCGAGGGGTGCGTGACCTGTTCGATCTCCGGGTTCAGCACCAGCACGACGCCGGAGATGACGACGACGAGCAGCAGCAGGCCGAGCGCGAGCGAGCCCCAGCGATGGGCTTTCGCCAGCCATTGGCGGGTATGACGCAACAGTCCGGTCCATTCTGAGACGAATCAGGGAGACGATTAGGGTGCCCTAACTCAGCGCCGGACCATACTCAATTACGACGAGGCCGGAGTTCGGGCCGCCGCGACCCGCCAGAGGACTCAGTCGGCGTCTTCGGCGAGAAGCACGAGCTGGGAAGTCTTCACATCGAGTGAGGCGGCGACGGCCGCCATGACGTTCAAGGTCGGATTGCGCCGGCCGCGCTCGATGCCCGATAGGTAGGTCCAATGCAGACCTGAAGTCCGGGCGAGCACCTCAAGGGTCATTTCTCGTTTGACCCGCAGTTGTCGGACCGCCCGACCGATCTGCTCCGGATTCGGGATGGTCGGTTTGCGCTCGTCTCGAGCCTTTGCGTCAGTCATCGACATCGGATTTGCTCGACTGCTCCAAAGCGGCGATCTCCTCCGCCTTCAAGACCAAGGTCGAGATCGGGACGTCGAGGGCTTTGGCGATTTTCCGGAGCGTCTCCCATTGGAAGTTTCGGCCATGGTTTTCCGCACGATTCACGTGCGCCTTGTCCACCACGGCGGCGTCGGCGAGCCCTTCGCCGGTCAACTCGGGCTTTTCGTTGCGGATGGCCTGAATCGCCTTCCCCAGTTGGACGATGTCTGGAATCGGCCCCTGCACGCGGTCGCAGCATTGCGCGCTCGCGTCGTTCCCGCCATAGCCCATAGTCTATGAAGCGTTGACGCCTCCCCTGGTTGATCGCGGAGCGAGCGGAGTAAACGAGCCGTGCTCGGGCCGCAAGGGGGGTGAAATCCGCGTCCTCACAGATTGGTCAACCGATGGATGGCGAACTGAGCCGCAACGGATCCGAGCAGTGGCAGAGAAGCGTTGAATCGGCGGTTTTGGCGATCGTGATCGAAAGACACCCGGAACCCCTCTCGCGCTCTGAGCTCCTCGCAGAGATGATGAGTGAGGCGGATGGACAGTCTCGGGTCGCGGAAGTCGAGCATGCCGTCGACGGGCTCAGCAGTGTCGGCCTCCTGGCCGGGGACCAGAAGCTTCTCCCGACTCCCGCCGCACTGCGAAGTTCGGAACTGGATCTCGGCTTGTGATTGCGACGGTGTCAGGTCCCAGGGCGACCAATGACCGGACTACTCTTCAGAGGAGAGTTCGATGAAGGTTGACCGGTAAATGAACGCAGAGAGCTTGATCGATGAGGCATCCCGTCGGCTCGCCATCGCCGCGCCGGACGCGCGGGTCATTCTGTTCGGCTCACGTGCTCGTGGCGAGGAGCGTACGAACTCCGATCTGGATCTTCTGGTGATCAAGGACGGTGAGGTCGACAGGCCTCGGGCTGAAGCGGCGCGACTGCGCCGAGAGTTGCGAGGCCTAGGGGTCGGCCTCGATCTCGTGGTGGTCAGCGCCGCCTATGTCGAAGAATGGGGACACCTCGAGGGCTCGCTGGTCAACGAGGCGCTTTCAGAAGGACGAGTGCTTGTCGAGGCGTGACAGCCGCGACCTCGCCCGGGTCCTTGCGCGAAAGGCCGAGGGCGATGCGAAAGCGACGCGCCGTCTCGCTTCGGACCCGGAGATCGATGATGCGGCGGTGGGTTTCCATGCGCAGCAGGCGATCGAGAAGTGGATGAAGGCGGTCATCGTCGTCAACGGGTTGCGGTTCGAAAAGGACCATGACTTGGGCCTGCTGCTTGAAATCCTCAGCGGAGGCGGCGTCGATGCGCCGCCCGGCGCCGACTGGCTCGATGAACTGACGATCTACGCGGTGCCGATGCGCTACGAGGACCTGCTCGACGTCGAGCCCCTCGATCGCGACGCGGTGCTGAGGCTGGTCGCCGAGGTCGGAGACTGGGCCACTGGTTTCGTCCGGCCGGAGTAACGGGGCCGACCGCTCCGACTGCCGGTCGGCCCCAGCAACCGGGCCGCCCATAGGGGCGACCCGTCGTGCGTTCTCTTTTCAAACCCTCTTTTCGGCTTCCGGCCGCGGGAGCTTGACCCCAGTTTTCGGTCTGTCGCCGAGGGCGAACCGCGCCGGGTCCGCCTCCGTACCTATCCTTGCCCCCGCGCCGCCACGATCGGGCGGCGGTTTCGACAGGAAAGGATGGCGGGATGACGCTCTTCGGCAGCAGGGCCGACAGAGGCATGGAGGCGGACGCGTTGGAAGCCGAGATCGAGCGGCTCGACCAGCTGCCGCTGCCGACGTTGGCGGCCGAGGTTATGAGCAGGGCCTTCGGACCGGGGGCCGAGTGGGAGGACCCCGAGGAAGAGGTGACGGTCGGCGGGCCGAACGCCGGCGCCGGGGCGACGGTGGAGATGATCACGACCGCGATGGCCCCGGACGGGACGACGAAGTCGGTCGACGACCGCACCCGGCTGCGGCTGCAGAGGTTGGTGGCGGAGGGGGCGCAGGCGCTCGAGCACGCGTCCCTGATCCGGGCCCAGATGCACACCGCGATGGGCGGCTTCGACTACACGCCGACGCGGCTCGGCCGCACCGTGCTGGCCGCCGGGGCGGTCGCCGAGGTCGTCGGCGGGGGTGAGGCCTCCTAGCCGACGATCGCCTCTCCCTAGTCTCCGGGAGGTCGCATTCCCCAGTCCCAAGGAGACTTTTTGAAGCTCGCGATCCACAACCCATCCTTCACCTACGAGGGCGGCCCCGAGAACATCGCGGCCAACCTCGCGGCAACCGCCCGCGCCGCCGAGGAGGGCGGCGCCGACCAGTTCACGCTGATGGACCACTGGTTCCAGATCCCGCCGGTCGCCCCCCACACCGAGCCGATGCTGGAGGGCTACACCGCGCTCGGCTTCCTCGCCGCGCAGACCGAGCGAATGCGCCTCGGCCTCCTGGTCACCGGCGTCACCTACCGTCACCCGGGCCTGCTGGCGAAGACGGTGACGACGCTCGACGTCCTCTCCGGCGGCCGCGCCCAGCTCGGCATCGGCGCCGCCTGGTTCGAGGAGGAGCACGACGCGCTCGGCGTCCCGTACCCGCCGATGGCGGAGCGCTTCGAGCGCCTCGAGGAGGCGATCCAGATCTGCTTCCAGATGTGGAGCGACGACAACGGGCCGTACGAGGGCAAGCACTACGAGCTCGCCGAAACGCTGAACTCGCCGCCCGCGCTGCAGCAGCCGCGGCCGTCCTTGATGATCGGCGGCTCCGGGGAGAAAAAGACGCTGCGCCTGGTCGCCAAGTACGCCGACGCCTGCAACCTGATGGGCGGCGACCCCGAGGTAACCGCGCACAAACTCGAGGTGCTGAGGGGCCACTGCGAGAACGAGGGCCGCGACTACGCAGAGATCGAGAAGACGATTATCTTCGGCGGCAACCCGCTCGACGACGTCGACGGCTTCCTCTCGACGATGGGCGACCTGGCGAAGCTCGGGATCGACAAGGTCTGGGTCTCGAACAAAGTCCCGGACCCTCCGACCTGGGCCGAGGAGGTCTGCGCCCAGACCGTGTCGCGCCTGGCCGAGCTCGGCTAGGTTCAGCGCAGAGCGGGCGCGGTGGGCCCCGGCCGGCGCCGCGCCCGCTCGTTCAGCCAGGCGCCGTCCACCCCTGGGGCCGGCGTGCATTCCCCACACAGCGGGTCAGGAATGGCCCCCGTCCGGGAGACTGCCTGGCCTGATGAACCTCCTCCAGGCCCTCGCCGTCCTCGCCGCCGGCTTCACCGCGGGCGGCATCAACGCCGTCGTCGGGTCCGGCTCGCTGGTCACCTTCCCGGTGCTGCTGGCGGTCGGCTTCGCCCCGGTGACCGCGAACGTCTCCAACTCCATCGGCCTCGTCTTCGGCAACGTCAGCGCTGCCCTGGGATACCGGCGCGAGCTGGAGGGCCAGCGCGAGCGGATGGTGTTCGGCGGCGCCGGCACCGCGCTCGGCGCGATCACCGGCGGCGTCCTGCTGCTGACCCTGCCGGAAGGCGTCTTCGAAGCGGTCGTGCCGGTGCTGATCCTGCTCGCCTGCGCGCTGATGGTCCTGCGGCCGAAACCGAAGCTCAGCCACGGCTCCCTCAGCCACCACCGCAAGGTCGCCCTGCTGGCGATCGGCTTCGCCGTCGGCGTCTACGGCGGCTACTTCGGTGCCGCCCAGGGCGTGATCCTGCTCGCCGCGCTCCGCTTCCTCATCCCCGACAACCTGCAGCGGCTGAACGGGCTGAAGAACGTGATGGTCGGCATCGCGAACGGGGTCGCCGCGCTCCTCTTCGTGATCGTCGCCCACGTCGCCTGGGACGCGGCCGCGCTGGTCGCGGTCGGCTCGATCGCGGGCGCCCAGCTCGGCGCCCGCTACGGCCGCCGCATCCCGGAGGAAAGGCTGCGCTGGACGGTGGTGAGCGTCGGCGTCGCGGTCGCGATCGTGCTGTTCGTGAAGTAGCTTCCGTGGCGTGACCCCCGCCTACCCGGCCTACATATATGGAGCGGTCCGTACGCCCTTCGGGCGTTATGGCGGTGCGCTGTCGAGCGTGCGCCCCGACGACCTTGCGGCGGGGGCTCTGCGCGCGCTCCTCGACCGCGCGCCGGACCTCGACCCGGCGGCGATCGAGGACGTCATCCTCGGCGACGCCAACGGTGCCGGCGAGGACAACCGCGACGTCGCCCGGATGGCGGCGCTGCTCGCGGGCCTGCCGACGAGCGTCCCCGGCGCCACCGTCAACCGCCTCTGCGGCTCGAGCCTCGAGGCCGCGATCCAGGCCTCCCGCGCGATCGAGACCGGCGACGCGGAGGTGATGGTCGCGGGCGGGGTGGAGTCGATGAGCCGCGCGCCCTGGGTGATGCTGAAGCCCGCGCGCCCCTTCCCGGCCGGCCACGAGACGATGTGGTCGACGACGCTCGGCTGGCGGATGGTGAACCCCGAGATGCCGGAGGGCTGGACGATCAGCCTCGGCGAATCGGCGGAGAAGCTGGCCGACATCTACGGCATCTCCCGCGACGCGCAGGACGAGTTCGCGCTGCGCTCCCACACCCTCGCCGACCAGGCCTGGAACGAGGGCCGCTTCCCGGAGGTGGTGCCGGTGCCCGGTGTCGACCTCGAGCGCGACGAGGGGATCCGCGCCGACACCTCGCTGGAGAAGCTCGCCAGGCTGAAGCCCGCTTTCGTCGAGGGCGGCACCGTCACCGCCGGCAACTCCTCGCCGCTGAACGACGGCGCCTCGATGCTGCTGCTCGGCTCGGAGGCGGCGGCGGAGCGGATCGGCGCGCCGCCGCTGGCGCGGGTCGTCGCCCGCGCCGCCCACGGTGTCGACCCCGACGTGTTCGGGATCGCGCCGGTCGAAGCCGTCAACAAGGCGCTCGCCAAGGCTGGCATCACCTGGGACGACGTCGACGTGGTCGAGCTGAACGAGGCCTTCGCGTCCCAGAGCCTCGCCTGCCTGAAGGGCTGGCCCGACCTCGACCCGGCGAGGGTGAACATGAGCGGCGGCGCGATCGCGATCGGCCACCCGCTCGGCGCCTCCGGCGCCCGCGTCGTCGGCCGCGCGGTCGAGGAGTTGCGCGCCCGCGGCGGCCGTTACGGCGTCGCGACCCTCTGCATCGGCGTCGGGCAGGGGTTGGCGATGGTGCTGGAGTGCGTCGGCGACTAGATGTTGATCCCACGGGCTTGGGGGCCGGAGGGTTGAAAGGGACGAACTGCAAGGGACGACGGCCGTCTCGGCCACGGCCCGGGCAGGCTGTGGCCGTGGCCGAGACGGCCGGGGATGTGGGGAGTGGCGGGGACCGTCCACGCGAGCCCCACGGGTTCGTCACGGGAGAGGGACGGATCCGTGACGGGACCCGCGGGTCGTGGGGGAGACGCCGGGAACGTCACCCTTCCACGCGTGTTGTCCAACGGTCACTTTCGCGCTGCACGAGTTGGGTCCCCTATAGGGCCCCTAAGTCGTGCAGCGTGTTTTGGGCCTTGATCTCGGGCCCGGAAACAGACCAAAGGCGCGTGGAGGTGTGAAGTTCCCGGCGTCTTCGTCGACGACCCGGGCCCTTCGGGGCTCTTCGTGACCTCTCCCGCACGGGACGCCCACGGCAGCCCTGGGACTTCCCGACCCTCGCCGTCCTCCCCGCGAACCCCACAGGTCCCGGGCGTCTCATGGAGGTCACAGCCTGCCAGGACCTCCATGAGACGCCCGGGACACCGACCTCGGACGGCCGCCGCACCCCCGAACAACCCCCCGTGGAATCAACCACCTAGCCCCCGGGCTCTCAGGAAACGCACAGCAGCGGCGAAGGTCGCGCTTACCGGCGCGGCCTAATTTCGCTGCATGAACGAGCCACAGCACGAATCCAGAGTCCATGGGAACCGACGGCGGGGAGGCCCACGGAGGGCAATGACGATAGTCGCCGCCTGGCTGGCCGGGGGCCTGCTCGTCGTCGGCGTGCTGTTGGTGGCCGGGGCGATCGGCGGCGGCGGGTCCGACCGGACCGTCACCACGATCCAGAACGCGGCCGCGACCACGAAGACCGTGGCCGACACCACGAGCAGCGGCGGCGAGAGCGACGAAGCGCTCTACGAATCGACGTCGCCAGGAGTAGTGGAGATCAAGGCCACGATAAACGGGAGCGGCACCGCCGAATCCGCCACGCCCAACGGCTACGGCCAGGAAGTGCCGGAAGGATTCGGCGGCGAAGGCGCGGGAGGCTACGGGCGGGAACCGGAAGCAGGCGAATCGAGCGCGACCGGCTCCGGCTTCGAGGTCGACGACGAAGGCACCGTCGTCACCGCCGCCCACGTCGTCGACGAAGCCTCCTCGGTGAAGGTGATCCTCCAGGACGGCACGACGCGGAGCGCCGAAGTGCTCGGCGTCGATGACGCCTCCGACATCGCGGTGATCCGCTTCGACCCGGAAGGGGCCGAACTGCACCCGCTGGACCTGGCCGACTCCTCGGCGCTGAAGGTCGGCGCCTCGGTGGCCGCGATCGGCGCGCCGTTCGAATACGCCTGGAGCTTCTCCACCGGCATCGTCTCCGGCCTCGACCGCACGATCGAGGCGCCCAACGGCTTCACCGTCGCCCACGCGATCCAGACCGACGCGGCGGTCAACCCAGGCAACTCGGGCGGTCCGCTGCTGAACGCCGAAGGCGAAGTGATCGGCGTCGTCGACCAGATCGCGACCGACGGCTCCGCCGACCAGAGCTCCGGCGTCGGCTTCGCCGTCCCCTCGAACCTGGTCGCTTCCGAGCTCGCCCAGCTGGAAGCCGGCGAAAGCGTCGAACACCCCTACCTCGGCGTCGCCACCGCGACCACCTCGGAATCCGTCGACGGCGCCCAGGTCGCCGAAGTCGTCCAAGGGTCCCCGGCCGCCGAAGCCGGGGTGGAACAGGGCGACGTGATCACCGAACTCGACGGCGAAACGATCGGCGACAGCGAAGACCTGGTCGCGGCGATCGCCGAACACCAGCCCGGCGACAAGGTGACGCTGGAGGTGAAGCGCGGCTCCGACTCGACCGCGCTGAAGGTGACGCTCGGCGCCCAGCCGGCCGAATCCGGCATGGGCTGATCCGACGCCCCCCTCTCGTCCCTTTTTCCTCCGCGCCGCTACCGAAAACCGTCGGTCGTGACGACCCGGTCACAGTCTCTTTACAAACTCGCTCAAAAGTCACGAATAGGTTCCCGCCGCCGCCGGCACCTGGCCGGGCGGAAATCCCGGAACAGGAGCCTTGATGACCGAGCCCGTCGCCGCCTCGTCCACCCGCCCCGCGCGCCGCCGCCCCCTGCGCGCCCTCACGGCCGCCCTTGCGATGGCGGTCGTCGCCGTTCTGGTGGTCGCGGCCGCATCGGCCTCCGCGGCGGTCAACCAGGTCAACCTGGCGCAGTACAAGCGGGTCCACCGCTTCGCGCTGCCGCTGCCCCCCGGCACCGCCGCACCCGCGCACAGCCTGCTCGCCGAAGAGGCCTCCGGGGTCACCTACGACCCCGAAACCGAAACTCTCTTCATCGTCGGCGACGGCGGCACCTCGGTCGTCCAGGTCGACAAACAAGGGCAGCTGGTCAATTCGATGACGCTGGCGCCGGAAGCGTCGCGGCCCTCGGGCGAGACCTTCTACGACACCGAGGGCATCGCCTACGTCGGCCCCGGCGACGGCGAAGGGGAATTCGTCCTCACCGAGGAGCGCGAATCGAAACTCGACCGCTTCAAATACGTCGCCGGCGGCGAACTCCACCGGTCCGACGTGAAAACGGTGGTGATCGGCAAGGACAACGACAACATCGGCATCGAGGGCGTCACCAACGACCCGCTGAACCCCGGCCACATGATCGCGGTCAAAGAATCGGGGCCGGAGCGGATCTACTCCACCGAAATCGACTGGGACGCCGAGACCGCGACGAACTTCGAAGCCGAAGGCACCGGCCCCGGCGAAGGCGAACTCTTCCCCGCGGCGGACGCCAAAACGCTCGACTTCTCCGACGTCTACGCGCTGGCGAACGTCGAAGGCATCTCGGCGGCCGAAGAATCGAACCTGCTGGTCATCAGCCAGGAATCGGGCGAAGTCGTGAACATCGGTCGCGACGGCACCGTCCACAGCCGCCTCGCCCTGCTCGCCGAACCGTCCGACACGATCTCCGTCCCCGACATGACCAACGAGGGCGTGACGATGGACCAGAACGGCACGCTCTACATCGTCGACGAGGACGGCGGCGGCAGCCAGGCCGCGCCCCAGCTCTGGGTCTACGAACCGCAGGCGACGGCCGACACGCCGCCCACCGCGGTCACGCTCGGCAGCCAGGTCGCCTCGCTGCCGGAATCGACCACCGGCGCGCGGGTCAAGCTCGCCACCGTCACGGTCACCGACCCCGACGGCTTCGGCGAAAACAACCTCACCGTGACGGGCCCCGACGCGAGCCACTTCGAAGTCGACCACAACGGCCTCTACCTGAAGGCCGCGACCGTCCTGAACGCCTCGTCCCAGGCCGAATACGAAGTGTCGGTCGAGGTCGACGACCCGGCCAGCGTCGCCAACCCGGACGCGACCAGCGCGCCCTACAAGCTGACCGTGACGCCGAACAGCGGCGGCACCTCGGCGGCGCAGATCGCGATCACCGAGGTCGCCCCGTGGGGCAGCGGCAACAGCCCGGTCGCTGCCGACTGGTTCGAGCTGACCAACGTCGGCGCGACCAAAGTCGACCTGACCGGCTGGCGGATGAACGACAGCCACGCGTCCTTCGCCTCGTCGGTGCCGCTGGAAGGCGTCAGCGACCTGGCGCCGGGAGCGTCGGCGATCTTCGTCAACGGCGACGAAGAAGGCCACGCCGCGGTCGGCGAAGCGAACGTGGCGAAGTTCGTCGCCGACTGGTTCCCGGGCGGCGCGCCCGCCGGCTTCCAGATCGGCTGGCTGCCCGAAGTCGGCCTGAACTCGGGCTCCGACCAGGTCAACATCTACGACTCGACCGGGGCGAAGGTCTCCGGCGTCGCCTTCGGGGCCTCGCCGTCGACGGCGCCCTTCGGCACCTTCGACAACACCGAAGCGCTCGGCGTCGGCGCCACCGTCGACCCGACCATCAGCACGCTCAGCGTCGTCGGCGCGAACGGCGCCTTCGGCACCGACGGCGGCAACGAGATCGGCTCGCCGGGGATCGCTCCGGTGAAGAGCCCGGTGGCGGTCACCGAGGTCGCCCCGTGGGGCAGCGGCTGGCCCGAATACAAAGCCGACTGGTTCGAGCTCACCAACGAGTCGTCGGTCAGCATCGACCTCACCGGCTGGCGGATGACGGACGAAACTCACACGATCGCCGAAGGTGGGGCGCTCGAAGGCGTCGCCGGCCTGGCGCCGGGTGAATCGGCGGTCTTCGTCGAAACCCCGAATGCCCCGATCACGGAACCGGAAGCGCAGGCGAAGCTCACCGCCTTCGTCCAGTCGTGGTTCGGCGGCACCCTGCCCGGCGGCATGCAGATCGGCGGCTACAAGGGCCCCGGCCTCGGCACCGGAGGCGACGAGGTGAACGTCTCCAACGCCGAAGAAGCCCACATCACCGGCGTCAAATTCGGCGCCAACAAAGGCACGGAACTGGGCGGCGTCCTGACCGCGGCCGAAACCTTCGACAACCACGAAGGGCTGGGGACCTTCGGCGCCCCGACGTCGATCTCGGCGAAGAGCGTCGAAGGCCAGTTCGGCGCCTTCGATGCCCACGACCAGATCGGCTCGCCGGGCGCGACCGCCAACGTGGTGGTGCCGCCGCTCCCGGAAGTGAAGATCACGGAGGTCGATCCGACCGGCAACGAAAGCCCGGTCGGCGGGGACTGGTTCGAGCTGACGAACGTGGGCTCGACCGCCGTGGACCTGACCGGCTGGAAGGCCGACGACGACTCCGACTCGTTCGCCGAAGGCGGCGCGCTGGCTGGTGTGTCCAGCCTGCCGGCGGGCGCCTCCGCCGTGTTCGTCGAAAAGCCCTCGCAGGAAGCGGCGTTCATCTCGACCTGGTTCCCGGGCGGGCTGCCGAGCGGCTTCCTGCTCGGCAACTACGGCTCCGGCCCGGGCCTCGGCAAGGGCGGCGATCAGGTGAACCTCTTCGAGGCCGACGGCACCAAGGTGACCGGCGTCGCCTTCGGCAACTCGACCCCGAAGGTATCCTTCGACAACACCGCCGGGCTCGGCGACGCGACCAGCACCCCGCCGCCGACGATCTCGACGGTGAGCGTCGTCGGCACCCACGGCGCGTTCAAGAACGCGGCCGGCGAAATCGCCTCGCCCGGGACGATCCTCACGGTCCCCGCGGACCTCAGCGCCACCACGCCGGTCTTCCCGACCCAGGCCGCCGGCACCGTCGGACCCGGGCAATGGGTGACGGTCACCAACGGCGGTGGTGCCGGCGCGACGATCAGCGGCGTGCGGGTCGAAGAGTCGAATCCCGAGTCGGCGGGTGACTTCATTGTCGGCGCCGATCACTGCACGGGCGTGACGATCGCCGGCGGCGAAAGCTGCGAAGTGCTGGTGCGCTTCGCGCCCGGCCGCGAAAACGCGACCTCCAGCGCCGAGCTGCTGATCGCCTCCGACGCACCCGGCAGCCCATCGGTCGTCACGCTCACCGGCACCAGCACGGGGCTGCCGGAAGGCCCCAGGGGCGAAAAGGGCAACCAGGGCGAAAAGGGCGACCAAGGCGACCAGGGCGCGCAAGGCCAGCAGGGCGAGAAGGGCGACCAGGGCGCGCAAGGCCAGAAGGGCGACACGGGCGCGAAGGGCGACACCGGCGCGCGCGGTCCCGCTGGCCCGACTGGCCCCACCGGTCCGCGGGGCCCGGCCGGAAAGAACGGCAAGAACGGGAAGGACGGAGTCGTCGAATTCGCCGCCTCCGGCTCGACCGCCCAGGCCCGTCGCGGTGGCCAGGCCCACCTCAAGTTCCAGATCAAGAATAAGACCGCCGGCGTCCTCCGCGGTGCCAAGGCGAGCGCCGACTCGCTCGCCGGCAAGGGCACCGACTCGGTCGCCGTCGCCACGATCAAGGCGGGTGGCACCGGCTCCGTCACCCTCGACCTGGAGGTCGGCCGCAACGCTTCCCTCGGCCGCCACCGCGTCAAGGTCGAACTGAAGGCCGGCGGCCACACCGTCACCCAGACGGTGACGGTGAAGGTCACCCGCTAGGGCACGAGCGAGCGCCCAAAGCCGCGGATTCCGCGTCGACCCCCGCCTAGCTATGGGGGCCCGGAGTCCACGGCAGGTCGGGTGGGGGAGGCCCGATCCCCGTCGAGGTGGTCGAGTGGTGGATTGGTGCTGCTATGGCAACACCAATCCACCACTCGACGGGATCGGCGGTCTCGCGCGTGTCCCGTGCCGAGATCCCGCCCGCCACGCCAGGTGGCGCCGGCTGAGGTCCCCGCATATAGGCTGATCTTCATGGACCAATCAACGGCGCTTCGACGGAGCCGTCAGGTGGGGATCTTGACCCTCGCGATCGGGGCGGTGCTGATGCGACGGCCGCGGCTCGGGGGGATCGTCGACCTCGACTCGCGCGACACGCGGGTGATCGCGCTGCTCGATCTCGCCGTCGCTCCGGGCCTGATCTGGGGACGACCGCGCCGGCCGTGGCTGTTCGCTCGCGCCGGGGCTAACGTCGGGATCGCCGCCATCCTCCTGCGGCGCCGTTCGCGGGTCGGCCGGGCGATCGCCGCCGGGCTGGCCGTCGCGACCGCGTCAGACCTCCAGCTGGCCGCCGCGCTGGGGGAGGGGGCACCGGAAGGTGCCGCCGAGTCCGGCGCGCCGGGGGAGGCCGCGCCGCAGGGTTCGCTTCCCGATGCCGGGCCCGGCGCCCCGTCCCTGAGCGCCCGCGTCGACCTCGCGGTCGCCGACCGGCTGAACGACCGCGGCATCTACCTCGGGCGCCGCTCGGCCAAGGTCCACGTCGCCATCTACCGCCGCAGCGGTGGGCGGCTCGGCGGCGTCGCGCCCGGTTGGCCGGAGGCGAAGATCGCGCTGGTCGACCACCGCGGCGCCAAGAGCGGGATCGCCCGCACCTCGCCGCTGGTGTACCGCGCGGACGGCGAGTCGCTCGCGATCATCGCGTCGAAGGCGGGACAGCCGAGCCACCCGGCCTGGTTCCACAACCTGATGGCGAACCCCGAGACGACCGTGCAGATCGGCCGCGAGGTGCGCCCCGTCCGCGCCCGCCTCGCCAGCGAGGCGGAGAGCGAGCGCTTCTGGCCCGAGTTCATCGCCGCCTACCCCAGCTACGCCACCTACCGCGAGCGCGCCCACCCGCGGGTGATCCCGATCGTCATCCTCGACCCGCGCGGCTAGCCGATCTGCTGGACCGCCCAGCGGTTGCCGTCCGGGTCGGCGAAGAAGACGAAGCGGCCCCAGGGGAAGTCCTGGACCTCGGTGACCTCGATGTCGCGGGCGAGCAGCTCCTCGCGGGCGGCCTCGACGTCGGCGACGACCAGCTGGAGGCCCTCGAGCGAGCCCGGCTCCATCTGGTGGGCGCCGCTGGTGAGGGAGATCGAGCAGGCCGAGCCGGGCGGGGTGAGCTGGACGAAGCGCAGCTCATCGCTGACCTGATGGTCGTGTTCGGCGATGAATCCGGCCTGGATGTAGAAGGCCTTGGCCCGGTCGACGTCGGCGACGGGAACCTGGATCAGCTCGAGTCGCCAGTCGAGCTTGGAGGCCGAGGTGCTGTCGGTGCTCATCTCGTGTCCTTCCCGTGGGGCCGAGGCGTAGGATGTGCCTCAGCAGTTGACTTAGCATCTAAGTATCTTAGCAACTAAGATAATGACTGACAAGAAAGAACTCATCAGCGATCTGATCGCCGCCTTCCGCGATGCCGGGAACCAGGACGGGGCGATCGAAGCCCTCGCCGCCGCACGGCTCGAGATCTCCCCGGCCGACCTCCACTGCCTGAATGTCATCCAGAATGTGGGCCTCGTCGACACCGGCGGCCTCACCGCGGGTGGGCTGGCGCGCCGGGTGGGGGTGACGACCGGTGCCATAACCGGCACCCTCGACCGACTCGAGAGCGCCGGCTACGCCGAGCGCCGGGTCGACCCGCGCGACCGGCGTCGCATCCGCCTCACCGTGACGCCGTACTTCCTGGCGCGCGCCGAGGCCATCTGGGCACCCCTCGCGGCCGATTGGCAGAAGCGGATCGGGGCGCGCTTCACCGCGGCGGAGCTGGCGACGATCGTCGACTTCCTCGAGCTGACCAGCGAGATCGGCGGCGAGCACCGCGACCGGCTGGCGGAGGAAGCGCGAGGCCCGCACTAGAGTCTGGCGCTGTGGCCCGCAAAGCCCGACCCCCGATGACGCCCTCCTCCGCGGGCGTCAGCGAACGGATGTCCCGGGTGCGGCGGCGCGACACGGCGCCGGAGCTGGAACTGCGCCGCGAGCTGCACCGGCGCGGCTTCCGCTACCGCGTCGACCGCCGCCCCCTGAAAGGCGTCCCGAGCCGCGCCGACCTCGTCTTCGGCCCGGCCAAGGTCGCTGTCTACGTCGACGGCTGCTTCTGGCACTCCTGCCCCGAGCACGGCACGATGCCCCGCTCCAACGAAGCCTTCTGGCAGGACAAGCTCTACCGCAATCAGGAGCGCGACGCGACCGTCAACAAGCTCCTCGCCGCGGCGGGCTGGACCGTCGTGCGCGTCTGGGAGCACGAGGAGATCGACGCGGCGGCCGACCGGGTCGAGGCGGCCTTGAGAAAATCCCCTGAATGAACACTCTGTTTTCGAGTGAGGCACCCGATCCAGTCCTTGAAACTGTGGCGCAACGAATCGAGGAGCTCGCCGGTCCGGATGTGGTCGCCACTTTCGGTCATGCCATCCGGCAATCGATCGACGAGGTCCTTGACGGGCCGAGGACCGGCCGATGGGGTTTCGAGCAGCTTGAGAAGACCGAGAAGACCTACGTCGGCACGAAGTTGGAGATCGTCCTGCGGACTGCCCTAGAACTCGATCCTGGGCCTTCGCTAGATCTTGAGATCGACGGTAATCCGGTTGACGTGAAGTGGGCGATGAATAGCACCTGGCAGATACCGATAGAGGCCATCGGAGAGGTGTGTTTATGTGTCGGTGGGCGTCGCGATTTGTCTCGTTTCCAAGTGGGAGTTGTTCGATGCGATGAGGTGTATCTCAATCGAGGCAGCAATCGCGATCAGAAGCGGACCCTTTCGAAGGAAGGCCGAGCGGCGATGAGAATGCTTGTCGGAGATGCGGAAATCCCCTCCAACTTCGTCGCGGATATGGACGAAGAGATCCGAGGGTCAGTCATGGCTGAGCCGACGATCCAGCGTCGTGTGACGCGCCTCTTCAAAGAATTGCCGTATGTGCCCATCCCTCGTGGTGCTATCGCGACGATCGCTCGAACGACGGGAGATCCGATGCGGCGTCTTAGGGCGGACGCAGGCATTGACGACCCCCTCGAGGGTATGCGGATCCTCTCCGCCAAGTATGGGAACAAGCTTGTCGTGGCGTTAGGGCACGAGCCACTGCAGCGAGACGAGTTTGTGTCAGTTCCGCAGGCCGATATTGACTCCCTCTCACACGCGGCCCGGACGAGCTTGCCGGTCACGGTCCGCGAGCGATTCGGGCTTTATTAGGCGACTTGCTCGAGGACTAGATCCTCGGCAGTTTCTTCGGCCGCGTGAAATGACCCAGCGAGACCTTCCGCGATCCGCCGAGCCAGGAGCGGTGGGACCGCATTGCCGATCTGCCGGGCCACGCTGGTCATGGCCTGGTCCTCCGGAAATCGAAAATCGTCGGAGAAGGTCATGCAGCGCGCTGCCTCACGAAGAGTGATCGGCCGATGGGCGGAGGGGTGGAGGTAGCGGCCTTTCTCGGGCTTGTAGAACTCAGTGCGGATCGTGAATGCGGGGCGATCCCACCAGAGGCGGCCAAAGACGTCGGTCGTCCCGGTCGGCTTCTCTCGCCAGCAACGCGGGACCAAGTGACCGAGGCCGGCCCGGTCGAGGTTCTTCTGCATGTCGAATCGGTTTCCGCCATCACGGGGAACGGCCTTGTATCGACGAACACTCTCGGGTCGGGGGTTACGCCGCCGATGCCAGTTTCTCTCGTCGGGCTGAAGCGGGAGCCCCGCCGTGGCTTCGCGAAAGGTGACCCATGCATCCCGACTCGTGTCTCTCAGCTCGTCCGGGTCTGCGTGGGTTCGTTCGGGCCACGGAACCTCCCCGTTCTGGACACCGATCACGATTGCACGACGACGTCTCTGGGGAACTCCGAAATCTGCTGCGTTGAGGACGTCCCCCTCAACAACGAAACCCGCTTGTTCCGCGCGCTTCTTGAACTCGACGTACTCGGCTGACTTGAGCAACTCCGGGACGTTCTCCATGACGAACGCGCGAGGTTCAACTTTGACGAGGGCTCGCAGGTACTCCTGCCAGAGCCCCCGTCGCTCAAAGCCAACGGCCCCCCGATTGAGGGGAGAAAAGCCTTGGCAGGGAGGACCGCCGATGACGACGTCTGCATTTGGAAAGGAGGCGACGTCCTCGATAAGTCCCTGAATGACGTGGTCTCCGAAGTTGAGTTTGTAGGTTTCGGCAGCATCGCGATCGGCCTCAACAGCGCGTATAGAGCGAAATTCGCCGCTGTCGATAAAGCCACGCGTCATTCCTCCGCAGCCGGAAAAGAGATCGACGAGAGTAAACGGCGCCACCCGCCAAACATACGTTCTACACCGGCGTCTGGCGGGATACGGCTCTCCTGGCCACCTAGGCGGCTTTCGTCTCCCGCGCCCGCTCCGCTTCGGCCACGAACAGGTCGTGGAGGTCGGAGATCGCGTTGTGGGCGGGGGCGGAGCGGCGGCGTTGGAGGACGAGGAGGACGCCGGTGCCGTCTTCCTCGAGGGGGCGGTGGGTGATCTCGCCGGCGCGCTCGAGGGGGTCGCCGACGACGGAGTAGTCGGGGAGGACGGCGACGCCGAGGCCCGCGGCGACCATGAGCTTGCCCATCTCGGCGCCGTCGGCGGAGTAGGAGGGAGTGGGCTCGCGGCCGTCGAGGAGGCGGGTGACGTAGCGGTGCATGACGTAGCCGGCGCGCATGGCGATGAGGGGGCGCTCAAAGAGGTCGGCGGTGCGGATCGTGGCGCTGGTCGCCAGCTCGTCGTCGGGGCGCAGGCAGACGACCGGCCGGCCGCGGAGGAGCTCGGTCGACTCGAACTCCGGCGGCATGTCGTCGCCGTCCAGGTAGTTGACCAGGCCGAGGTCCATCGAGCCCTCCAGCAGCGCCCGGTGGATGGCGGTCTGCTGGGCGCTCAGGATCTCCACCTGGGTCGAGGCGTGGGTGTCGCGGAAGGCGTGGATGGTGGGCGCCAGCAGCGGCACCGTCGCCGCGGTCACGGTCCCGACGCGGACGGTGCGGGAGAGGGCGCGGCTGTCGTCGGCGGCGCGCTTGAGGTTGTCGGCGGCCTCGATCACGGCCAGCATGTGAGGGAGGAGCTCGCGCCCGTGCTCGCCGACGGTGGCGCCGGAGCGGCGGCGGTCGAGGATCTCGACGCCCAGCTCCCGCTCCAGCCGCCGCACGTTCTCGCTCAGCGCGGGCTGGGAGATGTGCAGGGCCTCGGCGGCCCGGCGGAAGGAGCCGAAGCGGGCGACGGCGGTGGCGTATTCGAGTTGCTGGATGCGCATGGGGGGTGGGGGCGCCGGGGCGTGTCCCTCTATTTCATCAAAGTTGACCGACTTGGTAGGGAAAGACTATAGGGCTACCCGAAAGTCCGATTTGACAGCCCCCATGAGTGGCCTGCATCATGCGGCCTCGGCTTAGAAAGCTTTGTCGATCAACTTAGTAAAGAATATTTCGGGCGGTCACGAGTTGCCCGCCGCCCGGGACAAGTCAACGGAAAGAGCCGCCGCCATGCCCCGACCGATCCGCCTCAACGCCTTCGACATGAACTGCGTCGCCCACCAGTCGCCCGGCCTCTGGCGGCATCCGGACGACCGCGCGGCCGACTACCGCAAGCTCTCCTACTGGACCGAGCTGGCGCAGCTCCTGGAGCGTGGTCGGTTCGACGGCCTTTTCATCGCCGACGTGCTCGGCATCTACGACGTCTACGGCGGCGGCCGCGACTCCACCGTCCGCCACGCCACCCAGGTCCCGGTCAACGACCCGGCGATGCTGATCTCGGCGATGGCGGCGGTCACCGAGGGGCTCGGCTTCGGCCTCACCGCGTCGATCTCCTTCGAGCACCCCTACCCCTTTGCCCGCCGGATGTCGACGCTCGACCACGTCACCGACGGACGCGTCGGCTGGAACGTCGTCACCTCCTACCTGAAAAGCGGAGCCGAGAACATGGGCGAGGCCGACCAGTTGAACCACGACAACCGCTACGACGTCGCCGACGAGTACCTCGAGGTCTGCTACAAGCTCTGGGAGGGCAGCTGGGAGGACGGCGCCGTCCTCCGCGACCGCGACGCGGGCATCTTCACCGACCCGTCGAAGGTCCACGGGATCGAGCACGAGGGCATCCACTACAAGGTCCCCGGCATCCACCTCTGCGAGCCCTCCCCGCAGCGCTCCCCGGTCATCTACCAGGCCGGCGCCTCCAGCCGCGGCCGCCAGTTCGCCGCCGAGCACGCCGAGGCGATCTTCACCGCCGCGCCGACCAAGGAGATCCTCAAGGAGACCGTCGGCGACATCCGCCGGCGCATGCGCGAGGCCGGCCGCGACCCCTACGACGCCCGCATCTACAACCTCCTCACCGCGATCACCGACGAGACCAAGGCGAAGGCCTGGGCCAAGCACGACGACCTCGAGCGCTATGGCGACGACGAGGCGGCGCTGACCCTCTTCTCCGGCTGGATGGGCGTCGACCTCGCCGAGTACGACCTCGACGACCCGATCGGCGAGGTGGAGTCGAACGCGATCCACTCCGCCGTCGCCGCCTTCCAGCAGGCCGACCCCGAGGGCGGCGAGTGGACCGTCCGCGACATCGCCCGCTGGGGCGTGGTCGGCGGGCTCGGCCCGCGCGTCGTCGGCTCCCCCGCCGAAGTCGCCGACCACATGCAGGAGTGGATCGACTACTCGGACGTGGACGGCTTCAACCTCGCCTACGCGATCACCCCGGGCACCTTCGTCGACGCGGTCGAGCACCTGATCCCGGAGCTGCAACGCCGCGGCGTCGCGCCGACCGAGTACCGCCCCGGGACCCTGCGCGAGAAGCTCTTCGACGGCGGCCCGCACCTGCCCGAGAGCCACCCCGGCGCCTCCTACCGCCGCCTCGGCCGGACCCTCGCGGGGGCCGCGTGAGCGACCTGCGCTTCCACTGGTTCCTGCCCACGCAGGGCGACGGCCGCGGCCTGATCGAGACCGGCGACGCGCCCCCGGCGGGCACCGCGGGCGGCCTGCGCGAGGCCTCGATCGCCTACCTCTCCCGCATCGCCACCGCGGCGGAGGACCTCGGCTTCGAGGCCGCGCTCACCCCGACCGGCGGCTGGTGCGACGACGCCTGGGTCGTGACCGCGATGCTGTCCGAGACCTCCGAGCGCCTCAAGTTCCTCGTCGCCTTCCGTCCCGGCATGATCAGCCCGACCCTCGCCGCGCAGATGGCCGCCACCTTCCAATGGCACTCCCAGGGCCGCCTCCTCCTCAACGTGGTGACCGGCGGGGATGCGGGCGAACAGCGCGCCTTCGGCGACTTCCTCGGCAAGGAGGAGCGCTACCAACGGACCGGCGAGTTCCTCGAGATCGTCCGTCGCCTCTGGGACGGCGAGACCGTCGATTACGCGGGCGAGCACCTCCAGGTCGAGGGGGCGCGGATCCACCGCCTGCCCGACCCGCGCCCGGAGATCTACTTCGGCGGCTCCTCGCCGGCCGGGATCGAGGTCGCCGCGTCCCACGTCGACGTCTACCTCACCTGGGGCGAGCCGCCCGCCGCGGTCGCCGAGAAGGTCGAGCGCGTCAGCGCCGCCGCCGCCGAGCGTGGCCGCGAGGTGCGCTTCGGCATCCGCCTCCATACGATCAGCCGCGACGATTCCGCCGCCGCCTGGGCGCAGGCCGAGCGCCTGCTGGACTCGGTCCCCGCCGAGACCATCGCCCAGGTCCAGGCGCAGCTGCGCCGCTCCGAATCGGAGGGCCAGCGGCGGATGACCGAGCTGCACGGCGGCTCGCGCGCCAACCTCGAGGTCTCGCCCAACCTCTGGGCCGGCGTCGGCCTGGGACGTGGCGGTGCCGGCACCGCGCTGGTCGGCTCCCACGCCGAGGTCGCCGAGCGGATCGAGGAGTACGCCGAGGTCGGCATCTCCGAGTTCGTCCTCTCCGGCTACCCGCACCTGGAGGAGCTCTACTGGTTCGGCGAGGGCGTCCTGCCGCTGCTGGAGCGGCGGGGACTGTGGCGTCCACCGGACCCGGCGGAGCTCGCGTTCAGCGGCGGCCGCGAAGGCACCGCCGTCCCGTTCGCCGCGGGGGCCTCCCGATGAGTGCGCCGACGCAGCGCGTCGCGATCGTCGGTGGCGGGGCCGCCGGGGCGCTCGCCGCCGTCCACCTCCTGCGCGAGTACCGCGAGGACTGTCCGCTGGAGATCGACCTGATCGACCGCACCGGCGGCTTCGGCGCCGGGATCGCCTACGGGACCACCGACCCGCTCCACCTGCTGAACGTCCCCGCGGTGCGGATGGGCGCGATCCACGGCCGGCCCGAGCACTTCCACGAGTGGCTCGCCGAGCGCGGCGAACCGGTGGCCGAGGAAGCGTTCATGTCCCGCGGTCTCTACGCCACCTACATCCGCGATCTGCTGGAGAGCGCCGAGCGCGACGCCGACGACGCCCGCCTGCGCCGCCACTGCGGCGAGGTGACGGCGATCGCCGAGCACCACGGCGCCGCCGCGGCACCGCTGGAGCTGACCCTCGCCGGCGGCGAGCGGATCGTGGCCGACCGCGCCATCCTCGCCATCGGCCCGCTCGGCGCCGGCGACCCGATCCGCGTCCCGGCCGAGCTGAAGGACTCCGGCGCCTACGTCGCCGACCCCTGGGCCGCCGGGGCGCTGGAGCAGGCGCGCCTCGACCGCGAGGTGCTGGTCGTCGGCACCGGCCTCTCGATGGTCGACATCGCGCTGACCCTCTGCGAGGGCGGCGCCGGGCCACGCGTGCGCGCCGTCTCCCGCCACGGCCTGGTGCCGCGCCGCCACCGCCGCACGCTCACCAATCTACGCCGCTTCCACGTCCCGACCGAGACCGGCCGCCTCGAGCCGATGGTCGCCGCGGTCTTCGCCCAGATCTGCCGGGTCGCCCAGCAGGGCGACGACTGGCGCGACGTGATCGACTCGATGCGGCCGGTGACGCCGGCCCTCTGGAAGGCGCTCGACACCGACGAGCAGCGCCGCTTCCTGGTCGAGTTCCAGCGCCTCTGGGACGTCCACCGCTTCCGCATGGCGCCCGAGGTGGCCGATCGCTTCGAGGCGCTGGAAGCGAGCGGAAAGGTCCGCACCGAATCGAACGCGATCGTCTCGCTGGAGCCGCACGGGGACCGGGTCCGCGTCTTCCTGCGCAGCCCCGGCGCCACCGACCTCGACGAGGTCGAGGTGGACCGGGTGATCAACTGCTCCGGCGCCGGGACCGACCTGCGCCGCCAGGCGCCGCCGCTGCTGGCGGGCCTCTTGTCGGCGGGCATCGCCCGTCCCGACGAGCTCGGGCTCGGCCTCGACGTCGACCGGCACGGCGCCCTGCTCGGCGCCGACGGCACCCCGTCGGAGCGTCTCTTCGCGATCGGCGCCCTGCGCAAGGGGGTCGAGTGGGAGGCGATCGGGATCACCGAGATCCGCGACCACTCCGGCGCCGTCGCGCGCAAGATCATCCGCACCGGCGAAACCGAGGAGATCCCGCTGCCGACCGAGCTGCGCCCGGTGGGCGCGGCTACGCCGAGCGAGTGGGAGGCCGCGTGATCGCCGCGCCGGCCCCGTGCCGCACAACCCCGACCCGATGGAGAGTCGCCCGGTGAACCCGCTGGACCTGGTCCCCGACATCCCCGTGGAGCCCGACGCCGTCGCACTGGCCACCGCCGAGCTCGCCGCCGGCCGCATGGTCCTGCTGCGCGACGACTCCGAGCGCCGGGGGGAGGGCGACCTGCTGATCGCCGCCGAGTTCGCCGACGCCGCCGCGGTCAACTTCATGGCGACCGAGGCGCGCGGCCTCGTCTGCGTCGCGCTGTCGACCGAGCGCTGCGAGCAGCTCGGCCTCGAGCAGATCGGCAACCGCGGCAACGCCTCCTCGTTGGGGGACTCGGCGATGGTCTCGATCGAGGCCCGCGAGGGCGTCACCACCGGCATCTCCGCCGCCGACCGCGCCCGCACGATCGCCGTCGTCGCCGACCCGAGGAGCACGCCCGAGGACCTCGTCCAGCCCGGCCACGTCTTCCCGCTCCGCGCCCGCGCCGGCGGCCTGCTGGAGCGCGCCGGGCGCACCGAGGCCGCCGTCGACCTCACCGCGGGCGCCGGCCTGCGGGGCGCCGGGGTCCTCTGCCAGGTCATGCGCGACGACGGCCACATGGCCCGCGGTGAGGACCTCGAGGTCTTCGCCGGCCGCCACGGGATCGCGATCGTCGACGTCTCCGCGGTGGTCGCGCGGCGCCGCGCCGCCGAGCCCGACGCGGCGGCGAAGCTCGCCCGCACCGGCCGCCAGATGCGCGACGTGATGGGCCACTTCGCGACCGGAGTCTCCGTCGTCACCGCCCGCGACGGCGCCGGCGCCCCGGTCGGCACCACCGCCAACGCGATCTCCTCCGTCTCGCTCGACCCGCCGCTGCTCCTCGCCTGCCTGGCGCGCAGCTCCGAGACCCTGGCGGCGATCCGCGACGAGCGCCGCTTCGCCGTCAACATCCTCGCCGCCGAGCAGCGCCACCACTCCGACCGCTTCGCCAAGAAGGGTGACGCCGTCCGCTCCCACGAGGTCGAGTTCGACGACCACGACCTCGGCGTGCCGGTGCTGCCCGGCTCGCTGGCGACGGTCGTCTGCGAGGTCGAGGCGATCCACCCGGCGGGCGACCACGAGATCGTGGTCGGGCTCGCCCACCACCTGGAGCACCGCGAGCCCGGGGCCAAGCCGCTCCTCTTCTACCGTGGGTCCTATTCGGAGATCCACATCGAGGAGGACGAGCTTGCCGCCTGAGACGCCGATATCAGCAACAGGATCGGACCTGCTGGTGATCCTCGGATCAACCACGCCACCCGGGCGGATGCACCGGGCGCTCGAGGGAGCGATCGAGCGGGCCGCCGGGCACGGCACGACCGCCGATCTGCTCGACCTCGGGACGCTGCGGCTCGGCTTCGCCGACGGCACCCCGCCGGAGGACCTCGACGACGACACCGCGGCGACGATCGAGGCGCTCGGGTCCGCCACCGCGCTGATCGTCGCCACGCCCGTCTACCGCGGCTCGCTCACCGGGTCGCTGAAGAACCTCTTCGACCTCACCCCGGTCCCGGCGCTCCAGGGCAAGGTCGTGGGACTGCTGGCGATGGGCGCCTCCGACCACCACTTCCTCGGCGCCGAACGGCACCTGCGCGACGTGCTCGCCTTCTTCGGCGCGGTCGTCATGCCGGTCGCCGTCTACCTGAACAACGGGGACTTCGAGGACGGGCAGCCGGGGGAGAGGGCCGAGACCGCCCTCGACGAGCTCTTTGCCGCGACCGCCGAGGCGGCCGGGGCGCTGTCCGGGACCGCGGCCGGCTTCGAGCCCTCGCCGCTGGCGGCGAAAGCGATCAAACCCAGGACATGACCCCCACGGCGGAACTAGAGCTCCCCCCGCTGGTCGAGCCCGAGGCGCTGCCGGACTCCTCCGTCCGCGCGCTGGTGATCGACTCGCACGCGCCCTCGCGGATCGGACTGGCGGCGCTCCTGCGGGAGCAGCCCTGGATCGAACGGTGCCTGCTCGCCGCGGGCAGCGAGGAATCGGTGGCGCTGGCCCGCCGCCACCGGCCCGACGTGGCGATCCTCGACATCTCCCAGACCGGCCCCTTCGCCGGGGCGATCACGGCGATGATCCGCGAGGCTCACCCGGGCGTCCAGATCCTCCTCACCTCGCGCTGCCGGACCTCGCCGGGCGCCCCGCCCGCGTCGCTCGGCGCGGTCGGCTTCTTGCCCGCCGGCGTCTCGCCGGAGGACGTGGTCGACGGCGTCCGCACCGCGGTGATGGGCGGCGAGCCACTCGACTTCGCGCCCGCCGCGCCGCCCGCCACCGGCCCCGAGCTGACCGACCGCGAGCGCGAGATCCTCTTCCTGCTCGGCACCGGCAAGACCAACCGCGAGATCGCCGAGCG
>Ga0153956_1000586_pt1 | contig 39250 bp, 36 predicted proteins | sample TSFL040MetaG_FD_104704 | JGI IMG/M metagenome (GOLD analysis project Ga0153956, IMG submission 104704) | Attine ant fungus gardens microbial communities from Florida, USA - TSFL040 MetaG | ecosystem: Host-associated > Fungi > Mycelium > Unclassified | place: USA: Florida, Wekiwa Springs... | reverse complement strand
CAACAAACTCTGCGGCAAGACCAGCCACCTCTGAGTTCCAGCGAACCGAGCGCGCGATCTCCCGCCCGCGGGTGATTGCGCGCTCAGTTCGGTTTCAGCCGCGCAGCCGGTCCTCGGCCTGCGGGACTATCTGGGCGATCGCCCGGTCCTCGTCGATCCGCTTGTCGATCGCCGGTCCCAAAAGACCACGACCGTAGAAGAGCGCCTTCCACTCGGCCGGGGCGATCGCCCGCGGCTCGCGCTTCTCGATCGCCTCGATCACCACCTTGCCGGCCTTCGAGGCCGGCACCCGGCGGGTCATCCAGCCCGGGGTCACGTCTTCCCGGATCCGTTGGACCAGCGGGTCCTCGAAGGCACCGGTGACCAGGTCGGTGTCGATCCAGCCGAAGTAGGCGACGGTGGCACTGGCCCCGACCGCCGTCAGCTCGACCCGGAGCCCACGGCCGAGTGCCTCCACGCCGGCCTTGGCGGTCGCGTAGGCGGAGTTCAACAGGCCGTTCATGAAGGCGTAGGAGGACGAGACGAGCACGAACTGGCCGCCGTTCTCGACCACATCCTCCATCCCAGCTCTGACCGTCCGCCAGACGCCGAACAGATCGACCTCGTAGATCCGCTGCCATTCGTCCGGGTCCTGGGTGCGGATCGGGCTGATCTGCTTCGGCCCGATTCCGGCGTTGGCGACCACGACATCGATCCGGCCGAATCGCTCCCGGACTGCCGTGAACGCCTTGTCGAGGTCAGCGGTGCTGGTCACGTCGGCGCCGAAACCACCGGCCCGGGGGCCGATCGTCGCGGCCGCGGCCGCCGCCTCGTCCGAGTCGAGGTCGAGCAGGGCAACCGAAGCGCCCCGGCCGTGGGACTGGCGGGCGATCTCGAAGCCGATGCCCTTCGCCCCTCCGGTGACCAGGACGACTTTGCCCGCCAGGTTGTAGGGCAGCCCGGACCGGGCCGGAGGATGGAGCGGCGAAGCGGGATCACCGATGTCACGCCGCTCGAACTCGCGGATGTAGTCGCCGACCTTCGGATTGCGTTCGAGCTGACGGTCGTTGAAGGGGCCCACCTGACCCCGCAGGTAAAGGGGCGGCCGCCAGGCAGCCGGCTCGACGATCCGCGGTTCACGCCGCGATATCCCTTCGACCAGCGCGGTCGCGACCTGATCGACCTTCATCTTCTTGGTCAGGAACGCGGGGGCGATCTCCTCCCGGAACTGGTCGGCAAGATCGTCCCCGAAGACTCGGTTGATCAGATCGGTCTCGACGTAGCCGAAGTAGGCGACCGATGCGCTCGCCCCATGCGGCTCCAGCTCGGTGCGCAGGGCCCGGCCCATCGCCTCGACCCCGGCCTTCGAGACTGCGTACGAAGTGTTGAGCACGCCGTTCACATGGGCGTAGACCGAGGCGACCAGAGCGATGTGGCCCTGGTTGGCGATCACTTGCTCGATCCCGGCCCGGACCGTGTTGTAGACCCCGACCACGTTGACCTCGACCACCTTCTCCCAGACCGCCGGGTCGATCGCCCGCGAAGTCGTCTTGGGAGGCGTGATCCCGGCGTTGGCGATCACGACATCGACCCGACCGAGCCGCTCAACCGCCCGGGCGACCGCATCCTCCATCTGACCGAGGTCCGTGACATCGGCCTGCAGGCCGAGCGAATCCCCGCCCAGCGCGACTGCGGATTCCTCGACGACATCGCGGTCGAGGTCGACCAGGACCACCGAAGCTCCGCGCTCGCGGGCCAGGCGCCCGGTCTCGAAACCGATGCCCCTCGCACCACCGGTGATCAGCACGACCTTTCCCCTCAACGCCAGCGAACCCATGGTCGTACCCTACGGGGATCATGCGTTCCGGCCGCACGAGAGGCGTTCTCCGAGTTGGGAGTCCTTATTTTCCGAGTTAGCGGGATTAACTTTCCGAGTTATCCGCTAGTATTTTCCGAGTTGATGACTTCGAGCTCCGACATCGCCAGCTATCCCGCATACGTCGAAAGATTCCTCACCGAGACGTTGGTCGATTCGATGGATGAAGCCCGTGTAGTTGCCCTCCTGGGAGCGAGGCAAAGCGGCAAGAGCACACTCGTCCGCTCGCTGGCAACTGAAACGCTGGGCGCCAGATACGTGACCCTGGATGACGCCAGCGTCTTGTCGCTGGCTACCACGGACCCGACAGGTTTCTTGGAAGACAGCGGACGTCCCCTGATCATCGACGAGATTCAGCGCGCGCCGGGCCTCCTCCTCGCGATCAAGTCTCGGGTCGACAGAGCCAACGCCCGCGGGCAGTACCTGATCACCGGGTCCGCAGACCTCCGCCGTCTGTCTACGGTCCCGGACGCGCTTCCGGGCCGAGTCGACTACCTCACCCTGTGGCCGTTCACTCAAGGGGAGCTCCTCGGTAAGGAGGACCGGTTCCTTGACCTGCTGTTCGAGGGGAAGGTGCCGACATCACCGCGGCCCCCGGTCGGTCGGGCGGCATATGCCGAGATGTTGCTGAGGGGCGGCTATCCCGAGGCGCAGCAACGCACAGCTCGCAGTCGCGCCCAATTCTTCGAGAGCTATGTCCAATCCATCGTAGAGAGAGACGTTCCCGAGACGTCGCGGATTCACGACCCATTCGCGATCACCAACCTGCTCCGACTGATCGCCGCGCGCTCCGGATCCATCGCCCGCTACGAACGCCTCGGGAGAGACCTCGGGATCGACGGTAAGACCGCCAAAAGCTACGTGGAGGTCCTTGATCGTCTTTACCTGGTCCGGATTCGGAAAGCGTGGCACCGCAACTTGGGCAAGCGCCAGGCGAAAGCCCCCAAGCTCTACGTGGCAGACACCGGCCTGCTGGCCGGACTGATTGGCATCGACGCTGACCGAATAGCGACCGATGGCGGGGTCGCGGAAGCCATGTTCGAGACCTTCGTCACCACCGAGCTCGAAAGGCAGTCATCCTGGGCAGCCGAGCAATGCTCGTTCTGGCACCTACGAGACGACGGACGAGAGGTCGGCCTGATTGCCGAGCGGCGAAATGGAGAGATCGCCGGAATCGAAGTCAAGTCGGGAGCAACGGTACGGGCTCGAGACTTCGCCGGACTCAAGTGGCTGAGAGACAATTCGGGCGACAGATTTCGAGGTGGCGCAGTCGTCTACCCGGGCGATCAACCCCTGCAGTTCGGTGATCGCCTCTGGGCCGTACCCCTCGACGCTATCTGGCGATCCTGATCCCGAATAGCATCCGAGGTCATGTCCTCTCCCTTCAAGCCAGTCGACCCCAAGCAGTCCTTCCCCGAGATGGAGGAGAGGATCAACCTCGGCTGGAAGGAAGGCAAGGTCTTCGAACGGCAGTTGGAGCAGCGTGAAGGCGCCGAGGTCTGGTCCTTCTACGAGGGGCCGCCGACCGCCAACGGACGGCCCGGATCGCATCATGTGCTGAGCCGCGTCTTCAAGGACATCTACCCTCGTTACCGGGCGATGAGCGGCTACCGGGTCCCGCGCAAGGCCGGCTGGGACTGCCACGGCCTCCCGGTCGAGCTGGAAGTCGAGAAGCAGCTCGGCATCTCCTCCAAGCAGGAGATCGAGGAGTACGGGATCGAGGAGTTCAACCGGCTCTGCCGGGAGTCGGTCTTCACCTACGTGGAGGAGTGGAACCGGTTGACCGAGCGGATCGGTTTCTGGATCGACCTCGACGACCCCTACGTCACCATGGACTCGAAGTACATCGAGTCGGTCTGGTGGTCGCTGAAGGAGCTCTACGAATCGGACCGGCTCTACGAGGGCCACCGGGTCTCGCCCTACTGCCCGCGTTGCGGGACGGCGCTCTCGTCCCATGAGGTGGCGCAGGGATACAAGGACGTGATCGATCCTTCGGTCTACGTCCGCTTCCCCTTGAAGGACCGTGACGCCTCGCTCCTGATCTGGACCACCACCCCCTGGACCCTGCCCGGCAACTACGCGGTGGCGGTCGACCCCGAGGTCACCTACGCCGAGGTCGATTTCGAGGGCGAGGCTCTGATCCTGGCCGAGGCGCTGGTCGAAAAGGTGCTGGGCGAAGGCGTCACCCCGAGCCGGACGTTCAAGGGCTCCGACCTGATCGGCAAGCGCTACGAGGAGCCTTTCCCGGGCATGGCGGAGAACTCGGGCCGGTTCACTGTTATCAGCGGTGATTTCGTCACCACCGACGACGGCACCGGCCTGGTCCACATCGCACCCGCTTTCGGCGAGGACGACTACCGGGCGGCGATCGCCAACGGTCTCTACGACCCGTCCGGCAAGGGACCCGAGGGGACTCTCTTCAACCCGGTCGGGCTGGACGGCAAGTTCGACGAACGGGTGACGGGGTTCGCCGGAGAGTTCGTCAAGGACGAAGCGGTGACCGATCGGCTGATCGCCCACCTCGAGGAGAACGGCCGGCTCTTCCGCGCCACCGACTACGAGCACTCCTACCCGCACTGCTGGCGCTGCGGAACCCCGCTGCTCTACTACGCCAAGGCGAGCTGGTACATCAAGACCTCCGAGGCCCGCGACCGGATGCTGGCCGGCAACGAGAAGATCGGCTGGCACCCCGAGCACATCAAGGAAGGCCGCTTCGGGCGCTGGCTGGAGAACAACGTCGACTGGGCGCTTTCCCGCGACCGTTACTGGGGAACGCCGCTGCCGATCTGGGAATGCTCCGACCCGGCCTGCGACGAGTCATTCTGTGCCGGCTCGATCGCCGATCTGGAGGAGAAGGCCGGGTCGGTCCCCGAGGACCTGCACCGCCCCTACATCGACGAGGTCACCTGGCCCTGCGAGAAGTGCGGCACCGGCGAGATGAAGCGGGTGGTCAGCGTGATCGACACCTGGTACGACTCGGGAGCGATGCCCTTCGCCCAGTTCCACTACCCCTTCGAGGGCAAGGAGGAATTCGAGCAGCGCTTCCCGGCCGACTACATCTGCGAGGCGATAGACCAGACCCGCGGCTGGTTCTACACCCTGCTCGCCGAGTCCACCCTGCTCTTCGATCAGCCCAGCTACGAGAACTGCGTCTGCCTCGGCCTGATCCTCGACGGCGAGGGCCAGAAGATGTCGAAGTCGAAGGGCAACGTGGTCGCGCCCTGGGACGTTCTCGACCAGTTCGGCGCCGATGCCTTCCGCTGGTATCTCTTCACCGCCCAGCAGCCCTGGGCGGGTTATCGCTTCTCGATCGACGCGATCTCCGAGGCGCTCCGCTCCTTCCTGCTCACCCTCTGGAACACCTACTCGTTCTGGGTGCTCTACGCGAACGCTGAAGGCGTCGACGCCGGGACCGCTCCGGACCCGGCGGCCGAGCCCACCGGCCTCGACCGCTGGGCCGTCTCCCGCCTGCAGGCCACGGTCGAAGAGGTCAACGCGAAGATGGACGAGTTCGACTGCACGGCCGCCGGCCGGGCGATCGCCGCCTACGTCGAGGAGCTGTCCAACTGGTACGTCCGCCTTTCCCGGCGTCGTTTCTGGGAGGGTGACGCCGCCGCCTTCGCGACCCTGCGCCACTGCCTGGTCGAGGTCGCCGCCCTGCTCGCCCCCTTCACCCCCTTCATCGCCGAGGAGATCCACCAGAACCTGGTCGGCGGCGCCGACGGCGATTTCGGCTCGCTGCCCGACTCGGTCCACCTGCGGGACTTCCCGAGCCCGGCCGCCGCGCTGCGTGACGAACAGCTCGAAGCGGCGATGGCCGCCACCCGGCAGACGGTCGAGCTGGGCCGTGCCTCCCGCGCCCAGGCCAAGGCCAAGGTGCGCCAGCCGCTGGCCCGGGCCGTGGTCGTCGCCACCGACGCCGAGCGCGAGGCGATCTCGACCCAGGCCGAGCTGATCAAGTCCGAGCTGAACGTGAAGGAGCTCGAGTTCGTGACCGACCAGTCCGATCTGGTCAGCTACCTGGTCAAACCCAACTTCCGCACCCTTGGACCCCGCTTCGGCAAGTCGATGCCGCAGGTATCGGCCGCGGTCGCGAGCCTCGACCCGAACCACGTCGCCCAGACGGTCGAGGCCGGCGGTGAGATCGGCATCTCGATCGACGGCAAGGACCACACCCTGACCGCCGACGATCTGCTGCTCAGCATGGAGCCCCTGGAGGGCTACCAGGTCGAGGCCGAGTCCGGACATGCCGTCGCGCTCGCTCTCGAGCTTGACGACGAGCTGATCCGCGAGGGCCTCGCCCGCGAGATCGTCCACGCGGTCCAGAACGCCCGTAAGGACGCCGGCCTGGAGATCACCGACCGCATCGCGCTGTCACTCTCCGGTGACGAGGATCTGCTCGACGCCGCCGCCACCCACGAGGGCTACCTGACCGGCGAGGTCCTCGCCCGTTCGATCGAGCTCGGCGGCGACACCGCCGACGCGGCCGCCCCGGGCACTCCCGAGGTGACGATCGACGGCCGCTCGCTGGCGATCTCAGTCGCCCGGGTCGACTGAAACTTCGGGGGCGGGCCCTCGAAGCGAAAATGGAAGCCCCACATATCGCCGGTGGTCGGGAAGGTGCTCGAGCCAGTTGTCGGCGCCTCCCGTACCGCCATGAAGGAGGTATAGGACGGGGTATCCACGCTTCTATTTCCGGTCGTAGCCGTCGGCGAGTCTCCCGCCCGGGGTCGAGGTGTCGATCAGGGGGCTCGGCAAGCTGAAGTGCTTCAGCTGACCGGCCCGGGCGCCGGTAGGAACCAGTACCCAGGCAAAGACAAATATGGCGAGCGCCAGCAGCGCCACCTCGATGATGCGTTCCCGCCGTATCTTCCTCATTCAGCTCTGCATTTATCTACAGGTGTGCCGATCATTTGGCGGCATATATCGTGCTCCCATGGCTTCCGCCCGTCCTCGTCCGCGTACCCAGGCTGAGCGCCGGGCCGAGACTCGTGCGGCGCTGCTTGACGCGACCGTGGAGTCGCTGGTCACCTACGGATACGCCGGTACGACCACCGGGCGGATAGCCGAGCTGGCCGGTGTCTCCCGTGGCGCCCAGACCCCCTACTTCCGCAGTCGAGCCGAACTCGTCGGAGCGGCCGTCATCCACCTTTCTGAACTTCGGGTGGCGACCGTCCACGAACGTTTCAGCGGCAAAGAGGTGACGGTCGAGGAGGGTCTCGATGCGCTCTGGGAGGAACATCAGGGAACTGTCTTCGACGCCGCCCTGGAGCTCTGGGTCGCTTCACGCACCGATGAGGAGCTGCGAAAGAACATGGTCAAGGTGGAGAGGGATGTGGCCGCCGCTATCGCCGTTGAGGCTCAGTCTGCCCTCGGTCCCCTCGCTCAACGCCCCGGCTTTCACGACGATCTGATGTTCGCCTTGGCCACGATCCGTGGTGTGACCATGCTCAGGATCAGCCACGGGGTCAGCAGCAAGACCCTCGCCGAACGTTGGCGCCAGGCCCGCGAGAAGCTCGTAGTAATTCTTTCCTAAATTATCTGCAGGCCCGCAGATATCATGCTAACTTGACTTCATGGAGGAGAAGCGCCCTGGCAGGGCATTCGGTCGTCTTTGGCGTACCAGAACGCGCCCATTCGCGGCGCTCGCGCTTTCGTTTCTGATTCTCGGGGCGCTGCTGGCCGCCCCCGGCGGGCAGGCCAGCTCGGTCAGTCCCAAACCCGCCCCGGCCGCGAACCTGAAGTCGTTCACCTTCGGCTCCGGGCCGACCGCGAACCCATACCTGGTCTGGACCTCCAGGTCCTACTACCGCAAGCGACCCGCTCCGCTCCTGGTCATGCTCCATGGCTGCCAGACCTCGGCCACCGAGCAGATGCACGCCAACCTCTACAACCGGCTGGCCGGCAAGTACGGCTTCGTGGTCGCCTACCCCGACGTCGACTCGATCGACGCGGCGATGCCCGGTCCGCTCCGCAACTGCTGGGGCTTTTACAACTCGAACAACTGGCACCACGGCCAGGGTGAAGCGGCGGCGATCGCCGGCATCACCCGCCAAGTGATGAAGCGGCGCAAGATCGACCCGCAACGGGTCTACCTGATGGGCATGTCCGCCGGGAGCTTCATGACCTAGATCATGGCCGCGACCTACCCGAACCTCTACGCCGCGGTCGGCATCAACGCCGGTGGCGCCTACAGCGACTTCTCCTGCATCGGGGCCAACAGCGCCATGACCGCCGAGGAGAGCGCCACCCTCGCCGCCGAGGAGATGGGATCGCACGGACGAGTGATCCCGCGTCTGGTCATGGGCGGCGACGCCGATCAGGGCATCCCGCCGGCCTGCGCCGACAAAGCGCTCGAGCAGGGCCTCCGGGACAACAACCTGGTGCTCGGATCGAGCCAGGAATCGCCGATCTCGCTGGCCCCGACCGCGAGCCGCGAAGTCGCCGCCGGCACTGACGACGGCTACTCCTCGACGGTCAGCAACTACAAGGACCCGAACGGCTGCCTGATCGGCCAGCGCTGGCTGATCCACGGCATGAACCACTTCTGGCCGGGCGGCACCGACAACCCGGCCTACAAGAACTTCACCGATCCCAAGGGTCCCGACGGGGCCGAGATCTCATGGAACTTCTTCCGGCGGTTCACCAAAAAGGGAACCGCCATGCCCTGCGCCACGAAGTAGGGCCTTTCGGGCCAGGCCCTGAAGAAGCGAGGAGGGAGGGACTGACGGCAAGGCACGGAAGCCTGCCACCGTCAGCCTTCCGGTCGCTGATTCAGCCGACCGGCAATTGGCGCTTCAGGACTTTTCCGGTGGGGTTGCGCGGCAGCTCATCGAGGAAGACCACGTCACGCGGCACTTTGTAGCGGGCCAGGTTCGACTTGACGAAGTCACGGATCTCGTCGGCGGACGGTTCTTCACCCGGCGCCGGAACGACGAAGGCTCGGAGCCGTCGACCGAACTCGTCGTCATCGACCCCGACCACCACGGCCTCGGCCACTCCGGGGAAGGACGAAAGGATCTCCTCTACTTCATGGGGAAAGACATTCTCTCCGCCGGAGACGATCATCTCGTCATCGCGGCCATCGATGTGGAGACGTCCGACCGCGTCGAAGTGACCGACGTCGCCGCTGGCCATCAGACCGTCTACGACCGGCTTGCCGCCTCCGCCGGTGTAGCCCTCGAAGGGCGAGACCGCACCGACGTAGACCGTGCCGACCTCACCCGTCGGCACCGGACTTCCGTCCTCGCCGAGGACCTTCACCCGGGCCCCGAGGGCGGGCCGGCCCACGCAGGTCGGTTCGGCTCGCAGGTCGACCGGGGTGGCGAGAGTCGCGACCGAGACCTCGGTCGATCCGTAGAGGTTGTAGAGCACATCGCCGAAACGATCGAGGGCGCGGACCGCCGCCTCGCCGGGAAGCTGCGATCCGGCGCAGAAGATCGCCTTCAGGGAACTCGTGTCGGCATCGCCTCCTTCCACCGCGAGCATGCGCTGCAGCATCACCGGGACCACGCAGACGGTGGTCACCCGGTGGCGCTCGACGTCGTCGAGCAGGCCGGCGGCGTCGAATCGCCGCCGCAGCACCAGCTTCGAGCCGAGTCCGATCGAGAGCAGCGAGATCATCAGGCCGGTGCCGTGAAAGACCGGCGGCCCGATGATCGTCGCCTCCCGCGGTCCCATCGGCATCCGGTCCAGGACGGCGCCCGGGATGGTCAACGACTTCGGCTCGGTCCGCGGCGCGCCCTTCGGGGTGCCGGTGGTGCCACTGGTCAGCAGGACGATCCGTCCCGGTCGCTCCGGGATCGGCGGCAACCCCGGGTCGGACGCCGCGGCCAGATCCTCCATCCGGTCGGGCGAACCCTCGTCGGCGCAGCAGATCAGTCGGCCTCCGGGCAGCGAAAGGTCCGCCGCCAGATCGTCGAACTCGGCATCCATGACGAGCAGCTCCACCCCTTCCCGCTCGATCACGTCCCGCAGCTGAGGGCCCGAGAAGGCGGTGTTGAGCCAGACCGCGGAGATGCCGGCCCGGGAGGCGGCAAATGCCGCCACCAGCGGCATCCGGTGGTTGCGGCAGAGAATGCCGACGGTCGATCCCTCGCCCAGCCCCCGGTCCTTGAACCCATTGGCGAGCCGGTTGGTCAGCTCGTCCATCTCGGCGAAGGTCAGTTCGCCGAAATCGTCGTCGACCGCGATCTGCTCCGGGTGGCGGACCGCCGCTACCCGGCTGGCGGCCCCGAAAGGTCCGTACTGCCGCAGGGTGCGAAGTATCTTCAGCGATGTCCGGGGCGAGTCCCCGCCCAGGAACCCGGCCCGGGAAAGAGCGACGAAGGAGCGCGCCTCGACCCAGGATCTCCAGATGAAGGCCACCCTGACCTTCGCCTCAGAGCCCCATCGTCTTGCCGATGAGCTCCTTCATGATCTCGTTGGTCCCGGCGTAGATCCGGCCGACCCGGGCATCGACCCAGGCCTTGCCGATCGCGTACTCGGTCGTGTAGCCGTAGCCGCCATGGAGCTGGACCCCGGCGTCGGTCACCTTGCCGAGCAGCTCGGTGGTCCACCACTTGGCCATCGCCGCCTCCTCGACCGAGCAGGTGCCCTCCATGTGGCGCTCGATGCAGCGGTCGATGAAGCAGCGGCCGATCTCAACCTCGGTCCTGAGCTCCGCCAGGGTGAAGCGCGAGTGCTGGAACTTGCCGATCGGCCGGCCGAAGGCCTTGCGCTCCATCGCATAGTCGATGGTCCAGGCCAACGCGGCCTCACAGCCGGCCATCGAGGAGACGGAAAGCACCAGGCGTTCCGGCACCAGGCGTGAAACCAGTTGCAAGAAGCCGGACCCTTCCTCGCCCAGCATGTTCTCCTGGGGCACGTAGCAGTCGTTGAAGAAGAGCTCGGCCGTGTCGGAGGCGTGCTGCCCCAGCTTCTCGATCTGCTTGCCGCGGTCGAAGCCCTCCATGCCCTCCTCGACCACGAAGAGCGAGAGACCTCCGTGCGGATCGTCGGAGGTGCGGACCGCGACCACGACCAGGTCGGCGTTGATGCCGTTGGTGATGAAGGTCTTGGCGCCGTTGATCACCCAGCCGTCACCGTCACGCTTGCCGCGGGTGGCGATCGCGGCGAGGTCGGAGCCGGTGCCGGGCTCGGTCATCGCGACGGCCAGCACCTTCTCGCCGGAGGCGATGCCGGGCAGCCAGCGTTGCTTCTGCTCATCGTCGGCGGAAGCCATGACGTAGGGCAGGACCACGTCGGAGTGAAGCAGCGGACCGGCCATCGCGTCGGAGACGCCGGCCCAGACGGATTCCTCGGCCAGCACCACGTTGAAGCGCCAGTCGTCCACTCCCGGACCGCCGAACTCCTCCGGCACCTCCATGGCCAGGAAGCCGTACTCGGCGCACTTGGCGTAGAGGCTCTTCGGAACCAGGTGATTCTTTTCCCACTGCGGGTATTCGGGCACGACCTCCTTCTCGAGGAAGCGCCGGAAGCTCTCCCGGTAGTCGTTTTGTTCGTCGCTGAAGAGGGTGCGTTTGCCGACTACCGTGGCCGCGCTGGCGGGGATTTCCATGGCTACAGCCTCGCCGAGATGTCGTCGATTTTCCAGAGTCCTTCGCACTCGATCGATCTCTCGACCGACCAGCCGGCCAGCTCTTGGATCGCTCCGCCCTGGACCGCGTAGACCTTGCCTGTCGCCGGACAGTCGGCGCTGGCCAGCCAGGCGACCAGCGGCGAGATGTTCGACGGGTCGAAGAGATCATGCCCGGTCGCGTCCTCGACCCCGGCCGCGAAGACGGCGCCCATTCCCGGAGTGGCGAGGGTGAGCCGGGTGCGGGCGATCGGTGCGATCGCGTTGACCCGGACTCCGTAGCGCTCCAGCTCCTGAGCGGCGACCAGGGTCATCGCGGCGATGCCCGCTTTGGCTGCGCCGTAGTTGACCTGACCGGCGTTCGGCACCGTCACCCCGGAGGCAGAAGCGGTGTTGATCACGGCGCCGTTCGGCTGCTCGCCCGCCTTCGAGCGGTCCTTCCAGTAGGCGGCGGCGTGCCTGAGCACTGCGACATGGCCCTTCATGTGGACGTCGACCACGGCATCCCAATCGGCCTCGTCGAGCGAGGCGATGAAGGCGTCGCGCAGGATTCCCGCGTTGTTGACGACGACGTCGAGCCCACCGAACTCTTCCACCGTCTGGTCGATCAGGTTCGATGCGCCCGCCCAGGTCGAGATGTCGTCGGTGTTGGCGATCGCCTCGCCACCGGCGGCGACGATCTCGTCGACTACTTCCTGGGCCGGACCGGCGTCGGAGCCCGAGCCGTCGTTGGCGCCGCCGAGATCGTTGATCACGACCTTGGCGCCTTCCCGCGAGAAGAGCAGCGCGTGCTCGCGGCCGATGCCGCGGCCGGCTCCCGTGATCACGGCTATCCGTCCTTCAAGTGCTCCCATAATCTTTCCTTTTCTCTTTTCCCGCTAACCGGCGAACTCGGCCAGGCCGTCGCGGATGACCAGCGTGTCGCCGACCGCCGTCTCGTAGGCGAAGGTCTTGCCTCCGCCCTCGGCCGGACCTATCGCCCAGGCCTTGGTGGTGATCTCCTGCCCCGGCAGAACCGGCTTTGCGAAACGGACCGCGAGACGCTTCAGCCGGCCTGTGCCTTCCTCCCCGAGACCCTGCTGCAGGCCCCAACAGGTGAAGGCCAGCACGCAGAATCCGTGGGCGATGATGCCCGGCAATCCGGCCGCTTCGGCCGCGTCCTCATCGAGGTGGATCGGCATCGGGTCACCTGAGGCCTCGGCGTAGCGGAAGGTCTGGTCCTCGTCGATCCGCTGGTTGAACTCGATGGTCGGGGAGGTTTCCATCAGCTCCGGATCGAACTTGTGAGGGGGTGAGAGCTCACCCAGGCGGCGGCCGTCGTCGAAGCCCCGGACGAAGAAGGTCACGTACTGCTCGTTGACCAGTTCCCCTTCGGCATCGCGGCACTCGAGATAGACGCAGGCCCGGGTTCCGTTCTCGAGTCCCTCCCATCCGGTCATCTTGCCCCGGGCGGTCAGCTTGTCGCCGGGCACGATCGGACGATGGAGACGGAAGTCCTGCTCGCCGTGGAGGATCTTGCCGAACAGCGAGACCGGCACCACCTCGAGAGCCGGGGCGAGCAGAGCGTGGAAGACCGGGACGATCGCGAAGACCGGCGAGGCGACGTCACCGTCGCGGTGGGCCGCGATCGGGTCGTTGGTGGCCGCGGCGTACTGCATCAGCCGCTCCCGGGTCACCTCGAACTCGATCTCGTCGGTCCACTTGTCGAGCCCGTCCTGCTCGAACTGGAGGGTCGCCTCGGTCACGGTCAGCTCACCAGGTCGGTGAAGTTCGCCAGAGACTTCTCGAGCTGCTCCTTGGCGTCCTTCTCGACCGCGGCGCCGAGCGCGCCGACGATCATCTGCCCCTCGAACTCGGACTCCATCTCGACCTTGGAGCCACCGTTGCCGTCGTCGGCGACGCTCAGGGTGAAGGCGGTCTTGACGCCGGCCATGCCGGTGCCGGAGATCCGCATCCGGTTCGGTGCGTCGAACTCATCGACGGTCCAGGTGATGGTGTTGGCCATGCCCAGCATGGTCACCACCTCGGCGACCTGAGCGCCAAGCGTGAAGGCGGCCGGGGTCTCGTCCTTCCACTTGGTGTGGATGGTCATCCACTTCTCGTAGTCGGCGGGGTTCGAGATCGCCTCGAAGACCTTGTCCTGCGGAGCAGCGATGTTCACTTCGGCTGAGACTTTGCCCATTTCAGTTCTCCCTGTCGGGTTGAGGTTCGTTAGTTGACGGCCCGCTGGTAGGCGGTGACGACCGCCGCCCCGCCGAGGCCGATGTTGTGCTGGAGGCAGGCGTCGACGTTCTCGACCTGCCGCTTGTCGGCGTCGCCGCGCAATTGCCAGGTGAGCTCGGCGCACTGGGCGAGCCCGGTGGCTCCGAGCGGATGGCCCTTGGAGATCAGGCCGCCGGAGGGATTGACCACCCACTTGCCGCCGTAGGTGTTGTCACCGGCATCGATCAGATCCGGCGCCCCGCCTTCTTCGCAGAGCCCGAGTGCTTCGTAGGTGAGCAGCTCATTGGCCGAGAAGCAGTCGTGGAGCTCGATCACCTGGAAGTCCTCCGGGCCGAGCCCGGCCTGCTCGTAGACCGCCTTCGCGGCCTTGTCGGTCATGTCGTAACCGACGATGTCCTTCGCGGTCCGGGTCTCGAAGGAGCTGTCGAAGTCGGTCGTCATCGCCTGGCCGACGATCTCGATCGCCTGATCTGCCAGGTCGTGCTTCTCGACGAAGTCTTCGCTGGCGAGGATGGCCGCGCCGGAGCCGTCGGAGGTCGGCGAGCACTGGAGCTTGGTCAACGGCTCGTAGATCGTCGGCGCGTCGAGGATCTGGTCGAGCGTGTACTCGTCCTGGAACTGAGCGTAAGGATTGTTGACCGAGTGGCGGTGGTTCTTCTCGCCGATCTTGGCGAAGTGCTCCGGCTTCGAGCCGTGCTGCTCCATGTGCTCGCGGCCGGCCGCGCCGAACATCCAGGGGGCGGGCGGGAAGCGGACCTCGGAGATCTGGGCGAGCAGGTCCATGTGACGGAGCATCGGCTGCTCGCGATCGGTGAAGGTCGCCCCGAGCGAACCGGGCTGCATCTTTTCGAAGCCGAGGGCGAGGGCACAGTCGGCGACACCGCTCCGCACCGCCTGCGCGGCGAGGAAGAGCGCGGTCGAACCGGTCGAGCAGTTGTTGTTCACGTTGACGACGGGGATCCCGGTCATGCCGAGCTCATACACAGCACGCTGGCCGGAGGTCGACTCGCCGTAGACATAACCGACGTAGGCCTGCTCGACCTCGCCGTAGTCGATGCCGGCGTCAGCCAGCGCCTTGGTGCCGGCCTCCTTCGCCATGTCCGGATAGTCCCAGTCCTCCCTGTGACCAGGCTTCTCGAACTTCGTCATTCCTACGCCAACCACGAAAACTCTGGATCCACTCATCGAGCGGCCAGATTAGCAAATATATGCAGTAGTGCAGTTATCTAGTCGTCGAGTTCCGGAGGCATGTGCCGGTGCCGGGTCGAAGCCTGCCCCGGCTCGAGACGCCAAAGCCTCGCCTCGAGCTGGCCCCCGGCGCCCAAACGACGAAAGCCCCTCACGCGGCCTGTCCTACTTCAGCTGTGGCAGGTGGGCAAGCGCGATCGCACGGTGCCCCGAATCAAGGGGCGGAAGAACGGCGAGAAGATCTCGCGACAGCGGACCTGGAAAGGCTGCGGTCCAGCCGCCAGATCAGCAGATATCCGCAGTTCTGCAACTACCCGGTCTCGAAGCCTCCCGCCTCGGCGCGGATCGACGTCAATAGCTCGGTGATCTGCTCGAGCTCGCCGTTCTCTATCGGGCTGGTGCCAAACCCCTCTTGAATCAGCCTCTCGGCGGAAGCCGCGGCGATGTTACGGCCCCGTTCGGTGATCACGGCATAGGTCTGCCGACGATCTCTCGAACCCGGCTTGCGAGTCACGTAGCCAAGGATCTCCAACCCGTCGACCAGGTTCGTGATGCTTGCCTTTCTCACCTGAAGCCGTTCACTCATCTTGCTCAAGGTGAGCTCACCCGACCGGCTGAAGTAGAGCAGGATCAAAGCCTGGTATCGCGCGAAAGACAGGTGGTATGGCTTGAGGATCCGGTTCAAGCGGTCGATGAGAACCTGCTGCACCCGGAACACGGAAGTGACCGCTGCCATCGCGGGCACCGATTCTTCGCCCCACCGTTCGGCCCACTGCTCGCTCGCTTTTTCAATTGGGTCGAAGTTGAGACTCGTCATGAGCCCGGATCCTCTTTCTCGGGGCAGCGCTTGATGCTACGCGCGATGGGCTGAAAGCTACCTGACAAGACAGCACCAGCGGTGCCGGCCGCCAGGTGAAGCTATCAGCAGTTCCGAAGGTCTGGCTTCAGACCGTCTAGTCCGGGTCATATTCGTAGAACCCCCGTCCGGACTTACGACCGTGTCTCCCCGAGGCGACCATTCGCTTGAGGATCGGGGGTGGCGCGTACTCGTCCCGTTTGAACTCGTCATAGAGCGAGTCGCAGACGTTGTAGAGAACATCCAAGCCGATGAAGTCCGCCAACTCGAGCGGACCCATCGGATGGCCGCATCCCAGGCGCATGCCCTCGTCGATGTCCTCCCGGGCGGCAAACCCTTCCTCGAACATTCGCACCCCGGCCATCAGATACGGGACCAACAACATGTTCACCACGAAACCGGAGCGGTCCTTGGTCTCTATCGGCCGCTTGGCGATCCGTTCGCAGAACCCGCGGGCCGCGGCTACCGTCTCAACCGACGTATCGAGGGCCACCACTATCTCAACCAGCTTCATCACCGGCACGGGACTGAAGAAGTGGAGGCCCAAGACCCGCTCGGGGCGTTCGAACCTTGCGGCCAACTCGGCGATCGGAATCGACGATGTATTCGAGGCCACGACCGCTTCCACCGAGAGCGACTTCTCGATCTGGCCCATCACGTCGAGCTTCAGCGCGAGATCCTCCGGGACCGCCTCCACCGCCAGGTCGACACCCGAGATCGCGCTCATGTCATCCGCGACAGTGACCCGGGCGAGGACCGCATCCACCTGTGCCCGTTCCATCTTGCCGCCCCTGACGGCGCGTGTCAGCGACTTCTCGATCCGCTCCCTCACGCCTCTCCGGCGTTCCGGATCGGCTTCGTAGACCGTCACCGGCAAGCCCGCGGTAGCCGTTGATTCGGCGATCCCCGAACCCATGAACCCGCCGCCGACCACGGCCACGCTCTCTATCTCGCGCACAGTCATCACCTCTCTGCCTTCTTCGCTCACCGTTCCGCGATCCGACGCCCGATCGACCCGAGCCCGACCGCGAGGATGAGGAGCATCCCCTGGAACACGTACTGGTAATAGGACTCGATCCCGATGATCGCGATCCCGTTGAACCCGACCGCGACCGTCAAGACGCCGATCAGGGTGCCGACCACGTGGAACTGGCCGTCGCGGAGCACAGCCGATCCGAAGAACACGGCGGCATACGCGCTCAGGAGATAGGACTGCCCGCCGTCCATGGTCGCGCTACCGCTCTGGGAGGCCAGCAGTATCCCGGTGACCGCCGCGGACACAGCCGTGATCACGAAGCAGATCTCACGCACCCGGGAGACGCGGATGCCCGAGAACTCGGCGGCGGTCCGGTTGCCGCCGACCGCCTGCATCGCCTTGCCCAAGGGGGTCCTGTTCAGACAGACCCAGAGCAGGATCGCCACGACGATCATCACGTACACCGGGTACGGCACGCCCCAGAGCTTGTTGATCGTGAAATCCAGGAAGGTCTCGTTGTCGATCACCGCGGGGATGCCCCCGGTGATCGCGTAGTTCAGCCCGAGCACCACCGTGCCGACTCCAAGCGTCGCGACCAGCGCGTTGATCCCGATCCTGGTCACCAAGAGACCGTTGACGTAGCCGACCAGGGCCGCCCCGACCAGGGCCGCCCCTGCCGCCGGCAGGATCGCCCATCCCTGGTCGACCATGAACCATGCCGCCAGGATTCCGCCGAAGCTGGCCACATAGCCGATACTGAGATCGAAGTCACCAGAGACGAGAGCGAAAGTCAACCCCATCGCGATGATCGCGGTCAAGGCGCTCTGGTTGAAGATGTTGATCATGTTGTCGACCGAGAGGAACCTCTCGGGGTCGATCGCCGCGAATACGACGATCATGGCGACGAGAACGAAGATCGCCCCATAGCGTGCCATCGCCGGCCATAGCCATGAAACTCCTCGTTCCCCATCGCCGCCGATCTTGTTGACGTTGATGAGGCTCATTCGTGCTCCTTTGACTCGTAACACAGGTGGGTCAGGTTGTCCTTGGTTATCTCGCTACCGGTCACACTCTCCGTAACTCGACCTTCTTTGATGACTACCACTCGATCGCACATGACCAGTTCATCGAAGTCACTCGAAATGATGACTACTGCCGTCCCAGATTCCACGAGTCCGCGAATATCTCGATATATGTCACTTCGAGCACCGACATCGACTCCTACGGTGGGTTCATCCAGGATCAAGAGACGGGGGTCGGTCCGCAGGTACTTGCCGATGACCACCTTCTGCTGATTGCCACCGCTCAGGTTCGAGACGGCTGTGAGGACGGATGGCGCCTTGATCCCGAAGCTGTCCATGACCTCCCTGGCGCCCTGCCGGGACTGCGACACGCTGATTATCGGCAGCCACTTCCGCAACACCCCACGAGAGATCGAAGCCATGTTGATGTTGAACTCGACCGACTCGGTCAGGACGAGGCCCTGTGAGCGTCGCTCCTCGGGGACGTAGGCGATGCCCTTTTTCAACGCATCCAGGGGCGACTTCGGTCTGTACTCCTCACCGTCCCAGCTCATGTGGCCGGCGATCGGCTGCTTCAGGCCGGCGATGACGTGCGCGATCTCCGTCCGGCCCGAACCGACCAGGCCCGCGATGCCGAGGATCTCCCTCCTGCTGACCGCGAAGCTCGCGCCCCGGACGGCCGACCCATCCTCCAAGCCTTCGACTTCGAGCAGCTTCTCACCGTCCTGTGGATCGGTCGAGCGGGCCTCGTTCACCTGGCCGGCGACAGCGCGCCCGACGATCTTCTCGGTGAGCGAAGCGCGATCCAACTCGTCCGTCGAGAACGTGCCGACGTTCCTGCCGTCGCGAAATACCGTCACCCGGGAGGTGATGTCGAGGATCTCCTTCAGGCGATGGGACACATACAGGATGGTCACCCCCTTGCTCCGCAGGCTCCGGATGATGCCGAACAGGTTCTCTACCTCGGCATCGGTCAAGGACGCGGTCGGCTCGTCCATGGCGATCAGGCGGGCGTTCCGCATCAAGGCGCGTCCCATCGACACGGTCCACTGCTCGTTCACCGACAGATCCCTTAGCGGAGCATCGACGGAGAACGGCGCTTCGAGCAGGTCGAGCACCTCCTGGGCCCGCTTCCTGGCGTTGCGCCATCGGATCAGCCCGAAGCGGTTTGACGGCACGTGGCCGAGGGTCATGTTCTCGAGAACCGTGAAGCCGGGTACCAGGTTCAACTCTTGATGGACGAACTCGAACCCGAGAGAAGTGGCCTTGGTCGGCCGTGGGATCTCGACTTCGACGCCATCGACCTCGATGGTCCCCGAGTCGGGATGCACGATTCCCGCGAGCACGTTGATCAGCGTCGACTTGCCGGCGCCGTTGGCGCCGACCAGGGCATGCACGGTCCCGGCCTCGATATCGAGTGAGACGTCGTTCAATGCCTGGACCGCCCCGAAATGCTTCGAGACGCTCCGAACCGCCACCAGGGTCGATTCCGGCTTTGGGATTTTGTCTAGGTTGCCATCGGACACGGGGCCAGACACCTCCTATCTACTCTTGTCGTGGTGACCAAGCGCGTCAGCCTTCCACGGAAGTGGAGCGACGGGAAGGCCGCCAAGGACCTCCCCGTCGATTCCATCGAACGTCAGACCTACTGACCGGTGGCCAGCAGGTCGGGATTCTGGTTGAGCGTCTGGCTTATGTCTTTACTGTCCATCACGTAGACGTCAGGCTCAATCTCGTTCTGGGCCCCGTCTACACCGGCTTCGATGATCCCGGGCGTGTCGTCGGCCATCTGTTGGGAGGCATTCACCACGTCATCAGCGGCGACGGCAGTGAGCCATCCCTGCTCGACCAGCCGAACCAGCGATTCGGTCGCGTCGAGGAACGAGTAGAGCTTCACGTCGTCTCTCCCCGCCTGGCGCAGAGCGGTGACAGCCGCCGAAGCGCAGCAGGACGAAGGCGTCCAGATCATCAGGTTCTCGGAGGAGCCCTTGGGGTGCTCACCGAGCCAGGCGTTCACCGCGTTGGTCGTGAATCCGTTGATGTCAGTGACGTTCAACTCCACACGATCCGTGTTGATCTCCGGCATCCCGGACAGCGTCTCGTTCAGAGCTTCCTCGCGTGTGCGCGCCTGCCAGCCAGGGCTGTACCCGATGACCAGCATGTCACCCGCACCCTTGGTCGAGTCCGCGATGTACTGAGCCAGGGCCTCGCCGGAGGCCGGACCGATGTTGATGGTCGAACGGTAGCCATCATCCCCACCGAGATCTGGCGCGGATGCCACGACCGGGATCCCCGCGGCCTGCGCGGCCCGCAGTCCGGCTTGAACCTGCTTGGCCTCCCAGAGCTGCACCCAGATCAGATCGACGCCCTTCTGCACGAAGTTCTGCATCGCCTGCACCGCGGTACCGGGCGAGCCCTGCGCGTCCACCTCCGAGACGTCAAACCCTCGTTCTTTCAACGCATCGACATATGCGTTGGCGATTGCCGCCGAAGGCAAATCCGCGTTGAGGAACGACACGGCACCGACGGTGTACCCGGAACCAGGCTTGCCACCGCCGGCCTCATCGCTCCCCGAATCGGAACTGCCACATGCCGAAACCAGCACGCCGATAAGCAGTGTTCCCAACACAACTCCAACGAACTTCTTATACACGTTACGCATAACACCTCTCCTCTTTTTAATGCATCACAACTGCGTATTTCGTTGATACCTGGAACCTCATGGCTGCCTCGTCAAATATGCCTTTCTCCAGATTAGTTCGTAGTGTAATAGTAAAAGGTCTAACTATTTTTAGACAATAATTGTCCCTGCTCCACCGGGCTTACCTCCAGATATTCAGATACCGAGCTAAATCGTCAGCTAGCTCCCTCTGACGACCGGGGGACGCTTCTCGATGATCGCCTCTTCGGCATCCATGTGATCATCGGTGGATTGGACGATCGTCTCGATCATCGAGTAGAGGTCCAAGGCTGCCGAGAGCTCTCCGATGCCCCAGCCACGGTGTATCTCTTTCTTGATAAGTCGAAGCGTTATCGGTGGCAGGCCGGCGATCTTCTGCGCAAGTGCGAGTGAGTCTTCCTTCAGCGTTTCCGTGTCATAGAGGTAGTTGACCAAGCCCAGCTCCAGCGCCCGAGTCCCGTCGATCGACTGCGCGGTGAAGAGAAGGTCCTTCGCCCGGGACATGCCGATCAGTCGAGGCAGACTCCAGGCCGCTCCGGTGTAGGCGGTGTTTCCGGTCGCTGCGAAGGAGAAGTTGAACGAGCTGTCCGGCGATGCCGTACGTAGATCCGCCGAGAGGGCGATGTCATTGGACTCCGCGAAAACAGCTCCGTTGACGGCGGCGACGGTCGGCTTCTCCGACTCGTAGATAGACGTCGTCACCGGCTGGAACATCTCGGCGAAGGTACGGCGCATCGGTTCGCTCTTCTGCCCGTTCGATCCAGCGTCCAACCCTGCGTAGAAGGCGTCCCGTCCGACGTACCCTCCGCTCGAGAACGTGTTTCCGTTGCCGGTGATCATGATCACCCAGACGTCTTCGTCCTCCTGGAGCTCGCGCATCCCGTCGACGAACATCTTGTACATCGGCGGCACCAATGCATTCCGCTTCGGCAGATAGGACAACTCGATGATCCCCACCTTGCCTTCGCGACTCACCTTGAGCACGTCGTGCTCATTGACCATCTTGTCCCACAGCTTCACCCGATCCCAGGCGACATCGGCGTCGCCGTTGGACTCCATGGCGGCGATCCACCTGCGGATCGGCAGGGTGTCGACGTGCCAAGGCAGTCGCGCTTCGGTGCTGATCGTGTTATCTGGACTCATCTGTCTTCCTTTGGTATGGCGCTAACGCGCTGTGTATCCACCGTCGACCGGCAAGGCCACTCCGGTGATGTAGCTGGCATCGTCCGAAGCGAGGAACGCGACCGCGGCAGCGACCTCTTCCGGACGTCCGGGTCTGCCCAACGGATGTGACTCCGCCACGAACTCGGCCTGCGCTCTGCGGGCCTCCTCCGACTCCGGCGCTCGCGCGAAGTCGAAGAGCATCGGCGTGTCGACCGCGGATGGGCAGATCGAGTTGAAACGAATCCCTTCTTTGGCCAAAGCGACCGCGAGGGCCCGAGTGAGGGCGACGACGCCGCCCTTGGCCATCGAGTAAAGAGGCCCGGAAGGTGAGGCCACCAGGGCCGAGATCGAGCCGGTGCAGATGACCGATGCCCTGCCCTCGGCCGCGACCAACAGATCATGAAAGACCTGGGTACCGAAGTAGCTGGTCTTCATGTTCAAGTTGACCATGGCGTCCCACTCCTGCTCAGTCGCTCCGAGCCCGGCGGGACCGGCCGATCCGGCGTGGTGCCAAAGCACATGAAGCTTCCCGCGAAGGTCGGCGATCCGCTCGGCTGTCGCCCGCCACTGATCAAGGTCAGTGGCGTCCATCCGGGCGCTTTCTGCCTCGCCGCCGCTTTCTCGGATCAACCGCACAGTCTCCTGGGCAGCCTCGCCGTCGATGTCGGTGACATAGACCCAGGCGCCCTCCTCGGCCATCCTCAGAGCCCCTGCTCTTCCCATTCCCGAACCTCCAGCCGTCAGCATCACGGTTCGGCCCTCGAGTCTGTTCATGGCATCTCCTCTTCTTTCGCCCGCTTCTGGAGCACGTGTTTCATGACCTTGCCCGTAGGCGCCTTGGGCAGCGCATCGACGAACTCGACATAGCGGGGCTTCTGGTAAGAACCGATGCCATCGGCCACCATGTCGCGGATCTCGTCGGCCCCGACCCGACCGGCATATGGCCGGCGCAGGACGACGAAGGCTTTGACCGACTCGCCCCAGTGCTCATCCGGGACGCCGACCACGGCCGCTTCCAGGACTCCGGGGTGATCGAAGATGGCCTTCTCGACCTGGCCCGAGTAGATGTTCTCGCCGCCCGAAATGATCACGTCCTTGGATCGGCCGACCAGGTGGAGATACCCGCGGGCGTCGATGTAGCCCGAGTCGCCGGTGGGCAGCCATTCCGGCCTGGGAGCCGGTGCCGTCCCGCGATAGTCCCGCCAGTAGCCCAGCATGTTCGAGGCCGACCGGACCATCACCTCGCCGACCTCTTCGCCGGCCGGTCCCACACCGTCGTGGATCGCGATCTCGGTCAAGAACGCGGCCCGCCCCACGGTGCCGAGCAGCTCCGGCTCCACGACCGACGCACGGTGGTCCTCCTGAGTCAGGAAGGTGACCCCGACGCTCTCCGTCGTGCCGTAGCACTGGATGAAATCGCAGGGGAATGTCTCCAGCAGGCCACGGATCGTCGGGGCCGCCCAGAGCCCGCCGCCGTACTGGATGTTGCGGAGCGAGCCGAGGTCGACGCTCGCGGCGGCGCCCGCTTCGAGCATGTAGTTGAGCATGGCCGGGAAGCCGAGGAAGGCGGTGACGCCGTATTCCTCGATCGCCGTCATCGCAGATTCCGGCTCGAAGTTCATGACCACGACCGGGCACCCGTTCCTCAGGTAGTTCAGTGCCAGGACCGCCGCGCTGTGAAATGCCTGGCCGAGCAGCATGTAGCGGTCGGTCGGCACGATCCGCTCGGCGATCGTGTTGTTGGCCATCGCGACCAGCACCGTCGCGTGGGAGTGGACCGCGCCTTTGGAGTCACCCGAGGTCCCGCCCGTGTACATGATCGCGAACGGTTCGTCGAGATCCGAGCGCGGCGGCAGCGCTCGTCCGTCATGCCTCTCGATGAGGTCCTCGTAGTCGCTCTCGCGGCCGTCGTCGAACATCACCCACCGGATGCCTTCCAGTTCCGGCTTGACCCGGTCCACCAGATCGAGGAACTCCGCGTGGAAGAAGACGACCTTGGGGTCGGAGTCACGCAGAACCTCCAGCAGGGCCGGCCCGGCCAGGCGCCAGTTCATGCCGTGCGCGATGGTGCCGGCCCGGGCGCAGGCGAGGTAGATCTCGAAATACTCGATCGAGTTCTTCGAGACGATGGCGCAGCGGTCGCCGTCGCCGGCTCCGAGATCGCGCATCGCCGCGGCCAAACCGCCCGAGCGCCGGTCGAGACCGGCGAAACTGAGCTCACGCCCGGTCTCGGGCTCGATCAGAGCGACCCGGTCGGGACCGGGGGCGTGGCGGCATATCAGCTCGGCTACGTTCATCGCAGGTGCCCGTACGCGATCAGGGTCAGGAACTCCGGCAGCTCTTCGGCGAAGACGATCTGCTCGAAGATCTCGCTTGTGATCTCCGGCCGCCCCGCGTTCCAGACTTCGTCTCCGACCTCGGTCCGGATCTTCAGGAGCTCCTCGTCGAGGACCTGGCGAACCATCTGCTCGTCGATCGTCCGCCCGTCGGCCAGAGCGCATCCGTGCCTCATCCACTGCCAGATCTGAGCGCGGCTGATCTCGGCCGTCGCCGCGTCTTCCATCAAACCGTTCAAGCCCACCGCACCGCGACCGGAGAGCCAGCTGGAGAGGTACTGGAAGCCGACGTTGACGTTGCCGCGAAGACCATCCTCGGTTATCTCGCCCGGAGTCGATCCGAGATCGAGCAGATCCTCGACCCGGACCTCTTCACCGGGGACGCGCTCGATCTGGTTGGGACGCCCGTCGAGCACGGCGTCGAATTCGCTCCTGGCGACGGCGACCGAGTCCGGATGAGCCACCCAGGTCCCGTCGAAGCCCATGCCCGCCTCACGGGCCTTGTCAGCTCGCACCGCGTCGAGGGCTGCACGGTTCGCCTCCCCGTCGACCCGGGACGGGATCTGAGCTGACATCCCGCCCATCGCGAAAGCGCCGCGACGATGGCAGGTGTCGACCAGCAGCCGTGTGTAGGCCGACATGAAAGGCACGGTCATCTTCACCTCGCCACGGTCGGGCAACACCGCTTCGGGGTCGTCTCGGAAGCACTTGATCGCCGAGAAGATGTAGTCCCACCGGCCGGCGTTGAGGCCGTAGGAGCGATCCTTCAACTCATAGAGGATCTCGTCCATCTGGAAGGCCGCCGGAAGCGTCTCGATCAGGACGGTGGTGCGAGCGGAGCCATGCTCGAGGCCCAATTCGGACTCGGCGAAGGTGAGCACGTCATGCCACAGGCGCGCCTCCAGATGGTGCTCCATCTTGGGCAGGTAGAAGTAGATCCCGGATTCCGAGCCCTCTATGTCCCGCCCGCAGTGGAACAGGTAGAGGCCGGCATCGAGCAGCGCCGCCGAGAACGGTTCGCCGTCGACGGTCAGGTTGGAATCGACCATGTGCCAGCCCCGTGGCCTCACCATCAAGGTGGCGGTCCGCTCATCGAGCTGGTAGTGCCGACCGTCCGAGCCCTCGTATTCGATCGTCCCGGCCACGGCGTCGATCAGGTTCGCCTGGCCCTCGATCTGGTTGTCCCAGGTCGGCGAGTTGGCATCCTCGAAATCGGCCATGAAGCCGTCGGCACCCGAGTTGAGCGCGTTGATCACCAGCTTGCGATCGGTCGGCCCGGTGATCTCAACCGCCCGACGCTCAAAATCTGAACGTGGCGGGGCGACTTTCCAGCTGCCCTCCCGGACCTCCCGAGTCTCCTCCAGAAAACCGCGCGGGGCGCCGCGACCGGCCCGGGCGGCGATCAGCTCTCGCCGGCGGGCGCCGAAGCGCGACTCCAGCTCGCCGACGAAAGCCAGGGCCTCGTCGGTCAAGACACGTTCCGCGACATCTGCGTCGGTGAGAGGACGATGGGCAACCGCTGATCCGCTCAATGGGGTGAACCTCCTGCCTGCTGGGCGAATGCCGGCAAGCGTTTATTTAGATTTCTGATAGTCGGGTGACCAAGTAAAATCGACTCAATGGCTTTCCCCTCAACATCCCGGAAGCGTCGGTACCCGGCGCCGGGCGAGAAAGGACTGGAATGAACACCGAGTGGAGCGAGAAGACCGCGATCGTGACCGGCGCTGCCTCCGGCATCGGGCTCGCCGCCGCAACCGAGCTGATCGGACGTGGGGCCAAGGTCGTGGTCGCCGACATCGACGAGGCCGGTGCCCGCGCCGCAGCGGCCCGGCTCGGCGAGCGGGCGAAGCCTGCCGTCATCGACATCAGCGGCCGGAGAGATTGCGAAAGGCTGGTCGAGACCGCTCTCGACCACGGTGGGAGCCTTGACATCGCAGTGAACAATGCGGGAGTCAACCTCGCCCGAGGCAAGCGGCTGGCTGAGATCGACGACGACTCGTACCGCCGGACGATGACCGTCAACCTCGACGGCACCTTCAACTGCATGCGGGAGGAGATCCGCGCGATGGTCGAGGGCGGCGGCGGTTCGATCGTCAATACGGGTTCGGTGCTCTCGGTCGTCGGCCGGGTGGGCAACGGCGCCTATGCGGCCACCAAGCACGCGATCCTCGCCCTCACGAAGACCGCCGCGCTCGAGTACGGGGCCGATGGGGTCCGAGTCAACTGCGTCGGCCCAGGCTTCGTCCCGACCGGCCTCAGCGGTGGCGCCGATCCCTCGGCCGCCGCCGAGATGGTCGAACGTCATCACGCCATCCCCCGGCCCGGCGCCCCGGAGGACGTCGCAGCCCTGATCGTCTTCCTCGCTTCCGACGAAGCGGGCCTGTGCACCGGCGGCTGGTACCCGGTCGAAGCCGGATGGACCGCCGCATAGATCTGCGATCGGCGTGGCCATGCCCTACGAAGCCTCCAGCCCGGCCGATCCGTACTGATCGATCAGCTCGGAGACCGGCCGGGCCGAGGCCAGCCGTTGGCGACGCCTGGTCTCGCGCATCGCCTCGGTGGCCGCCTCGTCGACCGCGCCCGACTCGATCACGACTCCGTAGACCTCGAGAGCGTCGCCAGGCGAGCAGAGATCCACCCCGACGTCGCGCAGGACGGCCCCCGGGTCTCGACGCAGCGGGTCGCCGAATCCAGGACCACCCTCGGTCCTGGTGATGAGCATGTCGCGAGAACCCATCGTGTTACGGCCCTTCGCGTCGAAGAGCAGCTTGTGGCCGGCCTTGACGCTTTGCTCGCCGGTGATCGCGCTGCCTCCTTCGAGCAGCTCGACCACGTTGGTGTCCTTGAGTAGCAGGTTGGTGTTGAGCGACGACGGATAGCCGCCGTCGATTCCGTGAGCCCCCGGCTGGCCGGCCCCGTGGGTGGTCACGATCACCTCGATCTCGCGATCGGTGTCATGGGTGATCAGGGCGGTCTCGAGCCCCGCCCCGCCGCGGTAGCGGCCGTGGCCATAACTCCCCGCCCGCCGGCGCCGGTAGACCTCGATCACCGGGATGATCTTCTCGTTCGACTCGACGTTGGGGCAGACGCATGAGACCGACTCGAAGTAGCCGCCGCAGTCGACCCCGTCGCCCCAGGAGCGGGCTCCGCCGCCGCCGGCCGAGTTGTCGAACATCACGTGGGCCAGCGGCTCCCCGAACTGGTTCTCGCCGGCCAGGATCGCATTGTTGAAGAACGGGTACCAGACCGCCATCGACTCGCTGCGCATCTCTTCCGAGCTGGAGAGCATGCGCCCGATCGCCGTTCCGGCCACGTTCTCGACCGCCGCTTCAGCACAGGTGCTGCCACCACTGCATGCGGTCGGGAAGGTGCAGTTGACGAGGCTGCCCTCCTCGGACTCGATCGAGACGATGTCCTTGAGCCCACCGGTCGACCAGGGCATCTCGTAACAGAGCATCAGCAGGACGGCGGTCATCACCCCGCCGCGCAGGGCGGCCAGGGTCCCGTTGATCATGCCGTCGACCTGGGGCGCCGTCCCGGTGAAGTCGAACTCCAGGCGCCCTTCCGACTTGGTCAGCTTCAGCTGGACCGGGTACAGCTCGTTCTTGACCCCGTCGTGGTCGAGATAGACCTGCTCGAACCACTCCCCGTCGGGGATCGTCGACAGGCGGTCCTTGACCCCGGTGGCGACCTCTTCCTGAACCTTCGCCACAACCTTCTCGTAGGTGGCCTTGCCGTAGGCCGCGACCACCTCGCCGACCCGGTTGCGAGTCGTCACCTGGGAGGCCACCATCGCCCGGAGGTTGAGGGCGTTGAGCATCGGCGTGCGGGTGTTCCGGAGCAGAAGCCGCTCGACGTCGTCGCAATAGCGCCCGCCGTCCATGAGCTTCATCGGGGTGATGATCGGGCACTCCTCGAACACATTCCTCGCCCCCACTACGAAGCCGCCGGGAACCGGACCGCCGACGTCCTGCTGGTGCATGACGATCGCGCCCCAGGAGACGATCTCTCCCGCGGCGAAGATCGGCGTGACGACGATGAAGTCGTTGAAATGCACCGCCCCGACCCACGGGTCGTTGGTGATGAACATGTCGCCTTCCCGCACATCGGGAAAGTCCTCGAGGATCTGGCGGACGGTCATGTCGAGGCCGGTGGTGTGGAAGAGGACGTAGACCCCGGCGAAGACGCCGTTGCCATCGGCGTCGAGCAGACCCGAGTTGAAGTCGAATGCCTCGTAGATGAACTGGCTGCCGGACTTCCTGGCCGCAGTCTGGCCCTGCTCGTCGTTGATCGCCCAGAGCCGGTTCCGCACCACCTCGTAGGTGATCGGATCGAGCTCGTCCGTCTGTCGGGCCTGCGCCTCACGGGCCCGGGCGACCTCGATCGAGATCGCTCCGAAGCGGTCGACCTCACCGGCGAATCCCTCCGGGATCACGATGCTGTCGCCGTAGCGCTCGATGATGGCCGGGCCCTCGATCCGGTGGCCCATCTCCAGGATCGAGCCGTCGTAGACGTCCATGTCGATGAACTCGCCGACCTCCTCGGAGTAGGCCGGGCGGCTCGCGCGCCGCGCTTCTCCGACCGCTCGGCCGGCCGTCTCGATCTCGGGCAGCTCGTCGACCCCGGTGGGCACGCTGACCTGAAGCCGGAAGGTGGTGATCTCGACTCCCGCGTCGGGGTAGGCCGACCCCTCACCGTAGATCCGTTCGTACTTGGCGGTGAAGTCCTCGACCAGGGTCGTCAGCGACTCACCGTCGAGCCGGCCCTCGGCCGGAAGGTCGATCTCCACCTCATGGACCTGAGCCTTGAACCTCATCAGGACGCTCCGGCGGTAGACCGCGTCGGCGTCGCCCATGCCCTCCGACTCGAGCTGCTGCTCGGCCTGTGACCTCAGCCGATCGAGCAGCTCGTTCACCGCGTCGATGTCGTCTCGGCCGAACGGGGAGGACGTCGGCCGCCCGTACTCGTAGGAGTGGGTGAGGTCGGCGGCCAGCAGTCCGAGCGCCGAGAAGGCGGTCGCGTCGCCGGGTATGTAGACGCTCTTCACCTGGGCCTGGTCGGAGTAGCTGACGGCATGAGCGGCCGCGGCGCCCCCGTACGCGAAGAGGACGAAATCCCGTGGGTCGTGGCCGCGCTCGATCGTCGAGGCCCGGAGCAGATCGGCCATGTGCGCGTTGATGATCCGCCGCACGCCGGCCGCCGCCTCCTCGACCGTCACGCCGAGCGCGCCGGCCACCGGCTCGAAAGCCTTGACCGACGCCTCCCGGTCCAGCTTCATGCCACCGCCCAGGAACCGTCCGGGATCGATGTAGCCGAGGATCAGATTGGCGTCGGTGACGGTCGGCTCGGTTCCGCCCCGCGAGTAGCAGGCGGGCCCCGGATTCGCGCCGGCTGACTGAGGACCGACCTTCAACACCCCGAGCTCGTCGACCCAGGCGATCGAACCCCCTCCCGCGCCGATGCTCTTCACGGCCACCTTCGGCGTCTTGAAGACGTACTGCGAGATCACCGGCTCGTCGTCTAGCTGAAACTCGCCGTCGACGATCAGCGAGACGTCGAAGGAAGTGCCCCCGACGTCGGAGCAGATCACGTTCGCCTCGCCCGAGCTCTTGCCGACCGAGCGCGATCCGAGGGTGCCGCCGGTCGGGCCCGAGTCGAGCATCCCGACCGGGCGGCTGATCGCCCGGTCGATCGGGACGACCCCACCCTCGCAGGTCATGATCATGACCGGGGCCTCGAGCCCGTGGTCGCCGAGCAGGTCCTGGAGCGAGCTCAGGTAGTCGGCGATCGGCGGGCCGAGGTAGGCGTTGAGCGCCGTGGTGACCCCACGCTCGTACTCGCCCAGGACAGGTGCGACGTCGACCGAGGTCGAGAGATAGACCTCCGGAAGAGCGTCGGAGATCGCCTTGGCGATCCGACGCTCATGGTCGGGGTGCATGAACGACCAGAGCAGGCAGATCGCGACCGAGGTGGGTTCCAGCTCGCGAACGGCCTCGACGATCCGGTCCAGCTCGCTTTCGCTGAGGGGCGAGACGACCTCGCCCTTGTAGTCGACTCGTTCGGCGGCACCGACGACCAACTCGCGGGGCACCAACGGTGGGTCGGCCATCTGCAGCCGGTTGAGGTGGGTGACCTCACGCTCCGAGAGCCCGGCCCGCTTCTGGAAGATCTTGCCGATCGAGAGCGTGTCCTCGTGGCCGGCGGTCGTCACGTAGACGGTGCGGGCGCCATCGCGCTCGATCATCGCGTTGGTCGCGACGGTGGACGCGTGGACGAATTGGTGACATCCCTCGAGCACTTCGTCGGCCTCGAAGCCCAACATGCGGCTGGCCGCCTCGACCGCTTCGAAGACACCGAGGGCAAGGTCTTCACGACGCGAGGGAGATTTGGCCGCGACGACTCGGTTCTTCTCCGTGTCGTGGATGACGCAGTCGGTGAAGGTTCCCCCGATGTCGACTCCGATCCTGTACATGGCTAGGCCCTGCCTTCGGTCAGGGCGGCCGTGATGAGGATCGGGTCGCCCTTCTCCTGCACTTCGCTGGCGAAGAGGAGGCCGCAGCCGGGGCACATGTACATGCGCACGACCAGCCGGTCGACCATCCCGTCGGAGTTCAGAGGGTTCAGTTCGGAGATCGACCGCTCGGACACGACCGCCCCGAGCTTCGGGTCAGAGGCGGCATCGCCCATCTCGTGCCCGCAGGCGACGCATTCCACCGTTGATCGCCCGTCGCCTTCTGAAATCACAAAGGCATCGCCAAACGTTTTCCTCAACTTAGTCCTCCCTCATCTCGGGGCATATCCGCTGCATCTCGCCACTCCGCAGAGCAGCTTCTCCTCAATTCGGGAAGCTATAGCACCCCAACCCTGATTGTCAAGTCTCGAACTATTCGAGGGCTAAGTCTTTAGGCTCGACCTTGGGCGGCAAGGCTCTAGGCCCGCCCGGGTACACCCGGCGAGCAGCCCTTCGTCCATGGTCGTGTCGGCGTGCTCGGTCGGTGCGCGGACCGAGCCGGGCTTGATCTCGGAGACGCCCAGACGGAAATCGGATCAGGGATCGCTTTCAGTCAACGGAGAAAATTCGCAATAGAAATTTAGACTTGACAAGAAATCCCGTCTAAACGTATTGTAAAGCGGTGAGCCTCAGGGTCCCGAAATCTGAAGAGCGCTCCCTGCTTGCAACCGCAGCCGTCATAGCGAGTGCGGCGACACTCTTAGTCCTCTGCCTTTTTGGGACGCGAGCCGGCGGAGATCCCTATCCAAACTGCACCTACGGTCATGCCTGCATTCCTGACAACTACGAGCATACTTATTGCTTTGGGGCAACCCTAGAGGGCAACGGATTGCAGAGTGCGGCTAGTTATTCGATGAATAACTTCGTTGCTCAGACCATATATAGTAAAAATTATATGGACCCATGTACGAACGACACTGACGTTGTATTCAAACGTAACGACAGTATGACTGGCAAGCGCGGCCAATACACTTGTATGTTGCCGCTAAGTGGCGCCAGTCTAGTATGTCTTCGTGCGCGTATCGAGCTGAATTCGACAGCATTAGAGAATACGCTTAACAAGAATAAGACTGCGTGCCATGAGCTTGGGCATACTGGCGGACTGGTTCATGGCGACCCTAACGATTGCATGATCAGCGGGACGGTTTATTCAAACCATATTCACTATACCGCCCATCACGTGACTCACATGAACCAACGAAGCTGAATCGAGTCAGCCAAATGAACAGGTACTATGCCTCTTTTATCCTTACATTGTTCGTCCTGGCCGGATCTATCCAGATTGGATGCGGAGCAGGCGATGATGGAGTTGTCGAAGGCCATCAAGCAACGAACCCGCAAACTGGAAGCTCAGCGGATTACAATCCAGTTTCGGGTCCAGCTGCATTGTCGAAGCTACCTGGAACTGACTTGGTTGTGTCAGGTAGAGCCGAGAAGCCGCAGAAGGGCCGTGTTTGGGCTGACGGCCCCGATGACAAGTTTGGAGCGTTGACCACAACGGTGGTACCGATTTCGGTGGATGCGGTCGAGCAAGGAACTCTTCCAGCCGGCTCTAACGACACGGTTTACATGGAAATCCAGCTCGCTCCCGGTACTGAGTCGGATTTCGATTCGATAGACGGACGGAAGGGAATCTTCTACTTGAACCGTCTCCCAGATGATCTGGGTCCATCTAACGGCATTTACCCGATCGACCCTGAGAATGGAAGGCCAAAAGGTCAGCCGATGTTCCAAGCATCTCACCCCCAAGGTATCCTGATCGAGAGTGTGGGCGGGGGAGTGTGGAGCGTTGAAAGCGCCGTGCGTTATCCCGATGCGGCTCTCAAAGAATTCATTCCATCGGCAGGAAAGTTTCCGCCGCAATCATCCGTACCAGTCTCCTGATTCGGATATGGACGCATAACCGGGCTAAAGCTCTCGTGGCAGGGCTTTAGGCCCGTCCGGATACATCCAGGCGAGCAGCTCCGCGTCCATGGTGGTCGTGTCCGCCTGCTCGGTCGGTGCGCCGACGATCAGCCAGAGCTGGTCGGAGTCGGTGTCGTTGAAGGGCTGCCGCACGGTCTCGGCATCGACCAGGACCGAGTCCATCGGCTCCAGGACCAGGAGCTCGTCGCCGACCCGGAGCTTGCCGGTCCCCTCGAGCAGCACGTAGAGCTCCTCGGTGGTCTTGTGACGGTGCCGGGTCAAAGCCTGCCCCGGCTCAATCCGCCAGAGCCGGGCTCCCAGTTCCTTCGCCTCGAGCTGGCGCCCCAGATCGGTGTTCAACACACCCATCTGGTTAGAGCGACGCCAGAACTGATCCCCAGCGTCCAGACGACGAAAGCCCATCACACAATCCGTCCTTTCACCGCGTTTGCAAGGTGGGTGCCGTGGGGGTACCCGACTGGGACTTTCCGGCCACAGTCTTCACCGACCCGAATTACTTCAGGGCTGCGCGGCGAGAGTCGTGAGGGTCGGCGACTGGGACTGTGCACACCAAGCTGACCCTCACGGCTCTCGCCCAATCGTCAGCTCTCCGAAGGACGAGCTTCGGGAATGATGAAGTCCGTCTTCTTCGAATCCTCGAACTTGACCCAACAGTGCTCGGGGGCCGCTCCGGCGACGTCGACAAGCGCATCCTCGATGCGCTTGGCGATCTCGGCCTTCTGCTCGTCGGAGCGACCCTCGAACCAGTGGATCTGTACGAAAGGCATGTGGTCTAGGCCTGGAGGGCCGGCTCTAGCTCGGCCATGATCTTGCGCTTCGGCTGGGCGCCGACCAGCTGCTTGACCAGGGCGCCGTCCTTGAGCAGGATCATCGTCGGGATCGAGAGGACCCCGTACTGCTGAGCCGTCTGAGGGTTGTCGTCGATATTGAGGCTGACGATCTTGAGATCGTCGCGCTCCTCGTTGATCTCCTCGAGGACGGGATGGACCACGCGGCAGGGACCGCACCACGGAGCCCAGAAGTCGACCAGCACCGGGCCGTCGGCTTCGAGCGCCTCAGCCTTGAACGTCGCGTCGGTTACTTCGGGAAGTGCCATTTCGGTCTCCTGATCGTTGGGCTTGTCCATCTACTATACAAAATGAAGTAGGGGATATCAGCAGTCGGCGAGCTTCGCTCCCTCCCAGTTTAATCCGCCGGCCCACAGAAGCAATGCCGTGAGATCTGAGTTGGCGGCGATAATCGCCCTCAACTCAGATCTCAGCGGTACGACCCGTCAACCGAGACGGTCGGAGCAGCTACGGTGCCACCAACACCCGCGAAGCTTATTTACGTAGTCGCATCACGGGAACCCGCCAGGCGGCCTCGGCGACGATTGCGGTGGTCATCTTCGACTCGCCGTCCTGCCGTTCGCGGAAGGTGATCGGGACCTCCATCACCGAGAAGCCGGCCCGGACGACCCGCCAGGTCATCTCGACCTGGAACGAGTAGCCGGAGGCGGCCACCTGGCCCAGGTCGATTCGTTCCAGGACCTCCCGCCGGAAGCACTTGAACCCCCCGGTCAGGTCCCGGACCGGGACCCGGAGGATGGCCCTCGAGTAGAGGCTGCCGCCGCGGCTGAGCAGGCGGCGGACCTGCCCCCACTCGGTGATCCCGCCGCCGGGCACGTAGCGCGAGCCGATGACCAGATCGGCCAGCTCGGAGGCCGCGAGCAGCCGCGGCAGATAGGCCGGGTCGTGGGAGAAGTCGGCGTCCATCTGAACGACCAGATCGGCCCCACCATCCAGCGCCCGGCGAAAGCCGTCGATGTAGGCCGGCCCGAGACCTTCCTTGGCCCGGCGGTGGAGCACCTCCACCCGCGGGTTCTCCTCGGCTATCCCGTCGGCCACCCGGCCTGTACCGTCCGGGGAGTTGTCGTCGACGATCAGTATCCGGTCGCCGTCATGCGTCAGCTTCGGCCCCAGGGCATCGACCATCGGCCCGATGTTTGCGGCTTCGTTGTAGGTCGGCAGGATGACCCAGGCCGAGCCTCGATGTGGTTCTTTCACCGCGCCAGACACCGGCGGATCGTATCCGCAGCGCTCAAACGTCGAGGTGCCGTTTGAGCGAGGAAAGCCTCCGCTCCCACTGGTCGCCGACGCTCCGGAGCCAGACCGCACCCGGTTCGAGCCCTCCGTCCCGCAGCGCGAAACGCACCTCCCGGCCTTCGCGGGTCGAGGTCACGATCCCGGCATCCGCCAGCCCGGCGAGGTGCTTGGCCGCCCCCTGCCGGGTGATTCCGATCCGGCCCGCGAGACCGGTTGCCGTGGCCGGGCCGTCGCCGGCGAGGCACTCGATGATCTGACGCCGGTTGGGGTCGGCCAGCGCCTGAAATACCCCGTCTGTCCGCGTGGCGCTCAAACCGTCGTGGCGAGCGCTGTGATGTCGGCCAGCTCGCGCTCGAGCCCGGCCAGGGGCCTGGACTCGGTGACCCGCACCGTCGAACCGACGCCGCTCGGATGACCGGTGACCTCCAGCTCGACACGGGTGGCTTCCTGCCCGCGGTACGACCACCAGAAGCTGAGCCGCCTGCCTTGGTCGACCTCCTCGACGAAGCCGGTCCGTTCGGCGTCCTCTTCGCGCACCCTCAGGTCGCCACCCGGCCTCAGATCGATCGTGACCTCGCCGCCGAGCCATTCGGACAGCTCGGACTGCTCGCTGATCGCCTGCCAGGCACGTTCGGGGTCACTGTCGAGTTCCACTTCTCTGGTCACTTCATCCATGGGTGCTCCTTTGGCATTGCTCGGGCGCAACTGATTGGTTGCGCTATCTTACCCATCACGCACGCAACTGATCGGTTGCGCATACGAAAGGAGCCCGATGAGGGCAGAACCCAGAGCCACCCTCGTGCCGACCGTGATCGAACAGAGCTCACGCGGCGAACGCGCCTACGACATCTACTCGCGCCTGCTCGACCAGCGGATCATCTTCCTGGGCCAGGAAGTCGACGACCCGATCGCCAACCTGATCGTGGCCCAGCTGCTCCACCTGGAATCGCAGGACACGGAGAAGGACATCGCTCTCTACATCAATTCCCCCGGCGGCTCTGTCTACGCGGGTCTCGCGATCTACGACACGATGCAGTTCATAAAGCCGGATGTCCAGACGATCTGCTTCGGGATCGCGATGTCCATGGGCTCGCTGCTGCTGACCGGAGGCACGAGCGGCAAGCGATACGCCCTGGCCAACTCGAGGATCCTCACCCACCAGCCATCGGCCGGCTTCCAGGGCCAATCGACCGACATCGAGATCCACGCCCGCGAGATCCTCGATTCGCGAAGCCGGGTCGAGGGCATCTACGCCCGTCACACCGGCCGGAGCGAACGGCAGATCAACGAAGACATGGACCGTGACCGCTTCTTCACCGCCGACCAGGCGATCGAGTACGGCCTGATCGACGGCGTCCTCGAAGGGCGAGGCACAGATCTCACCCCGGTCGGCTTCAGCGGCCCGGGTGGGTAGGTTGGGTCCATGACCAACGCCCAGATCGCCGAGGCACTCGAAGAGCTGGCGGTGCTCTACCAGCTCGACGGGGCCGATCAATACCGGGTCCTGGCCTACACGAACTCGGCCCGGACGATCAAGAACGAAGGCCGTTCGGTCGAAGAGATGGCCCGCAACGGGACCATCACCGAACTGCCCGGGGTCGGCAAGACCCTCGAGGAGAAGATCGTCGCCCTGGTCGAGACCGGCGAGATCCCGGCCGCGGCAAAGCTGAAGGAGAGGATCCCCGAGGGGCTGTTGGAGATCAGCCGGATCCCCGGACTCGGCCCGAAGACGGTCCGCCGCCTCCACGACGAGCTCGACGTGACCGGCCCCGACGATCTCCGCGCGGCGGCCGAAGCGCAGAAGGTCCGCGGGCTGAAGGGCCTGGGACCGAAGGTCGAAGAGAAGATCCTCGCGGGCCTGGACAAGCTCGAAGCGGAACCGGAGGGACCGACCCGGCTCCGGCTCGACGAGATCCTCCCCACCGCAGAAGAACTCGCGGCCGCGCTCAGGGAGGATCCGGACTGCGATAAGGCCGAGGTCGCGGGGTCGGTCAGGCGCCGGACCGAGACCTGCCATGACATCGACCTGATCGCCACCTCTTCCGACCCGAAGAAGCTGGCGGCCGCGATCGCCGGGCACGAGCTGGTCGCCGAGCACGGCAACCCGAGCGACAAGGGCGTCAAGCTCACCACCAACTCCGGGATCGACGTGGATGTGCGGATCGTCGAGCCCGATGCGTTCGGCAACCTGCTCCAGCATTTCTCCGGCTCGGGCGCTCACAACGCCGAGCTGCGCGAACGAGCGGTCGCCCAGGGGCTCCACGTGTCCGAGCACGGGATCAAGGACGACGAGACCGGAGAGACCGAGCTCTTCGCCACCGAACGCGAGGTGTACGAGCGGCTCGGCTACCAGTACATCGTCCCCGAGCTGCGCGAGGACCGGGGCGAGCTCGACGCCGCGGCGAAGGGCGAGCTGCCCGAGCTGATCGAGCGCAGCCAGATCAGGGGCGACCTCCACTCGCACACCACCCTCTCCGACGGCGTCGCGACGCTCGAAGAGATGGCGGCGGCCGCGGAGGCGCTTGGTTACGAGTATCTGGCGATCACCGACCACTCCGAATCGCACGGCTTCGGCAATCACGTCGAGGCGGACCGCCTCTGGCAGCGGATCGAAGAAATAGAACAGTTCAACGGCGAAGACCACGCGATCCGGCTGCTCTCCGGTTCCGAGGTCAACATCCACCCGAACGGCTCGGTCGACTACCGCGAGGATCTACTCGAAGCGCTCGACTGGGTGATCGCTTCGATCCACACCGGCTTCAGCGACGACGAGGAGAAGAACACCGACCGCATGATCGCCGCGATCGAGAATCCGCTGGTCGACTGCATCGGCCATCCGACCGGCCGGCTGATCAACCAGCGCGACCCCTACCCGCTCGACATGGAGCGCGTGATCGCGGCAGCGGTGGAGAACGACACGATGATCGAGATCAACTCGAACCCCCGTCGCCGGGACCTGAACGAGATCCACGCCCGCATGGCCGCCGAGGCCGGGGTGAAGATCGTGATCAACACCGACGCCCACCGGCCCGAGACTCTCGGCTTCATCGAGTACGGGATAGCCACCGCCCGCCGGGCCTGGATCGCCGCCGACCAGGTGATGAACACCAGGGCGTGGTGGAAAAACTCCCGCGGCTCTTAGCCCCGGCGTTATCGTGGAATCGATAGTCGGGCTGGCACAGCCCGACCCAAAGCCCGGGCCACAGCGGCCCGGGCTTTCCGTTTCAGCGAATCGGCGGCGGGTCGCCGGCCGCCGAGGCCGCCAGAGCCGGATTCCAGTCGCAGACGTCGCAGGCGTGACTGAATATCTCGCCGCAGAAATCGACCACCGCCTGTTCCGGATCGTCGCTTGCCGCCGCCTCTTCGTGGTCGAGGATGTACTCGCCCAGATCATCGCTCCAATGGCCTGGCACGGGTGAGATGTCGCGACCGGAGAAACCCTCTTCCGGCGGATGGGCATAAGCGTAGAAAGCCGGCTTCGGATACCTGCCGTCACCGGGCCACCAGCCCACCGCCACCTCCTGCGCGTCCATCGCGTTGCGCATGATGAAGTCGGGCGAGGGCGGCTCGGCCGGCTTCCCCGAAAAGAGGTTGACGGCCAGGTCGAAAGAACCCCACCAGGCATTGAGCGGGGTCGACCGGCCCCGGAACGGGGCCCGGAACCGGGTCAGCGCCATGCCCGCCGCGGTCGCCATCTCGAAGTAAGCCCTCACCTGGGCGGGATCGTAGATCCGGTGCTCGTCATCCTGATCTAGCGGGACCTTCCACGCGACTTCCTGCGGGGTCGGGTCGATGGTGACCGGACCGGCCAGCTCGCCGATCGCGGTCAGGGCCTCTCGGACCACCTCGCCCACCGGGCGGTTCGGAGCGAGGGCGATCCCAGCGCCCTTTCCGTCCGAGTGTTCGATCAGCAGGTGATGAGTCGACAGGTCGAGCGCGACGACGAAGACACCGTCCCCATCGGGGGCCGGCAGGGGATTGGTCTCCCAGCCCCGGGCGGTCAGCCGGAGCGCCGCGTGCTGGAGCTGCGGCTCGGGCGGGGCCAGCGCAACGCAGAGCTTGCCGAGGAATTGCGTGTGGGCGTGAAGGGTGTCGCAGGTCTCACGCCACTCGTCGTACGAGATCGAACTCCATTCATGGGCCATGTCCCGACCATACCCGGGCCGGACCGCCGGCTCGGTTCAATCCACGGGGGCTATGCCCGTAATTTGAACCGAGCGAAGCCTCGACGCTCAAAAAGCGCGGAAGCCCGGAGTCCGGACCAGCTTGACCGGCTTGAAGGTCGAGGCCGACTCGACCAGGAAGCGGACCCCGTCGCGACCTTCGATCGCCAGCACGGCCGGCTCGCGGTTGCGCCAGGCCAGAGACACGAGCAGCGAGTAGCCGGAACCGACCACCGCCACCTCGGGAAAGATCGCTCCGATCGCCCCGGCCAGGCCGACCGCGGCGAGGATCGGCCAGAGCCGGCCCCAGGCGACCCGCCCCGGCGACGGCATCGTCATCCCGGGCGAGGTCGAGGTGACGGTCCGCGCGTTGGCCAGCGTCTCGCGCATCGACTCGGCCGATCTCTCGGCGCTGCCGAGGTTGATCCCGATCCAGGCGGCGACCAGCCACCAGGCGGCGCCGACGATCAGGATCGTCGTGTTCTCGGCGTCGGCGACTCCGATAACCGCCACTGCTCCGAGCGCGGTCGCGCCCCCGGCGGTCAGGAATACGGTCGCCCTGAGCAGCTCGGCGAACGGCAATCGTCACTCCGGCCGGGTGGCCCCAGCCGGCTCTTCGCTGGCCCGGGCCGCGCTCTCGATCAGGTCGATCCACTCCTCCGGCTCGGCGACCACGAGATCGGCCATCT
>Ga0153956_1000585_pt1 | contig 39279 bp, 33 predicted proteins | sample TSFL040MetaG_FD_104704 | JGI IMG/M metagenome (GOLD analysis project Ga0153956, IMG submission 104704) | Attine ant fungus gardens microbial communities from Florida, USA - TSFL040 MetaG | ecosystem: Host-associated > Fungi > Mycelium > Unclassified | place: USA: Florida, Wekiwa Springs... | reverse complement strand
TTCGTGCTCGACCTGCGCCTCAACCCCGGCGGTCTGCTCGACCAGGCGATCAACGTCGCCGACGACTTCCTGGAGCGCGGCGAAATCGTCTCGACCCGCGGCCGCAATCCGGACGAGACCCGCCGCTTCAACGCCGGCCCCGGCGACCTGACGGACGGCAAGCCGATGATCGTCCTCATCAACGGCGGCTCGGCTTCCGCCTCGGAAATCGTCGCCGGCGCGCTGCAGGACCTGCGCCGCGCCACCGTGGTCGGTACGCGCTCCTTCGGCAAGGGTTCGGTCCAGACGATCATCCCGCTCGGCGAGAACGGCGCTCTGCGCCTGACGACGGCGCTCTACTACACGCCGTCGGGCCGCTCGATCCAGGGTACTGGCATCGCTCCGGACATCAAGGTGGACGAGCCCCTGCCGGACGACCTGAAGGGCAAGCTGACCACCGAGGGCGAATCCAGCCTGCGCGGCCACATCAAGGGCCAGAGCGAGACGGACGAAGGCTCGGGTTCCGCTGCCTACGTACCGCCGGAGGCAAAGGACGACGTTCAGTTGAACTACGCGCTCGACCTCCTGCGCGGCAACAAGAAGGACCCGGCCTTCCCGCCGAATCCCGAAAAGGCGGTCGTCGCCAAGTAAGGAAAACGGCGCCGGGCTGGAAACAGACCCGGCGCTTTTCTGCCCGCGGCCGGTGCGGCTTTCCAGTGGCTCGTCCGCTCGGACTGCATCGGCAGACGGCAGGCAATCATCCCGATAATGCGCGGCGGGGAGCGGTTTGGATACGGATTTGCATGCACCGTTGGGCCAGAACAGACCCCCTGGCCGAAAGAAGCGGCGCTTGCCTCTCGGCCGCGGCCTCGCCGGCCTTTGCCTGATCGCCGTCGCCGGCTTTTCGCTCTATGGCTCACTGACCAGGGACACCCTTCAGAAGACAGCTCCGCTCGAAACCGCGCCCAAGGAGGCGGTGCCGACCTCCACCGGCACGGCGGCGGCACAGCCCAATGACGGCACCATGCCGCATTCCGGCGCAAGCTCCGGCGCCAATGTCCAGCGAAACGTTACCGGCGACGGTTCGGTCGTGACCATGTTCACGCCGCGCCCGCGCGATAGCGACGGTCCCGTGCTGATCGACGCCAGCCGCAAGGGCCAGGACCCGCGCATGGCAGGGCTGCCGAACGACGAACTGCTGGAAGATTCCCCCTACGGCCGATTGCCGATCGTCGGCGCCGACGGATTGCGGCCCATGGACCAGTATGCCCGTCCCTGGTCGGGCGCGCACGGCACGCGGATCGCCATCGTCGTCGGCGGGCTCGGCCTCAGCCAGACCGGCACGCAGCGCGCAATCGAGGCTTTGCCCGAGGACATCACGCTCGCCTTCGCCGCCACCGGCAACAGCCTGCAGCGCTGGATGCAGGAGGCCCGCCGGGGCGGACACGAAATCCTGCTGCAGGTGCCGTTCGAGCCATTTGATTATCCGGCGAACAATCCGGGGCAGGGCACTCTGCTGACCTCTGCCTCCGCCGACCGCAACCTCGAGAACCTGCACAAGGCGATGGGCGAGATCACCAACTATACCGGCGTCATGAACTATCTGGGCGGCCGTTTCCTTGCGAATTCGAGCGCGCTGGAGCCGGTCCTGCGCGACGTCGGCAGGCGCGGCCTGCTGTTCCTCGACGACGGTTCAGCCGCGCAATCCAAGTCCGACGTCATCGCCAGGGCCGTCGATGCGCCGCACGCCTTCGCCGACCTGCAGCTTGACGGCGAATTGCAGACCAACGCCATTCTCGGGAAGCTCGACGAGCTGGAGCGCATCGCGCGCCGCAACGGCCAGGCCATCGGCGTCGCCTCCGCCTTCGACGAAAGCGTCGATGCGATCGCCAAATGGAGCGCCGAGGCGGCCATGCGCGGCATAGAGATCGTCGCGGTCTCCGCGCTCGTCGACGACCCCAAGCACCCCTGACCTCAAGAGGACCCCATGAGCGAGAGACCGTCACCCGTCAAGGCAGAGGATCTGCCCTATCGCCGCTGCGTCGGCATCATGGTGCTGAACCGGCAGGGCCTCGTCTGGGCCGGGCACCGCATGGCGATCGGCAATTCCGAATATGACGGCTCGCCGCAACTCTGGCAGATGCCGCAGGGCGGCATCGACGACGGCGAGGACCCGCTGGCCGCCGCCTATCGCGAACTCTACGAGGAAACGGGCATGCGCAGCGTGACGCTGCTGTCCGAGGCGAGCGACTGGATCAATTACGACCTGCCGGCGCATCTCATCGGCATCGGGCTGAAGGGCAAGTTCCGCGGCCAGACGCAGCGCTGGTTCGCCTTCCGCTTCGAGGGCGACGAAAACGAGATCGCCATCAACCCGCCGCCGGGCGGGCACGATCCGGAATTCGATGAATGGGGCTGGAAGCCGATGCACGAGCTTCCCGCGCTGATCGTCGCCTTCAAGCGCCAGGTCTATGAAAAGGTCGTCGCGGAGTTCCGGCATCTGGCCGGACTGCGGGCGATGGACGACTGACGGTAAGGGGCCGCAATATGGAGCGAGCCGCCGCCAAAGCGCGGCTCGCCATTTGTCTTATTCGGCGTTGTCGGCCGAGTCGGCGTTAAGCTGTCCGTATTTGGATTCGCCGATCGTCTTCAGCAATTCGAGCTGCGTTTCGAGGAAGTCGATATGGCCTTCCTCATCCGCCAGAAGCTCTTCGAAGAGCTTCATGGAGACATAATCGCCGGCGGCGTGACAGACGTCGCGCGAAGCCTTGTAGGCGGTGCGGGCGTCGTATTCGCCGGCAAGGTCCGCTTCCAGCACTTCCTTGACATTCTGGCCGATGCGCAGCGGCACCAGCGTCTGCAGGTTGGGATGGCCTTCGAGGAAGATGATGCGGGCGACCAGACGGTCGGCATGCTGCATCTCTTCGATGGATTCGGCGCGTTCCTTCTTGGCGAGCTTGGTATATCCCCAATCCTCAAGAAGACGATAGTGCACCCAATACTGGTTGACGGCACCAAGTTCGAGGAACAATGCCTCGTTAAGCCGCTCGATGACTTTTTTGTCGCCTTTCAATGTCCGCTCTCCTGTTCTCTTCGTGGAACTGTCGTAAGCGCGACATGAAATCAAATATCTCGGTTTCCGTCGAGTGACGACGGGCGTGATACGCCTCGGTCGTCTGAATGATGATATCGACGACGTTGGGGAAACAGCCGCAGCAGCGGCCGCGCTTCTGCATGGCATGATAGACCTTGGCGGGAACGATGAGCTGCCAGCAATCCTCGTCGAGGAAGCCGTTGATGACCTCCCGGATTTCGTGATCGGTGATGTAATTGCAGCTGCAGACCAGCATCGCTTCGCCCGTCAAACATGACATTATCTATCCTGTTTAATGCTAAAGAAGATGATGGCTGTCAAGAAAGAATCGACTCCAAAAGGCCCTTCAGGAAGTGCGCGCCGGCTCAATGGAAATTCCGCCCCCTCGGCATGACGCCCGCGGTTTGCGAAGCGTTGCTCTTGACGGCCGCCACCGCCCGGCTGCGGATAAGCCGCTCGATCTCCTGCTCCAGTTTCTTCTGGCGGCCGTCGCCTGTCGGGCGCAGCGCCTCGTCGGCGCGGTCGTTGGCGCCGAACCACCGCGCTTCTCCCTCCAGCAGGCCGAGAGCATAGGTCATGTCCTCGATATGGTGGACGATGATATGAATGACGCCGCTCTGGCTCTGAAGCTGCCCGGTAATTTTCACCAGCCGCGCGCCCATGACGACGGCGCGGTATCTGGCAAAAGCCTTCTTCCAGACGATGGCATTGGCCACGCCCGTCTCGTCCTCCAGCGTCATGAAGATCACGCCCTTGGCCGATCCCGGCCGCTGACGCACCAGCACCAGGCCGGCGATCGTCACCATCTGGCCGCTCGGCATGTCCGCAAGCTCCACATGCGGCACGACGCCGAGGCGCGAAAATTCCGCGCGCAGGAACGAAACGGGATGCGCCTTGAGCGACAGCGAAAGATAGCGGTAATCCTCGATCACCTGCTCGCCGTCCGACATGACGGGCAGCGCGACGGCCGGCTCGTTCTGCAGGTCCGCACGATCGTCCCGGTCGAAGAGCGGCAGTTTCTCGGCAGCACTTTTCGCATCGAGCGCCCGGACCGCCCATAGGGCCTCGCGCCGGCCAAGCCCGATCGAGCGGAAGGCGTCGGCATCGGCCAGCCGTTCGATCTCGGCCCTTTCCAGCCCCGAGCGCAGCCAGAGATCGCGCACGGAACTGTAGCCCTTGCCGCGCCGGGCCACCAGCTTGTCCTTCAGGATGGTCTCCGACAATCCCTTGACCTGCCGAAAGCCGAAACGAAGAGCGTACCGCGTCCTGATGACGCCTCGCATCTCCCCATGCCGCCGATGAACCGCGGCCCGGTCGAATTCTGCCTCTTCCAGAACCGTATCCCAATCGGAGAGATTGATATCGACCGGCCGGACCTCGACGCCATGCTCGCGCGCATCGCGCACCAGCTGCGCGGGCGCATAAAAGCCCATCGGCTGGGAATTCAGGAGCGCCGCGCAAAAGACGTCGGGATAATAGGCCTTGATCCAGGAGGAGGCGTAGACGAGCAACGCGAAGGAGGCCGCATGGCTCTCGGGAAAACCATACTCTCCAAAACCCTCGATCTGGTTGAAGCACTGCTGGGCGAATTCGCGCGAATACTTCCTTGACACCATGCCGTCGACGAATTTTTTTTCGAAAGTATGAATGGTGCCGCTCCTCTTGAACGTCGCCATGGCCCGCCGCAGCCGGTCGGCTTCCGCAGGCTTGAAGCCCGCGGCCGTAATCGCGATCTGCATCGCCTGCTCCTGGAACAGCGGAACGCCGAGCGTCCGTTCCAGAACATCTTCGAGTTCTTTACTTGGATACGTGATCTGTATGTTGCGCTCCCGCTGCTCGCGGCGCTTCAGGTAGGGATGCACCATATTCCCCTGGATCGGCCCCGGCCGGACGATCGCCACTTCGATGACGAGATCGTAAAATTCTCTCGGCTTGAGCCGCGGCAGCATGCTCATCTGCGCCCGGCTTTCGATCTGAAAAACCCCGATCGTATCGGCGCGGCAAATCATGTCGTAAACCGGTTCCCCTTCGGGGCCATGGTTCTTGTTGCCGAGATCGGCGAGCGTTTTCTTCACGTCATAATGAAGCCGGAGGAGGTCGAAAGCCTTTCTGAGACAGGTCAGCATGCCGAGCGCCAGAACGTCGACCTTGAGAAGCTTCACATTGTCGAGATCGTCCTTGTCCCACTCGATCATGTAGCGGCCCGGCATGGCCGTCTTCATGATCGGCACGATCTCGTCGAGCCGGTCGCGGGTGATGACGAAGCCGCCGACATGCTGGGTGAGATGGCGCGGAAAGCCGAGGAGCGCCGCGGCATAGGTCAAGACATCCTGCGTCACGCGATCGGTAAGGGTGAGCCCGGCCGCCTTCGCATCGCGCTCCGAAAGCTTCTCCTCCGACCAGCCCCAGACGAGGCTGCCGATCGCCGATTGCACGTCTTCCGACAATCCGAAAGCCTTGGCGACCTCGCGCCCGGCCGAACGCGTGCGATAGGTGATGACACCCGCCGTCAGACCGGCATGTTCGATACCGTATCGCTTATAAATATACTGGATGACCTCTTCCCGCCGGTCATGCTCGAAGTCGACATCGATATCCGGCGGCTCATCCCGACTGGTGGAGATGAAACGCTCGAAGACCAATTTGTTTTCCGCCGGATCGACTTCCGTGATTTCCAGACAATAACAGATGACGGAATTCGCCGCGGAACCCCGGCCTTGGCAAAGGATGCCAAGGTCATGGCGAGCATGGTGGACAATCTTGTGGACGGTCAGGAAATAGGATTCGTATTGCTTTTTACGAATAAGCTCCAGCTCGCCTTCTATTTTTTCCTGGATATCCGGCCGAACGCCGCCGGGATAGCGCTTCGCAGCACCCGCGCGCGTCAGGCGATCGAGCGTTTCATAGGGCGTTTCGCCCGGATCGTTCTCGGGCGGATAGTTGTGTTTCAAGGCATCGAGGGAAAAGGAAAGTTTGTCGAAAAACCTTCCGGTATTTTCGATCGCCTGGCTGTAGACTCGAAAAATGCGGGCCATCTCGCGCGCATCCTTGAGATAGCGTTCGGCATTCGGCGCAAGACGAAAGCCCGCCTCGGCGATCGGAATATGTTCCCGGATCGCGACGACCACATCGGACAGGGGCCGGCGATCGGCTTTATGATAGAGCGGCTGATTGGTCGCGATAAGCGGAATGCGGTTGCGGGCGGCAAGCGTGGAGAGCGCCGCGAAAATCCGGCCGTCGCGGCCGTCATAGGTGGGCGTCAGCGCCAGATGGACATTTTTTCGAAAACGTGCGCGAAACCGCTGCAAATACCCTTCCAGAGCCACCCATTCGGGCGCATCGTCCACGAGCGCGGGGTCCGGAGCCAGGGCGAGCATCATCTCGTCGCCCCATTCCATCAGATCCGCTTGCCTCAAGGTGCAGGAACCCTTTTCCGCCCGCAGGTTTCCGGTGCTGAGCAAGCGGCAGAGACGGCCCCATCCCTGCCGATTCTGCGGATAGGCAAGCACATCGGGCGTCCCGTCGGAGAAAACGAGCCGGGCGCCGGGCTGAACGCGGATCGGATCGAGAAAAATTTCCTCTTTCTCACTGATACGGGTCTTTTCTCTCTTCTTGAAATTATCCGCGATCTGCTTGGCCAGCGCATACGCCCTGACCACGCCGGCCACGGAATTGCGGTCCGCAATCCCGAGACCGGAAAGCTTCAGGAGAGCAGCCTGCACGACCATTTCCTCCGGCTTCGCAGCACCTTCCAGAAAGGAAAAGTTCGTTCTTGCGCCGATTTCGCAGAATTGCGGTGCGGTGGTCATGCGAAAACTCCATGCACGAACCAGAGCGGGGACGGCGTCTCGTCATAAAGGCCCTGGCGATAAATCCAGAAGCGACGGCCCGCCTCGTCCTCGATGCGGAAATAATCGCGCGTCGGCGTTTCCAAGCCGTCGATCCACCATTCCATGGCAATCCGCTCCGGGCCTTCGCTGCGCGACACGCGATGCTGCTGCCGCCGCCAACGGAAACTCTGCGGCGGACCTTCCGGGATTTCGGCCAGCAAGACCTCGACCCGCTCCGGCACGGTAAACAGCCGCAAGGGACGCTCGCTCCGCGGGGTTTCAGGCCCGCTCGCCTTAAGCTTCGCCGCAAGGCCGTCGGCTGCGAACACCGTGGCGGAGGCGCGCTCCGGCACATGGCTTTCCTGAAACCGGAACGCCTGCAGGCAGTCCGCGCCGAGGCGCGCCGAAACACTGTCGATGAAGGCGGCAAGCGAGGCTTCCGATTGCCGGTCGCCGCCGAAACTCGCCTGCGTTCCTTCAAAGGCTTCATGGTGCAGCACGTTCAGCCGCAGGATCTCGAAGCCGTAACCGGTATCGAGATCGTCATGAACGGCCTGGAGACGCTGCGAAAAAAGCCGGGCGATCCGCTGCGGGTCCCTCAGCGGCCGCGACGCGCCGGCGCAAATGCGGAAAACCGCGCCATCGACGCGAAACAGCACCAGTTCGAAGGCGCGGCCGCCGACGCCGCGGGCTTCCATGGACGGTTTCAGCGAGACGGCGATCTGGCCGGCAAGGGCAAGAATATCCTCCTCCGCAACGACCGGCTCGGCAAGCCGGCGCTCTGCCGACAGGCTCGCCACCGGTCGCCGGGGCGAAATCGGCTCCTCGTCGAGGCAAAGCGCCTGATCGAGCCGCAGGAGCAGAAAGGCGCCGAACCGGCGGGCGAGCGGCGCGCGCGCCGCCGTCATGATGTCGCCCACCCGTTTCAGGCCGAGCTTGGAAAGGGCCGCGACCGTCTCTTCTTCCAGCCGGAGCGAGGCGACCGGCAGCGGCGCCAGAACGCCTGCGATATCCGCGTCCGTGACAATGCCGCCGCTGCCGAAGCGGCATACGGCCGAGGCAAGCCCAGGCGAGGAGGCGACCGCACCGCACGCATCCATTCCCATCCTCCGCAGCCGCGCCAGAATATCTTTCAGTAGCGCCTCCTCGCCGCCGAAAAGATGGGCGCAGCCGGTAATGTCAAGAAACAGCCCGTCCGTCCCGTCCAGCGCCACCAGCGGCGTATAGCGATCGCACCAGTCGGCGACGGCCTCCAGAAAATGACGGTCGGCGGCCGCATCCTCCTCCAGCACCTCCAGGCCGGGACACATCGCGCGCGCTTCCGCCACGCCCTGGCCCGGCTTCAGCCCGAGCGCCTCAGCCCCCTCGCTCAGCGCCGTCAGCCGCAAGGCATTGCTGGAACGGCCGGCGCAGGCAAGCAGCAGCCGCTCAGGCCGGACGGCGGCGCGCGCCGAACGCCAGGACGGCCCCCATGTCTTCCGCGCGATCCGGTCGGTCGGCAGATGCGGAAAGGCGAGCGCCAGAATGCGCTGGGTGCACACCCGCGGCAGCAGGGAAGCGCCGGTCGGGCTGGCCGAGGACGGGGAAAAAACGGCGGTCATGGGCATTCCACTCCAGAACGAAGGACAGGGGAGCCGGATTGCGGCTCTTTTCCAGGGTGATACGAAAGGCCGGATTGCCGATGCTGCCGCCAAGCAGGGACCCGTCCGGCAAGGGCCGCGCCGGCGCCGGCGCGGGTTCGGCGCACAGGCGATGACAGGCGCTGCTCGCCTCCTCCTCTCCCGCCTGGCGCAGAAGAAGCAGCGGCCGCCCCGCCGCCTTGGCCCGGAGCGCCAGCCTCCGGCTCTCGGTCAGGCCGAAACGGGCCGGATTGCCGCGCACCTCCAGAACGACGGCCGCAAAGGCCGCACCCGCAAGCGCCGTCTCCGCAAGCCACAGCGCCTCGTCCAGCTTGCGCGGCGCGGCAAGCAGAAATCCTTTCGGATCGACGCCGAAACCCTTGAGCCCCACCCCATAGGGAAGACCCGCCTCCAGCCCCGCCACCGTATCGCCGATCCAGAGCAGGGGAGCGGCCTCTTCGCCTTCGCGCAGGCACGCGGCCAGGGCCAGGGCAAAGCCGGTCGCGGCGCCCGCGTCGCGCAGGCCCTGCGAGCGCACCTCCGTCAGCGCATCGCGCCGCAGGCCGCCTTCCAGCGCCTCGTCGACGGCGGCAATGCCGATCGGCAAGGGCGGCATGTCGCCTTCCGAGAATCCCTGGGCTCCCGGCTCGCCGGCCGCCGCCGCCAGGGCCGGAACCGGCCTGCCTTCCAGACGGGCTATGGTCTCGCGCAGGACAAAAAGCGTCTCCCGCGCCACGGCTTTCTCAGCCATGACGGTGCTCCTGATTTCATGTTCTTGTTATGTTCTTATGGATTCCAGAGCGGGGGATAAGAGTCAATAACCAATTCTATGAATTTATTCCTTTGCTTGATTCCGCACTCGAAAAACACGGCCAAAGGCTCTATATGGGCGGAAAGGAAGGACGCATTCATGGCCCGCATTGACCAGAGCGAGGATTGGCGGGACCGCCATGCCCCCGCGCTCAGCGCATTCGAATCCCTGGCCTCGGAGGCCTACAGCCACCTGCCGGAGGAATTCCGGGCGCTGACGGGCAACCTCATCATCGAGATCGAGGACTTCCCGGACGACGACGTTTTCGAGGACATGGCGCTGGAAACGCCCTTCGACCTGCTCGGGCTTTTCGAGGGGCGCGGCATTTCGGAGCGCTTCACGGTCGAAACGGGCGAAATGCCGAACCGCATCCGGCTCTACCGCCGGCCGATCCTCGACTACTGGGCGGAAAATGAGGAAACGCTCGGCGACATCATTACCCACGTCCTCATCCATGAGATCGGCCATCATTTCGGCCTGAGCGACGAGGACATGGAGCGCATCGAGGAAAGCGCCGAGGAAGCGGCGACCGACCGCTGATCGGCTGATCTTTGTTTTCGTTTGTCTTTTCGGGAAAACCGGTTTCCACTTTTCCCTGACAAACTCTATTGCTCGGAGAGCTTCATCTCCGGATCGTAATCCTTGCCCTCGACCTCCTTCACCACCGCCTGGCCGCACTGCATCGCGCCGGTTGCGGCATTGAAGGCATAGGTCGGCGAGCCGGACAGCGACCAACCCTTGTTCAGCGCCGCCGTCACCTTGTGGCAGAAGGATGCGTCGTCCGGGCCGGTCAGGAAGCGGTAGAGTTTCATCAGACGGTCTTTCGTTGCAGGGCGGCGCGTTTCGCGATCAGTCGCGCCTTATGGACCAGCGCTTCCGCTTGGACAAGATGCAGGCGCTCGACCATACGGCCGCCGATATCGACGACATTGAGGCCGGCGGCGGCCGGATCCTCGAAGGCAGCGATGATCGCCTCGGCCTCGGCCACCGCCCGTTCGTCCGGCCCGAAATGCCGGTTGGCCGCCTCGATCTGGGCCGGATGGATCAGCATCTTGCCGTCGAAGCCCATGGCGCGGCCCTGCAGGCATTCGCCGGCAAAGGCCTCCGTATCCTTGAAATCGTTGAAGACGCTGTCGAGCGCATCCAGCCCGTAGGCTCGGACGGCCAGCACCACCTGCATCAGCCAGGGCACCAGATAGGCGCGGCCGGGCTGCGGCAGAACGCCGGTATCCTTGCGCAGGTCGTTGAGGCCGACGACGAAACAGTCGAGACGACTGTCCGGCGTGCGCCCGGCCTCGGCGACCGCCGCCGCGTTCAGGACACCGCGCGGCGTCTCGATCATCGCCCAGATGCGCATCGTCTCGGCCGCATCGGCTTCCGCCAGCCGGTCGCTGACGCCGAGCACATCCTGCGGCTCGTCCACCTTCGGCAAAAGAACGGCATCGACGCCGAGCGCGAGGGCAAGAGAAAGATCGTCGCGGCCGAACGGGGTCGACAGCGCATTGATGCGGATGATCTTCTCTTTGTCCATGAGCGGCCGGCTGCCGAGGAAGCTTTTCAGGTTTTCGCGCGCCTCGGCCTTCTTTTCCGGCGCGACCGAATCCTCCAGATCGAAGATGACCCCGTCGCAATCGAGGTCGTGAACCTTCTCCAGGGCGCGACGATTGATCGCAGGAACGCTCAGCACCGAGCGGCGCAGGCGGGCGGAACGGGGAGGGGTCTGTCTGCTCATCGGCCGAGACTAGCGCAAAATCGTGAAATCCGGAATCGCCAGCCGAAAGAAAATCCATAACCGGTTCAAGCGTTTACCCTATCGCAGAGGAGGAGAGGGAGCGCACGGCCGCTCTTTTGGCCCGCTTTCCAGCGCGATAGCCGGCGCACGGCTTGGCCTCGCCAAGATAGGGGTCACGCGCACCGTCACCGCACGGCCGTTCACCAAAATGCCATGCTGCCATTGAAGAGAGCAGGGGGAAGGACGACATTATCGGAAGAAAGGTGACAATCATGCAAAACGTCCGTTCGCTGTTCCTTGCCCTTGCCGGCATCACCGTCTTTGCCGGGCTGGCGCTGTTGACCGTCTCGGTCACGCTCGCCGTCGGCGGCATCCTGACCGCGCTCATGGTGGGACGCGCGCTATCGCTCAGGATGAAGCCGCAACCGGTTCGCGCCCGCGCCGCTGCACAGCGCGAGATGCGCATCTGGAACGACGGCCGCGGCACGATCATCGACCTCTGACCTCTTTCCTTAAAAAAAATTCGCCGGGCCGTGTCGGCCGGGATCGATCTCCAACGTCTTTCGGGTGAGCGGCATTGGGCCGCTAGTCAGGGAAAGAGAAGGAGAACGCGATGGCTTCCGAGACGCAAGCGATGGAAAATGCGATGCCGCCGGTCAAGAACGGGCTTTTGCCCTATCTGACGGTCGATGGCGCGGTGAAGGCCGCGGAATTTTACGCAAAAGCCTTCGGCGCCGAGGAGGCCTTCCGGGTTCCGGTCGACGATCAGGGCCGCACGATGCATGTGCATCTCTATATCAACGGCAGCTCCCTGATGCTGAGCGACGCCTATCCGGAACATGGCCATCCGCTGACGAAGCCGCAATCCTTCGCCCTGCAGCTTGTCGTCGACGATATCGACGCCTGGTGGAACCGGGCCGTGGACGCCGGCGCCGAGGTCGTGATGCCGGTCGAGCTGATGTTCTGGGGCGACCGCTACGGCCAGCTTCGCGATCCGTTCGGCGTGCTCTGGGCCGTGACCGCTCCGGCGCGCAAGCCGTAACGGCAGCCACACCGGCCGCGGCAATCGCGGCGGCCGGACCTGCCCTGTAATTTTTCCTTCATTTCGGCGGGAAACTGCACTAAACGCTGATCACCGATATTCCTTAATTCCTTCTGCCGAAATTGGAGGCTAGGTCATGGACAAATTCACCAAGCTCACCGGCGTCGCAGCGCCGCTTCCGGTCGTCAATGTCGATACCGACATGATCATCCCGAAGGACTACCTGAAGACCATCAAGCGCACCGGCCTCGGCAAGGGCCTGTTCGCCGAAGCGCGCTACAATGAAGACGGCACGCCGAACCCGGATTTCGTCCTCAACAAGCCGGCCTACCAGAATGCCAAGATCCTCGTCGCCGGCGACAATTTCGGTTGCGGCTCCTCGCGCGAGCATGCCCCCTGGGCGCTCCTCGACTTCGGCATCCGCTGCGTCATTTCGACGTCTTTCGCCGACATCTTCTACAACAACTGTTTCAAGAACGGCATCCTGCCGATCAAGGTCAGCCATGAAGACCTCGACAAGCTGATGGACGACGCCTCGCGCGGCTCCAACGCCATCCTGACGGTCGATCTCGAAAACATGGAAATCACCGGCCCGGACGGCGGCAAGATCACCTTCGACCTCGACGAGTTCAAGCGCCACTGCCTGCTGAACGGCCTCGACGACATCGGCCTGACGCTGGAGAAGGCCGCCGCCATCGACAGCTTCGAAAAGGCCAACACCGCATCGCGCCCCTGGGCCTGATACGACCATGCCCGGCCCGCGCAAGCTCATCTCCTCCGGTTCGCCTTTCGAACGGACGGCAGGCTATTCGCGGGCCGTGGTGCAGGGCGATTGGTGCTTCGTCTCCGGCACCACCGGATACGATTATGCCAGCATGACCATGCCGGAAACGGTCGAGGCGCAGACCCGCAATTGCCTGAAAACGATCGCGGATGCGCTGACCGAAGCCGGCTTTTCGCTCACCGACGTGGTGCGCTGCCACTATTACGTCACCGACGCCGCCTTCGCCGACCGCGTCTTTCCGATCCTCGGCGAAGCCTTCGCCGAGATCCGGCCGGCCGCCACGATGATCGTCTGCGACCTCATCCGCCCGGAAATGCTCATCGAAATCGAAGCGACGGCGCTGAAGGCGCGCTGACCGGCGCACGCCATCCTCGCTCCACGCCCATGCCTCCGGCAAGGCCGGCTGTAATACGCCCGACAAGAAGCGGGATCATATAGCGCCTCTGCGGTTTCGATCCGCACCCTCTCGCGCAACCGATCCCTCCTCCGGAGCACCCCATGACCTCCCTTCCCGTAGTCGGCGCCGCCATGACCCTCGACGACGTCGAGACGCATCGTGACTGGCTGTTTGAAAAGCATCGCGATCTCGAGCTTCAGGACTTCGTCGAGGCGGAAATCCTGAACGGCGACTGGAAGCCGCTTGCCGAGCGCGCCCGCACGCTGCTTGCCGGCCATCGCGGCCGGGTCGGGATTCACGGGCCGTTCTGGGGCTTCCAGATCGCCTCGCAGGACCCGGATATCCGCGCGGTCGTGAAGAAGCGCCTCGATCAGGCCCTCGACGTCTGCGGCGATATCGGCGCCACCCACATGGTGATCCACAGCCCCTATACCACCTGGTCGTACAATCATCTGGCCGCCAGCCCCCGCGAGGCCGAAAAGATCGTCGAATACACGCATCTGACGCTTGGCGACGCCGTCAAGCGCGCCGAAACTCTCGGCCTGACCCTGGTGATCGAGAACATCGAGGACAAGGACCCGCAGACGCGCGTGGCGCTGGCGGCAAGCTTCTCTTCGCCCGCGGTCACGGTGTCCATCGACACCGGCCATGCCCATTATGCGCACGGCAATACCGGCGCTCCACCGGTCGATTACTACATCCATGCCGCCGGCGAGCGCCTGCAGCATGTGCATCTGCAGGATGCCGACGGCTATGCGGATCGCCATTGGAGCCTCGGGGAGGGCACGATCCTCTGGCCTTCGGTCTTCGCGGCCTTGTCGAAAATCCGCAGCAATCCGCGCCTGATCATCGAGATCAAGGACAAGTCGAAGATCCCGGCATCGGCCGCCTATCTCGCCTCGCTCGGACTTGCGCAATAGAATTTGCGGCCGCCGCCATCGTCATAACAAAGGCGAAAATTCCGCCATCATAGGCAAGCTTCCTGTTCCCGGAGGATGATGCGGTGCGCGAGGCGGACCTGCAATCGCTGCGGCGGACCTATGCGCGCAACGTGCTCGCAACGGCCGATGCGGGCGGCGATGCCGCCCTGGAGGCGGCCTTCGCGACCATTCACCGCGAGGATTTCCTGGGTTCGCCGCCATGGCGGCCGATCGAACGGGGATGGGAATCCGGCTACTGTTCGCAGGAAGACCTTGCCGGCGTCTATCGGGACGTCCTCTTTCCGCTTTCCATCGGCCGCGGCGTCAACAACGGCTCGCCCTCCCTCCATGCCCGCCTCATCCATGCGCTCGCGCCGGAGCCCGGCCAGAGCGTCGTCCATCTCGGCGCCGGGACCGGCTATTACAGCGCCATCCTCGCCGAACTCGTCGGCCCGGAGGGCCATCTGGCGGCAATCGAGATCGATCCGGCGCTCGCGGAACGGGCGGAAGCCTGCCTCGGCGACCGGCCGAACGTTGCGGTGGTGGTCGCCGACGCCGGCCTCTGGCCGGAAACGGCGGTCAACCGCATCTATGTCAGCTTCGCGGTGAGCGCGCCGATGCCGCCCTGGATCGAGCGTCTGGCGCCGGGCGGGCGGCTGGTGCTGCCGCTCGGCGTGCCGGACAGCGACTGGAATCCGCGATTTTCCCATGGCGAGGCCTTTCTGTTCGAGCGGCGGGCCGAGGGCTTCGCCGCATCGCGGCTCTGCTCCGTCGCCTTCGTCCATGGCGAGGGCCTGACGCAATCGCACGATCGCGGCGAGATCGAGCGGCTGCGCGCTGCCCTCCGCTCCCCCGGCGCCGATGCGGTGAGAAGCCTCATCTGGGGAGAGGCGGCCGGGGACCGGCGCTGCTGGTTCCGTTCGCCGGCCTGGAGCCTCTGCTACGATCCGGTTTGACGGAAGCCACGCACAAATCTTTCGCCAAAATGATTTCCCTGGAACGGAAGTTGCGCTAAGAACGCGCCCGACATTGGACAAGCAAAGGGACGTCTCATGACTGCGCGCAATCTCTTCCTTCTGCCGGGCGACGGCATCGGCCCCGAAGCCATGGGCGAGGTCCGCAAGATCATCGCCTATATGAACGAATCCAAGAACGCCGGCTTCGTCACCGACGAAGGCCTCGTCGGCGGCTCGGCCTATGACGCGCATGGCGCGGCGATTTCCGAGGCCGACATGGCAAAGGCGATGGCGGCGGATGCCGTGCTCTTCGGCGCCGTCGGCGGCCCGAAGTGGGATGCGGTTCCCTATGAAGTCCGCCCGGAAGCCGGCCTGCTGCGCCTGCGCAAGGACATGCAGCTTTTCGCCAACCTCCGCCCGGCCATCTGCTATCCGGCGCTTGCCAACGCTTCCTCGCTGAAGCCCGAGCTGGTCGAAGGCCTCGACATCCTGATCGTGCGCGAACTCACCGGCGGCGTCTATTTCGGCGAGCCGAAGGAGATCATCGACCTCGGCAACGGCCAGAAGCGCGGCATCGACACGCAGGTCTACGACACCTACGAAATCGAGCGCATCTCCGGCGTCGCCTTCGAACTGGCGCGCACCCGTAAGAACCGCGTCTGCTCGATGGAAAAGCGCAACGTCATGAAGTCCGGCGTGCTCTGGAACCAGGTCGTGACGGCAACGCACAAGGAAAAATACTCCGACGTGCAGCTCGAGCACATGCTGGCCGACGCCGGCGGCATGCAGCTCGTTCGTGCGCCCAAGCAGTTCGACGTGATCGTGACCGACAACCTCTTCGGCGACATGCTCTCCGACGTCGCGGCGATGCTCACCGGCTCGCTCGGCATGTTGCCGTCCGCGTCGCTCGGCGCCCCGGACGCCAAGACCGGCAAGCGCAAGGCGCTCTACGAGCCGGTCCACGGCTCGGCCCCGGACATCGCCGGCAAGGGCATTGCCAACCCGATCGCGATGATCGCCTCCTTCGCCATGTGCCTGCGCTACTCGTTCAACCTGGTCGCGGAAGCCGACGCGCTGGAAAAGGCGATCGCCAACGTCCTCGACCAAGGCATCCGCACCGGCGACATCATGGCCGACGGCTGCCGCCAAGTCGGCACCTCGGCCATGGGCGACGCCATCCTTGCCGAGTTCAAGGCGCTCTCCGCCTGATTTCACGTGAAACAAATGAAGCCGCCGTTCCGTGCCCACGGAGCGGCGGCTTTTCGTTGATCCGACGGCAGCCTCTTCCTATCTCCGTCAGATGAACACAGAGAGAAAAGGCCTCAGCGACCCAAACCGCCACGCATGGCGCCGCCTGCGGCAGCGCTATCGGGCGCGAAAGGCCCTTCATCGCCCGCTTCCCTGGCTCGGCTATGCCTTCGTCGCCGTCAACCTGATCGCCCTTGCCCTCCTCGTTCTCGACGCACCGCTCGCCGAGGGGGCGGCAAGGCTTTCGCCGGTGCTCATCGATATCGCTCGCGCCATCACCGATATCGGCCGCCTGCATTGGCTCCTGTTCCTGACCGCGCTCGTCCTTGCCGTCGTTTTTTGGATGGCGGCGCGCGACCGCGATGCCCGTCGACGCTTCCGTCTCGCCCTTGCCGGATACATTGCCGGCTATATGACCGTGACGTTGCTGCTGGCGAGCCTTGCCGGCCAGTTGCTCAAGTTCGGCATCGGCCGCGCCCGCCCGCCGCTCTTCGGGCAATACGGCCTTCTCGGCTTCGAGCCCTTTCGAGGGGATTTCCTGTTCATGAGCTTCCCCTCCGGCCATGCGACCCATCTCGGCGCGTTCTTCGCGGCCGCGTGCTTCCTCCTGCCGAAAGGCCGGCCGCTCTTCCTCGCCGCCGCGCTGTGGCTCGCGGCGACGCGGGTGATCATCGGCGTCCACTATCCGAGCGACGTGACCGCCGGGCTTGCGCTCGGCGTCTGGACGGCGCTTGCTGTCGCCTATATCTTCGCACGTTGCGGCCTTGTCTTTTCGATAGCGCCGAGCGGATGGCCCGATCTGAGGCTGCGGCATCCCTTCAGGCGAAGGAGGCGGGCCGCCGGCCTTGTAAAAAAAACTTAGCAGATCGCTGTTATCGCTCCGCCAAATGTTCACGGCGGAACGTGACGAAGGGGACGGACGTGCAAGCAATCCTGCAATCTCTCGCCAAACGGCGGCGACGGGCGGCCGGATGCGCCCCGTTGCGCTGGCGGGCCTGCCTGTTCATGACAGCCAACGCAGTCCTCATCTCGGCCCTTCTGCTCGACGCGCCGGTCGGCGCCGGAATCCGCCACTTCAATCCGTCGATCCCCTTCTTCGGCCGCCTGCTGACCGATCTCGGCCAATCCGACTGGCTGATCGCCATCAGCGTCTTCCTGCTGTTCGAAGGCTGGGCGAGGGCGCGGCTCACACAGCCGGCGCGCTGCCGCTGCCGGGCGGTGCAGACGAGCCGGATCGGCGGCTACCTGCTTTGCTCCATCGTTCTCTCCGGCCTCGTCGCCAACCTGCTGAAGCGCATCATCGGCCGCGCCCGCCCGATGCATTTCGACGATCTCGGCAGTTTCGCCTTCTCGCCCTTTTCCCGCCATGCCGATTTCGCGAGCTTCCCGTCCGGCCATGCAACCACGATCGGCGCCTTCTTCGCGGCCCTTGCCTTCCTGTTCCCGCGCTACCGTTTCGTCTTCGCCGCCTCTGCCCTCTGGCTCGCCGCCACGCGCGTCATGGTCGGCGCGCATTATCCGAGCGACGTCGTCGCCGGCCTTGCGCTCGGCGGCTGGTTCTCCTTCATGGTCGCCGTCCTCTACTCGCGCTACGGCCTGCTCTTCCGCATCGGCGAGGACGGCTTGCCGGTGCCGAAACGCCCGACCTTCGCGAAGTGATATTCCCCAAAAACGAAACCGGCGCCCTGAGGCGCCGGTTCCTTTTCGCGGGGTCCGTTGCGGATCGGATCATTCCATCGTGTGGATGTCGCGATCCTTCGTTTCCGGCAGGAAGAGCATGCCGATCACGAAGGTGATGCCGGCAAACACGATCGGATACCAGAGGCCGTAGTAGATGTTGCCCTTGGCGGCACTCATCGCAAAGGCCATGGCCGGCAGCAGGCCGCCGAACCAGCCGTTGCCGATGTGATAGGGCAGCGACATGCCGCTGTAGCGGATGCGGGTCGGGAAAAGCTCGACGAGCAGGGCCGCGATCGGGCCGTAGACCATCGTCACATAGATCACCAGCACGGTGAGGATGGCGATCGTGCCGGTCCAGTTCACGCTCGCCGGGTCGGCGACCATGGTGAAGGCGCCGCCCTTGGCGATGGTGAAGACCGGCATTTCCGTCAGGCTGCCCGCGTCCTCCTTGGCGATCAGCTTGTCGGCGAGGAGCTTGTCGACCGGCACCATCGTCTTCTCGCCGCCGCGCACCGCATCGGCATTGAGCGCCAGCTCGGGATTGGCGGCGATGAAGGCGTCGAGCTTGGCGTCCGGCACCTTGGCCGCGCCGCGCACCAGCGGATAGCCGGCGTCGTGAAGGGCGATGTTCAGGCTCTTCTCGAAAGCGGTATTGAGGCCCTTCGCCTTGTCGCCGGAAGCAACCGCGTCGAAGCTCGTCACCGTTTCGTTGCCGATCTTGACCGTCGCCGGCTGGCCTGCGGGGCCTGCCACCACGTCATAAGGCACGGAGTTCTTCGTGAGGAACGCCGTGGCGATGTCGCAGGAGCTGGTGAACTTCGCCGTGCCGGTCGGGTTGAACTGGAAGGTGCAGTCCGCCGGATCGGCCGTCACCGTGGCCCGCACGGTCGCCTGCGCCTGCGCGAGCGCCGGATTGGCGGTCCAGGTCATGGCCTTGAACAGCGGGAAGTAGGTGAGCATCGCCAGCAGCAGGCCGGCCATCAGGATCGGCTTGCGGCCGATCCGGTCCGACAGGCCGCCGAAGATGACGAAGAAGAAGGTGCCGATGAAGAGGGCGACGGCGACCATGATGTTGGCGGCCTGCCCGTCGACCTTCAGCACGTTCTGCAGGAAGAACAGCGCGTAGAACTGGCCGCAATACCAGACGACGGCCTGGCCCATGGTGGCGCCGAAGAGCGCCAGCAGGCCGATCTTGGCGTTGCGCCATTGGCCGAAGGCTTCGGTCAGCGGCGCCTTGGAGCCCTTACCCTCGGCCTTCATGCGCTGGAACGCCGGCGATTCGTTCATCTTCAGGCGAATCCAGACCGAGACCCCGAGCAGGATGCACGAAACGATGAAGGGAATGCGCCAGCCCCAGGCGGCGAAGGCATCCTTGCCGACGATGAACTGCACGAGGAGGATGACGATCAGCGACAGGAAAAGCCCAAGCGTCGCCGTGGTCTGGATCCACGAGGTGAAATAGCCGCGGCGGCCGTGCGGCGCGTGCTCGGCGACATAGGTCGCAGCCCCGCCGTACTCACCGCCGAGCGCCAGCCCCTGCAGAAGCCGGAGCGCGATCAGGATCGTCGGCGCGAGAATGCCGAGCGAGGCAGCCCCCGGCAGCAGGCCGACGAGGAAAGTCGAAAGACCCATGATCACGATGGTGATCAGGAAGGTGTATTTGCGGCCGACGAGGTCGCCGAGCCGGCCGAACACCAGAGCGCCGAACGGCCGCACCAGAAAGCCCGCCGCAAAGGCGAGCAGCGCGAAGATGTTTCGCGTCGTCTCCGGATATTGCGTGAAGAAGGTCGCGCCGATGAAGCTCGCCAGCGATCCGTAGAGATAGAAGTCGTACCATTCGAAAACGGTGCCGAGCGACGAGGCGAAGATGACCTTCCGCTCCTCGCTGGTCATCGGGCCGGCATTGCTTCGGCCCGCGCTTGCGACATTTGCCATTGTCTGTCCTCCCACAGAGTGATCCCGCGCGCCCGACCCGATCTCCCCAGGGTCCGCCTTCCGACGCGGCGCGCTTCATGAGAGTGTGACAGAAACAAGACGCCGCCGCTGCGATGCTTTCGGCGTATGACTTTAGTCGAACGCAATCAGCGCCTTATGCGCGGCCAGGACGCAGGCGCGCATCGCGGCCGCAACGAAAGGCGGCGGGCGAGGGAACCACTTCGCTTCGCGCGCGTTTTTGCCGGTTGTCCGCATGATCCCACGCACATCCCGTTTCCAACCTTCGAGCGGAGTATCCTGCCCATGAAAGCGACCACGAAATCGAAGCTCGGCACCCGCACTGACCTCAGCGAAGAAGCCACGCGCGACGTTTCGGCGGGCCTCAGCGCCCTTCTGGCCGACGTCTTCGCGCTCTATCTGAAGACGAAGAACTTTCATTGGCACATGAGCGGGCCGCATTTCCGCGACTACCACCTGCTGCTCGACGAACAGGCCGAACAGATCTTCGCCATGACCGATCCGATGGCCGAGCGCGCCCGCAAGATCGGCGGCACGACCTTGCGGTCGATCGGCCATATCGCCCGCGAACAGCGCATCGAGGACAACGACGCCGAATTCGTCGAGCCGGACGACATGCTGGCGGAACTGCGCGACGACAACCTGCAACTCGGGGGCGAGCTGCGGCGCATGCACGACGTCTGCGAGGAACACGAGGACATCGCAACCGCAAGCCTGCTCGAAGTCTGGCTCGACGAGACCGAGCGCCGCACCTGGTTCCTCTTCGAAGCGACCCGGCGGGACAACCGATGATATCCGCCCGAGGGCCAAGGATTGCCGGACCGCCTTGACTCTTGCGCAAAACCACTTATTACCGGCGGCGGAAAAGGATTTGCTTCCCATGCTTCGTTTCGATGCGATCAGCTTCAGCGATCACCCGGCACCGGCTGCCGGGCGGGATAGCCGTTTTCCGGTTTCTTCCAAAATCAAGGCCAAAACGACGACGAAAACCGTCTGACGTCTCTGGCCTGCCGCTCTCTCCCCGGCTCGGCCGGGGACAGGAACCCGCCGTTTGGCCGGGTTCCCCCCTCCGACAAGAGGAGAGAAGAGAAAGAGAGCTTGAGAAATGGGTTTCAAAGTTGCAGTTGCGGGAGCGACCGGAAACGTCGGGCGCGAGATGCTCAACATTCTGGCCGAGCGCGGTTTTCCCGCCGATGAAGTCGTGGCGCTCGCCTCCGCGCGCTCGCAGGGCACCGAGGTTTCCTACGGCGACAGGACGCTGAAGGTTCAGAACCTCGAAAACTACGATTTCTCCGACACCGATATCTGCCTGATGTCGGCCGGCGGCGACGTGTCCAAGAAGTGGTCGCCGAAGATCGGCGCGCAGGGCTGCGTCGTCATCGACAACTCTTCGGCCTGGCGCTACGACGCCGAGGTTCCGCTGATCGTGCCGGAAGTCAATCCGGACGCCGTCGAGCAGTTCCGCAAGAAGAACATCATCGCCAACCCGAACTGCTCGACCGCCCAGCTCGTCGTCGCGCTGAAGCCGCTGCACGATGCCGCAAAGATCAAGCGCGTCGTCGTCTCCACCTACCAGTCGGTCTCCGGCGCCGGCAAGGAAGGCATGGACGAGCTGTTCAACCAGACGCGCGCCGTCTTCGTCGCCGATCCGATCGAATCGAAGAAGTTTACGAAGCGCATCGCCTTCAACGTCATTCCGCACATCGACGTCTTCATGGAGGACGGCTACACCAAGGAAGAGTGGAAGGTGCTGGCCGAGACCAAGAAGATGCTCGACCCGAAGATCAAGGTCACCTGCACCGCCGTGCGCGTGCCGGTCTTCATCGGCCATTCGGAATCGGTCAACATCGAGTTCGAAAACGAGATCACCGCCGACCAGGCCCGCGACATCCTGCGCGAAGCGCCGGGCTGCCTCGTCGTCGACAAGCATGAGAACGGCGGCTACGTCACGCCTTACGAATGCGCCGGCGAAGACGCCACCTACATCTCCCGCATCCGCGAGGACGCGACCGTCGAAAACGGCCTGAACCTGTGGGTCGTTTCCGACAACCTGCGCAAGGGTGCTGCGCTGAACGCCATTCAGATCGCCGAGCTTCTGGTCAACCGCGGCCTCATCAAGCCGCGCAAGCAGGCCGCCTGACACAAAAGTAAAGAAGAGCGGGAAACCGCTTAAAACGGTTTATAAACCATTACAGTCTATAAGCCCCGTGTTCGCCGGTTTCGGACGCGGGGCTTTTGCTGGCCTTATTTTGGCCCGTTGCATGGTTAATGACGCGTGCGAAAACGCTCACGATACATCGTATTTAAAGACATCGCTGGCCGGGGCGCTCGGCCGGGGAGAGAGGATCGAGGATAATCATGCGCTTGACGAAGTCTGGACTGGCGGCTCTGGTGACGTGCGGTTTCATGTTTGCTCTGCCGCTTTCGGCAAACGCCGCCCAGTGCGGCAACGGGCCGGGCGGGTTCGAGGCATGGGTGGCCGCCTTCAAGCAGGAGGCGGCAGGCAAGGGCGTCAGCCCCTCGGTTCTCGACCGCGCCTTCGCCAACGTGCACTATAACCAGCCGACCATCCGCGCCGACCGCGGCCAGAAGAGCTTCAAGCTCTCCTTCGACGAATTCATGAAGAAGCGCGGCGGCCAGAGCATCATTTCCCGCGGCAAGGGCATGAAGCAGGCCAACGCCCAGCTCTTCGCCAGCATCGAGCGCCGCTATGGCGTTCCCGCCGGCCCGCTGATCGCGATCTGGGGCATGGAAACCGGCTTCGGCAGCTATATGGGCCAGGAGCACACGCTCTCCGCCGTCTCGACGCTTGCCTATGACTGCCGCCGCACCGAATACTTCACCGATCAGCTCTATGCGGCGCTGCAGCTCGTCGGCAAGGGCTATCTCAGCCCCTCGGCCCACGGCGCCGCCCATGGCGAAATCGGCCAGACGCAGTTCCTGCCGCGCAACGTCGTGAACTTCGGCGTGGACGGCGACGGCGACGGCCGCATCGACCTCGTCGGCTCGCGCGCCGATGCGCTCGCCTCCACCGCCAACTTCCTGCGCGGCCACGGCTGGCAGCCGGGCAAGGGCTACCAGCCCGGCGAGCCCAATTTCAACGCCATTGCCGGCTGGAACGCCGCCACCGTCTACCAGCAATCCATCGCCTATATCGGCGCCCGCATCGACGGCATCCAATAGCCGGTCTCAGGGGCTTGGCGACAAGGCCGGCCCCATACTCTTTCGTCAGACCTCGGGGCGGATGAAATCGCGCGTCGTGGCGTCCATGATCCACAATTCGCCGGTCGAAATGTCGAACCAGGCGCCGTGCAGCTGCAATTTCCCCGCCTCTTCGAGAGAGCGGATATCGGGAAAGCTGCGCAGATTGTCGAGCGAATTGCGGATCGAGACCCGCTCCAGCGCCGTCTGCCGCTCGGCGGCGGTCATGACGTCGTTCGACTGGATCTGCTCGGCGGCGGGCCTGACCAGCGACATCCAGCGGCCGATGAAGTCGCCGGGCGACAAAGGCTCGGCGCTGGGGTCGAGCGCTGCCCGGATACCGCCGCAACGGCCGTGGCCCATGACGACAATGTCGCTGACCTTCAGCACCTGCACGGCGAATTCAAGGGCGGCCGACGTGGCGTGGAAATGGCCGTCCGGCTGGTAGGGGGGCACCATGTTGGCGACGTTGCGGACCACGAAAAGCTCGCCGGGACCGGCATCGAAAATCGTTTCCGGCGCCGAGCGCGAGTCGCTGCAGGCAATGACCAGCGCCTTGGGGTTCTGCCCTTCCTCGGCGAGATTGCGATAGCGGTCGCGCTCATGGGAATAGCGCCCGCTCATGAAATTGCGATAGCCGCTGAGGAGACTGCTGGGAAAACGCTGCATGGCTTTGGATTACAGCCAGTCGGCGACGAATTCAACTGCTACGCTGCAAAATGGGGTGCGGCCGCCCGCGCTATTTCTTCGGGCGCTGCGCGGGGTGGAGAAGACGCCGCATCTGCACCATGGCCATGGGCGTCGACAGGCTTGCGGCATCGGCCGCAAGCGTCAGCTCGTCGCTGCCGCGCTTGACCGCGCGCGCCACCACTTCGAAGACGCTCGCCGTCGCAAGCTGCAAGGCCCGCTCCTCCTCGATCCCGCCCATAAGCCGCGACAGGAAGACGGCCGCGAGCAGGTCACCGAGCCCGTTCGGCGGATTGTCGACCGAGCGATGCTCGGCAAGAAGGGCGTTGCGGCCGCTGAGGTAGAGATTGCCGATGCCGCCCGCCATCATCGGCACGGCGGAGGTGACGAGCATCCGCGGCGGACCGAGCGCCAGCGCCGCGGCCATGATGGCGTTGTTGTCCTCCAGTGCCGCGCCCGACAGCCAAGCAAGCTCGTAGCGGTTGGGGGTGGCAAGCGACGCAAGCGGGATCAGATGGTCGCGGATCGCCTCCGCGGTCGCTTCCGCGACGTAAAGGCCGCCGAGGTCGCCCATCACCGGATCGCAGGCATAGAGAAGCTCGGGCGTCTTTTCCTTCAGCGCCCGCACCAGCCGCGCGACGGAGCGCGCCTGCGCCGCATTCGCGAAATAGCCGGAAAGCACCGCCTTGACCTCGCCGATCCAGGGCGCGGCGATCAGGTCGTCGATCGCCTTGTCGAACTCCGCCTCGTCGAAGGTGAGCCGCGTCGATCGCCCATGGCCCGGATGCCAGGGCAGCACGATGGTCGGGATCGCCCAGACGGAGTGACCGAGCGTTTCCAGCGCGAAGACGGCGGCGCGATTGCCGACCGATCCCCGCATGACATGGCTCGAAATGACGATGACGGCGCTCGCGGCGGTACCCGGCATGGTGCATGCTTCCCTCAATGACTCTCGCGTTGATGCGGGCTCGCCGCCCTCCTGTCAACTGCGCTTCACGTGAGCATGAAACGGTGACGGCGCGGCATTGTGACGCCGGCTGCGCTATTTTTAGCGGTTGGAACGAATCTGATTGAAAAATGCCCAGAAATATCCGTTTGTGAGCCAAATGCGGTGAGATTCGCATGGTTTTGCGATGACTTCCGCAGGATTTTCGAATTCGGGGAGGAAAACATGCCGAAAATCAATCCGAAGAGGGAGAAGCAGATCGAGGCGGCGCGCAAGCTTTGCGCCGGCGAGGTTTTCCTCGATCCTGAAATCCTGTTCGGCCGCGCCAGCAGCGACGACCTGGAGCAGTACACGCCCGAAATGCTGGCGCTTTCCGCCGTCCATGCCGCGCGGCAGCTCGCCGCCTGGAACGGCGCGGCCCCCCATGTCAGCATCGAAACCATCCCCGGCATCGAAATCGAGGGCGCGCCCCTCTCCATCCTTTCGATCACCGACCGCAACATGCCGTTCCTCTACGAGTCGGCGATGGGCGAGGTGACGAGCACCCACCGCGACCTCTACATGGCGGTTCACCCGATCCTCGTCATGGACGAGGGCCAGCCCCCCGTCCTCTATTCCGCCGACCATCCGAGCGATCCCGCCCGCCGCGTCAGCCATATCCAGCTGCATATGGCGCCGCTGAGCGCCGCGCAGGCGGCCGACCTCGTCAAGCGCATCGACACCCTGCTCGAGCAGACGCATCTGTCGGTCTCCGGCTGGAAGCCGATGCTCGCCAAGCTCGATACCGTGATCGGCGAACTCTCCGCCCACGACGCCGGCCGCCGCAAGGCCGACCGCGACGAGGCGATCGCCTTCCTCAAATGGCTGCGCGACAACCATTTCACCTTCCTCGGCATGCGCGAATACGTCTATTCCGGCCGTGGCGCCGACGCGAAGGTGGAGCGAGACCGCGGCGCCGGCCTCGGCATCCTCTCCGATCCCGACGTGCGCGTGCTGCGCCAGGGCAAGGACGCCGTGACCACGACGCCGGAAATCCTGGAATTCCTCGACGGGCCGGACTTCCTGATCGTCACCAAGGCCAACGTCAAATCCGTCGTCCACCGCCGCGCCTATATGGACTATATCGGCGTCAAGCGCTTCGACGCGGACGGCAACGTCACCGGCGAGCTGCGCATCGTCGGCCTCTTCACCTCGACCGCCTATACCGGATCGCCGTCCGATATCCCGCTCCTGCGCGCCAAGGTGCAAAAGGTGACCGACCAGCTCGGCTACGATCCGACCAGCCATTCCGGGCGCATGCTGCAGAATACGCTGGAATCCTACCCGCGCGACGATCTCTTCCAGATCGACGCCTCGCTGCTCGCAAGCTTCTGCGAGCAGATCAACGACCTCTCCGACCGGCCGCGCGTGCGCGCGCTCCCGCGCATCGACCATTTCGACCGCTTCGTCTCGGTCCTCGTCTACGTGCCGCGCGAGGAATACGATTCCATCGTCCGCGAAAAGATAGCCGACTACCTGAAGACGGTCTATGACGGTCGCGTCTCGGCCTATTATCCCGCCTTCCCGGAAGGCGGCGTCGCCCGTGTCCACTTCATCATCGGCCGCTCGACCGGCAAGACGCCGCGCATTCCGCAGGCAAAGCTGGAAGAAGCGATCCGCGCGATCACCGCGCGCTGGGACGACCGCTTCGTGCTCCTCGCCGGGCCGAAGGCCCCGCATATTTCCGTGAGCCACGCCTTTCAGGAGGCCTTCACGCCCGAGGAAGCGGTTGCCGACCTGCCCGCCATGATCGCCACCGCCAAGGAAGGGCCGATCCGCATCGCCTTCTATCTGCGCAAGACCGAAGAGGGCGATATCCTCTCGCTCAAGGTCTTCCACCGCCGCGGCAACCTGGCGCTCTCCCGCCGCGTGCCGCTTCTGGAAAATCTCGGCTTCAACGTGCTGAGCGAGCGGACCTTCGACATCTATCTGACGGGCAGCGACGGCGTAAGCGAGCATGTCGTGCTGCACGACATGGAACTGGAGGCGCGCAGCGGCGTCTCCATCGACCTCTCCCGCCACGGCCGGCCGCTGGAGGACGCCTTCCTGGCCGCCTTCGACGGCACGATCGACAATGACAGCTTCAACCGTCTGATCGTCTCCGCGAACCTCTCCGGCCGCGAAGTCAACGTGTTGCGCGCCTATGCCCGCTATCTGCAGCAGGCCGGCATTCCCTATTCGCAGAACTACATCGCGACGACGCTGGACAAGTATCCGGCCATCGCCGCCTCGGTCTTCCGCCTGTTCCACGACACGCTCGACCCGAAGCTCACGGAAAAGCAGCGCATCAAGAAGCTCGGCGAGCTGCACCAGTCGATCGAGACGGCGCTCGCCGACGTGCCGAGCCTCGATGACGACCGGATTCTGAGGCGCTACGTCAACGCCGTCGATTCGACGCTGCGCACCAACTATTTCCAGAAGAACCCGGACGGTTCGGCGAAGGCGATGCTCGCCTTCAAGCTCGATCCGAAGCTTCTGGACGGCCTGCCCGAACCGCGCCCCTTCCGCGAGATCTTCGTCTACGGCGTCGAGGTCGAAGGCGTGCACCTGCGCTTCGGCAAGGTGGCGCGCGGGGGCCTGCGCTGGTCCGACCGCGCCGAGGACTACCGGACGGAAGTGCTCGGCCTCGTGAAGGCGCAACAGGTCAAGAACGCCGTGATCGTGCCGGTCGGCGCCAAGGGCGGCTTCTATCCGAAGAAGCTGCCGGCCGGCGGCAGCCGCGATGAAATCTTCAACACCGGCCGCGAGGCCTACAAGACCTATATCCGCACGCTGCTGTCGATCACCGACAACATCGTCGGCCCCGATATCGTGGTGCCTTCGGATACCGTTCGCCTCGACGGCGACGATCCCTATTTCGTCGTCGCCGCCGACAAGGGCACGGCCACCTTCTCCGACACGGCCAATGCGCTGGCGCAGGAAGCCGGCTTCTGGCTGGACGACGCCTTCGCCTCGGGCGGCTCGGCCGGCTACGACCACAAGAAGATGGGCATCACCGCCCGCGGCGCCTGGGAAACCGTCAAGCGCCACTTCCGCGAACTCGACATCGATATCCAGACGACACCGTTCAGCGTTGTCGGCGTCGGCGACATGTCGGGCGACGTCTTCGGCAACGGCATGTTGTTGTCGCCGAAAACCCGGCTGATCGCCGCCTTCGACCATCGCGACATCTTCATCGATCCCGATCCGGACATGGCAAAGACGCTTGCCGAGCGGCAGCGCCTCTTCAACCTGCCACGCTCCAGCTGGCAGGATTTCGACAAGTCGCTGCTGTCGAAGGGCGGCATGATCGTCTCGCGCTCGGCGAAATCCGTGACGCTGACGCCGCAGGCGGCCGCCGCCATCGGCTTCGACAAGACGGTGGCGACACCCTTCGAGATCATGACGGCGATCCTGAAGGCGCCGGTGGACCTGCTCTGGTTCGGCGGCATCGGCACCTATGTCAAGGCGTCGGCCGAGACCGACGCCGAAGTGGGCGACCGCACCAACGACCCGATCCGCGTTACCGCCGACGACGTGCGGGCGCGCGTCATCGGCGAAGGCGCCAATCTCGGCGTCACGCAGAAGGGGCGCATCGCCTACGGCCTCAAGAGCGGGCGCTGCAACTCCGACGCCATCGACAACTCCGCCGGCGTCAACACCTCCGACGTCGAGGTCAACATCAAGATCGCGCTGGCATCGGCCATGCACGACGAGCGGCTGACGCGCGCCAAGCGCGACCAGCTCCTCTCGTCGATGACCGAGGAAGTGTCGGCGCTCGTCCTGCGCAACAACTACCTGCAATCGCTGGCCATCTCGCTGACCGAACGCCGCGGCGTCGCCAACGGGCTGGAACTCGGCCGCTTCATGAACGTGCTCGAAGCCGCCAAGCAGTTGAACCGCAAGGTGGAGACGCTGCCGGACGAGCAGGCATTCGCCGAGCGCTACGCCAACGGCAAGCCGTTGACGCGCCCGGAAATCGGCGTGCTGCTTTCCTACGCGAAGATCGTGCTCTTCGACGCGCTGGTCGCCGGCGACCTGCCGGACGATGCCTATTTCGCAAAGACGCTGGCCGGCTACTTCCCCGTCAAGATGCAGCGCGGCCATGCGTCCGACATCGCCAATCACCGGCTGCGCCGGGAGATTATCGCCACCGCACTTGCCAACGAGGCGATCAACCGCGGCGGCCCCGCTTTCGCCGTCAGCATGATGGACGCGACCGGCGCCACCGCCTCCGAGGTCGTCAAGTCGACCGTGCTCGCGCGCGACGGCTTCGACCTCGAGCGGCTGTGGGCCGAGACGGACGCGCTCGACGGCCGGATCGGCGGCCAGATGCAGAACCGCATCTATGGCGAAATCGGCCACATCTACGTGGTGCTGACGCGATTGCTCCTGAAGACCGGCATGGCCAAGGGCGAGATGAGCGAGACGATTAGCCGGCTGCAAAATGCGGTGAAGAAGCTGCGTCCGATCTTCGTCGCGAACCTGCCTGCCGACTTCGCCGCCGAAATCGCCGCCCGCCAGGCGGAATATGCCGCAGCCGGCGTTCCCGAAAAGCTGAGCGCCGAGGTAGCGACCCTGCCGACGCTGATGCTCGTACCGGAAATCATGCAGATCGCGGAACGCACCGGCGACACGCTGGCGCGGGCGGCGGAAAGCTACTTCGCGGTTTCGCAGACCTTCCGCATCGGCCGGCTGCTCGCCTCCGGCAACCGCATCGTCACGGCCGACCACTACGAAAGCCTGGCGCTGGCGCGCAGCCTCGACCAGATCGCCGGCGCCCGCCGCGATATCGTCATCTCGGCGCTGAGCGACCATCCGAAGGACAAGCAGCCCGTCCAGGCCTGGCACTCCTCGGACCGCAACCGGATCAACCGCATCGCCGAGGAACTGTCGGGCCTCAGCGACGGCGGCGATCCGAACCTGGCGCGCATCACGGTCGCAGCGGGCCTGCTGACCGATCTTGCGCATGACAGGACGAGGTGAGACAGTCGCGCGATCTTGCGGGCGCCCCGGATGTTCCGGGGCGCCGCATCATGGGAGCAAGGCTTGGAAGGCACATATTCGAGCGAGAACGCACCGGCGAAAGTGCCGGCCCGCGGCATCTGGGGCTGGATGCTCTTCGACTGGGCAGCCCAGCCCTTTTTCACCGTCGTCACCACCTTCATCTTCGGCCCCTATTTCGTGTCGCGGTTGACGAGCGACCCGGTCTCCGCCCAGGCGGCCTGGAGCAACACGGCGACGATCTCCTCGATCATCATCGCGCTTCTCTCCCCCGTCCTCGGCTCGATCGCCGACCAGTCCGGCGCGCGCAAACCCTGGATCGGCGTCTTCGCGGTCATCAAGATCGCCTGCCTCTTCGGCCTGTGGTTCGCAATCCCCGGCTCGCCCATCGTCTGGCCGATGGTCTTCATGATCTTCGCCTCGGTTTCCGCGGAATTCTCCATCGTCTTCAACGATTCGATGATGCCGCGGCTGGTGAGCAAGGAGGAGGTCGGCCGGCTTTCGAACACTGCCTGGGGGCTCGGCTATCTCGGCGGCATGATCGTGCTGATCGCTGTGGTGGCGCTGCTTGCCGGCAATCCGGCGACGGGCAAGACCATCCTCGGCCTTTCGCCGCTCTTCGGCCTCGATGCCGCTCAGGGCGAGGACGCCCGCATCACCGGGCCGATTTCCGCGGTCTGGTACTTCATCTTCATCCTGCCGATGTTCTTCTTCACGCCGGATGCGGCGCGCGGCATCCCCTTTCGCGCGGCGGTTCGCGAGGGCCTGCGCGAGCTCGCCGCCACGCTTTCGGAACTCAAGGCCCGGCGCGGCATCGCCCGCTTCCTCCTCGCCCGCATGGTCTATCAGGACGGCGTCAACGCGCTCCTGATCCTCGGCGGCACCTTCGCCGCCGGCATGTTCGGCTGGGCGACCATCGAGATCGGCATCTACGGCATCATCCTCAATGTGGTAGCGATCTTCGGCTGCCTGATCGCCGGCCGGCTCGATCGCCGGCTGGGCTCGAAAGCCATGGTCATCATCAGCCTCACCATGCTTCTCGTCGCCACGATCGGCATCATCTCGACGGGACCGGGCTTCACCCTTTTCGGCCTCGTGCCGCTCTCCACCGCCGACAGCGGCGGCCTCTTCGGCACCGCCGCGGAGAAGGCTTATATTCTCTACGGCCTGCTGATCGGGCTTGCCTTCGGGCCGGTGCAGGCATCCTCGCGCTCCTATCTGGCGCGCAGCGTCGATATCTCCGAGGCCGGCCGCTATTTCGGCATCTACGCGCTCTCCGGCCGCGCCACGAGCTTCATGGGCACGCTGTTCTTCTCGGCCGTGACCTATGGCAGCGGCTCGGCCCGCTTCGGCATGGCGACACTGATCCTCTTCCTCGCCGGCGGGCTCATCCTGCTCTTCCCGACACCCTATCCGGCCGACCGCAAGGCATAAAAATCCCGGCCGGGCGAGCGCCGGGCCGGGATATGCACGGGAGAATTTCGGATATCCGTCAGTGACGGAAATGCCTGACGCCCGTGAAGACCATCGCGACATTATGCTCGTCGGCGGCTGCGATCACCTCCGGGTCGCGCATCGAGCCGCCCGGCTGGATAACCGCGGTGGCGCCGGCGGCAATCGCCGACAGGAGACCGTCGGCAAAGGGCAGGAAGGCTTCGGAGGCGACCGCCGAGCCCCGCGTCAGCGGTTCGGCAAGGCCCATCGCCTTGGCGGCTTCCTCGGCCTTGATCGCGGCGATGCGGGCGGAATCGACGCGACTCATCTGGCCGGCGCCGATGCCGGCGGTCTGGCCGTTCTTGGCATAGACCACCGCATTCGACTTCACATGCTTGGCAACGCGGAAGGCGAACTTCATGTCTTCCAGCTCCTGCGCCGTCGGCGCGCGCTTGGTGACCACCTTCAGGTGGAGGTCCTCGACCAGCGCATTGTCGCGGCTCTGGACGAGGAGGCCGCCGGAGACGGTCTTCGCGGTCAGCCCGCCCGCGCGCGGATCGGGCAGGGCGCCGACGGTGAGCAGGCGCAGGTTCGGCTTGGCGGCGATGATCGCCTTCGCCTCGTCGCTGACGGCCGGCGCGATGATGACTTCCGTAAAGAGCTTGACGATTTCCGTTGCCGTCTCGGCGTCGAGCAGGCTGTTCAGCGCGATGATGCCGCCGAAGGCCGAGGTGCTGTCGCAGGCGAGCGCCCGACGATAGGCTTCGGCAAGGCTCGGGCCGGTCGCGACGCCGCAGGGGTTGGCGTGCTTGATGATGGCGCAGGCCGGGCCGTTTTCGGCACGGAATTCCGCCACCAGCTCATAGGCCGCATCGGTGTCGTTGATGTTGTTGTAGGAGAGCTGCTTGCCCTGCAGCAGCGTCGCCGTGGCGACGCCCGGCCGGTTTTCGCCGGTGACGTAGAAGGCGGCCGTCTGGTGCGGGTTCTCGCCGTAGCGCATCTCCTCCTTCAGCACGCCGCCGATGACGCGGTGGCGTGGCGTGGCGATATCGAGCGCCTCGGCGAACCAGTTGGAGATCATCGCGTCGTAGGCCGCCGTGCGGGCAAAGGCCTTGGCGGCCATGCGCTGGCGGAAGGCATAGGCCGTCTGGCCGGCATCGGAAGAAAGCTGGTCGAGGAGGGCGGGATAATCGGCCGGATCGGTGAGGATCGTCACATAGGCGTGGTTCTTCGCCGAGGCACGGATCATCGCCGGGCCGCCGATGTCGATGTTTTCGACGGTGGTCGGGTAGTCGCCGCCCGCCGCGCGGACATCCTCGAAGGGGTAGAGGTTGATGACGACGAGGTCGATACCCTCGATGCCGTGCGCCTTCATGGCAGCCTGATGCTCGGCGTCGTCGCGGATCGCGAGCAGGCCGCCATGCACCTTCGGATGCAGCGTCTTGACGCGGCCGTCCATGATTTCCGGAAAGCCGGTGACGTCGGAAACGTCGGTGACCGCGAGGCCCGCGGCGGCAACCGCCTTATGCGTGCCGCCGGTCGACAGCAGGCGCACGCCCTGTTCGCTGAGCGCGCGCGCAAGCTCCACGATCCCCGTCTTGTCGGAGACGGAGAGGAGGGCGGTGCGCACCTGAACCTTGTCGGGTGCGGGAATTTTCTTGGAAACGACGGCCATGGGCTTTCTCCGGGCAGGAAAGATAGGGCTGCTTGCCTGGGCGCGCGTTAGCACAGCTTCGCCGGGGAGGAAACCTCGACGCGGGATTTCTTACCGCCGCCTCGACAAAAACCAGCGGATTTCCGGCTTTTCGGCCACGGAGAAGGACACCTCGATCAGCTCGGAGGCGCGCACGCCCGAGGCATCGGCGAAGAACACGTCCTCGCCGATCAGCACGTCATTGCCGGGGGAGGAAAACATCCAGGTCTCGCCGTCCGGCGCGGTCATGACGACGGAGTCGATTTCCTTCTGCATCAGAACGATGGACGGATGAATATGAAACCGCGCCGACGCGCGGTGCTCTCCCTTGGCAGGAGAGCGCCCTTCCGGGACGACCATGCGGTCGCGGCCGGTGACGATCGTACCGGTGGCGTTCAATGTCAGCTCGCGCTCATGCAGCAGGCCGAAGGAGGCGAGATAGCCGTCATGCGAGGCAAGCACGACATCGCGGCCATCCTCGCGTTCCGACCGCTCGACGGTCACGCTCTGCACGCCGGCGACCATGACGGGACCTAGGAAATCCGAGCGCGAGAACGAAGCCGACGACGTATCGTTGAGCGTCACGGTCGAGTGCGCCGCCGTCGCCCGCGCCATCTGCACATAGCGGTTGCCGGCGAATTTCGGGGAGCCGGAATTGACGATGAAGCGATGCTTGCCCGCCGACATTTCGAAGGAGAGACAGCCGGCATGCGCCCGCCGCGACAGATCGACGGAGGCCGGCTTGCCGGTATCGACGATGAGCGCCGTCTGGCCGGCCGCCAGCCGCTGATACTCCGCATGCGGCAGCGCCTTGAAGGGCTGGCCGCCGGTCTCGTCGTAGCGCAGCACCGACATCAGCTCGGTGGCAAGCGTCGAGGTCGCGCCGTTGAACAGCGCCAGATCGCCGTCCTGATGCCGGAAGAAACGCAGCGCCGGATACATCCGGTCGATGCCGGGGATCAGGCGTTGAGGCACGTCGTGACCGAGATTGACGTAGGTTTGCCGCAGCGGCAGCAGGTCGAGAAGCAGATCGAGCGCGGCGCGCGGGTTGCGCGAGATGTGCCCGCCATCCGGCAATATCTGCCGGTCGATTTCGCGGTCCAGCGCCTGGCCGGCGGCACGCATCACCGAATGGCGCGACGGCACCGCGACGGAGGCCATCGCAAGCGCGATGCGCACGCGAAAGCGCACTTCGCCGTCCGGCGCCGTCGCCGCGATGCGGCGCAGGACACGGATATGGAAGATCAGCGACTTCATGAACCGGCGATAAAAGCCGCCGTCCGTTCCCTGCAGCACCACCGGCGAATGCGAAAGCCAGGCGATCAGCCGCTGCGCCGCGATGTCGGCCTGCCAGGCGATGCCCTCGACGCGGCGGCCGTGAACCGCGATCCACTCGTTGACGATCGACCGCGCCGTGGCACAGCTGCGGTCGTTCTTGTCGGCCCGCATGTGCCGCAGCCAGCCGAAGCCGTGCAGGCGCGCGGCAAAGGTCTGCGACGGCAGTTCGAGCGAGAAGGGGGACTTGCCTTCCGTGTCCAGCGTGCGGCCGGCCAGATGAATGCGGCCGCGCAGAATCTCCTCCGCAACGAAGGGATCGATGCTGCGCAGGTCCGTCGGCGCGACGATGAGGCGCTCCGGCACGCGTACCGCGTGGCGGGTAAGGTTCAAGCGCGCCAACGCTGCGCGGCGCGACATCCGCCGCCATGCTTCCCGCACGTACAAATGAACAACCGCCTTATGGGATATTTTCGAATTCATGCATTTTCGGCTTCCATGGTTAAGAGCCGGTTACCAAGGCGTCAATTCAGCCGAAATGGTGGATTAGTCTATGAGACGCGCCTAAGCACCGCCGCATAGAAACCGTCGAGACCGGAGGAGAACCCTTCGCCGGGGTGAAGCATCGTCGGCAGCGTGCGGAACTCGCCGGCCGGCGTGATCGCCTCTTCGAGACCCGGCCAGTCCGCGGCGCGGATGGGCACGCGCTCGACCGTCGCGGTGTCGGACAGCACGCGCGCGACCAGCGCCTCGCCCTCTTCGGGATCGAGCGAGCAGTTGGAAAAGACGACGATGCCGCCCGGCCGCACCAGCGTCAGCGCGTGGCGCAGCAGGCGTTCCTGCAGCGCCGCGAGCTTGGCGATATCCTCCGGCCCCTTCGTCCACAGCACGTCGGGGTGCCGCCGCGTCGTCCCCGTCGAGGAGCAGGGCGCATCGAGGAGGGCGGCGTCGAAGAGTTCGGCGGGTTCGTATTTTGCCATGTCCGACTGAACCGTCTCGGCCTCGAAACCGAGGCGGGCAAGATTGGCGGAGAGCCGCTTCATGCGGTTGGCGGATTGTTCGAGCGCGGTCACCTTCGCTCCGGCGAGCACAAGCTGCGCCGTCTTGCCGCCGGGTGCTGCGCAAAGATCGACCACGCTCTTGCCGGCGATCGGCCCGAACAGCTTTGCCGGAATGCTGGCGGCCGCGTCCTGCACCCACCAGGCGCCCTCGGAAAAGCCCTCCAGCGAGGGAATGGCGCCGTCGAACGCGGCAAGCCGCACGCCGCCGGTCGGCAGCACGGTTCCGTTCAGCCGGCTGGCCCAGCCTTCGGCATCGCCCTTGACGGTAAGATCGATCGCCGCCGGTTCAAGCTGCGCCTCGGAAACCTTGAGCGCCGCCTCTCGCCCATAAGCGGCTTCCAGCCTCTCCAGAAACCATGTGGGCATGGCGGGCACATCGGCGACGCGCGCGAGGATGTCCTCCTTTTCGCGGCCGAGACGGCGCAGGATGGCATTGACCAGCTTGGCAAAGCGGCGGTTGCGCGGGTCCTGATTGGCCTGCTCGACGGCAAGATCGACGGCGGAATGATCGGGCACGGCGAGATAGAGGATCTGCGCGGCCCCCACGACCAGCACATGGTGAAGCGCACGCGCGCCGTCCGGCAGCGGGCTTTCGAGAAGGGAGGAAATCGCCGCCTCGATGCGCGGCAGGTGCCGCAGCGCCGAATTCAGGATGGCGCGCACCAGCGCCCGGTCGCTCTCGCTGAGCGCGCGATAGGCGGGGTTGCCGCCCTCGGCATCCAGCATGCCGTCGAGCGGCGTCTTGCGGTCGATGACGGCGGCAAGGATCTTGGCCGCCGCCGCACGCGCGGCAAGCCCCGGCTTCGATGGCGCGGCCGGCCGTGGTGCGCCGCCGCCCTTGGCATTGCCCTTGAATTTCCTGTTTTTACCGGCTGCTTTTTCTGTGTTGTCGGCGCTCAAGACCACGGCCCTTTCGGCGGTTGCGAACCACCGCGACCCGAGCCCGCATCCGGAACGGAGCGCGATTTGCGCACCGGATTAGCAGCCCGGACCGGTCCGGTCGAGCCGGAAGCGGAAAAAGACGAGCCGCCGCCCTTGGCGCGCGCCATGTCCTGAAGCGCCGCAATGCGGTTTTCCGTGTTCGGATGCGTCGAAAAAAGGTTGTCCATGCGCTCGCCGGACAGCGGATTGATGATGAACATATGCGCGGTCGCCGGATGCCGTTCGGCATCGTCGTTGTGGATGACCGCGGTGCCGCGGGCGATCTTGCCGAGCGCCGAGGCGAGCCAGAGCGGGTTGCCGCAAATCTCCGCGCCGCGCCGGTCGGCGGAATATTCGCGCGTGCGGCTGATCGCCATCTGCACCAGCATGGCGGCGAGCGGCGCGACGATCATTGCGACCAAAATGCCGATGCCGCCGAGCGGATTGTTGTTGTCGCGGCGGCCGCCGAAAAAGAAGGCGAAATTGCCGAGCATGGAAATCGCGCCGGCAAGCGTCGCGGTGATCGTCATGGTCAGCGTGTCGCGATGCTGCACATGGGCAAGCTCATGCGCCATGACGCCGGCCACCTCCTGCGGCGTCAGCGCGTTGAGAAGCCCGGTCGAGGCGGCGACGGCGGCGTTTTCGGGATTGCGGCCGGTGGCGAACGCGTTCGGCTGCGGACTGTCGTAAAGATAGACCTTCGGCATCGGCAGGCCGGCATTGCGCGACAGGTCGCGGATGATGCGATAGAATTCCGGCGCGCTGCGCTCGTCGACCTCCTGGGCGCGATAGGTCGACAGCACCATCTTGTCGGAGTTCCAATAGGAAAAGAAGTTCATGCCGGCCGCGAAGACGAGCGCGATCATCATGCCGCTCTGGCCGCCGATGAGGTAACCGACAGCCATGAAAAGAGCCGTCATGAAGGCAAGCAGCATGGCGGTACGCATGAGGTTCATCGCGAGGTCTCCGTCGAATATGCGGGCATCCACTTTTTATTCTCGCCCGCGCGCCCTATGATTTGGTTATTCGCACGTTCATTTCAATATTATCCGGACCGACCATGCAGACCGCGGACAACGACAACAGCCAGAGCATCGAAACCGAAGCTGCCGCTCCGCCGCGCAAACCGCTTTCGCCCGCCGCCAAACGTGCACTCGCCGAGGCGGAAGAGCGCCGCAAGGCGGCACCGGCCCAGGAACGGCCGCCCGAGATCGGCGGCCGCGGCGGCGCCGATCCCGCCCGCTTCGGCGACTGGGAGATCAACGGCCGGGCCATCGACTTCTAGATCAACGGCAAATATTCCTATTGACGGAATCGCATGCAGGAATTATTTCCTGTTCATGGTTTGTTTCAGGCTTACTCTCGCTGTCCTTACGCTTCCCTGGCTCGCTTGCGCCGGCGCGGTCCATGCCGGCGATATGATCGCCGGTCCGGTCTCGGCAACGATCGTGCGGGTGGTGGACGGCGACACGCTGCTCGTGGACGCCACGCCTTGGCCGCAGCAGACGATCGAGGTCTATGTCCGTCTGCGCGGCATCGACGCGCCGGAGCTGCATGCGCGCTGCATGGCGGTGCGCGAGGCGGCCGAACGCGCGCAGTCTGCCCTGGAGGAGATGATCGAGGCGGATCGCCCCATCCAGCTCTCGCATATTTCGGGTGATAAATATTTCGGTCGCATCCTCGCCGACGTGACCTTGAGCAACGGCCGGAATCCGGCTCAGGACCTGCTTGCCGCCGGCTATGCCCGCGCCTATGACGGCGGCCGCAAGCCGCCGGTCGACTGCACCGCGACGGGCGCGGTGGAATAGGAAAGGGCCGGGAACAGAACCCGGCCCAGCCAAAGTCTTACGCGCCGGCCTTGTTCTGACGATTGGCGATCAGATCCTCCACGACGGCCGGATCGGCGAGCGTCGAGATATCGCCGAGCGCGCCGAAATCGTCTTCGGCGATCTTGCGCAGGATGCGGCGCATGATCTTGCCCGAACGGGTCTTCGGCAGGCCGGGGGCGAACTGGATCTTGTCCGGCGTGGCGATCGGCCCGATTTCCGTGCGCACATGCTTCACCAGTTCCTGGCGCAGCACGTCCGTGCCGTCATGGCCGGCCATCAGCGTGACGTAGCAATAGATGCCCTGTCCCTTAATGGCGTGCGGATAGCCGACGACCGCGGCCTCCGACACCAGATGGTGCGAGACGAGCGCCGATTCGACCTCAGCCGTGCCGAGCCGGTGGCCGGAGACGTTGAGCACGTCGTCGACGCGGCCGGTGATCCAGTAATAGCCGTCGGCATCGCGCCGGCAGCCGTCGCCGGTGAAATACTTCCCCTTGTAGGTGGAGAAATAGGTCTGGATGAAGCGCTCATGGTCGCCGTAGACGGTGCGCATCTGGCCCGGCCAGCTATCGGCGATGACAAGATTGCCGTCGGCCGCGCCTTCGAGCAGCTTGCCCTCGGGGTCCACCAGTTCCGGCTTCACGCCGAAGAAGGGCAGGGTGGCGGAGCCGGGCTTGAGATCGGTGGCGCCGGGCAGCGGCGTGATCATGTGGCCGCCGGTTTCCGTCTGCCACCAGGTGTCGACCACCGGGCAGCGGCCCTCGCCGACGACGTTGTAGTACCATTCCCAGGCTTCCGGATTGATCGGCTCGCCGACCGTGCCGAGCAGGCGCAGGCTGGAGCGCGAGGAGCGCTTCACGAAATCGTCGCCGGCGCCCATCAGCGAGCGGATCGCCGTCGGCGCGGTGTAGAAGATGTTGACCTTGTGCTTGTCGATCACTTCCCAGAAACGGCCCTGATCGGGGAAATTCGGCACGCCCTCGAACATCAGCGAGGTCGCGGCGTTCGCCAGCGGACCGTAGACGATGTAGGAGTGGCCGGTGACCCAGCCGACATCGGCCGTGCACCAGTAGATATCGCCATCGCGATAATCGAACGCCCGCTCATGCGTGAACGAGGCCCAGACGATATAGCCGCCCGTCGTGTGCAGCACGCCCTTCGGCCC
>Ga0153956_1000584_pt1 | contig 39314 bp, 40 predicted proteins | sample TSFL040MetaG_FD_104704 | JGI IMG/M metagenome (GOLD analysis project Ga0153956, IMG submission 104704) | Attine ant fungus gardens microbial communities from Florida, USA - TSFL040 MetaG | ecosystem: Host-associated > Fungi > Mycelium > Unclassified | place: USA: Florida, Wekiwa Springs... | reverse complement strand
TCGGCGGCACTCGCTACGTTTTTCAGAGGTTCCTTAATTTTTGAAGGAAGCTGCCCCGGGTTCCGCGCGGTGTCATTCGAGGATTTTTGGCGGGATAAATGGGTGCGTTGTCGCTGTGGGTGGGTTAAATAGTGATCGATGGCCGGGCGCTGCGGCCCGGCGCATGCGGTGAGCGCGGGTCAGTCCGCGTAGCGGTCGCTGATGCCGAGCAGATAAAGAATTCCGTCGAGGCCGAGCGTGGAAATCGATTGCTTCGCGGATTGCTTGACGATGGGTTTCGCGCGGAACGCGATACCCAGCCCCGCGATGCTCAGCATCGGCAGATCGTTGGCGCCGTCGCCGACCGCGATCACCTGTTCCATGGCGATGTTTTCCCTGGCGGCGATTTCGCGCAGCAGCGCCGCCTTGCGCTGTCCGTCGACAACCTGGCCCACGACTTCGCCGGTCACTTTGCCGTCGCGAATGGCCAGCTCGTTGGCGAACACATAATCGATGCCCAGTTTCTGTTGCAGGTGCTGGCCGAAATAATTGAAGCCGCCGGAAAGAATCGCGGTTTTGTAGCCCATTTTTTTCAGCGTGGAAACCAGGCGCTCGGCGCCTTCGTTCAGGCGCAGGCCGGTGGCGATGCCTTGCAAAACCGATTCGTCGAGTCCTTTGAGCAAGGCCACGCGGGCGCGAAAACTGGCGGTGAAATCCAGTTCGCCGCGCATGGCGCGCTCGGTGATGGCCGCCACCTGATCGCCGACGCCCGCCGTCTTGGCCAGCTCATCGATGACTTCCGCGTCGATCAGCGTCGAGTCCATGTCGAAGGCGACCAGCCGGCGGTTGCGCCGGAACATGGTGTCTTCCTGGTAGGCCACATCGATATCGAGTTCGCTGGCGAGCGCCATGCAGCGGCGCCGGAATTCGTCGTCGTTGAGCGGGCCGCGCGCGGAAATTTCCACGCAGGCCTTGCTTTGGGCGCCGGCGCCGTTGAGCGGCACGCGCCCTGACAGGCGATCGATGTTGTCGATGTTCAGGTGAAACTCGGAGATGATCGCGCTGACCCGCGCGATATGTTCGGCGGTGATTTTGCGCGCCAGCACGGTGATGATGTGGCGGGGCTTGCCCTGGCCCGTGACCCAGTGGTCATAACTGTCGGCGCCGATGGGCGTGAAGCGCACCTGCAGCCCGAGTTCGTGGCACAGGAACAGGATATCTTTGAGCAGCGGCGACGATTCGGCGCCGCCGGGAACTTCCACCAGCATGCCGAGCGAGAGGGTGTCGTGGATGACGGCCTGGCCGATATCGAGGACGTTGACGTCGAACTGCGCCAGTATCGCGGTCAGCGATGACGTGACGCCGGGCCGGTCATGGCCGGCGATGTTGATAAGGATAATTTCCCGCACGCTGTTCTCCCCGTTTGCGCCGCGCTATTGTAGCCGCCGCGGCTGGCGCCACCAACCGGCGCCGCGGATTTGTCGCGCGCCGGCCGTTTTTTGCGTTCTGCTTCGCGCTGCGCACCGCTCGTGGATGAGCCGGGCCCGACGCGGTTGTTATACTACAGTGACTTTCAAGGAGCGCCCGCGCGCGGGACTCCGGTGCGGCGCGGCGACTCAGGTTCGCGCCATTGGGCCTCGGTTGCTTTCGGATATCCATCAACAATGCTAACGATCTGGTATCGCTTGCCGCTGGCGCTGAAAATCGCACTGCCCGCGGCGCTGCTCAGTCTGATCAGTACGCTCGCCATTATCGCCATCACGCAATACAGCCAGCAGCGCCTGCTGCATCAGCGCACCGACAAGCTCGGCGCGGCGCTGGTTTCGCGCCTGGCGGCAAACGCGGCGCGGCCGCTCGTGGAAAACGATCCGGTCAGCCTGCAGGCGGCGCTCGCCGGTTTCGCCGAAGAAGGCGTGGTCCAGCGCGCGGTGGTGTTCGATCTCAAGCAGCAACTGGTCGCCTCCGCCGGCGACGAGGCGCCCGATGCCTGGGATTATTCCGCCACCATTCACTGGCAGGACAGCGCCGTCGGCCGCGCGGTGTTGAGCCTGCGCCCCGCCGCGGCGCGCAGTTATTATCCGCAGCTCAGCGACCTGCTGGTGCTGGCCGGCATTCTGGCGGCGCTGTGCGCGATGGCCGCTGTCTGGCTCGGGCATCGGGTCGAGGCGCTGTTATCGGCGCTAACACGTAAACTCAGCGGCGAGCAGATCGAATTTCAATATCGCGGCAGCGATGCCCTGGCGAGGCTGCTGCATGTGCCGCCGCCGCCATTGCTGGTTCCCGAAGTGGCGCCGGCCAAGGGCGGCGCGGTATTGCTGCATCTCTATTCCCCGGACGAAGGCAGCAGCGCCTGCCAGCGCGCGCTGCGCCTCGCGGAAACCGTTTGCAAACTCTACGGCGGCAGCGTGCATATCAGCCGCGCCGGCGGCGTCACGGCCCGTTTCGCGATCAACGATGAATTTGAAGAGCCGTTCCGCGCGCTGTGTTGCGCGGAGATGCTGGCCCTGCTCGGTGGCGGACCGGGTTATCGACTGGCGCTGGCGGCGTTGGCGAGTGTCGACGACGGCGATGTCTGGCTGGAGCAGCAGTTGATCGAGCGTCTGCACAACGCCTGCGCGCATGCGCCGGCCGGTTATCCGGTGCAGGTGGATTCGCAGTTGCAGCGGCATCCTTCCATTCGCGAGCGCTGCGCGCTGGAGCCGGCGGCGGGCGACATGTGGCAGGTGGTGGCTCTGGTTTCGCCCTACGACACCTTGCTCGAACGTCAGCTGCAAACGCTGCGCGCGCAGATGGGCGGAGCGGCGGCGGTTTGATTCAGCGGCGGCGCTGTGCTGCCCGGCCTTGAAATGCCGAAACTTTTCAAGGATATCCAGCGTCGTGGTGCGCTGATGAAATAATTACAACAATCCTAATCAGGGATGAGGAATAAATGAAGGGCTCGTATTTCGCTTGCCGGCTCGTAGCCGCCGCTGCTCCGACCTTTGCTGTCGATATGCAGTGACGCGAACAGCGGAGGATTCAATATCTTCATGCTGGAGAATCGGGTAACCGGTTCTCGATCAAGGGGAGCGGGAATTCCGGCTGTTCCGGCGTGAATGAATACGTGCAGACCCATCCGTTCTGCAAGGAGTGGGTCTGCATGTTGTTCGCGGCAAACGTCGCGGGCAAACGCATCGCGCTGTATACCAACAGCGATTGTCGCGCCGGCGCCGCGGTCATCACGGAGATTCCCTTTCCGAAATAATCCGCGCCGCGCGGCGTTTTTCTCAAGTATCGGCCGGCATCAGTCGACGGGGCGATGCCCCGCCGTCGGCTCAGTCATTGACGATGCTGATGGCATCCACCTTCTGGAAACCGCGCGGCAGTTTATTGCCGCGACGGCCGCGTTCGCCACGGTAGTGCTCCAGCTCGGCGAAGTTGAGGTTGAGATAACGCTTGCCGGAGAACACGCGCAATGTGTCGCTCGCGGTCAGGGCCAGCACGCCGGCCATGAACTCCTCGCGCGATCCCACTTTGGCCGAGGTGATGCCGATGATCTTGTTGCCCTTGCCGCGCGCCAGCACCGGCAATTCGCTGAGCGGAAACACCAGCAGGCGGCCGTCGTTGCTGACCGCCGCGACGAACTGTTCGCCGCTGCCGGATACCAGCGCGGGCGCTATCACGCGGCTGCCCTCGGGCAAGGTGAGCACGGTTTTTCCCGCGCGGTTTTTCGCTTCCAGCTCCGACAGCGTGGTGACAAAACCGTAGCCCGCATCGGATGCGAGCAGCACCTGCTGATCGCCGGCGCCCATCAGCAGACCTTCGAAGGTGGCGCCTGACGGTGGGCTGATGCGGCCGGTGAGCGGCTCGCCCTGGCTGCGCGCGGAGGGCAGGTTGTGCGCCGCCACCGTGTACGCGCGGCCGGTGCTGTCGAGAATCAGCACCGGCTGGTTGCTGCGCCCGCGCGTGGCGAACTTGAAGGCGTCGCCGGATTTGTAGCTCAGCGCCATGGGATCGAGATCGTGGCCTTTGCCGGCCCGAATCCAGCCCGCCTCCGACAGCACCACGGTCACGGGTTCCGCGCTCACCAGCTCTTCTTCGCTGAAGGCTTTAGCTTCTTCGCGCTGCACCAGCGGCGAGCGCCGGTCGTCGCCGAATTCCTTCGCGATCTGTTCCAGCTCCTGGCGCATCAGTTTTTTCAATTTCGCCGCGGAGCCGAGAATGCCTTCGAGATGATCGCGCTCTTTGGCGAGTTCTTCCTGCTCGCCGCGAATTTTCATTTCTTCGAGCTTCGCCAGATGGCGCAACTTCAATTCGAGAATCGCTTCCGCCTGCGTATCGCTGAGCGTGAAACGCTCCATCAGCACCTGCTTGGGCTGATCCTCGTAGCGGATGATGGCGATCACTTCGTCGATGTTGAGGAAGGCGATCAACAGGCCGTCGAGGATATGCAGGCGCTGCAGCACTTTATCCAGGCGGAACTGCAGGCGACGGCGCGTGGTGTCGGTGCGGAACTGCAACCACTCCGACAGAATTTTCGGCAGCGATTTCACCTGCGGCCGGCCGTCGGTGCCGATCATGTTCAAATTGACGCGGTAGGTGCGTTCCAGGTCGGTGGTGGCGAACAAATGCCGCATCACGGCTTCGGCATCGACGCGGTTGGAGCGCGGAATAATGACCAGGCGGGTCGGGTTTTCATGATCGGATTCGTCGCGCAGGTCCTGGATCATCGGCAGCTTTTTCTGCTGCATCTGCTGCGCGATCTGTTCCAGCACCTTGGCGCCGGATACTTGGTGCGGCAGCGCGGTGATGACGATGTCGCCATCTTCCTCGCGCCACAGCGCGCGCATGCGCAGGCTGCCGCGCCCGGTTTCGTACATGGCGAGAATGTCGGCGCGCGGCGTGATGATTTCCGCCTCGGTCGGGAAATCCGGCCCTTGGATGTGCTCGCACAGGGCGCGCACGCCCGCGTAGGGCTCGTCGAGCATGTAGATGCAGGCGTTGATCACTTCGCGCAAATTGTGCGGCAGAATATCGGTCGCCATGCCCACCGCGATGCCGGTGGTGCCGTTGAGCAGCACGTGCGGCACCCGCGCCGGCAGCACCAGCGGTTCCTCCAGCGTGCCGTCGAAGTTCGGCGTCCAGTCGACAGTGCCCTGCTCCAGTTCGGACAACAGCAGGTCGGCGAAAGGCGTGAGCTTCGATTCGGTATAACGCATCGCCGCGAAGGATTTGGGATCGTCGGGCGAACCCCAGTTGCCCTGGCCGTCGATCAGCGGATAGCGGTAACTGAAGGGCTGAGCCATCAGCACCATCGCCTCGTAGGCGGCGGAATCGCCATGGGGGTGGAATTTACCGATCACGTCGCCCACGGTGCGGGCGGATTTCTTGTATTTGGCGCTGGCTTTGAGGCCCAGCTCGCTCATCGCATAAATAATGCGGCGTTGCACGGGTTTCAGACCGTCCGCGATGTTGGGCAACGCGCGGTCGAGAATCACATACATGGAATAATCCAGATACGCCTTCTCCGTGAACTGCCTCAGGGGCATCTGCTCGATGCCGTCAACACTGATCTCGGTCATGGTGCTCCTGTAAGTATCTGGGGGACAGCCTTATTTTGGCGCGCATTATCCACCGCTCCCGGGCGCTGTGCCAACACGGCGGCGGGATGCGGCGGTGGTTCGCGCCGGAAACGCGCTCCGCCGCGCGCCGCGGGAATCCATCGGGGCCATCCGGACTGAGCCGGGGGAAGGGGGATGCGGTGACGTTTACAGATATTCCTTAGGTGTAATTACGTAGTTTCAGCCCGGGAATCGCTGCTTATACTGTCGCCAACCTGACACGATTCTCGGTGGGAGCCGCCATGTCCAGCGCCAACAATGTGATTAGTCTTGACGATTTCCGTAATGCCACCGCCCGTGAAATCATCGATGACATCAGCGCGCGGGCGTTTTTGTTCCTGCGCGATGAAGCGGAAGATCTGGAAGTTCCGATGCATGCCGTCATTGCCGAGCACATGCTGGGCATGGCGCTGGTCGTAGAGGCGGTGGAAGGTACCGCCGCGGCCAAGAGCCTGCTCGCCGCTGTCGCCGAAAAGCTCGGCTGAACCATTTCCCCTGGCGGCGTCAGCGTGCTTCGGTACGTTGAGCGCCGCATTTTTCACAGCGATACACCGTCACCAGCTTACCCTGCTTCACATCGAAGGGCTTGCGCTGCCACACGACCCAGCGATGGTGTCCGTTCTGGCATAACGCGCTGCGCTTGGGCGCGGGTTTGCGCTGAAAGGGCAGGATGTCGGCCACGGTCTTCTCCTCTCATGCCATCGTTCGCCTGCGGGTGTCGTCCGCATTCATGGCGGCTGCGACCGCAGCCTAGCAATCCCCGGTGTCGCCGCGCAATCCACCGCGATTTTTGCGGCCTGCCTCCTTTGCGATTACCATAGCGCGCCATGGTTACCGAGAGACGCTCGCCAGCGTCGTTATGCCAACGGGAGATACAGAATGCAGATCGAAAACGGCGTCGTGGTGACGTTCCATTACAACCTCATCGATGCCGAGGGCAAGGTCATCGAAAGCAGCCGCGAAACCGACCCCACCGTCTACCTGCACGGCGCCGACAATATCCTGCCGAAGCTGGAAGCCGAGTTCGCGGGCAAGAAAGCCGGCGACAGTTTCAAGATCACGCTCAGCGCCGCCGACAGTTATGGCGAGCGCCGCGAGGAATCCATCGAGCGCGTGCCGGCCAAATACCTGAAGCACGCCGGCAAGCTGGTGCCGGGCAAGGTCGTGCGCCTGAACACCGAAACCGGCGTGATGGTGGTGACCATCGTCAAAGTCGGTAAATTCGCGGTCGACGTGGACACCAACCATCCGCTGGCCGGCCAGACGCTGACGTACGATATCGAAATCGTCGATGCGCGCGAGGCCAGCGCCGAAGAGAAAGAACACGGACATGCGCACGGCGTGGGTGGACATCACCACTGATCGGGCCTTGATGAAAAGCCGGGCATGCCCGGCTTTTTTATGCCTGCGATTGGGGCGCCGCCGATCGTCGCGAACGACTGTCCCCCGCAAGAAAAAACTATTCCCGCAAGAAAAAAACTAGCCCCGCAAGAAAAAACTAGCCCGGTAAATCGTGCCGCCAGATAACCGTGTAAGTGGACGTGGCGCCGCGGGAGCCCGGATCGCTGCGATACAGGGCCAGCCGGTCGATCGCTACGGACTCGTCGCAGGCGGGCAGGGGATTGAGCGGTTTCGCGCCGCGCTGCAGGCGGGCCAGGGTGAGGTGGGGCCGCAGCGGGCGCGTATCGCAGGGCAGCTGTTCCTGTGCGAGCCGGGTATTCAGCGTGTGCTGCAATTGCGCCAGCGCGCAGTCGGCGTCACCGGTCGCGACCAACAGCCTGGGCCTGTGCGCGCTCGGCCACCATTCCAGATGGGTGAGCGCTATCCGGCCGGCCCGCGTGTTCGCGGCGGCCTCCCGGCCCCACTCCTGGAGTTGCGGCAACAGCGCGGCATCGATATTTCCCAGAAAGGCGACAGTGACATGCCAGCTGGTTTTCGATGGCGCGCGCCAGCCGCTTTGCCGGCTCAATAGAGGATGCAGTGCGTTCAAGGAGGGGACGGTGCCTGCTGCGACGGGAACGGCGAAGAACAACCGCAGCAAGGCCATGTCTCAGCGCCAGGATTCGCGCAGCCGCTGCCGGTGCAATTGCAGCCACTGCAAAGCGATGATGGTGTGCGCGTTGCACAGTTCGCCGGCGGCGACGCGTTGGAAGGCTTCGTCGGCGGGCAGTATGTGCACGCGAATGTCTTCGCCTTCCTCCGGCAATCCGAAAATGCCGCCGGCGTTGCGCAGCGAGCAGCGGCCGCAGAATAAATAGAAGAATTCGTTGCTGCCGCCCGGGCTGGAAAAATAGTTGAGCACCGGCTCCATGTCGGCAATTTCGCAGCCGGCTTCCTCGATGGCTTCGCGGCGCGCAACGGCTTCCGGCGTTTCATCGCTGTCGATCAAGCCGGCAACCAGTTCGAGCAGCCAGGGATTTTCCGTGTGCAACGCGCCGATGCGAAATTGTTCGACCAGCGCGACCGCATCCAGCTGTGGATCGTAGAGCAGCACGCCGACCGCGGCGCGGCGCAAAAACAATTCGCGATTGAGCGCCGGGCTCCAGTCGCCGGCGAAGCGGCGATGGCGCAAGGTCAGTCGATCGATTTTGAAGAAGCCATCGTATTCGCGACATTCCTCCAACACTTCGACATCGTCGCGGGTGAAGTGCGGTTTATCCATCAGAAACGCCGCTCCGTGTACCAGTTGACATCGCGCGCATGCCGGTCGACCTGATCGGCGACGTCGAGAATCAACGCGAACAGCGCCATCCTCACCAGCACGCCGTTGTCCGTCTGGCGGAAAATCGCGAGATTGGGATTGTCGTTGAGATCGTTGTCAAGCTCGTTGGCTTCCAGGCGCGAATCGCGCGGCAGCGGATGCATGATGACGGTGTTGGGCTGGCAATACTGCGTGTACACGGCCTGGTTCAGGCGGTAGCGGCCGCGATACATCAGCGCTTCTTCCAGGCTGCCGAAACGCTCTTCCTGAATGCGCGTGGAATAGGCGATGTCGACATGGCTGATGCTCTGTTCCATGTTGTCGGATTCGATGACCCGGTGTCCGACCGCGCGCAAACCTTCCACCAGGGCCGGCGGCATACGCAATTCGTTAGGCGAAATCAGCGTGACCGTGACATTGCGATATAGCTTGAACAGCTTGCACAGGGAGTGCACGGTGCGGCCGTATTTGAGATCGCCGATCATCGCGATGCTCAGGCCGTCGATATCGTCGCGCCCCTTGTGCTGCATTTCCTTTTTGATGGTGTACAGGTCGAGCAGGGCCTGGCTCGGATGTTCGTTGGCGCCATCGCCGCCGTTGATGACCGGAACCCGGCTGGCGGCGGCGAACTCGGCGACCGATCCTTCCTGCGGATGGCGCATGACGATCACATCGCTGTAACCGCTGAGCACGCGCGCGGTGTCATACAGGGATTCGCCCTTGGCGATGGAGCTCGATTGAAAGCCCGTGGTTTCGCGCACGTCGCCGCCGAGCAGGTTGAACGCGCAGCCGAAGCTGACCCGCGTCCGCGTCGACGGTTCGAAAAACATATTGCCGAGAATGGCGCCGTCGAGCACCTTGGTGATGCGCTTGCGCTGCGCATACGGCACCATGCGATCGGCCACGGCGAAAACCCGTTCGATATCGGCGCGCTCAAGTTGCTCGATGGAAATGACGTGACTGCCTGGAAATTTCACAGCGCCTCCTGATAAATGACCTGTGAGCTGGTTGCAAGTTGACGCAATGGCACCCGGTTGACGCAATACAACGCAAACTTAAGTGGCGGCGATGGCGTCGCCGCCGGGGGCGCTGTCGAATTGCAGGCTGGCCCAGCGCGCGTAAAGCGGCGAGGCGGCGAGCAGATCGCGATGGCATCCCGAGGCGACGAGGCGGCCATGATCGAGCACCGCAATGTTATCCGCCTTGACCACGGTGGCCAAGCGATGGGCGATGACCAGCGTGGTGCGTCCCTGCATCAGGCGCTCCAGGGCTTTCTGCACCTGGAATTCGCTTTCCGCGTCCAGTGCGCTGGTGGCTTCGTCCAGCAACAGCAGCGCCGGATCTCTCAGCAGCGCGCGCGCGATGGCGATGCGCTGGCGCTGGCCGCCGGAGAGGCGCACGCCGCGCTCGCCGACCGTGCTGTCATAACCCTCGGGCAGGCGCTCGATGAAGTCGTGGGCGAAGGCGGCTTCGGCGGCGGCGCGAACCGCGTCGAGGTCGGCATCGGGCGAACCGTAGCGAATATTGTCGAGCACGGTGCCGCTGAACAGCACCGGTTGCTGCGGCACCAGGGCGATATGCGCGCGCAGCGCGAGGGGATCGAGTTCGCGCAGGTCGATGCCGTCGAAACGGATCGCGCCTTCCTGGATATCGTAGAAACGCAGCAACAGGTCGATCAGCGTCGATTTGCCCGCGCCGGAGCTGCCGACCAGCGCGGTGGTTTTGCCGGCGGGAATCTGCAGGTTCAGGTCATCGATCGCGGGTTGCTCCGGACGCGACGGATAACAGAAACGAACCTGACTGATTTCGATGGCGCCGCGGACCGGTTGTGCCAGGGCCTTCGGATGGGCGGGCGCCACGATGGCGGATTTCGCCGCCAGCAATTCCAATAAGCGCTCGCTGGCGCCGGCCGCGCGTTGCAGATCGCCGAACACTTCGCTGATGGCGCCCACCGACGCCGCCACCATCACCGCGTAAAACACGAAGGCGGCGAGGTCGCCGGCGCTGATGCGATGCGCCAGCACATCGTTGCCGCCGACCCAGATCATCACGATGACCGCGCCGAAAACCAAGGTGATGACCAGCGTGGTGAGGAGGGAGCGCTGCAGGATGCGCCTGCGCGCAACATCGAAGGCCAGCTCGACCTGGCCGGCGAAGCGGCTCTGGTCCGCCGCCTGGTGGTTGAAGGCCTGGACGATTTTCACGTTCTGCACGGCCTCGCCGACAAAACTGCCGACGTCGGCGATGCGGTCCTGGCTGGCCCGCGACAGGCTGCGCACGCGGCGGCCGAAGATCAGGATCGGCGCCACCACCAGCGGCACGCTGAACATCACCATCAGCGTGAGCTTCGCATTGGTGATGAACAGCCAGATGATGCCGCCGACAAGGATGAGCGCGTTGCGCAGGGCGATCGATACCGACGAGCCGATCACGGTCTGCAGCATGGTGGTGTCGGTGGTGATGGTCGATTGAATGTCGCCGCTGCCGCTGGTTTCGAAAAAGCCCGGATGCAGATCGATGACGTGGTCGAACACGGCGCGGCGAATATCGGCGCACACGCGCTCGCCGATCCACGAAACCAGATAGAAGCGGATGAAGGTGCCGAAGGCGAGCAGCAACACCAGCGCGCCGAATACGACCAGGGCGCGGTCGAGGGCTTCCGCGCTGCCGAAGCCTTCGACCAGCAGCCGCAAACCCTGGCCGATCGACAGGGTGACCGTGGCGGTGAAGATCAGCGCGAGTGTCGCTGCCAGCAACTGCCAGCGGTAGGGGCGAACGAAGCGGAAAATTTTCGTTAATACGCCAAGGCTCGGTTTCGACTTGTGCTCTGCCGCAGTCTGCACGGTGGGTCTCCGGATGCGAGGGCGCTTATTATCCACTTGCGGCGGACTCCGGGAAAGCGATTAGCGTCGCGCCGAGTTGCCGCTCCGTGGCGATGTGCTATTTAATAGCTGGCCCCGTGCATCCGACTGTCTCGCCGGCCGCCGACTCCCCAACATTTCGCTCACGAGGAATGCACGTGCCAGCCGATGCTGTCGCCACTCTGGTCAAGTTCTGTACGCTCGAAAAGGGCTTGAAGATTCTCAACAGCCGTTCGTTGCGCTGGAGTGCCCCGCATTTGTTTGGCGATCCCTTCGAACTGGATTACCGCTCGCTGCCCGAGCTGAGCGCCCAGAGCCTGCTGGAGACCTTGCGGCGCGAGGCGCTGATCATGCTGTTCGGTCCGGACGTGCCGACGGGGCGCCATAACAAGCTCGTCAATGTGATGGCGCGCTGGCGCGAGCAGGAGCGCTTCTGCGATGAGGAGGAGGCGGATACGGTGCTGCGCGAACTGCTGGGCGAGATCGCCGAGTTGCAGGTGCGCCATGTGGATGAGTACATGGCCAAGTGGCGCAACTTCGCCCGCAATGTGCGCATCGCCTGCTTCTCCGACAAGCCGGGCAATCTCACCGCCTGGGAACGCTTCGCCGACCGCCACCGCGGCCTGGCTTTGCGCTTCGATTGCGGAGAGGGCACCGCGCTGCCCAAGCCCTTGCCGGTCGCCTACCAGAATCAGGCGCCGGTCGTGACCGACAAGAAGGAACAGCTGGAAGTGATTTATGGCCGCTACCCCGCGCCGACGCCGAAGGAGTTTCCGGCAAAGCTGTTGGTCAAGGGGCGTCACGATCAACTGGAAGGAGAGTGGCGCTGCATCGAGCGGGAAGCGCAGGAATCGGAAGGCGACGACAACTTGTGGTATTTCGACCGCAGGTTTCCCGCCAATGAATTGCGCGCCGTTTATTTCGGCGCGCGCATGCCGCGCGCGGAGCGGGAACAGGTCGGCAAACTGCTGCGAGCCAATTATCCCCACGCCAAAATTCTACAGGCCGAGGCGGTGCATGGCCGGTACGAATTCGAGTTCACTCCATACGACCCGCGCGCGCAATAGCGCGCCACCCTCTTTTGTTCGGCCTGATTTGATGTCAGCCGCGCTGCGCGCAACGCGCCAGCAATGACTGGGCGTGCAGTTCGAGTTGCGCGAGCAGCTCGCGCCGTTGCGGATGCACCAGGGCCAGCTCCTGCAATTGCCGACGGAAATCGTCGAGCACGATGCTGGCGCCGGCCTGGGGATCGGTCAGGCGCGCATGGCAAAACGCCGCCCAGGCCATTTTTTCTTCATCGCCCAGTGTTTCCGGGAAATTGCGCGCGCGATAGCGGAACAGCATTTCCGGCAGGCGCTCGTCCTCGAAGGAGAACGTGCCGCGCGCCAGCGCCGCGCCATCCGCTTTGCCGACCCGGGCGATCAACGCGCGGTCGTTGTTGCTGAAAAAGCCGCCGCTGTAGAGTTGTTGTTCGGGATCGTTATCGGCGGCGAATTCGCGGGCGGAAAATACCGCGTGCAATTTGTCCGTCAGGTATTTCGCCTGCAGTAACCGCTCGGCGTGGCGGTAACACAGTTCGCGATCGATCTGCAGGCGTCGCGCGATGGCTTCGTCGTCGAGCAGGCGCGCGGTGGCCACCACCGGGCAGCGATTGAGGCGAATGGTCTTGAGCGGGATGTGCTCGACATTGAGTTCGGCGCGCGGCGTGAACAGTCGCGTCCGTATCTGTTCGCTGTCGAGTTCAAGCAGCGGCGTCGGATCGATGCCGAGATCGTAGCAAATGATTTCGTTGGCGTTGGTCGGATGTTGCGCCAGCGGCAACACCAGCGCCGCGCAGCCGCGCTCGGCGGGAAACATGCCGGAAATATGCAGCACGGGTTTGGGCGCGGCGAGATTGAGCTGGGCGGCGACCTCGTGTTTGCTGCGCAGCTTGAACAGGTAATCGAACAGGCGCGGCTGGCGTTGCTTGATCAGGCGCGCGATGGCGATGGTGGCGTGCACGTCGGATAACGCGTCGTGCGCGGCCTCATGCGCCAGCCCGTTGGCGGCGGTGAGGTATTCCAGTTTGAAAGACGGGCTGCCGTCTTCGCGGTTGGGCCATTCGATGCCTTCGGGCCGCAAGGCGCGGCAGGCGCGCACCATGTCGATCAGGTCCCAGCGCGAATTGCCGTTTTGCCATTCGCGGGCGTAGGGATCGTAAAAATTCCGGTACAGGGTATAGCGCGTGACTTCGTCGTCGAAGCGCACGCTGTTATAGCCGACGCCGCAGGTGCCGGGCGCGCTCAATTCGCGATGGATCGCCTTGATGAACTCGCGTTCGGACACGCCTTCGGCCTGGGCTTTTTGCGGCGTGATGCCGGTGATGAGGCAGGCTTCGGGCTGCGGCAGCAGATCCACCGGCGGCTGGCAGTAGACCATCAACGGGTCGCCGATGATGTTGAAATCGAGATCGGTGCGAATGCCGGCGAATTGCGCCGGGCGATCGCGGGCGGGGCTGACGCCCCAGGTTTCGTAGTCGTGCCAATAGAATGTTTGCACCGGGTGCGGTCCTTTTGGCGAGTTGAGAAGTGTTCCCTAAGAAAATAGGAAATTGATTCAGCTCATCGCGAAGAGGCTGTTTATCAATTCTTTCTTAAAAATCTTTTCGCCTTTCGGCGAGTTCCTTTTATGCGCCCCGTTGGGACACATCCCTTCGGGACCGCCCATTCGGGCGTTCAAATTCGCAAAGCGAATTTGTCTTTGCTTGCCCAATAAAAGTAACCAAAAGAAGGCGCCCCCCATCGCAGGTCGCAACGGCGTTGCGACTAAACTTCGTGGCGAGAATATTTTTGCGGTCGGTTTTACGCGCATCCCTGCGCGGAAAATCTGAACTGGCCATCCTTGGCCGGTTCACCCTCAAAATTGTCATTCCAGTCGGCTGCTAAAACGGGGCAAGCGCAGCTTAGCTGCGCTGAAAAGCAGAGCGGTTGCGATTACACCACTTCGAGATGTTGCTCTTCGATTTTCGCTTTCCAGATTTGCGGGCCGGTGCGGTGCACGGATTCGCCGTGGAAGTCGACCGCGACCGTCACCGGCATGTCCTTCACTTCGAACTCGTAAATCGCTTCCATGCCGAGTTCGGGGAATGCCACCACTTTGGCCGCCTTGATCGCCTGCGCCACGAGATAAGCCGCGCCGCCGACCGCCATCAGGTAAACCGATTCGAATTCCTTGATCGCGTCGATGGCGACCTGGCCGCGTTCGGATTTGCCGATCATGCCGAGCAGGCCGGTTTCCTTCAGCACCGTGCGGGTGAATTTGTCCATGCGGGTGGCGGTGGTGGGACCGGCCGGGCCGACCACTTCGTCGCGCACCGGATCGACCGGGCCGACGTAGTAAATGAAGCGGCCTTTGAGATCGACCGGCAGCGGTTGGCCCGCGGCGATCATGTCCGTCATCTTTTTGTGTGCGGCGTCACGGCCGGTCAGCATTTTGCCGGACAGCAGCAGCGTGTCACCCGGTTTCCAGCTTTTCACTTCGTCGTGGGTGATGGTGTCCATGTTGACGCGCTTCACCGCGTCGCTCACTTCCCAGGTGATGTTCGGCCAGTCTTCGAGACTGGGCGCGTGCAGCTTGGCGGGGCCGGAACCGTCGAGCACGAAGTGGGTGTGACGGGTGGCGGCACAGTTCGGGATGATCGCCACGGCCTTGTTGGCGGCGTGGGTCGGGTAGTCCTTGACCTTCACGTCTAACACCGTGGTCAAGCCGCCGAGGCCCTGGGCGCCGACGCCGAGTTTGTTGATTTTCTCGTGCAGCTCGATGCGCAGTTGCTCGGCGCGATTGCCGGCGCCGCGCTCGCGCAGTTCCTGGATGTCGATCGGATCGAGCAGGGCTTCTTTCGCCAGCAGCATGGCTTTTTCGGCGGTGCCGCCGATGCCGATGCCGAGCATGCCCGGCGGGCACCAGCCGGCGCCCATCTGCGGCACCATGTTCAGCACCCACTCCACCACGGAGTCGGAGGGATTGAGCATCGCGAATTTGGATTTGGCTTCGGAGCCGCCGCCCTTGGCCGCGACATGTACTTCCACTTCGTCGCCCGGCACCAGTTCGTAGTGAATGACCGCCGGCGTATTGTCCTTGGTGTTTTTACGCTCGCCGTCCGGATCGGCCAGGATCGAGGCGCGCAGTACGTTGTCCGGGTTCATGTAGGCGCGGCGCACGCCTTCGTTGATCATGTCGCTGACGCCCATGCTGGCTTCCCAGCGCACGCTCATGCCGACTTTGACGAATACGGTGACGATGCCGGTGTCCTGGCAGATCGGGCGTTTGCCCTCGGCGCACATGCGGGAGTTGATCAGGATTTGCGCCATGGCGTCCTTGGCGGCGGGATTGAGTTCCTTTTCGTAGGCCCGATGCATGGCCTGAATGAAATCGACGGGGTGATAGTAGGAGATGAACTGCAGGGCGTCGGCGACGCTCTGGATCAAGTCCTCTTGGCGAATCACGGTCATTTAAACGCTCCTCACAACATCGGCCGGACCGGGCCGGAAAAGTGGCGGCATTGTACACCACTCAACCGGCGCGGTTCACCGCGGGAGCGTTGCGGAAATTACCGGGGACCGGGCTCGGTGGGCGCCGGCGCGGCCTTGCCGGCGACCAGCTGCTGCTTGATGTTCACCAGTTCGCGGTTGGTCTGCACGCGGAAGGTATTGATGGACTGCACCCATTCCTCGTTGGTGCCGACGCGGCCTTCCAGCTTGCTTTGCTGCGCCGCCAGTTTGGCGAGCCTGTCGTTCGCCGCATCCAGCGCGGCTTGCTGTTCGTCGGTTTTGCGTTTGGCGGCTTCGGCGAGCGGCGCGGTTTTATCCAGCTGGGCGTGAATGCCGTCCAGGTTTTTTTGCTGTTCTTCGCCGCGCTGATCGTTCTTGGCCAGCAGGGCCTGGCTGCCCTTGAGCGACTTGTCGAGGGCAGCCAGCTGCGCGCTGTGCTGGTCGAGTTGAGTTTTCTGCTGGCGCAGCGTCTCTTCGCGCAGTTGCGTGAGGTTCGTATCGAGATCCTTGATCTTGACCTGCAGCGAGAGTCCCGACTGGTTGACGCTTTCATCGGTGACCGACAGGCGTTGCTCCAGCGAGATCACCCGGCCCTGCGCCTGCAACAGCTGCCACTGCAGGTAGCCGGCCCAGCCCAGGATCGCGATCACGACCACCGCGAACAGCGACATGGAAATGCCGCCTCCGGCTCCCGCGTCGGCGTGATCGTCATGTTCGTCGTTGTCGACTTCTTCTTCCACGGGAGCGGCATGGCGCGCGGCGGGCTTGCTTTTGCTGTGCTTCTGCCGCTGGTATGAAGCGACATCGTCGCTATCGGGAACCATGTGAGGAATATCTTGCAGCAGCGGTTCGTTGTCCTGGGGCGACATAGGCGGAAATATCTCTGTGGGGTAAGCGGTAAAATCGGCGCTCATTATGGCATCAACCATCGCAGGCGTGAAACGCTCGCTGGGACCCTCGCGCGCGCGGTTCCGGGTTGCGCCGGGCGGGTACTATCATGCGGGTGAATGTCTGGGTATTGATCGGGCTGAGCCAGAAAAATCCCGGGTCTGGCGCGGCCGGCGACGAATTTATTGTATTGGCGCCGATGTTGATGCACATGGACGGCGCCGCGCGCGGCCGGCCTTTCCGACACGGTTTTTTCCACGCTGAAAAAGGCGCCGTTGTGCCGCCTTTTTCAAATTCTCCGCTTACTTCTTCCCCTGCGCGGGCACAAGTTCGATTAAACTACCTGCCGAGTCAGCTGAAGTGCCTTCCGATCAATCGTGATGATCCTCTTATTGCTGTCTCTCTGGACGAGGGCGCGTCGCCCTTGTATCTAACAATGAGATTGCCGTGTTCAGGTGGCGCGTACCGCGCCGGACATTGCGGCCGTGCGTTGTACGCTGCGGATCTCAACCGGATCGAAATAGGAGATTTGTAAATGGCTTTTGAACTGCCTTCCCTGCCGTATGCGCAGGACGCTCTGGCTCCGCACATTTCCGCGGAAACGCTTGAGTACCACTATGGCAAGCACCATAAAACCTATGTCGACAAACTCAACGGCCTGGTTCCCGGTACGCCGTTCGAGGGCAAGTCGCTGGAAGAGATCATCAAAACCTCTTCGGGTGGTGTGTTCAACAATGCTGCCCAGGTTTGGAACCACACTTTCTACTGGAACTGCCTGAGCCCGAACGGCGGCGGCGCAGCCACCGGCGCGGTTGCCGCGGCTATCGACAAGGCGTTCGGTTCCTTCGACAAGTTCAAGGAAGAGCTCACCAACAACGCCATCAACAATTTCGGTTCCGGCTGGACCTGGCTGGTGAAGAAGGCCGATGGTTCCGTGGCCATCGTCAACACCAGCAATGCCGCCACCCCGCTGACGGATGCGAGCGTCACCGCGCTGCTGACCGTCGACGTGTGGGAGCATGCCTACTACATCGATTACCGCAATGCCCGCCCGAAATACATGGAGGCATTCTGGAATCTGGTGAACTGGGATTTCGTGAACAAGAACTTCGGCGCCTGATCGGCCGGGAGTTCGAAAAAGGCGGCGCGAGCCGCCTTTTTTTATGGGCGTGCGGTCCCGGCGTCTCGGGAAAGTGTGATCCGCCTCTATATTCGCAGGAATGGGGCTGATATCCGGATCGGGGCCCACTGCCTCCCTGGGGAAAATCGGGCACAATGCCCGCGTAATCCTGTTCGAACGGAGAAAGTATCGTGAATAAATCCATGCTGGTGGGAACTGTGCTTGGCGTCGTCGTGGCTACGGCCGGGGGAGCAGTGGCCGGCTACAAATATCTCGATAAGCCGCAGTTCGCGGAAGTGCTGGAGGTCAAGCCGATCAAGAAGACGATCCGCACGCCGCGCGAAGAATGCCACGATGAAACCGTGACCCATACGCGTCCGGTGAAGGATGAGCATCGCGTCGCGGGAACGGCGTTGGGTGCCGTGGTCGGCGGACTGCTCGGCAACCAGGTGGGTGGCGGCAAGGGCAAAACGATTGCCACCGTGGCGGGCGCCGCCGCCGGCGGTTACGCCGGCAACCAGGTCCAGCAGGGCATGCAGCAGCGCGATACCTATACCACGGTGGAGCAGCGCTGCCGCACCGTGACCGATACCAGCGAAAAAGTCGACGGTTACAACGTGAAGTACCGTTACAAGGACAAGGTCGATACGGTGCGCATGGATCACGAGCCGGGCGATAAAATCCCGGTCAAGGACGGTCAGCTGGTGCTCGACAAGGCGGTGGCTGCAAGCTGATCGTCGCGTCGAAAACAAGAAGGCGCCTGTGGGGCGCCTTTTTCATGGCTGAAATTTCCGCATAAAAAAACCCGGCGCGAGGCCGGGTTTTTTTCGCGGGTAGCGGTCGGCTTACATCATGCCGCCCATACCACCCATGCCGCCCATGTCCGGCATGGCCGGAGCGGGTTTGTCTTCCGGCAGGTCGGCTACCATGGCTTCGGTGGTCAGCAGCAGCGAGGCGACGGACGCAGCGGCCTGCAGCGCGGTGCGGGTCACTTTCGCGGGATCGAGGATACCGAACGCGATCATGTCGCCGAACTCGCCGTTGGCGGCGTTGTAGCCGTAGTTGCCTTTGCCTTGACGCACTTTGTCGACCACGACAGAGGGCTCGTCGCCGGAGTTGGCTACGATCTGGCGCAGCGGGCCTTCCATTGCGCGCAGGGCGACTTTGATGCCGACGTTCTGGTCTTCGTTGGCACCGGTCAGGCCTTTGATGGCTTCGATGGCGCGGATCAGCGCAACACCGCCGCCGGGCACCACGCCTTCTTCCACTGCGGCGCGGGTAGCGTGCAGGGCGTCTTCAACGCGGGCTTTCTTCTCTTTCATTTCCACTTCGGTGGCCGCGCCGACTTTGATAACGGCAACGCCGCCAGCCAGTTTGGCTACGCGCTCTTGCAGTTTTTCGCGGTCGTAATCGGAGGTGGTGTTCTCCAGCTGCACGCGGATTTCCTTGACGCGGGCTTCGATGTCTTTGGCATCGCCGGCGCCGTCCACGATGGTGGTGTTCTCTTTGTCCATGGTGACGCGCTTGGCGCGGCCCAGGTGCTCCAGCGATGCGCCTTCCAGGTCGAGGCCGACTTCTTCGGAGATCACGGTGGCGCCGGTCAGCGTTGCGATGTCCTGCAGCATGGCTTTGCGGCGGTCGCCGAAGCCCGGTGCTTTACAGGCGGCCACTTTGATGATGCCGCGCATGGTGTTTACCACCAGCGTTGCCAGGGCTTCGCCTTCGACGTCTTCGGCAACGATCACCAGCGGGCGCGAGGCCTTGGCCACTTGCTCGAGCAGCGGCAGCAGGTCGCGGATGCTGGAGATTTTCTTGTCGACCAACAGGATGTACGGATCGTCCAGTTCGACGACCATTTTGTCCTGTTTGTTGATGAAGTACGGGGACAGGTAGCCGCGATCGAACTGCATGCCTTCGACCACGTCCAGTTCGGTTTCCAGGCCGCTGCCTTCTTCAACGGTGATGACGCCTTCTTTGCCGACTTTTTCCATCGCCTGGGCGATGTTGTTGCCGATGTCTTCATCGCTGTTGGCGGAAATGGTGCCGACCTGAGCGATCGATTTGTTGTCCGCGCAGGGGGTGGACAGCTTTTTGATTTCGGCGACGGCGGCGGCAACGGCTTTGTCGATACCGCGTTTGAGATCCATCGGGTTCATGCCGGCGGCAACGGATTTCAGGCCTTCGTTGACGATCGCCTGGGCCAGAACGGTGGCGGTGGTGGTGCCGTCACCCGCGGTGTCGGAGGCCTTGGAAGCCACTTCCTTCACCATTTGCGCGCCCATGTTTTCGAACTTGTCTTTCAGCTCGATTTCCTTGGCAACGGAAACGCCGTCTTTGGTGACGGTCGGCGCGCCGAAGGATTTGTCGAGGACGACATTGCGGCCTTTCGGGCCCAGCGTCACTTTCACCGCATCGGCCAGGATGTTCACACCCTTGACCATTTTCTGGCGCGCGGCATCGCCGAATTTCACGTCTTTAGCAGCCATGTTAATTCCTTCCTATTTCAGAGTCTTGACTGAGGTGAGAGGGCTGAGCGCTTACTTCTCGATGACGCCGAAGATTTCGGTTTCATTCAGAATGATCAGCTCTTCGCCGTCGATCTTGATGTTGTTGCCCGAGTACTGGCCGAAAATCACCTGGTCGCCCACTTTCAGGGTCACCGGACGCACTTCGCCGCTGTCCAGCAGCTTGCCCTGGCCTACCGCGACCACTTCGCCCTGATTCGGTTTTTCTTTGGCGGAACCCGGCAGCACGATGCCACCAGCGGATTTAGCTTCTTCTTCCTTGCGACGAACGACTACACGGTCGTATAAGGGACGAATTTTCATATCGTCATTGCTCCCATTGCTCACTGTGACTGTGGTTGACGTACCTGATTGGATTCTCCGATCGCCGGAGCCCGCTAGATGGGGCCGGCCGATCCTGAATTCAAGTCTCGATTGGCACTCTCGTTGAGAGAGTGCCAATAATAATGTTCGTCGGGGGGCAGTCAAGCCCTGATCAGCGCATTGAAATAGGAGGGCGGGGGAGGACTTTCGATGCTCTCTCAGTCTTCGCGGCGGTATTCGCCTTCGATGGTCGCCGGGCCGGCCCGGTCGCGATGCGGCGCCGGGCCCGCGTAGGCGGTGCGTTCGGCGCCGTGGCCTTGCAGCCAGCGGCGGCCGGCGGGCAGCAGGAACAGCAGGCCGACAACGTCCCCGATCAGCCCGGGAAGCAATAACAGCAGCCCGCCGACCGCGAGGGCGACGCCCTCGGCGATCTCGCGCGTGGGTGTTTCGCCGCGATTGAGCTTCAGGTTCACTTGCGACAGGGTGTGCCAGCCGACACGGCGCAAAATGGTGACGCCGGCCACGCCGGTGGCCACGATCAGCGCGAGCGTAGCCAGGATGCCGATGGCCGCGCTGACCTTGAACAGGACCCACAGTTCGAGCAGCGGATAGAGAATCAGGGGAATCAACAGGAAGCGCATTGACGGCTCCGATACAGATGAGTGTCGATAATGGTGGCGAAAGTGCGGATTTCAAGCGGGCCGCGCCGGTCATCGCGCCGGTCATGAGTGAGACAGCCCACGCCCGGCTTGGTTTGGCATTTGGGGGGATTGCTGCAATAATTCGCGGCGTTTTTTCCACCGGCGCCTGCGGCGCTGTTCATCCCATTGGCGGATCAAAAGGCGGTAACCCATGGATCTGAAAGATAAAGTGGTGGTCATCACTGGCGGCGGCCAGGGTTTGGGCCGGGCCATGGCGCTCGCGCTGGCAGCCAAAGGCGCCAAACTGGCGCTGGTCGACCTCAATCAGGCCAAGCTCGACGAGGCCGTGCAGCTGTGTAAAGACGCGGGCGGCGATGCGCGTCCCTACATCGCCAACGTGGCGAAGGAAGAGGACGTCGTCAGCCTCTTCGATCAGGTCGTGGCCGATTTCGGTACCCTGCACGGCGTGGTCAACAATGCCGGTATTCTGCGCGACGGCTTCCTGATCAAGCTCAAGGATGGCGAGATCGTGAAGAAAATGACCCTGGCCGAATGGCAGGCGGTCATCGACGTCAACCTCACCGGCGTGTTCCTGTGCGGCCGCGAAGCCGCCGAGCGCATGATCAAGCTCGGCACCAAGGGCGTCATCCTGAACATCTCCAGCCTGTCCAAGGCCGGCAACATGGGTCAGACCAACTACTCCGCGGCCAAGGCCGGTGTGGCGGCGATGACTGTGACCTGGGCGAAAGAGCTGGCGCGTTATGGCATCCGCTCCGCGGGCATCGCTCCGGGCTTTATCGCCACGGAGATGGTGGCAGGCATGAAGCCCGAAGCCCTGGAGAAAATGGCGGAAGGCATTCCTTTGCACCGTCTCGGCTCGCCGGAAGAGATCGGCCAGACCACGGTGTACATCTTCGAAAACGATTACTTCACCGGCCGTATCATCGAAATGGATGGCGGTATCCGCATCTGAGGCCATGAGCCCGCCGTCGGCGATGGCCCCCACGGAGCAGCGCGAGCGCATCTGGCGGGTGGTGCATGGCATTCCGCGTGGCAAGGTCGCCAGCTATGGCCGCGTCGCCGAGCTGGCGGGTTTGCCGCGCGCGGCGCGATTGGTGGGGCGTGTGTTGTCACAGTTGCCGGAAGGCAGCGCGCTCCCCTGGCATCGGGTCGTCAACAGCCAGGGGCGCATCAGTTTTCCTCAAGGTTCCAGCGCCTTCCGCGAGCAGCGCGAGCGTTTGCTCGCGGAGGGCGTTCTCTTCAGCGGGCAGCGCGTGGCCCGTTCCTGTTTTGAATGGGATTAGCGTCCCGCTCCGGGCATTGCGACCAGGGCGCGACTTTCCACAGCAATAACATTCCCGGCAGCGCTACCGCCGCGCACAGCAGGAAAAACGGATACCAGCCGATGGCCGCGACGATGGCGCCGGAGCCGGCGCTGGCGACAACCCGCGGCACCGCGGCCAGCGCGGTCAGCAGCGCGAATTGCGTGGCGGCGTGATGGCGGCTGGAAGTGCGGGCGATGAAGGCGGTGAACGCCACCGTGCTCATGCCGACGCTGAGATACTCCAGCGAAACCACCACCGCCAGCAGCGGCAGCTGCGGGCCGGCCTTGGCCAGCAGCGCAAATCCCAGAATGCACAGCAGCTGAAAAGCGCCGAACAGCCATAACGCGCGGTTGATGCCGAGCCTGAGCATCAGCACGCCGCCGAGCAGGCCGCCGATCACCGAGGGCCACAGGGCGGCATTCTTGGCGACCAGCCCGATCTGCGTATTGCTGAAGCCGAGCTGTTGATAAAAGTTGGTGGATAACGCGGTGGCCATGTTGTCGCCGAGCTTGTAAAGCACCATGAACAGAATCACGAGGCTGAGTTCGCGCAAGCCGAGGCGTTCCACCATTTCCCTGAACGGTTCGGCCACCGCCGCGCCCAGGTCGCGCGCTTGCGCGGGGGCGGTATCGAGTTCCTTGATGCGCGCCGTCAGCAGCAGGCCCGCGAGCATGAACAGCGCCACGATCCAGAACACCGTGGACCAGGGCAGGTGGTCGGACAGGATCAGCGCCAGCGAGCCGGGCACCAGTCCGGCGAAGCGGTAGGCATAGATGTGCACCGCGTTGCCCAGGCCCAGTTCCGCGTCCGGCAACAGCTCGCGCCGGTAGGCATCGAGCACGATGTCCTGGGTCGCGCTCAACAGGGTGGCCGCCAGGATCAGGCCGGCGATGAGGCCCAGGGAACTGGCCGGGTTGAACATGCCGAGCAGGCCGATGACCGCCAGCAGCGCGAGCTGCGTCACCAGCATCCAGCTGCGATGGCGGCCGAGAATGGGCAGAGAATAGTAATCGAGCAGCGGCGCCCACAAGAACTTGAACACGTAGGGCAGGCCCAGCAATGAAAACAGCGCGATGGTTTTGACCTGAATGCCCTGATTCCACAGCCATGCCGGCACCATCTGGTGGACGACGAAAAACGGCAGGCCGGAGCTGAAGCCGGTGAACACGCATATCAGCATGCGGCGATTGAGAACGGCCTGCGCCCAGCGCCGTGAATTATCGGAGAACGTCATGAGTGGAACCGGGGTCGGCAAAAGCGGCTAGTGTTGGCAATGGGGGGCTGTTTTGCAACCGGAGGGCGGTGTTTCGGGCAGGCCCTGAGAACGAGGGCTAAATAAATTGAGGATTCGCTTTGAATCCTGAGCGATCGAAACTATAAATAGGGGAGTTAATTTAACGGCATGTGAGCTGCACGATGAACATGAAGAAAATTACTCCGGATATCGTCAAGAAAATCGAGCTGTCTCTGGAAGAGCGCAAGCTCAAGAAGGATCGTCGGCAGAATGCGGATGATTCCAGCTATGAGGGGGTCGAGCGTCGTTCAGGGCAGGAAAGACGTAAGCCCGCCGAGTAATCCCCTCCTCATCCAGTTTCTTCCGACACCGCCGCATCCTCCACCGCGCGAGCCCCGAAAGGGCTCGCGCGGTGCGCTTTTTTGGTGGATTTTATAAAAATGTGATAAAACTCGGCCGCTTGCCCGGAGCGAGGCTGGCGGTGAATGAGCGGTGAAGGCCATGAGTGATCAAGATTGCGATACCACGCTGATGAATGCGGATGCCCGGATTTCGGCAGTTTCCAGCCACGTGCTGGGACTGTTGCATCGCGGGCGGGAATACCATATCCGCCCCGAGGACGTTCCCTTCGTCATTGGTCGTGACGGCGAACTCTGCGATCTCTGCATCGCCAACGAATATGGCTCGCGCCGGCACTGTGTCATCGAATACCGCGACTCCAAGTTTGTACTGCGCGACCGCAGCACCAACGGCACCTACGTACAGCTGGGGCGGGCGGATAACGTGCGCGTGCACAATGAAACCACGCCGCTGATCGGGCAGGGCTGCTTCAAGCCCGGCCAGGATTTCCGCTCCGACGATCCCGATCTCATTCATTTTGTCATTCGCGACAATCAACGCTAATTGCAGCCCGGAGGCTGAAAACATGGAACTGGTCGAAATCGTTATTAGCCTGGCATTGCTACAGTTTGTCTACTTTGCCATGCGTGTCGGCGCGGCCCGCGGCAAATACCAGGTGGCCGCGCCCGCCGTCTCCGGGCATGAAATATTCGAGCGCTATTTTCGCGTGCAAATGAATACCCTGGAGCAGCTGGTGGTCTTCGTGCCCGCGAGCTTTTTGTTCGGCGCGAATATCAGTCCGCGCTGGGCGGCGGCCATCGGCGTTATTTATCTGGTGGGGCGTTTTATCTATCTGCGCGACTATGTGGCGGAGCCCAAAAAGCGCAGCCTGGGTTTCGGCCTGTCCTTTTTGCCGACGCTGGTACTGCTGCTCGGTGGTCTGGGCGGCGCGATTTATCACTGCTTCACTGCCTGATGCGGCCTAATCGGCCGCGACGCGCACGGGAATCCAGCGGTTGAGGATGTGTTCGAACAGGGGTTGCTGCTTCATGAAGCGCAATGTCTGGTTGAGCTGATCGCGCAGCTGCGGATTGTCCTTGCTCACGGCCCAGGCGAAAAACTCCTCGGTCAGCGGTCGATACAGGCTCATGAGCGCGCCATAGCGCGGCTGTGTGGCAAGACTCCAGCTGACGGCCGCCTCTCCGATGAATACATCGATACGATGGTCCAGCAGCGCCTGCAGGCACTCCGGGGCGTCGTTGCAGGATTGGGGCGCGGCGGAGTTCATTTGTGCCTTGACGTAGTCGGCCCCCGCGCTGTTCAACACAAAACCGGTGCGCAGCCCCGGCTGAAACAAACGGCTCGGATTCTGGAAGCGCATCACATCGTCGGTGCGAATGATGGCCATCTGCCCGGTGCGCAGATAAGGCAGCGTGAAATCCGTGAGCTGCTCCCGCGCCGGCGTAATGACCAGGCCTGACATCGCCACATCCACTTCGCCGCGTTCCAGCGCGGGCAACAATTCCGCTTCCGGCAACACCTGGAACACCACCTTGCGTCCCAGTTGCGATTCCAGCACGCGCCCGAAATCCGCTTCCATCCCGACCACGGCGCCATCGGCGAGGTAAGCAAGCGGTTGCTGGTTCGCGGCGGTTCCCACGCGCAGCGGTTTGTTTTCCGCAACGGCGGAGGCAACGCACAAGAGCAATCCTGTCAGCGATGCGACGACCGATTTCCACACGGCAATCATTCCTGTCTGGCTATTCAAAAGTTGCCTGAACACTAGTCGCTCACCGCGACAAAATCCAGCGTGTGAGGTTTTGCCGACACCGGAAAGCGATCCTACGTAGTTATACCTATTACTGGGTTGATCCCCTCTACATAAAATGCCATCGGGTTATCGCTGAACGACGTGTACGAAATTCGGTTGAGATGACGCTGGGTTGGACTTAGACGGTATACGGATTTGCCGTAAGCGGATAAGTACATGAGCGAATACAGCCGGCGAGACCGGGCAACTAGACTGCAAGCCACATGTGAACATTTATCGGAGGATAACCGCATGTTGGTACTGTCCAGACGCCTCGACGAAACGCTGATTATCGGCGACGACATCAAAATCACCGTACTCGGCATCAGTGGCAACCAGGTTCGACTCGGCATCGCCGCGCCGAAAGAGGTAAGCGTGCACCGCGAGGAAGTTTATCTTCGCATCAAGGAAGAGCAGAACCAGCAGCAGGCTGCTGTAAACGCTTAGTCATTCTGTTAGTTGTATAGATTGAAGCGCCTGTCGCTGCATTCGGTCCCATGATCGCAAGGGTCGTTGCCAGAGAGCGTTTGCAGCGGCGTTCAGAGTGCTCGCGGTGTGGTCCGCGTATTCAATACATGCATTAAATGAGAGGATCGCAAGCATGTTGGTATTATCCAGACGTCTCGGTGAAACCCTGATCATTGGTGATGAAATCAAAATCACCGTGCTGGGCATCAGCGGCAACCAGGTTCGACTCGGCATTGCCGCGCCGCAGGAAGTCAGTGTGCACCGCGAAGAAGTCTATCGCCGGATTCAGGACGAACTGGGTCAGCAGCCCGCCGTCAACGATCACTGAGCATGAATGCGCCGGTTGTCGCGCCCTTTTTGAAAACGATGACCGGCACAGCTCCTCCCCGCAGGCTGGGAGTGAAATCCTGGCCGATATGAAAGATTGATTTTATTCTTCCGCCGCCGGAAGGCAGCAGAAGAAAGTGACTCCACCCTCCGGGTTGCGCCGGTAGCCGATTTCTCCGCCGTGCGCCTGCACGATGCTTTGGCAGATCGACAGGCCGATGCCCATGCCGTTGGTTTTGGTTGTGAAGAACGGCCTGAACAGCTGTGCCTGCGCGTCTTCCGACAAGCCGTGGCCACGATCGACAACCTGAAAACAGACCTGGCTGTCCGCGAACGACGTCTGCACCACGACCCCGAGTTGTTTATGGGGCGAGTCGGCCATGGCTTCCATCGCGTTGCGGATCAGGTTCAACGCCACCTGCTGAATTTGCACCACGTCCACATTCACCGCGGGCAGTCCGCCCTCGAATTCGAAATGAATGGACACGTCGCTGATGCGTGAGTCGACCTCGGCCAGGGCGATGACCTCCTGCAGCAATTGATTCATGTCGATGCGGCGGCGGCCGATGTCAGGCTTTTTCACGTAGCTGCGCAGGCGTTGTATCACCTCGGAGGCGCGCACCGCCTGGGTGTCGAGCTTGTCGAGCAACTCCACCAATTTGTCCCGATCCAGCTCCGGGCGCGCGAGCAGGCGCTTGCCGACACGGGCATAGTTGACCACGGCCGTCAGCGGCTGGTTGACCTCATGAGCAATGCCCGCGGCCATTTCGCCGGAGGTGCTGAGCCGCTCCATGTGGGCCATATGCTGGCGTTGGGTTTCCAGTTCTTCGCGGGTGAGGCGCAGGGCTTCGTCGTTTTCCAGCCAGTCGCTGATATCGCGCAGTACCAGTACCGCGCCGCCTTCCTTGCGCGCGGAGCAATTGATCGCCACCGGCAGCAGCTCGCCGTTATGCCGGCTGATCAACTCCAGGTCGCTGTGCACGGATTGTCCGAGCCGGTAGGCGCGATAGGGCAGTGTCTGCTCTTCCCCGATATCGGTTCCGCGCTCGCCCTGTAACAGGTGCAGGCTGTACAGCCGTTCGCCGATGACATCGCCCGGGGACCAGCCGGTAATCGCGGCCGCGGCGGGATTCAGCACGGTGATGCGGCCATCCCCGTCGAGACCGATGATGCCCTCATTGATCGCATTCAGGATTTGCTGGTTTTCTTCTTCGAGCTCGCTATTGCGGCGCTCCAGTTCGCTTTCGAGGCGATGGATCTTGATGTGGGTGCGCACGCGCGCCACCACTTCATCGGCCTGGAAGGGCTTGGCGATGTAATCGACGCCGCCCAGCGCGAATCCGCGCACCTTGGCCTGGCTGTCACCGCGCGCGGAAAGAAAGATGACGGTGATGGGCGAGGTTTCGGGATCGGCCTTGAGGCGTTGGCAGACTTCGAAGCCATCCATGCCGGGCATCATGACGTCGAGCAATACCAGCGACGGCTTCGCCATGCGCGCGATTTCCAGCGCGGTTTCGCCGTTTTTCGCGATCAGCAGCTTGTAGCCGCTACCCTGCAACGTTTTGTAGAGGATCTGCAAATTGATCGGATTGTCGTCGACCAGGAGGATCTGATCGCCGTGGATCTCGTTGCTTTCTGTCACCACGAAAAGTCCTTAATGGAAGCCTTGCAGGGATGTGCCGCCGTCACCGCGGATCGCTCATGGTCATGGGGCGCACATTATCCCTGTGTCGAGGCCGTGCGCCGGTCGATGCCAAGCAGATCCCGCACCGCTTCTATATCAAAATCGTCGAGTCGTCGCGCCACGTACTGGGCAAGGCGGATGTATTCCGGCGCCATATCGTACAGCGGTTGCAGGGCTCCGTGCATGGCTTCGATATCGCCGACCGCAATGGCGGTGCGCAGTTTAGCGAGAAGCGGCGGCGGCAGGGTCGCGATGATTTCCGGGTCGATACCCGCGGCCGGTTCCACATCGCGCAGCCGCAGGTTCAGGTGGGTTGCGATTTTCGCCATGAGTTCGCCGACGCGAACCGGTTTGCTGATGAAGTCATCGCAGCCGTGCTCGCGCATGCGCGTGATGATTTCGGGAAACACGCTGGCCGACACGGCAATGACAACGGTGTTGCGCAGCCGCGGATCGTTTTTGATGACACGGGTGGCGGCGAACCCGTCCATGACGGGCATGCGCACATCCATCAGCACTAAAGGCACTGGTTGTGCCCGCAGCTTGTCCAGGGCGTCTTTTCCGTTTTCCGCCTCGATCAGGCCGATGCCGCTGGCGCGCAACATGCCGCCGATCACCTGTCGATTGACGGGGTTGTCGTCGGCCACCAGTATCGTCAACGGTGTTGTGCCGATATCGACCAGCTGCGGCGGTGCCAGCTCGGGTGCGGGCTCCGTGTTGACAGCGACGGCACGGAGCGGCAAATGGAACTGGAAACAACTGCCGGTGCCGGCGGCGCTGTCGACGGTGATGCTGCCTCCCATGACTTCGCAAAGACGCTGGCTGATCGGCAGACCCAGGCCGGTGCCGCCGGCAATGCTGCTCACCTGGTGGAAGGGCTGGAATATTTCCTGCTGCTTTTCCTTGGGAATGCCAATGCCGGTATCGCAAACCTGAAACGCGATGCGCTGCTCATCGCTGCGAGCCTGCACGCGTAGAGTGATGCCGCCCTGTTTGGTGAATTTGACGGCGTTGCCCAACAGATTGATCAGGATCTGGCGCAGCTTTACTTCGTCGACGCAGATGCTCGCCGGCACCTGCTCATCGATTTCCAGAACATAGGCAAGCCCCTTGCTGTCGGCGCGCTCGCGAATAATGACGCTGACATTGTCCAGCAGCTGGTGCAGATTGCAGGTGGTTTCCTGCAACTCGATTTTTCCGCTTTCTATTTTTGCCAGATCGAGAACATCGTTGATGAGCGTCAGCAGATGTTGGCCGCAGCTTTCGATCGCGCGCAGATTGTGGCGCTGTTCCGCGGATGTCGAGCGGTCGCGCAACAAGATCTGCGCGTATCCGAGCACGCCGTTAAGCGGCGTGCGCAATTCGTGGCTGATGCTCGACAGGAATTGGCTCTTGGCGTGGTTGGCGTCTTCTGCGGCCAACCGGGCGGTGATGAGTTCCTGCTCCATATGCTTGCGCGCGGTGATTTCGGTGGCCGTGCCCAATGCGCGCAGGGGCTGGCCGTTCGCCGCGGTTTCCACCACGCCGCCGCGGCAGCTGAACCAGCGATGCGCACCGCCGGCATCGCGAAAACGCAACTCCAGGCCAAAGTTCCCCTGGCCCGATGAGGTGTCGCCGAGCGCTCGTTGCACCACACTTAAATCATCCGGATGCAACCATTCGGGCCAGTCGTCCGGCACGATGGTCCGCGTTTCCGCGCTGAAGCCCAATTGTTGAAACAGGCTGCCGTTGACCGCGACGGTCCGGTCGCGCAAATCGATTTCCCATAGATGGCTGGCCGCGGCAGCCAGCGCCATTTCAAAACGTTTTTCTCCAATGCGGAGAGCGCTCTCCATGCGTTCACGTTGTTCGATCATGCGGTTGGCGTCCAGCGCCAGCTGCTCGAATTCGGTGAACGGTAATTGCTCGACATCGATCGAGCTGGAATATTTGCTGGCGTCTGCAAAAAAGGCCGCGAAGCTTTGCAGACCGCGCTGGGTATTGCGCGCAAGTCCGCGGGCCACCAGAACGGCAACGAGCATCAGGCCGATGACGATCAGCGAGAACCCGGCGATGCGCTCGTGGACGCGTTGCTGCAATTGTGCCCGTTGCTGCGCGATCGTGGCCTCCAGCTTGTCCATGAGAAAGCTGGCGGCGACATTCCAGTGCCAGCCTGGATAAGAGCGCACGTAACTGATCGCCGGCGACACGTTGCCGCTATCCGGCCAGCGCCAGCTGAAACGCACGAAGTCGCCTTCGGGTTTTTGCAGCGCGGCGTGAATACGCGGCGCCAGAGGAACGCCATCGCCATCGAGAAGACGGTCGACGGTATTATCCTTGCGGACCAGGGAGCGGCGATCGAACAGCAAGCTGCCCTGATCGTCGAAAATGGTCAGCATCAGCTCGTCGCTCGCGGTGTTGGCGAAACGCGCCAGAACCTCGCGCTGCGCGTTGGCGACCATGTCGTCAACGTAACCGACCGCGCCGAGAAAAATGCCGAGAGGGGGATAATAGCGCGCGTATTGCTCGCTCAGGTAAGAGCCCTGTTCGCCGGCGGGTTTGTTATACCAGGCTTCCACGAAAGCATCGCCGCGATCGCGAGCCAGTTGCATCATTTGCGCGACGAAGCGGTGGCCGCTGGCATCGGTGCGCGCCGCCACATTGTGCCCCTGTTCGTGAGGGTAGGCGGGCATCAGCACGGCGTCGCCGTCCTGGGTATAAATGAAGTAATGATCGTGGCCGCCGCCAAAGCGACTCGGCGCGAGCAGGTCGCGGGCGCGCGCCAACAGTTCCGCGCGCGATTTGCTCTGGCCTTGCTGCATCAGGCTGTCGAGCTGGGCAATACCGTTATCGACTTGCTGTTTCAGATGTTGGCGCTGGCGCTGATCCAGTTCGGAGCGCTGGAACTCCATGTAGTCGATGGTGTTGAAAACTTCGCGTTGCAACAGCTGAGTACGGCCTTCGATGTAGGTGCGCCGCAGCGTCTGGCTCTGCTCTTCAAATTGACGGTATTGATCTTTGATCCATAAGTAACCGAGCAGAACGACGGGAAGCGTAGCCATGATGACCAGGCTGAGCAGGTACGTTCGACTCATACTGCGTTTGCAAGCCATTGCATTCATCCTGTGGATATTGGCAAGCCTGGGGTGATAGGCTATTTTCGTTATCGTTATTAATGTCCCGTGGGTGTTGCCCGCCTGGCTCTTCAGCTTAGGTGAAGGGGGAATCGGTGCGATATACGTAGTTTTACGCATCAGTGGCGCCATGTCTGATCTGCACCGATGAACAGCCGGAGCGGGCAGTGAGTCTGGCGAAGGATGTTGGAAGCAAGGCGAGGATTGGTCATGAGCACAGCGCGGGTGTATGTCGTAGAAGACGATGATGCGGTGAGGGATTCTCTGCAATTGGTGTTGGAGTCCGTCGGGCATTCCGTGGCGACTTACGCCTGCGCCAATGATTTTCTCGATGCCTACGACGCCGACATGGCCGGTTGCTTGGTGCTCGATATCCGGATGCCCGGCATGAACGGCATGGAACTGCAGCGCAAGCTCAACGAGCGCAACTCGATTCTGCCGATCATCTTTGTCACCGGCCACGGCGATGTGCCGATGGCGGTCGAAGCCATGCAGCAGGGGGCGGTCGATTTCGTACAGAAGCCCTACCGGGAGCAGGAGCTGTTGGAAAAAATCGCCCGGGCTTTCGCTCTCGACAAGGATAATCGCGAAAGCCTGCAGCAACGGCAGGTCATCGCCTCCCGGCTGGAAAGCCTCACGCCGCGCGAGCTCGACGTTTTGCGGTTGATGATCGAAGGCAAGGCCAACAAGGTGATCGCCATCGATCTCGATATCAGCCAGCGCACCGTGGAAATCCATCGCGCGCGTGTCATGGAAAAACTGGAGGCGCATTCGCTGGCGCACTTGGTGCGCATGGTCATGGCTGTCGATTCCGGCCTGTTACAGGCGCCGCCAGCCGGCGAGTGAATCCGATGGACGATCCGCGTTCTGCGATCGCCCATATTCTTTCTGTTATCAACCCGCGCAGCATTTTGCTGCTCAGTCCCGATCCTCACGGTGAGTGGCGGCGCTGGTGCGAAGCGCAGAGCGGCGCCGCGCTAACGTCGCTTTTCCAGGAAAATTTATCGACCTTGGACGGGCTCGGGCGGTTCGATCTGGCGCTGGTGATCGGTTTGATGGAGCGCATCGACAAGATCGCCGGCGTCGAGTTGATCGGGCGCTTGCGCAACGTGCATACCGGACATCTATACGTGTTGATCGGTTGCGATCCACGTTGGGCCGCTACCGATTGGTACAGTCTGGCCTTGCAGCGGATAGACAGCTTTGAGAGGGATGGCCAGGCCATCACCTTGTTTGGCTACGATCTGGCAAGTTACAACCGAACCCGCAGCTGGAATAATCCGAAATTTTGGGCGAACCCCGAAAACTGGGGTAAATACTGGTGGTAGGGGACGATGAATGCCTTGTTGGAAATGGAAGTGGATTGCCCCTACTGCGGTGCGCAGTTCACCACGCTGGTCGACACCAGCGGCGGCGCTTGCGATTACGTCGAGGATTGTGCCGTGTGTTGCCAGCCCATCGAGTTCAGCCTGTTCTTCGACGACTCGGATGAGCCGCATTTGTCGCCGCGCCGGAACGACGAGTGAAATTTAGTTTCAGTTCAAATGACGCCAGCAAAAAAGGCACGCAATGCGTGCCTTTTTTGCGAAGCGTGAGTTACACGATTTTCTTCATGGCGGTCATGTAACCGCGCAGCGTTTTGCCGACGACCTCAACCGGGTGGTTGCGGATTTGGGCATTGATTTCGATCAGTTCGCGGTTGTCCACGCCACTGTCTTTCACGTTCAGGCCCTTGCCGATGATATCGGTGCTGACCTTGCTCATGAAATCCTTCAGCAGCGGACGGCAGGCGTGGTCGAACAGGTAGCAGCCGTACTCCGCGGTGTCGGAAATGACCACGTTCATCTCGTACAGTTTTTTGCGCGCGATCAGGTTGGCGATCAGCGGAGTTTCGTGCAGAGATTCGTAGTAAGCGCTTTCCGGCAGCATGCCGGCGCTGGTCATGCACTCGAAGGCCAGTTCCACGCCCGCTTTGACCATCGCGACCATCAGGATGCCTTTGTCGAAGAAATCCTGTTCGCTGATCGCGGCATTTTTGTCGGTCGCGGTTTTTTCGAACGCGGTTTCTCCGGTTTGCTTGCGCCAGGTCAGCAGGTTGTCGTCGTTGTTGGCCCAGTCCTGCATCATGGTGCGCGAGAATTCACCGGACAGGATGTCGTCCTGGTGTTTCTCGTACAGCGTGCGCATGACGTTTTTCAGTTCTTCGGACAGCTCGAACGCTTTGACTTTCGCCGGGTTGCTCAGGCGATCCATCATGTTGGTGATGCCGCCGTGCTTCAGCGCTTCGGTGACGGTTTCCCAGCCGAACTGGATCAGCTTGGAGGCGTAGCCGGGTTCGATGCCTTCCGCGACCATTTTGTCAAAGCAGAGGATGGAGCCGGTTTGCAGCATGCCGCAGAGAATGGTCTGCTCGCCCATCAGGTCCGATTTCACTTCGGCGATGAAGGAGGATTGCAGTACGCCCGCGCGATGGCCGCCGGTTGCCGCGGCGTAAGCTTTGGCGATTTCCAGGCCGTCGCCGTTCGGATCGTTTTCACCGTGAACGGCGATCAGCGTCGGCACGCCGAAGCCGCGCAGGTATTCAGCGCGCACTTCCGTGCCGGGGCACTTCGGGGCCACCATCACAACGGTGATGTCTTTGCGGATCTGCATGCCTTCTTCGACGATGTTGAAGCCGTGCGAGTAGGCCAGGGCGGAACCCTGTTTCATCAGCGGCATGACCTGGCCGACAACGGCGGAGTGCTGCTTGTCGGGCGTCAGGTTCAGGACCAGATCGGCGGTTGGGATCAGTTCCTCGTAGGTGCCGACGGGGAAACCGTTTTCAGTGGCGTTTTTCCAGGACTGACGCTTTTGCTCGATGGCTTCTTTGCGCAGGGTGTAGGCGATGTCCAGGCCGGAGTCGCGCATGTTCAGGCCCTGGTTCAGGCCTTGGGCGCCGCAGCCGACGATCACGATTTTCTTGCCTTTGAGGTAGTCGCAGCCGTTGGAAAACTCTTCCCGGGCCATGAACCGGCATTTGCCCAGTTCTTCGATCTGGCGGCGGAAGGGCAGGCTGTTGAAATAGTTCTGACCCATGATGGTGGCTCCTAGATATCAATTCGGGTAGCTGATGCGATGAGGGCGCACGAGCCGCAAGCGCGAGGATGCGCATGTGCGGGCAAAAATACGCCAAATCCATCGTTGCGTAAAATGACATATTTGCCATACAGTGTTGCGATTTTCGCAACAGCGTGGGCGGATATACGCACCTATATATGTATGCGTATGCGCACGCTCATATAGATGAGGGCTTATGGACACGCGCGAGCTGGAATTGTTCGTCACCCTGGCGGAAACCCTGCATTTCGGCCAGACCGGGGAGCGTATGCATCTGAGCCCGTCCGCGATCAGCCGCAGCGTGAAGCGCATGGAGGATGAGTTGGGGCAGCGCCTGCTGGAGCGGGACAAGCGCAGTGTGCGCCTCACCGCCGCCGGCGCCGCGTTATTGCAGTACGCGCGGCAGCAGTTGGGGCAGTGGCGCAGCTTTATCGACAGCGTGCAGCCGGACTATGGGCCGCTGCACGGCGAAATCAGTCTCTACTGCTCGGTGACGGCGACCTATAGCCTTCTGGCGCGCCTGCTGTCGGAGTTCCGCAACCGCCATCCCGCCATCGAGCTGAAACTGCATACCGGCGATTACGCCGATGCCATCGATCGCGCCTTGGGCGGCAGCGAGGATCTGGCGATTGCCGCGCTGCCCGAGCGCTTGCCGAAGAAGTTGCGGGTGCAGACGCTGGCGCAGTCGCCGTTGGTGTTCATGGCGCCGGACTTTCCCTGCGCGGTCAGCGAGTTGCTGGCCGATGCGTCCTGGTCGTGGGACCAGGTGCCTTTGATTCTCTCCGAGCGGGGCCTTGCACGGCAGCAGGTCGAAGCCTGGTGCAGGGCGCGCGGTGTCAAGCCGAACATTTATGCACAGGTCAGCGGCCACGAGGCCATCGTGTCGATGGTCGGTCTGGGTTTGGGGGTGGGGGTTGCGCCGGAATTGGTTCTGGACAACAGCCCGCAGCGGGAAATGATTCGAGTACTCGACGTGCAGCCGTCCCTGGCGCCGTTTACCGTCGGGCTGTGTGCGGCGGCACAACGCCTGGAAAACCCCCTGGTCAAAGCGTTCTGGGATAGCGCGCGAACATCGTACCCCGGTGACTTTTAATTTATGATGATGCCCCACAAAAGCAATTGCAGATCATGGCATGAACGACGAGCAGGATAAAATGCGGACGGGTCCGGCGGAGAGCGAGATCAATTACGAGTCGCTTCTTCCCGTCGATGAGCATGAAGAGGAAGAGATTTCCGTGGATGGCCGCAAAGAGCGGCGCCGGGGTATTTATCTGCTGCCGAACCTCTTTACCACCGCCGCCTTGTTTTCGGGGTTTTACGCGGTGGTTGCCGGTATGCATGCGCGCTTCGAAGTGGCGGCTATTGCCATCTTTGTCGCGATGATCTTCGACGGCATCGATGGCCGTGTCGCGCGTCTGACCAACACCCAGAGCAAGTTCGGGGCGGAGTACGACAGCCTGTCCGATATGGTTTCGTTTGGCGTGGCGCCGGCTCTGGTCATGTTCAGCTGGGGACTGAGCGGTCTTGGCAAGTTTGGCTGGGCAGTGGCTTTTATCTACGTGGCCTGCGCGGCGTTGCGGCTCGCCCGTTTCAATACGCAGATCGATACGGCCGACAAAAATTATTTTTCCGGCCTGGCCAGCCCGGCCGCGGCGGCTGTGGTGGCGGGCATCGTCTGGGTAAGCGCGCGGGCCGAATGGGTGGGAACCAATCTTCCCGGGGCCTTGGCCTTGCTCGCCGGATGCGTGACTGCGCTGGTCGGCTTCCTGATGATTTCCAGTGTCAAATATCACAGCTTCAAGGGCTTCGATTTTCGCGGTCGCGTGCCTTTTGTCGTGATGATCCTGGTTGTGGTGGGTTTTGGTATTTTCATGTTGGATGAGGCGCTGGTCTTGCTGGGCGGCTTCCTGCTCTATGCGTTATCGGGGCCCGCCGCCATCATTTACCGAAAGTTTGCCATAAAAAAGTGAGAATCTCGGCGGGAGCTTTTGGCTAGTTTCTGCGTCCAACCGGGATTGATGTTGCCCGACCTCGAAGGTATTACGTCATGTTGATTCGCAGACCGCCCGATATCCCCGCTTCGGAAATCACGCCCGAGTCCATTTATCTGCGCCGCCGCGAGTTCATGGCCGCGGCGGCCCTGCTGGCGGGCGCCGGCGCGATTTCGCCCCATGCCCTGGGCGCGGAGGAGCAAAAAACCTTGGCCTATGGCAAGGCCGGGCCCGAAAGTCCGGCTGGTTTTTACACCAAGGAAGCGCAAACTCCGCTGCAGGATGCCACGCATTACAACAACTTTTACGAGTTCGGGACGGACAAGGGCGATCCTGCTGAATATGCGGCTGCGCTGAAAACCGAGCCTTGGTCCGTGACCATCGAGGGCGAGGTGGAAAAGCCCGGAACGTATGGGTTGGAGGATCTTCTCAAGGGCAATGCGCTGGAAGAGCGGGTTTACCGGCTTCGCTGCGTGGAGGCCTGGTCCATGGTTATTCCTTGGATCGGATTTCCCTTGGCTTCTCTGCTGCAGCGCGTTCGCCCGACTTCTCGTGCCAAGTATGTCGCTTTTACGACCATCCATGCGCCGGCGCAGATGCGCGGGCAGCGTTCGCTGACGGGAGCGATACCGTGGCCTTATGTGGAGGGTCTTCGAATCGATGAAGCCATGCATCCGCTCACCTTGTTGAGCGTCGGCATGTATGGAAAAGTGTTGCCGAATCAGAATGGCGCGCCGATTCGATTGGTGGTGCCGTGGAAATACGGTTTCAAAAGCATCAAGTCGATCGTGAAGATTCGTCTGCAGGAAAAACAGCCGCCAACCAGTTGGAATTTGATCGCGCCCACCGAATATGGCTTTTACTCCAATGTAAATCCCCAGGTTGACCATCCGCGCTGGAGTCAAAAGACCGAGCGGCGTTTGCCCGGTTCGCTGTTCAATCCGAACCGGATTCCGACGCAGATGTTCAACGGCTATGCGGATCAGGTCGCCTCGCTGTATGCGGGCATGGATTTGCACAGGTATTTTTGATGCGCGTCGCAATCAAATCGGCGATCTGGTTTTTTTCTCTGCTGCCTCTGGCGTGGGTGTTCTATGCCGGCAATGCCAACCTGTTGGGGCCCGACCCGGGAAAAGCGGTTGTCGACACGCTGGGGTTGTGGGCACTTCGCTTTTTGTTGATCACATTGACGTTGCGCCCTTTGCGAGAACTGACGGGCAGATCCATTTTTATCCAGGTGCGGCGCCTGCTTGGGTTGTTTGCCTGGTTTTATGCAAGCCTGCACTTCGCCGCCGGGGTCTTTTATGTCATCGGCTGGTCCTGGCAGGATGTGCTGCGGGCTTTTGACGAGCGCACTTACATCACCCTGGGCATTTTGGCCTGGCTGTTGATGCTCCCTCTCGGTATTACATCGAATCGCTGGTTCCAGCGCCGGCTCGGTGGGCGTTGGCGACGCCTGCACCAGCTGATTTATCCGCTGGCAATTTTGGCGTGCCTGCATTTTCTCTGGTTGGTGCGTTCAGATTATTGGCAGCCGGCCCTCTATGCCGCGATGTTGGCAGTGCTTTTATTTTGGCGGTGGCCTCGATTTACGTTGTGGCGTCGCCGCTTCGCCTGACCACCGATATTGTCCCGTTTTTGTATTTATCCGACTTACCCGCTAACTTATGTTGACTCGTCGCGGCAGTTTCAGGACTGCCGTGGTTGGTTATGGGAAAAACATGAGGGCAAAAAAATGAAGCGGGAATTGAGCTGGGTAATCGCCGGCGTTGGCCTTTGCTTTGGCATGAACGCGATGGCGCTGGATGCATCCGGAAAGCGCTATATCGATTTGATGGTGAATGGCGGGCCGACTTCGATACGGACCGCGGCGGAAGAAATCTTCAATACCGGTTTGAAGGATACGGAAGTCCTGGATGTGGCCGCGGAAACCCTGTATCAGGGCTATCAAAAAAATACATCCAGCGAAACGCAAATGGATGCGATGGCCTGGGTTTGCAAGGCGCTCGGTAATTCCGGAGATGGCCGTTATAAATCGCTCGTCGAAGAAGCTGCAAAAAGCGGTAACCGCAAGCTCAAGAAACATTGCGATCGCGCGGCGGATGGTTTGCCGGTGGCTCAGAACAGCTATCAACCCGGCAGCGTGAACCTCGAAAAATATAAAGCGGGTGGTAGCGGCGCCGCTGCGGCGTCGAAAAGTGCACCGGCGAAAGCCGCAAAGGCGGCTGCGACTGCTCCAGCGTCGTTTGATGACGTGAAGGAAGGGATGAGCATGGAAGAAGTGAACTCCCTGATCGGACAGCCGACTGCGACGACCTCGCATATGACGGGAAAGGCTTGGGCTCCTTTCAACTTCAAGGGCAAGGACACCGTTCGCCTTATTGCACTCTACAAAGGTGTGGGGCGGATTGTTTATTCCAAGGAAAGTCACTACACATCGACCTTCCGCGTGATGGAAATCGTGCGCGATGCGCAGGAAAGCGGTTATCCATAATTAAAGGGCATGAGTTTTGTGTTGATGCAACGCGGTGTTGTTTAATTCATCGCCAGATTTAATTGTGAGCTGCGTGCTTTTTCTTCAAATTGTTCGTTCGTTGTACGCTTCGCAATTATTTCGTTTTTTGACACTGAAATATCGTTGACACAAATCTGTGCCTCCCTATAATGCGCGCTCCGCAGACGCGCAGAGCTTGTAAGCGGAGCAGCTGTCGAGTAAGCGTTGAAAAACACTGAAATAAAACAGTTGCAAAGTGCGCAAGGTTCTGTAGAATGCGCGCCTC
>Ga0153956_1000583_pt1 | contig 39328 bp, 35 predicted proteins | sample TSFL040MetaG_FD_104704 | JGI IMG/M metagenome (GOLD analysis project Ga0153956, IMG submission 104704) | Attine ant fungus gardens microbial communities from Florida, USA - TSFL040 MetaG | ecosystem: Host-associated > Fungi > Mycelium > Unclassified | place: USA: Florida, Wekiwa Springs... | reverse complement strand
GCGTGAACGTCCAGACCGACGTGTACCGTCGCGCGCGTACCCTCAGACATCGTCGGCGACCTCCGTATGTGGCTCTACCGGGCCGACCCCGGCAACCCACGCAGATGCGCAGGCGCCGACCACTCTTCTCAACCCACCGGACGGAGCCGCAACACACACGGCTCCATCCTGTCTAGCCGCCCGCTACGGCAGCCACTCCAGCAGCGCCTGCGCCGCCTCGTCGCCGAGCCGGACGGCGTAGTTGGTGCCGCGGTCCTCGGGGAAGATCTGCGTCGTGTTGGCGAGCACGAGCCCGCGCGTCGGCGTCTTGAGCGCCGGGATCTTCTCGCGGTAGCCGACCGTGACGATCGGCTGCGCGGCCGGCTCGCGGTGCAGCCAGCTGTCGCGCACCCAGTCGGCGCCGAAGCCGGGGCTGACGGCGCGCAGGCCGGGCGTGTAGCGCTCGAGCAGCGCGGCCGCGTCGAGCTCCAGCAGCTCGTGCCCGCGCGGCAGGTAGTTGGCGACGTAGAGGAAGCGGCGGCCGCCGTAGCGCGCCGGGTCGATCAGGTTCGTGTGCTCGATCAGGCCGACGAACGGGATCGCGTCGTCGCCGATGTTCGTCCAGTAGTAGGGCGAGAAGCGGCGGTCGAGCTCGAGCAGCAGGCAGAGCGCCGTGAAGTACTCGATCGAGCGCAGCTTGGCGCGGTAGGCCTCGGCGACCAGGCCCGGCGCGGCGAGCTGGTCGAAGACGTCGTTCGGCACCGTCGCCAGCACGGCGCCGTAGCGCTCGCGCTCGCCGCCGGCCGCGAAGTCGCGCGGGTCGTGGCCGCGGCGAAAGGCGCCCGGCGCCGCCGGCGTGACGTAGAAGCCCGGCTCGACCAGCGCCGCCGGGCGGTCGATCAGCACGCGGCCGCCGCCGGCCTCGATCAGCTCGCGCAGCTTCGCGAACAGCAGCTCCCAGGAGTGGCGCGGGTAGCCGAGCTGCTCCTCGCCGGCGTCCTCGCCGCGGCGCAGGCGCAGCTTGTTCTGCAGGTAGACCATCGTGACGTCATCGGCGCGCTCGCCGAACTTGCCGCGCATCAGCGGCCCCCACAGCGCCCGCCAGGCGTCGCGGCCCATCCAGCGCTCGATGAAGGCGCGCGCGGTCACGCGCTCGAACGGCCCCGGCGCGCCCGGGCCGCGCTGCAGCGCCAGCACGACGGCGCCGAGCCGGATCCGCGCCGCCACCGGCAGCGGCCGGAAGCGCAGCAGGTCCATCGGCGTCACGAACGGCCACTGGCGGCCGTCGGTGAAGTAGGCGACCGAGGAGCTGATCCACTCCAGCTCGTCCGGCATGCCGAGCTCCTCGTAGAGCGCGGCGATCTGCCGGTCGGTCGAGAAGAGATGGTGGTAGTAGCGCTCGAGCAGGTGCCCCTGGCCGACGTCGAGCGTCGCCGCCTGGCCGCCGAGGCCGGGCCAGCGTTCGTAGACGTCGACCTCGTGGCCGGCCTGCGTCAGCCGGTAGGCCGAGACCAGGCCGGCGAGCCCGGCCCCCAGCACGGCGATGCGCGTCACGTGTCCTGCCGCTCCTGCTCATCGAGGTTGATGCGGCGGCCGACGACGTACAGCGGCCGGTGCTTGACCTCGTCGTAGATGCGGCCGACGTACTCGCCGATGATGCCGACGGTGATCAGCTGGATGCCGCCGAGCAGCAGCACGACCAGGATCGTCGACGGGACGCCGGGCGAGTAGATGTGCGTGTAGCGCGCGACGAACGTCAGCGGGATGCCGACGAACGCCAGCAGCGAGAAGAGGAAGCCGAGGAAGGTCGCCCACTGCAGCGGCGCGCTCGAGAACGAGAAGATCGCGTCGAAGGAGAAGCGCAGCATCTTGCGCAGCGGGTACTTGGTGACGCCGGCGTGGCGCTCTTCGCGCACGAACGGGACCGCGGTCTGCGTGAAGCCGACCCAGACCGTCATGCCGCGCAGGAAGCGGTTGCGCTCGGGCATCGAGAGCAGCGCGGCGAGCGCGCGCCGGTCCATCAGCCGGAAGTCGCCGGACTCCTCGGCCAGGCTGAGGCCCGTCACGCGGCGGAACGTGCGGTAGAAGTAGCGCGCCGTGACGCGCTTGAAGAGCGTCTCGCCGAGCCGCTTCTCGCGCACCGCGTAGACGACGTCGACGCCGTCGCGCCAGCGCTCGAGCATCGCCGGGATCAGCTCCGGCGGGTCCTGCAGGTCGCCGTCGAGCATCACGACGGCGTCGCCGCGGGCGTGCTCGAGCCCGGCCGTCAGCGCCGGCTGGTGGCCGAAGTTGCGCGACAGCGCGACGACCTTGACGCGCTCGTCGCGCGCCGCCGCGGCCGCCATCGCGGCGGCCGTGCCGTCCTTGGAGCCGTCGTCGACGAGCACGACCTCGTAGGGCACGCCGACGTCGGCGAGCGCGCCGTGCACGCGGGCGAGGAACGGCTCGACCGTCTCCTCCTCCTCGTACATCGGCGCGACGACGCTGAGCAGCTGTGCCTGCCGTGAAGCCATCGCCGTCGCCGCCGGCTAGAACTCGATCACGCTGCGGATGCCGTCCTGCGCGTGCATCAGCTCGAAGCCGCGGTTGACCTCGTCGAGCGAGATCCGGTGCGAGATCAGCGGGTCGACGTCGAGCTCGCCGTCGAGGTAGCGCTGCACGAGCTGCGGCACCTGGTCGCGGCCCTTGACGCCGCCGAACGAGGAGCCGGCGACGCGGCGGCCGGTGATCAGGTAGCGCGGGACGACGTCGAGCGTCTCCCCCTTGCCGGCGACGCCGGCGATCGTGCACAGGCCCCAGCCCATGCGCGCGGACTCGACCGCCTGGCGCATCACCTGGACGAGGCCGGTCGCCTCGAACGTGTAGTCGGCGCCGAAGCCGCGCGTCTCGGCCAGGATCCGCTCGACGGTGTCCTCGCCGCCGATCCAGGTGTCGGTCGCGCCCTGGCCGCGCGCCAGCTCCAGCCGATCCTCGGAGAGGTCGACGCAGATGATCCGCTCGGCGCCCTGCAGGCGCGCGCCGGCGACGGCGCCGAGCCCGACGAGGCCGGCGCCGAAGACGACGCAGGTCGAGCCGCGCTCGACCTTGGCCGTGTACATCGCCGCGCCGAGGCCGGTCGAGAGGCCGCAGGCGAAGACGCAGGAGCGGTCCAGCGGCGCCTCCGCCGGGATCTTCGCCAGCGCGATCTCCGGGATCACCGCGTACTCGGCGAAGACGCTCGTGCCCATGAAGTGGCGGATCGGCTCGCCGCCGCGCGAGAGCCGCGTCGTGCCGTCGGGCAGGTGGCCGAGGTTCTGCTCGGCGCGGATCGCCAGGCAGAGGTTGGTCTTCGGGCTCAGGCAGTGCTCGCACTCGCGGCACTGGGGCGAGAAGAGCGTGATCACGTGGTCGCCGGGCGCCAGCGAGGCGACGCCCTCGCCGACCTGCTCGACGACGCCGGCGCCCTCGTGGCCGAGCACGGCGGGCGCGTAGCCGGACGGGTCCGCGCCGGAGGCGGTGTACATGTCGGTGTGGCAGACGCCGGTCGCGACCAGCCGCACGAGCACCTCGCCCGCGCGCGGCGCCGCCAGATCGACCTCCTGCACCACGAGCGGCGCCCCGAACTCCTCGAGCACCGCAGCCCGCATCCGCATCCAACCGCCTCCTGTAGGTGGGCAACCGGGCGCAAGGCTAGCGCCAGCAGGCCGCCAGCACGCGCCGCCAGTTGCCATGCGCGATCCGCGCCAGCTCGTCCTCGCCGAAGCCGTCCCGCCGCAGCGCGTCGACCAGCAGCGGCAGCTCGCGCGCCGTGGGCAGCTCGCGCGGCATCGTCGCGCCGTCGAAGTCCGAGCCGAGCGCGACGTGGTCGACGCCGACGAGGTCGGCGACGTGGCGAACGTGCTCGACGATCGCCTGCAGCGGCGTGTCGGCGTCGGTGCGGCCGTCGCGGCGCAGCATCGCGACGTGGAAGTTGATCCCGACCAGCCCGCCGGAGGCGGCGATCGCGCGGATCTGCTCGTCGGTCACGTTGCGGCTGCTCGGCGCGAGCGCGTGCGCGCACGAGTGCGAGGCGATCAGCGGCGCGTGCTCGAGCCGCGCGACGTCCCAGAAGCCGCGCTCGTTCAGGTGCGAGAGGTCGACGGCGACGCCGAGCTCGCCGCAGCGGCGGACCAGCGCGCGGCCGGCGTCGGTCAGGCCGCCGCCGGTGTCCGGCGAGGACGGGAACTTGAACGGCACGCCCTCGGCGAAGCGGTTCGGGCGGCTCCAGACGGGGCCGAGCGAGCGCAGCCCGGCGGCGTACCAGAGCTCGAGCTCGGCGAGGTCGGGCCCGATCGCCTCGGCGCCCTCGACGTGCAGCACGAGCCCGAGCGGGCCGCCGGGCGCGAGGCAGTCGTCGAGGTCGCCGGCGTCCTCGACGAGCCGGACGCGCGCGTCGCGCGCGAACGCGAAGCCGCGCGCCGCGATCGCCGCCGCGGCCGGCGCGGCCTCGCTCCAGGGCAGCTCCGCGATCGCCGGCGTCTCCCAGCCGCCGTCGCGCTCGACGACCGCGTCCTGCCAGCCGTCGGGCGACGGCGCGAAGACGGCGAACAGCCCGGCCGCGAGCTCGCCGGCGGCGGCCGCCGGCAGGTCGATCGCGCCGGCGCCGGCCTCGGTCAGCGTGCGGTCCTGCTCCCAGGCGCGCAGCAGCGCGTCGTTGTGGCCGTCGATCACCCGCATCGTCATCGCTCCGTAACGTCGTCAGATCGGCCCGAACGGGCGCCCCGTCGCTTCTTGCCGCGCTCGCGCGGGCGCGGATACGGTCGCTCGATGCGCCGATTCTCGCTGCTGCTCGCGACCGCGCTCGCGCTGCTGGCCCCCACCACCGCCCATGCCTTCACGTTCGCAGAATGGCCGACCGCGCTCGCCGGTCCGGCCTCGCTCGTGCGCCAGGGCGCGAGCCTGTACTTCACGGCCCAGGGCGACGCCCGGATCGGCTCGATCGACTTCGGCGGCATCGAGGCGGCGCCGTTCGCGCCGCTGGACGAGACCAGCGCGTCAGGCCCGCTGGTCGCGGGTCCGGACGGGAACCTCGTGCTGCTCGACGTCGGCAACGGCGTGCTCGAGCGCGTCACGCCGGCGGGTCAGGTCAGCCCGATCGCGGCGGTCGGCCCCGACGCGGTCGCGCTGGCGACGGACGGCGACGGCGACAGCTGGGTCGCCGAGCCGGCGGCCTCCACGCTGGCCTGCGTGACGCCGGACGGCACGCTGCAGCGCTTCCCGCTGAGCGCGCTCTACGCCTCGCCGGCGCCGAGCGCGCTGGCGACCGCGCCGGACGGCACGCTGTGGGCGATCGACCGCGTGCACGACCGGCTGATCGGCATCCAACCGGCGAGCGACTGCGGCACGCTGGTGGCGGACAGCTGGCCGATCCCCGGCGCCGACGCGCCGGTGGCGATCGCGGCCGCAGGCTCGCAGCTCTGGATCGCCGCCGGCACGGGCCTGATCGCGGTGACGCCGAACGGCGGCGCGGCGCCGAGCTTCGCGGCGCCGGTCGCGCTCGGCACGAGCACGGCGACGGCGCTGGCGGTCGCCGCCGACGGCGCCGTCTGGTTCGTCGACGAGGCGCACTCGCGGATCGGCAAGCTCGCCGGCGGCGCGCTGTCGCAGTGGGCGATCCCGAGCGCGTCGGCGCCGAGCAGCCTCGCCTTCGCGGCCGACGGCTCGGTCTGGTACACGGGCTCGGCGACGAACGTGATCGGGCGCTTCAGCGAGGAGACCGGCGCGACTGGCGCGACGGGGCCTGCCGGCGCGACCGGGCCTGCCGGTGCGACGGGCGCGACCGGGCCGGCGGGCGCGACCGGAGCGACGGGAGCCGCCGGCGAGACCGGCGCCACGGGGCCGGCCGGCGCGACCGGACCCGCCGGCCAGGCCGGACCCGCCGGCGAGCGCGGCGCGACCGGCCAGACCGGCGCGACGGGCGCGCAGGGCGCCGCCGGCGCGACCGGCGCGCAGGGCGGTGCGGGCGCGAACGGCGCGCAGGGTCCGGCCGGCGCCGACGGCGCGCAAGGCCCCGTCGGCGCGCCGGGCCCGATCGGTCCGGCGGGCGCGCGCGGCGCGACCGGCGCCAGCGGCCCGCGCGGCAAGACCGGCCCGCGCGGCAAGACCGGCAAGACCGGCCGCACGCCGAAGGTCAGCTGCACCGGCGCGCGCTGCCGCGTCGTCACCGGCGGCGGCGAGGCGCGCGTGCCGCTCAGCCTGCGCGTGACCAAGGGCAAGCGGCTCTACGCGCTCGGCGCGCGGATCGCCACGTCGGCGAGCACGCGCGTGCAGCTGCACCGCGTCCGCCGGATGCCGGCCGGGCGCTACACGCTGACGGTCCGGATCGGCGGCGACGAGGCGCTGCGGATGACCGTGCGGCTATAGCTCGCCGCGGTCGTTCCAGGTGTGCAGCGCCCAGCCCTCGAACGCCACGCCGTCGAGCGCCCACGGCGCGCGGCGCTCGAACAGCGTGATGCCGGTGTTGGCGTGCGAGATCCGGAACAGCGGCGCCAGGTGCGCGGGAGCGAAGGCGTCGCCGAACATCGAGACGCCGAGGAAGAAGTGCAGGAAGCCCCAATGCGTCACGCACAGCAGGCGCTCGCGCTCGGCGCGGGCGCCGAGCCGCTCCTGCACCGCCCGCACGCGGCCGACGACCTCGTTGAAGGACTCGGCGCCCGGCGCCGCGGCGTCCGGATCCGAGCGCGGCATCCAGCTGATCGCGCCGGTCGTCCCGTAGTCCGGCGCCGCCGCGTAGTAGGCGTCGGCCTGGCGCAGCTCGTGCAGCTCGCGGTCGACCTCGACGTGCAGGCCGAGCGTCTCGCCGATCACCGCCGCCGTCTCGCGGGCGCGCCGGTACGGGCTCGTGACGATGCCGTCGAGCCCCTGACCCGCGAGCCGCCGCGCCAGCGTCCGCGCCTGCTCGAAGCCGGCTGGCGAGAGCCGGTCGGCGTCGAGCGGACGCCGGCGCAGCTCGCGATCCGCGACGTTCGCGACAGACTCGCCGTGGCGGGTGAAGTAGATCACGCGGCCGCGCGCGCGGCGCGCTCGTGCACGTCACGCAGGAACAGCTCGTGGACCCGCGGCTCGCCGGCGATCTCGGGATGGAACGAGATCACGAGCATGTTGTCCTGGCGCGCCGCGACCGGATGGCCGTCGACGCTCGCCAGCACCCGCACGCCCGGGCCGTGCTCGGCCAGCCACGGCGCGCGGATGAAGACGGCGCGCAGCGGCCCGCCGGCGACGCCCGCCAGCTCCAGGTCGGCCTCGAACGAGCGCACCTGACGGCCGAAGGCGTTGCGCTCGCAGCGCGCGTCCAGCAGGTCCAGGTGCGCGCGGTCGAGCATGATCATGCCGGCGCAGGTGCCGAGCACCGGCACGCCCGAGCGGACGACCCGGCGCAGCGGCTCGGCGAGCCGCTCGCGCTCGATCCCGAGCGTCATCGTCGTCGACTCGCCGCCGGGGATCACGAGCCCGTCGATCCCGTCCAGGTCCGCCGGCACGCGGACCTCGCGGACGCGCGCGCCGAGCTCACGCAGCATCGCCGCGTGCGCGAGGAAGTCGCCCTGCAGGGCGAGGACGCCGACGAGGGCAGCCCCGCCGCCCGCAGGGGAGGTCACGGTCGCCGCGCTACCAGCCGCGGTTGGCGAGCAGCTGGCCGTCGTCGAGCTTGCGCGTCTCGAGCGACTGCATCGCCGCGCCGAGGCCCTCCGAGGCCGCCGCGACGCGCGCCGGGTCCTTGAAGTGCGTCGTCGCCTCGACGATCGCCGCGGCGCGCGCGGCCGGGTCGTCGGACTTGAAGATGCCCGAGCCGACGAAGACGCCCTCGGCGCCCAGCTGCATCACCAGCGAGGCGTCGGCCGGCGTCGCGATGCCGCCGGCGCAGAAGAGCACGACCGGCAGCTTGCCGTCGCGCGCGACCGAGCGCACGAGCTCCAGCGGCGACTGCAGCTCCTTGGCGGCCGTCGCCAGCTCGGCGTCGTCGAGCACGCCGAGGCGCTTGATCGCGCCGTTGATCTCGCGCAGGTGGCGGACCGCCTCGACGATGTCGCCGGTGCCGGCCTCGCCCTTGGAGCGGATCATCGCCGCGCCCTCGCCGATCCGCCGCAGCGCCTCGCCGAGGTTCGTCGCGCCGCAGACGAACGGCACCTTGAAGCCCCACTTGTCGACGTGGTTGGCCTCGTCGGCGGGCGTCAGCACCTCGGACTCGTCGATGTAGTCGACCTCGAGCGCCTCCAGCACCTGCGCCTCGGCGAAGTGGCCGATGCGCGCCTTCGCCATCACGGGGATCGAGACGGCCTCCTGGATGCCCTTGATCAGCAGCGGGTCCGACATGCGCGCGACGCCGCCGTCGCGGCGGATGTCGGCCGGGACCCGCTCCAGCGCCATGACCGCGGCCGCGCCGGCGTCCTCGGCGATCTTCGCCTGCTCGGCGTTGACCACGTCCATGATCACGCCGCCCTGCAGCATCTGGGCCAGGCCGGCCTTCGCACGGAACGTCGCCTCGTCTCTCATGGCTCCCGGATGTTAGCCCGCGGACGTCTGTGAGCCCGGACAGCTCCGTGCCCCCACCGCCGCTCCCGGCCGGCCTGCCGGGAGCGGCGAGCGGGGCGCCGATCAGCGGTCGCGGCGGCGCGCCGGGGCGCGGCCGGGCGGCTGCGTCGGCTCCGGGCCGGCGACGACCGGCGTGCAGTCGCGCCGCACGACGTGGTCGGTCGTCAGCTCGAAGGCGACGTCCTCGTGGGTCAGCTCGATCGGGTCGCCGGCGAGCAGCTCGTAGGTGACGTCGCCGGGGCGCACCTCGACGCGCAGCAGCCGGCCGCGGTACTGCAGGCGGAAGGCGACCCGCGCCAGCTCCATCGGCAGCCGCGGGCGGAAGCTGAGCGTGTCGGCGACGTCGTCGCGCAGGCCGCCGAAGCCGACCACCGCGGCGATCCAGGAGCCGGCGAGCGAGGCCATGTGCAGGCCGTCGCGCGTGTTGTGCTCGAGGTCGGCGAGGTCTATCAGCGCCGCCTCGCGGAAGTAGTCGTAGGCGAGGTCGAGATGGCCGACCTCGGCCGCGACGGCGGCCTGCACGCAGGCCGACAGCGACGAGTCGCGCACCGTGATCGCCTCGTAGTAGGCGAAGTTGCGCGCCTTCTCCTCGGTCGTGAAGCGGTCGCCGCGGCGCAGCAGCGCGAATACCAGGTCCGGCTGCTTGACGACCTGCAGCCGGTAGATCTGGAAGTACGGGACGTGCAGCAGCAGCGGGTAGTCGTCCTCGCTCCAGCCGCTGAAGTCGGGCAGCCGGTGCTTGAGGAAGTCGCCGTCCTGCGGGTGGATGCCGAGGCGCTCGTCGTAGGGCACGTGCATCGCCGCCGCGGCGTCGCGCCAGGCGGCGATCTCCTCGTCGTCGACGCCGAGCGCCGCCGCCTCCTTGCCGTGCCTGGAGGCCAGCTCGGCGGCGCCGCGCAGGTTCTTCTCGGCCATCAGGTTGGTGAAGACGTTGTCGTCGACGATCGCCGAGTACTCGTCAGGGCCGGTGACGCCGTCGATGTGGAAGACGCCCTGCGCGTCGTGGTGGCCGAGCGAGCGCCAGAGCCGCGCCGTCTCGACCAGCAGCTCGAGCGCGACCTCGACCGCGAACGTCTCGTCGCCGGTCACGTCGAGGTAGCGCAGGACCGCGTCGGCGATGTCGGCGTTGACGTGGAAGGCGGCCGTCCCGGCCGGCCAGTAGGCCGAGCACTCCTGGCCGCGGATCGTCCGCCAGGGGAAGGCGGCGCCCTCGAGGCCGAGCTGTGCGGCGCGCTCGCGCGCGAGGTCGAGCGTCGCGTGGCGCCAGCGCAGCGCGTCGGCGGCGGCGTGCGGCGCCGTGTAGGTCAGCAGCGGCAGCACGAACGTCTCCGTGTCCCAGAAGACGTGGCCGTCGTAGCCCGGGCCGGTCAGGCCCTTCGCGGCGATCGCCCGGCGCTCGGCCCGCGCGCCCGCCTGCAGCGTGTGGAAGAGCGCGAAGCGGACCGCCTGCTGCAGCTCCTCGTCGCCGTCGATCTCGACGTCCGCGCGCTGCCAGAAGTCGTCCAGGTAGTCCCGCTGCTCGCGCGTCAGGGCGTCCCAGCCGGTGTGCCGCGCGGCCGCCAGCGCGGCCGCGACCTGGTCGCGCACCGACGGCAGCGTGCGGCGGCTGGACCAGCCGTAGGCGAGCAGCTTGGTCAGCGTCAGCGGCGCGCCGTCGGGCAGCTCGGCGCTGACCGTGACGCGGCCGAGGTCCGGGCCGACCTCGGCCTCGGCCAGCGTGCCGTCGGGGCCGTCGACCACGTGGTCCATGCCGGCGCCGAGCAGCAGCCCGGACGCGCGCGTGCGGTGCATCAGCACCGCCCGCAGGTCGTGGCACTCCTGCAGCTCGGCGATCAGCGGCGCCTCCAGCGCGGCGGCCGCGCGCGGGTCGGCGCTGCGCGCCGGGCCGGGCTCGTTGGCGACCAGCTCGGACTGCAGCACGACGCGCAGCGGCGCGCCGTCGAGGCAGCGCACCTGGTAGCGGATCGCCGCGACCGAGCGCTGCACGAAGCTGACCAGCCGCGTCGAGGTGACCTCGATCTCGCGTCCGGTCGGCGAGCGCCACTGGACGACGCGCTCGAGCACGCCGGCCTTCAGGTCCAGCGTGCGCGTGTGCGCGAGCACCTCGCCGTAGCGGATGTCGAACGGCTCGTCGTCGACGAGCAGCCGGATCAGCTTGCCGTTGGTGACGTTGACGACCGTCTGGCCGTCCTCCGGGAAGCCGTAGCCGGCCTCGGCGTAGGGCAGCGGCCGCGTCTCGTAGAAGCCGTTCAGGTAGGTGCCGGGCAGCCCGAACGGCTCGCCCTCGTCGAGGTTGCCGCGCAGCCCGATGTGGCCGTTCGAGAGCGCCATCACGGACTCGGACTGCACGAGCACGTCGAGGTGCAGCCCGTCCTCGCGCACGGTCCAGGGATCGACCGCGTACGCCGCGTGCGTGATCACAGGAGCTCCTGGAGGTCGTCGACGACGATCGTCGCGCCGTGCGCCAGCAGGTCGTCGCGATGGTCGACGCGGTCGACGCCGACGACGAAGCCGAAGGCGCCGGCGCGCCCGGCCTCGACCCCGACCAGCGCGTCCTCGAAGACGACCGCCTGCGCCGGCTCGACGCCGAGCAGCTGCGCGCCGAGCAGGAAGCCGTCGGGCGCCGGCTTGCCGTGCAGCTTGCGCTCGTCGGCGACGATCCCGTCGACGCGCGCCTCGAGCAGTTCCTCGATGCCGGCCGAGCGCAGCACGTCCAGGCAGTTGTGGCTCGAGGAGACCACCGCCCGGCGCAGCTCGGCGTCGCGGGCCGCGCGCAGGTAGTTGACCGAGCCCGCGTAGGCCTCGACCCCGCGCGTGCGGATCAGCTCCAGCACGAGGTCGTTCTTGCGGTCGCCCAGCTCGGCGACGACCGCGTCGCTCGGATGCAGGTCGCGCGAGGCGAGGAAGTCGCGGACTCCCGCCTCACGCGGCTTGCCGTCGACGTACGTGTCGTAGTCCAGGTGCGAGTCGAACGGCCGTGGGTCGCCCTGCTCGCGCAGGTAGTCGTCGAACATCTGCTTCCACGCGAGCGCGTGGACGGTCGCCGTCTTGGTGAGGACGCCGTCGAGATCGAACAGGCAGGCGGTGATGCCGTCGGGGAGTCCGAGCATGCCCCCCTTGTACAGCTATCGCAGCTTGAATGCCCTGATGCGGTCGTCGTACTGCGCCGCGTCGCGCGCGTACAGGCCGTAGGCGAGCGCCTGCAGGATGCTCAGCAGGCCGGTGTGCGAGCGCACGAAGGCGGGCGAGTTCGACGAGTAGTAGAGCGTGCGCTCTGACAGCTTGGAGACGTCGGAGAGCGTCGCGTCGACGATCGCCAGCGTCGCTGCCTTGCGGTGGCGGGCGATCTTCATCGCCCGCACCACGAGCGGGTGCGGGCGGCCGGCGGAGAGCCCGATCACCAGCGTCTGCTCGTCGATCCGGCCGAGTCGCGAGAGCGCCTCCTGCGACGGCGAGGCGGCGATCTCCGCGCGGACGTCGAGCAGCATCAGCAGGTGGCGCAGGTAGGAGGCGAAGAACGCCATCTGGTCGGTGCCGGCGATCAGGATCCGCTCGGCGGACGCGATCGACTCGATCACCGCGTCGACCTCCGAGCGCGAGACGCGCCGGGCCGTGTCCTCGACGTTGACGTGGTCGGCGGCGACGGCCTGCTCGAACGGCGACTGGTCGAGCGAGAACAGCGGCGTCGCGCTCTCGGACGCGGCGGTGACCGTGCGGTGCGCGTGCCGGTACTCGTCGCGCGCCGCCTCCTGCAGCTCGGGGAAGCCCTCGAAGCCGAGCGCCTGCGAGAAGCGCACGACGGTGCTCGAGGAGGTGTTGGCGCGGCGCGCGAGCTCCTCGGCGGTGTGGAAGGCGACCTCGTCCAGATGGTCGACGACGTACTGCGCGACGTCCTTCTGCGAGCGGGAGAACTCGTCGAAGCGAGCGGAGATGTAGGCGGAGAGCGTCTGGTGGCCGCGGGCGGCCGGCGGCATCGTGGCGGTCCTCGGCATGGCGTGCCCGTCTTTCGACGAGCGCTCCCTAACCTCCTTCCCTGCACATGCTCCGGATTCCCACTCGACTCGACGGACCGGTCCTGCTCGAGCCCGTCGTCCACGGCGACGCGCGCGGCTTCTTCGTGGAGACCTTCCGCGCCGACGCGGCCCGTCAGCACGGCGTCGCGACCGACTTCGTGCAGGACAACCACTCGCGCTCGCGGAAGGGGACGCTGCGCGGCATCCACTTCCAGACGCACCCCGGCCAGGGCAAGCTGGTGCGCGTGGCGCGCGGGCACGTCTGGGACGTGATCGTCGACCTGCGCCGCGGCTCGCCGACGTTCGGCGAGTGGGAGGCGGTCGAGCTCAGCGACGAGAACGGCCGCATGCTCTGGATCCCGGTCGGCTTCGGCCACGGGTTCCTCGTGCTGTCGGACGTGGCGGACTTCGTCTACAAGTGCACCGCCTACTACGACCCGGCGACCGAGGCCGGCATCCGCTTCGACGACCCTGACGTCGGCGTCGCCTGGCCGGACGACGTCGAGCTGCTCTACTCCGAGCGCGACGCGACGGCGCCGACGCTCGCCGAGGTCGCGAGCTCGCTGCCGTTCGAGGTGTGAGCGCCGACGGCCGCTTCGCGCCCTCGCCGACGGGCACGCTGCACGTCGGCAACCTGCGCACGGCGGTGCTGGCATGGCTGTTCGCGCGCACGGCCGGCGCGCGCTTCCTCGTGCGGATGGAGGACCTCGACGCCGGCCGCGTGCGTCAGGGCGTGGCGCGCGAGCAGCTCGCCGACCTCGCCGCGCTCGGGCTCGACTGGGACGGGCCGGTGCTCGCGCAGTCGTCGCGGGCGAGCGCCTACGAGGAGGCGCTGGCGGCGCTGACGGCGCGCGGGCTCGTCTACGAGTGCTTCTGCACGCGGGCGGAGATCCGCGAGAGCGCGTCGGCCGCGCACGGGCCGGCCGGCGAGGGCGCCTATCCCGGGACCTGCCGCGACCTGACCGCCGCCGAGCGCGCGGCGCGGCGGGCGGCGGGCCGGCCGCCGGCGCTGCGCGTGCGCGCCGGCGGCGCCACCGTCGGCTTCGAGGATCGGCTGCTGGGGCACGTCGAGGGCGCCGTCGACGACCTCGTCGTGCGCCGCAACGACGGCGCCTTCGCCTACAACCTCGCGGTCGTCGTCGACGACGCGGCGCAGGCGATCGGCGAGGTGGTGCGCGGCGCCGACCTCGCGTCCTCGACGCCGCGCCAGCTCTGGCTGGCCGACGCGCTCGGGCTGGCGCGGCCGCGCTACGCGCACGTGCCGCTCGTGCTCGGCGCGGACGGCCGGCGGCTGGCCAAGCGCCACGGCGACGTGACGCTGCGCGAGCTCGGCGCGGCGCGCGCGCTGCGCTGGATCTCGCGCTCGCTGGCGCTGCCCGAGGTCGCGGACGCGCGCGAGCTGCTGGCGGCGTTCGACCCGGACGCGCTGCCGCGCGAGCCGGTCGTCTGGACCGGCGCGCCGGACTGAGCGCGGCGGCGGGCGCCGCGCGGGTCGGCATCGCGGCGGCCGACCGCGGTCGCGGTGGCGGCGCCGTGCGGTCCCCGTGTGGTCGGCCGTCATGCGAGCGCGACGATCAGCAGGACCAGCGCGACGATCAGCACGGCGACGAGCAGCGCCGCGCCGGCGCGCACCGCCCAGAGGCTCGCGGGCGACGGCGCCTGCGCCGGCACGCGCCGGGCCGACGCGGCGCGGGCCGCGTCGATGCGGCGGCGGATGCCCGGGGCCGACGCCGCGCCGGGCGCGGCGCCGTCGCGCTCGAGCCGGCGCGTCGGCTCGTCCGCCGGCGCCGTGCGGCCGAGCGCGTGCGACGCCGCGCGCTCGCGCTGACGCGGTCCGTCCGCGGCGGCGAGCGAGCGCGGCGGCTCGCCGGCGGGCTCGCGCGGGCGCTCGCGACCGCGGCTGGCGCGGATCTCGGCGCTGTCGAAGTCCAGCGACCGCTCCGCGCGCAGCCGCGCCGACTGCGCCCGCTCGGCATCGAGCAGCCGCGTCAGCTCGGCGCGGTCGCGCTCGGCGCGCTCGGTCGCCTCCAGCAGCCGCCGCTCGCTGCCGTCGGCGCGCTCGCGCAGCAGCTCCAGCTCGGTGCCGCGCGCCGCGGCGGCGCGCCGCAGCTCGTCCGCCTGCTCGCTCAGCGTCCGCAGCTCGGCCGCGTGCGCGGCCCGCTCGCCGGCCAGCTCGGCGCGCAGATCGACGGCCGCGTTGCGCTCGCCGTCGGCGCGCAGCCGCTCCAGCTCGCTCGTCGCGTCCGCCAGCTGCTCGCGCAGCTCGGCGATCGTCGCCGCCGCGTCGGCGTGCGCGGCCTCGCGCCGGTGCGCCGCGTCGAGCTGCTCGCGCAGCGCGACGGCCTCGGCGCGCGCTTGCGCGAGCGCGTCGCCGTCGGTCGCCTCCTGCAGCCGCGCGCGCAGCTCGGCGACCTCGCGCTCGTGCGTCTCGCGCTCGTTGCGCAGCGCATGCACCTCGGCGGTCGACGGGACGCGGCGGCGGCGCCGGCGCGGCGCCGGCAGGTCGACGACGATCGTGCGGCCGAGCTCGAGCTCGGCGCCGTCGATCGCGGCGGCGCCGCCCGGCCACGGGAAGAGCGCCCGCCAGGGCTCGCCGGCGACCGGCGGCTCGACGCCCGCGGCCGGCGCGATCCGGCGTCCGGCGACGTGCAGCGCGGCGTGCGGGCTGCGCCGTCCGCGCAGCCCGGACCAGCGTCCGACGACCTCCAGCTGCCCCTCCTCGGTCCAGCCGAAGCGCTCGAGGTCGAAGCTGACGTCGCGGGCGGCCGACATCAGGACTCCGGCGGCTCCTCGTCGCGCTCGCGCCGGCGCAGCAGCGTCTCGCTCGACGGGCTGACCGGACCGCCGGGCGGCGGCGCGACGCGCTCGTGCGTGCCGGTCGGCTGCTGATGGTCGACGGCGGCGACGCGCCGCCGCCGGTCACGGCCCTCGACCTTGACGGCGAAGGAGACGCGGCCGAGGCTGAGCACGGCGCCGGCGATCATCGCGACCGTCGCCGCCAGCGCCAGCCAGGCGCCGGTGCCGAGCTTGGCGCCGCTGCCCGCGGCCGGCGGCGGGTTCAGCAGCTGGACCGCGACGATCGCGAACGCCGCCACGACGATCCACGGCAGCGCGCGGCGATCGAGGTAGTCGGCCTCCGGCAGCAGCATCGCGAGCGCGATCGCGCCGGTCGCGACGGCCAGCGCCGCCAGCAGCAGGTCGACCAGCTCGAACGCCGCCCAGGCGTCGAGCGGCCCGTACCAGCGCAGGAACAGCGCGACCACGAGTACGGCGGCGCCGACCACCAGCAGGACCGGCCCGATGTCGAGTCTGCGCGTCAACGACGTCCTCCGTGTCGGCGTGCCCGCCGCGCGCGGCGGCGCTTCCGTCTGCACAGGATGCCAAGAGCTCCGGCCGGAGCGGCGCGGCGAACGTCATCCTGCAGCGACGACCGCCGCCGCCGACTCGCGCAGGTGCTCGCGCAGCACGGCGATCTCGCCGCGCTCCAGCGCCGCGACCAGCGCGGCGTGGTCGGACGCCATCCGCTCGACCGTCCAGAGCGGCTCCAGCTGCAGCATGAAGAGCCGCAGCTCGCCGTCGGACGCGGCGTGCGCGGCGGCGATCCGCGGGCTCTCGGCGGCCGCGACGATCGCCATGTGCAGCCGCGAGTGGGCGGCGTTGATCGCGCTCCATACCGGCGGGTGCGCGGCGCAGGCCCGCTCGAGCTCGGCGAGCGCCGCGTGCACCGGCGCCGGCAGCCGGCCCGCGTGGCGCTCGAGCGCCAGCCGCGCCGCCTCGCACTCCAGCGCCGCTCGCAGCTCGTACAGCGCCGTCACGTCGGCCGCGTCCAGGCGCGCGACGCGCGCGCCGCGATGCGGCTCGATCCGCACCAGGCCCTCCCCCGCCAGCGCGCGCAGCGCGGCGCGCAGCGAATGGCGGGCGACGCCGAGCCGCTCGCACAGCTCGAGCTCGACGAGGTGCGCGCCGGCCGGCAGCTCGCCGTCGAGGATCTCGCGCCGCAGCGTCGCGGCGAGCGCGTCGACGGTCGTGCTGCGCGCCGTGGTCATCGGCGTCACGACGGCGCCGACGCCGGCTCGGCGCGGGTCGGCGCGGGCGCGGCCAGCGCCAGCAGCCCGGCGAGCACGAGCGCGGCGCCGCAGGCCGCCCCGAGCGACAGCCCCTCGCCGAGCACGATCACGCCGAGCGCCGTCGCGGTCAGCGGCTCGGCGAGCGTCAGCGTCGCCGCCTCGGCCGCGGCCAGCCGGCGCAGGCCGCGGGCGAAGAGGACGTAGGCGAGCGCCGTCGGCACGATCCCGAGGAACAGCGCCAGCGCCGCGCCGCCGGGCTGCGCGAGCCAGCCGGCGCCGCCGATCGCCAGCACCGGCAGCAGGACGACGGCGGCGAGGCCGAACGTGCCGGCCATCACGGCCTCGGGCTCGTTGCCGCGGGCCAGCAGCCGCTTGGCGGCGATCGTGTAGGTCGCGTACGACGCGCCGGCGAGCACGGCCAGCCCGACGCCGGGGAGCGAGACTGACGCGCCGCCGCCGGAGGCGGCGAGCAGCGCGACGCCGGCCAGCGCCAGGACGGTCGCGAGCGCCCAGGCGCGCGAGGGCGCGCGGCGGTCGAGCCGCCACTCGAAGGCGCCGGCGAGCGTCGGCCCGGAGCCGATCGCGACGATCGTCCCGACGGCGACGCCGGTGTCCTGGACGGCCGCGAAGAAGGCGAGCTGGTAGACGGCGACGCCGGCGGCGCCGATCAGCAGCGGCGTCGGCGCCAGCCGCCGCAGCGGCGCCGCGCCGTGCGCGAGCAGCGCGACGAGCACCAGCAGCGCGCCGCCGACGAGGATCCGCGCGGCGCCGACGGCGAGCGGCGAGAGGCCGTCCGGACCGAGCGCCTGGGCGGTCCCGGTCGTGCCGAAGCAGACGGCGGCGAGCAGCACCTGGACGCGGGCGGCGATCGACATGGGCGCGATTGTTCCACAATCTTGGCGATTGTTCCACAATTTCGCGCGGTGCTCGCGTCAGCGCTGCCGCGCCAGCGCGCGGATGCCGGCGCGCAGCAGCGCGTCCAGCGCGCGATCCGGCAGCACTCGCGCGAGCCGCGCCTGCACGCGCGCGTCGCGGCCGATCACGTAGCGCGTGCGCGGGCGCCGCGCGGTCAGCGCGTGCAGCACCGCCTCGGCGACCCGCCCCGGCGGGTCGCCCGCCTCGCCCAGCTTCGTCGCCTGGCGGCGCAGCGCGCCGACCAGCGCGCCGTAGCGCAGGTGCGCCTCCGGCGGCATTGCCTGCCAGAGCCGATCGGCGGCGTCGACGCCGCGATCCCAGATCGGCGTCGCGATCGCGCCCGGCTCGATCACCGAGACGTGCACGTGCGCGCCGCGCAGCTCGCGCCGCAGCGCGTCGCTGAGGCCTTCGAGCGCGAACTTCGACGCCGCGTACGGCCCGTAGAGCGGCAGCGCGACGCGACCGCCGATCGACGAGACGTTGACGATCCGCCCGCGCGCGCTGCGCAGCTGGTCGAGCACGGCCTGCGTCAGCGCCAGCTGGCCGATCAGGTTGACCTCGAGCTGGCGCCGCAGCTCGTCCAGCGGCAGGTACTCGAGCGGCCCGGTGACCGCGATCCCGGCGTTGTTGACGAGCGCGTCGAGGCCGCCGCGGCGCAGCGCCTGCTCGCTCGCCGCGCGGATCGCGGCGGCGTCGGTGACGTCGAGCAGCAGCGGCTCGACGCGGCCGCCGCCGGCACGCGCGAGCGCGGCGCCGTCCTGCTCGCGGCGGACGCCGGCGAGCACGCTGAAGCCGCGCGCCGCGAGCAGCAGCGCGCTCGCGCGGCCGATCCCCGTCGAGGCGCCGGTGACGAGCACGGTGCGCATGGCGCGCAGCGTACGCGGCCGCCGGCGCGCCGGCGAAGGTCGTCGGGGTCGATGAGGTTGGGGAGGGCGCGCTGCGTGCGCGGCCGCCGGCGCTGCTTGACTGGATGCCGTCGATGCCGCCCTCCGGACAGCCCAGCCTGTAGCCGCATGGCGCGCATCGCGGTCGACCTCAGCGTCCTGCGCGACTCGCGCAACCTGCGCCTGCTGATCCTCGGCGAGCTGTTCTCGGCGGTCGGCGCGCAGGCCGTGCTGGTCGCGATCCCGTACCAGATCTACGTCCTGACGCACTCGCCGGCGCTCGTCGGCGTGCTCGGGATCGTCGAGCTGGCGCCGATCGTCCTCTCCTCGCTGCTCGGCGGGGCGATCGCCGACCGCGTCGACGACCGGCGGCGGCTGATGCTGCTCGCCCAGGCGGTGATCGCGCTCGCCGCGACCGCGCTCGCGGTCGGTGCCTTCACGCACGCGATCCCGGTCGTGCTCGTGTTCGTCCTGGCGGCCTGCATCGCCGGCGGCTCGACGCTCGACAACGTCAGCCGCTCGGCCGTCATCCCGGCGTTGGCGGGCGAGCGGCTGCGGCCCGCGCTGGCGCTCAACTACGGCCTCTACCAGGTCGCGGCGGTCGTCGGGCCGGGGCTCGGCGGCGTGATCATCGCGGCGCTCGGCGTCGGCGCGGCGTACACGGCGGACGCCGTCGGCTTCGTCGTGATGATCGGCGTGACGCTGGCGCTGCCGAAGCTGCCGCCGGCGCTCGGCGCGGTCGAGCATCCGCCGATCGGCCGCTCGATCGTCGAGGGCCTGCGCTTCGTGCGCGGTGAGCAGGCGCTGCTCGGCTCGTTCGCGATCGACCTCGTCGCGATGACGTTCGGGATGCCGCGCGCGCTCTTCGCCGTGCTCTCGCTGAGCGTCTACCACGCCGGCGCCGGCGGCACCGGCCTGCTCTACGCGGCCGTCTCGGCGGGCGCGACCGTCGCCGCGCTGACGACCGGCTGGGTCGAGCACGCGCGCTGGCTCGGCCGCGTCGTGATCGGCTGCGTGCTCGCCTGGGGCCTGGCGATCGCGGCCGCCGGGCTGATGCACACGATCTGGCTCGCCGCCGCCTGCCTGGCGGTCGCGGGCGGCGCCGACAGCATCAGCGCCGTCTGCCGCTCGATCATCAACCAGACGGTGACGCCGGAGGCGCTGCGCGGGCGGATGTCGGCGACCTACACGCTGGTCGTCACCAGCGGCCCGCGGCTCGGCGACCTCGAGTCGGGCCTTGCGGCGTCGATCGCGAGCACGGGGTTCGCGGTCGTCAGCGGCGGCCTGGCCTGCATCGCCGGCGTCGTCGCCGTGGTGATCGGCTTCCCCGCGCTCGCGCGCTTCGACGGCCGCCGGCCGCCGGCGTCGATCCAGCCGCCCGTCGCCACGGCCGGCGTCGCGCTGGCCGGCGACGACGGCTGACGCAGCCGCGCCGCGGGCTCAGGCGCGCGTCGGCGCGCTCAGCTGGCCGCGCTCGATCGCCTGGCAGACGGCCTGGTTGCCGGCCGTGCGCTGCAGCGCGAGCAGCGCGTCGGAGCCGAGCGGCGCGCCGCTCGCGGCCGGCGCCGCCGCCGGGGCGGCCGGCGCGCCGACGGGCGCGGCGGCGACGGCGGCTTCGCGCTCGGCGGGCATCGCCGGCGACGATACCGGTCCCGCCGCGCCCGAGCCGGCTCCCGCCGCGCCGGGCGCGCCACCGCTCGCTGCGGCGCGCCATCCGCTCGGCGCGGCGCCTACACGCGGACCGCGACGATCCGGTCGTCGCCCTTGTGCGGCTGGCCGCGGCCGTCGCTGTTCGACGTCGCGATCCAGAGCGTCCCGTCGGGCGCCGCGACGACGGTGCGGATACGGCCGTAGCGCTGGTCGAGCATCCGCGTCGGCGTGCCGACGCGCGCGCCGTGCAGCGGGATCCGCCAGACGCACTGGCCCTGCAGCGCGCCGACGTAGAGCGTCGAGCCGACGATCGCGGCGCCGCTCGGCGACGCCGCGGCCGTGCGCCAGGTCACGAGCGGGTTCGTGAAGCGGCCGCCGTCGGTCGGGCCTTTGCCCTCGACGATCGGCCAGCCGTAGTCGTGGCCCGGCTCGATCAGGTTGACCTCGTCCCACGTGTCCTGGCCGAACTCGGTCGCCCACAGCCGGCCCGCGCGGTCCCAGGCCAGGCCCTGCACGTTGCGGTGGCCGTAGCTCCAGACGAGCGTGCCGAACGGGTTGCCCTTCGGCGCGCCGCCGTCCGGGTTCAGCCGCAGGATCTTGCCGTTCAGGACCGAGCGGTCCTGCGCGTAGGCGGTGTCGCCGGTGTCGCCGACGCCGGCGTAGAGCTTGCCGTCGGGGCCGAAGGCGATGCGGCCGCCATCGTGGACCAGGCCGCGCTTGAGCCCGGTGAGGATCGGCCGCAACGGACCGCCGAGCTTGAAGCGGGCGATGCGGTTGTCGCTGCGCGTCGTGAAGTAGGCGTAGACGAGCTTGTCGCTGGCGTAGTGCGGCGAGACGGCGAGGCCGAGCAGCCCGCCCTCGCCGGCGTCGACGTCGACGCCCGGGACCCGCATCGCCAGGCGCGGCCTGCCGCCGTGGGCGGGGATCCGCAGGATCGCGCCGGTCGTCCGCTCGGCGACCAGCGCGTCGCCGTCCGGCAGGAAGGCGATGCCCCACGGCACGTGCAGCCCGGTCGCGATCGTGCGGACCCGGCTCGCCGCGGCGCTCGCGCGCTGCGGCGCCGCCGCCGTCGCTCGTGAGGGCACCGCGGTCCGCGCGCGCTGCGGCGCCGCCGGCGACGTCGCGCGTCGTGAGGGCGTCGCGCGCTGCTGCGGCGCCGCCGACGCGCCGGCGCCGACGCGGGCCGTCGCCGGGCCGGCGCCCGTCGCCGACGGCGAGCCCGCGCCGCAGGCCGTCGCCAGGATCGCCGCGACCGTCAGCAGGCCGACGCTGCGCTGCATGCGATCGAGCATGCCACCGCGGCGGTCGCGGCGCCAGCGGTCACGGCGAGGCGAGCGCGAGCGGCGCGCCGCCCGCGCCGTCGTGCGGCAGCGGCGCCGAGGCCGGCACGACCTCGCTCGTGACGAGCCCGCGCTCGGCGGTCAGCTCGTCGGCGATCGCGTAGGCCGCCGCGATCCGCTCCGGCGTGTCGACGACGACCGTCAGCGCCGGCACGTGGCGGCGCAGCTGCAGCAGCCGGTCGCGGTGCAGCGGCCCGTCGCCGTGGTAGCCGAGTACGGCGCGCAGCGTCGTCGCGCCGGCGGCGCCGGCGTCGCGCAGCCGCCGCACGAGCTCCAGGTGCGCCGGCCGGCCGCCGTGCAGCGTGCGCTCGGACGTGTAGACCGTGAGCTTCTGCCAGAGCGGCAGGCCGTGCGCGTCGCGGCCGGCGAGCGGCTGCGGCGGCGCCAGCTCGACGCCGTCGCGCTTGCAGACGCGCACGCGCTCGAGCGTCGCCGGCCGCCGCCGCAGCAGCAGCCCGAGCGCCGGCAGCGCCGCGGCGATCCGCGCGCCGTCGCCGACCGCCACGACCAGCACCGGCACGGCGCCGTTGCGGCCGAGCAGGCTGGCGCGCGTGCGCGTCCCGTGCGCGGTGCCGTCGACGCCGAGCAGCGCGGTCGCGCCGGCGACGCCGTGCCGGCGCAGCAGCTCGCAGACGGCTGCGTGGGCCGGCTGCGAGCCGGCGCGCTCGTCGCGGCCGACGACGACCGTCAACTTGATCGCCTCGTCCGGCGCGAGCGGCGGCGGCGCGAGCTCGTCCGTCAGCAGCCGCACGCGCTCGAGCGTGACCAGCCCGTGCGCCCCGAGCGCCGTCACGGCGGCGATCAGCGGCTCGATCCGCTCGCGCCGGTCGACTGCGACGGCGACCAGCGGCAGGTCCTCCGAGAGCGTCAGCAGCCGCGTCGTCTGCAGGCGCTTGGCCGCGCCGAAGCCCTCGCTGCCGCGCAGCAGCACGCTCGCGCGCAGCCGCTCGCGCGCGTAGAGCGAGAGCAGCGCCTCGCTCAGGTAGCGGCCGCCGACGCGGTCGCGCTCGCCGAAGTACGCCGTCAGCTTGAGGCCGTCGTGCGCGCTCACAGCGCCCGCCCCAGCGCCGCCGCGGCGAGCCCGGCCGCGAGGCTGACGACCACGTTCGCGGCCGCGCGGCGCAGCTGCCCGTCCTCCCCCAGCCGCTGCGTCTCGAGCATCCAGGTCGAGAACGTCGTGTAGGAGCCGATCGTCGCCGTGCCGGCGAGCAGCGCGGCGTTCGCGGACAGCGTCGCGCCGCTCAGCAGGCCGAGCACGAGTGCGCCGGAGACGTTGACCGCCAGCGTGCCGAACGGGAAGTCGCGCCCGACGCGCGCGGCGACGGCGCCGTCGAGCCAGAAGCGCAGGCAGGCGCCGGCGCCGCCGAGCAGCGCCACGCCGATCCAGACCAGCGGCGTCACGCCAGCACCCGCGCGCGCCGCACGAGCCCGGTCGCGAGCGCGACGGCGGCGAGCCCGGCGGCGATCGTCAGGCCGGCGTAGATCGCCGCGACGCCGTAGCGCCGCGCGTCGAGCAGCTCGACGAGCTCGACCTGGACCGTCGAGAACGTCGTCAGCGCGCCGCAGAAGCCGGTGCCGAGCAGCGGCCGCCGATAGGCCGACGGCGGCAGCCGCTCCTGCAGCCGCGTGACGAGGCAGCCGAGCGCGAAGGCGCCCGCGAGATTGATCGCGAGCGTCGTCCAGGGAAACGCGCCGGGCGCGATCGGGAAGGCCCGGCCGAGCCCGGCGCGCGCCAGCGAGCCGCCGCAGCCGCCGGCGAAGATCGCCGCCAGCTCACGCCAGTCGCGCCTCACCGCGCAGGTGCGGAACGGGAGATGGGCACGGCGACGGGCTCCTTTCGCGGATGATGAGATCGACGAAGGGCCCATCAGCCGCGGCGCGGCGGTTCGCGAAGCGCGGCGCTCCGCGCCAGGGGTCCATCTGGCAGGCGCGGGAGCCTAGCGGTTCCAGTCCGGCACCTGGCCGCGCGTCAGCAGCTTCGCGGCGCCGCCCGCGTAGGGGATCGCGATGACCTCCGAATGCCCGCCGAAGGCGCCGCCGCCGCGGCCGGCGAGCACGGTCGAGCCGTCGCTGGAGAGCGCCGCCGCGACCGGCCCCTCGGCGACGCCGGTCAGCCGCCGCTCGCGGCCCGTCACGGGGTTGACCGCGACGGCGTAGGCGGTGTCCTGGCCGTTGAACTGCGCCAGCAGCCGCGTCCCGTCGGCGGACCAGGCGACCGGCACCAGCCCGGACAGCAGGAAGCCGGCGTGGTCGTGCGTCAGCGCCTTGGCGGCGCCGCCATCCGGCGCGATCAGCCGCAGGTCGTACTTCGGCGCGTCGCCGCGCCGGCCGGTCGGCCGCGTCCAGTGCGTGAAGGCGATCCGCGCCGGCCCCCAGATCGGATACAGGCTGCGCCCGTCGTGCGTCAGCGCGCGCGGCGCGCCGCCGGACAGCGGCGCGACGTAGAGGTTCGAGGCGGCGAAGACGCTCGTCGCCGCGGCGCGCGCGTAGACGATGGCGCTGCCGTCGGGCGCGAACGACGCGCCGGCGAAGCTGCCGCGCGCCAGCGTGCGCCGCGCGCCGGTCGTCAGGTCGATCAGGACCAGCCGCTGCGCGCCGGTCAGCGGCCCCGCCTGCGCGACGACCCAGCGGCCGTCCGGCGACCAGGCGAAGGCGCCGTACTGCCAGTGCATGAGCAGCGTCCGCGGCGTGCCGCCGATCGCGGGGATCGCGCGCAGCTCGGCGTGGGCGCCGGCCGTCGCGTAGATCACGGTCGCGCCGTCGCGCGAGACGTGCGGCAGGATGCCGGCGACGAGCCGGTGCGCGCCGCCGCCGTCGTCGTCGGCCGCCCAGATCGTCTCGGCGGTCAGCCCGCGCTGGTAGACGAGCAGCGCCCGCGCCGGAGCGGCGGCGGCGAGCGCGGCGAGCAGCGTGGCGGCGAACAGCGTAAGCGAGCGCATCGCGCGACTCTACCCGCGCTCACGCCCGCGGCGCTACGGCAGCGCGGTGACGACGGTCCAGGGCTCGACGCGCCAGCTCTCGACCAAGCCGGAGCTGACGTACGGGTCGTCGGCGACGAACGCCTCCGCGGCGTCGGGGCTGCGGAACGCGAGCAGGCCGCTGCGCGGCGGGTCGCCGACGGCGCCGGCGATCACCAGGCGGCCGTCGCCCTCGTAGGCCTTGATCAGGTCGAGGTGCGCGGGCCGGTGCGGCGCGCGCCGCGCGGCGACGTCGCCGCCCCCGTACTCGTACTGGAGCAGATGCAGGGTCTCGGGCACGCGACGCAGGCTACAGCCGGCACGCAGTTGACGTGTCGGCGCGCACGATTCGGGCTACAACGGGTCTATGCGGATCGATCGGCGCCGCACCATGTTCCCGACCGACCTCGGGCTGCTGGCCCGGATGGCGGTCGCGATCGTGCTGACGCCGCTGGTCGTGCTCGCGGCGCTGGCCGCGCTCGTCGCGTTCGCGCCGGTGCGTGTGACCGCCGTCGTCTTCGGCGCCGCCCTGCTCGGCACGATCGGGGCCGTCAAGGAGCGCCGCGGCCGCGCGCCGGCGCGCGAGCTGACGGCCGAGGAGGCGCCGGAGCTGCACGCGAAGGTCGAGCGGCTGTGCCTGCTCGCCGACCTGCCGAAGCCCGCGATCGTCGTCGAGCAGCGGCGCGAGCCGAACAGCTGGATCGTCGCCGCCGGCGCCGGCCGCGCGCGGCTGCACCTGACGAGCGGGCTGCTGGAGCTGCTGGACGCGCACGAGCTCGACGCCGTGATCGCGCACGAGCTCTCGCACGTCGCCAACCACGACGCGCTCGTGATGACCGTCGTCGGCGGGCCGGCGAGCGTGCTGCTCGGCGGCGGCGCGCGGCTCGGCCGCCACGGCGGCTGGTGGCCGCTGATGATCGGCGGCATGGTCGCTGCCGGCATCGGCTGGCTCGGCAGCGTCGGCTCGCGCGCTACCGCGAGTTCGCCGCGGACGCCGGCGCCGTCGCGCTGACCGGCAGCCCCGCCGCGCTCGCCTCGGCGCTCACGAAGGTGTCAGAAGGGCTGGTCGCGATCCCGACGCGCGACCTGCGCACCGCCGCCGCGCGCGACGCCTTCAACCTGCTCCCGGCGGCGCGCGACCGCAGCCGCCTGACGGCGACGCACCCGTCGCTGCGCCGGCGCATCGAGCGGCTCGAGAAGCTGGAGCGCACGCTGCAGCGCCGCCTGCCGCGCGGCTGATCCTCGTAGGCTGAGTCGCCATGACGGCGACGCGGGATCCCGAGCTCGCGGCTCGCCTCGCGGCGCTGACGCTGCGCGACGAGCTGCGGCTGACGCGGCGCGCCCGCCACGCCGACCGCGAGCGGCTCGAGGCCGAGCTGGTCAAGGCCGAGCAGCGGATGGCGCGGCGCCGCGCGGCGCTGCCGGCGCGGATCGCCTATCCGCCGCAGCTGCCCGTCTCCGAGCGCAAGGACGAGCTGCTCGCCGCGATCCGCGACCACCAGGTCGTGGTCGTCGCCGGCGAGACCGGCTCCGGCAAGACGACGCAGCTGCCGAAGATCGCGCTCGAGCTCGGCCGCGGCCTGCGTGGCTCGATCGCGCACACGCAGCCGCGGCGGATCGCCGCGCGCACGGTCGCCGAGCGGATCGCGGAGGAGCTCGGCGTGCCGCTCGGCGACGCGGTCGGCTACGCCGTCCGCTTCAACGACCGCTCGTCCGAGCACACGCTCGTGCGGCTGCTGACCGACGGCCTGCTGCTGGCCGAGATCCAGCGCGACCGGCTGCTGCAGCGCTACGACACGATCATCGTCGACGAGGCGCACGAGCGCAGCCTGAACATCGACTTCCTGCTCGGCTGCATCAAGCGGATCCTGCCGCAGCGGCCGGAGCTGAAGCTGATCGTCACCTCGGCGACGATCGACCCGCAGCGCTTCAGCGCCTACTTCGACGGCGCGCCGGTGATCGAGGTCTCCGGCCGCACCTACCCGGTCGAGGTCCGCTACCGGCCGCAGGGCGAGGGCAGCGAGGACCAGCCGGACGCGATCGCGGCGGCCGTCGACGAGCTGCAGCGCGAGGGTCCCGGCGACGTGCTCGTCTTCCTCAGCGGCGAGCGCGAGATCCGCGACACCGCGGACGTCCTGCGCGGCCGCCTGGCGAGCGACGTCGAGCTGCTGCCGCTCTACGCGCGGCTGGCCAGCGGCGAGCAGCAGCGCGTCTTCCAGCGGCACGCGCAGCGCCGCGTCGTGCTCGCGACGAACGTCGCCGAGACCTCGCTGACCGTGCCCGGCATCCGCTACGTCGTCGATCCCGGCACGGCGCGGATCAGCCGCTACAGCGCGCGCCTGAAGGTCCAGCGGCTGCCGATCGAGGACATCTCGCAGGCCTCCGCCGACCAGCGCAAGGGCCGCTGCGGGCGGCTCTCGGACGGCATCTGCATCCGCCTCTACGGCGAAGAGGACTTCGCCGAGCGCGCGCGCTTCACCGACCCGGAGATCCTGCGCACGAGCCTGGCCGCCGTGATCCTGCAGATGGCGGCGCTCAACCTCGGCGACATCGAGCGCTTCCCGTTCCTCGATCCGCCGGACCGCCGCCAGGTGCGCGACGGCATCGCGCTGCTGCAGGAGCTCGGCGCGCTCGACGGCGACGCGCGCCTGACCGAGCTCGGCCGCCGGCTGGCGCAGCTGCCGGTCGACCCGCGGCTCGGCCGCATGGTGCTCGCGGCCGGCGAGCTGGACTGCGCCAGCGAGGTGCTGACGATCGCCGCCGCGCTGTCGATCCAGGACCCGCGCGAGCGGCCGGCCGAGCAGCGCGCGCAGGCCGATCAGCTGCACGCGCGCTTCGCCGACCCCGACAGCGACTTCATCGGCTTCCTGAACCTCTACCGCTACGTGCGCGAGCGTCAGGGCGAGCTGTCCAGCAACCAGTTCCGCAAGCAGGTCAAGAGCGAGTACCTGCACCACCTGCGGATCCGCGAGTGGCAGGACCTCGTCGCGCAGCTGCGCCAGGCCGCCAAGCAGGTCGGCGTGACGCTCAACCACGAGCCGGCCGAGCGCGAGACGATCCACCGCGCGCTGCTGTCCGGGCTGCTCTCGCACGTCGGCATGCGCGACGCCGCGCGGCGCGAGTACGTCGGCGCGCGCGGCGCGCGCTTCGCGATCTTCCCCGGCTCGGCGCTGGCCAAGCGCCAGCCGGCCTGGACGATGGTCGCCGAGCTGGTCGAGACGTCGCGGCTCTGGGGCCGCACCGCGGCGCGGGTCGAGCCGCGCTGGATCGAGCCGCTGGCCGAGCACCTGGTCAAGCGCAGCTACGCCGAGCCGCGCTGGGACCGCAAGCGCGCCGCCGTCGTCGCGACCGAGCGCGTGACGCTCTACGGGCTGCCGATCGTCGCCGCCCGCAGCGTCCCCTACGGCGCGATCGACCCGGTCGTCGCGCGCGAGCTGTTCATCCGCCGCGCGCTGGTCGAGGGCGACTGGGACACGCGCCACGCGTTCTTCGCCGCCAACCAGGAGCGCCTGGCCGAGATCGACCGGCTCGAGCAGCGCGCGCGCCGGCGCGACCTGCGCGTCGACGACCAGGTGCTCTACGACTTCTACGCCGCGCGCGTCCCCGAGCGCGTCGTCTCCGGCGCGCACTTCGACCGCTGGTGGCGCGACGCGCGCCGCAGCGAGCCGCGGCGGCTCGACTTCACGCCAGAGCTGCTGGTGCGCGGCGACGCCCAGGACGCGCTCGACGCCGGCGCGCGCCCGGAGCGCTGGCGCCAGGGCGACGTCGAGCTGCGGCTGAGCTATCGCTTCGAGCCCGGCGCCAGGGACGACGGCGTGACCGTGCACGTGCCGCTGCGGACGCTGCCGCGGCTGCGCGAGGACGGCTTCGACTGGCTCGTGCCGGCGCTGCGGCTGGAGCTGGTGACGGCGCTGATCCGCTCGCTGCCGAAGGAGCAGCGGCGCCGGCTCGTGCCGGTGCCGGAGACGGCCGAGCGCGTGCTGGCCGGGCTGCGCCCGCGCCGCGGCGCCTTCCTGGACGCGCTGATCCGCGAGCTGGAGGCGGTCAGGGGCGTGCGCGTGAGCGCCGCCGACTTCGACCGCTCGCGGCTGCCGAGCCACCTGCGCATGCGCTTCCAGGTCGAGGACGCCGACGGCGCGCCGATCGCCGACGGGACCAACCTCGCGGCGCTGCGGACGCAGCTGCGCCCGCGCCTGCGCGAGCAGCTCTCGAGCGCCACGCGCGGGCTCGAGCGCAGCGGCCTGCGCGAGTGGACGATCGGCACGCTGCCGACGAGCGTCGCGCTGCCGGAGACCGGCGAGGCGGTGCGCGGCTATCCGGCGCTGGTCGACGAGGGCGAGCGCGGCGTCGCCGTGCGGATCCTCGAGACGCCGGCGGCGCAGGCGGCGGCGATGGCGGCCGGCACGCGGCGGCTGCTCGCGCTCGCGCTGCCGTCGCCGGTGCCGCAGGTCGCCGCGCAGCTCAGCACGGCCGCGAAGCTGACGCTGCACGGGTCCGAGCTGGGCGGCGTCGCGGCGATCTTCGCCGACGCCGTCGACGGCACGCTCGACGCGCTGATCGCCGAGGCCGGCGGCCCGGCCTGGGACGAGCGTGGCTTCGCGCGGCTGCGCGCGCACGTCGCCGGCCGGCTGGTCGCGGCGACGGCGGCGACGCTGACGCAGGTCGTGCGGATCCTCGACGCGGCGCGCGCCGTGCGCGAGCGCGCCGACGCGCTGACCGCGATCCCGCTGCAGGACGCGCGCGCCGACGTCCTGCAGCAGCTGCGCCGGCTCGTGCGGCCCGGCTTCGTCAGCGCGAGCGGCGTCGCGCGGCTGGCCGACGTCGAGCGCTACGTCCGCGCCGCCGGCCAGCGGCTGGAGCGGCTGCCGGCCGCGCCGGCGGCCGATCGCGACCGCATGCGGGCGGTGCACGAGCTCGAGCGCGCCTACCGGCTGCGCCTGGAGGACTGGCCGCGCGGCGAGCCGCTGCCCGCGAGCCTGCGCGAGCTGCCGTGGCTGCTCGAGGAGCTGCGCGTCAGCCACTTCGCGCAGGGCCTGGGGACGCGCGGCCAGGTCTCGGCCAAGCGCATCCGCCAGGCCCTGACGGGCGTGGCGCCGCCGACGCCGTGAGCAGCTACGCGCCGGCGGCGACGCCGGGACCCGACGAGGTCGGCCGCGCCCGGTGCACGCCGAGGTGGCCGAGCGCGCCGGCCAGCCGGACCGACACGACGCCGAACAGCGTGCCGAGCACGAGCGAGGCGAAGACGCTGATCGAGACCCACTGCCAGGGCATCGACAGCAGCCCGCCGAAGGCGCCGGTGCCGGCCGACAGCGGCTTGTTCGTGATCGCCGCCGTGATCGCGTCGACAGTCCGCGGCCCCTTGCCGTCGGGCACGAAGTTGTCGAGACCGGTCGCGATCCACCAGAAGAAGACCGCGGCGTAGCAGCCGAAGGCCGGCGCGGGCGCGAACAGGTCGTCCGCGACCGTGGTCGACAGCACGACGAGCGCCGCCGCCGTGACGCCGATCATCACGGCCAGGCCCCAGAAGTCCGGCGAGTCGGCCAGCAGCGGCCCGACGACGATCGTGATCGTCGCGCCGAGGCTGCCGGTGAAGGCGGCGACGAGCGTCTTCTTGATCGCGCCGTTGTTCGCGCCGAGCGCGAAGAACAGGCCCCAGGTCACGAAGATCGCCGGCAGCACGAGATGGATGCCCTCGGGCAGCCCGTACTTGCCGAATACGCCGTTCTGCACCGTGACCCAGTGGAAGGTGAAGTTCAGCGACAGCCAGGTCGCCACGAACGCCAGCACGCCGATCGACACGACGAGTGGAAGGACTGCCTTGAGCCGGGTGGCCATGCTCTCTCCTCCTGTGACGGGACCAGGCAGGATCGACACGATCCGCACGAGCGGGCAAGAACGTCGCTCAATGTTGGAATCGCCTGGAATCGGTCTTGCGCCTTCAGGCAGATGTCGGAGGCGCGAGATTCAGATGAGCTGTTTTGCTTGACGCTGGTAACCAACGGGGGAGGTTTCAGTGGTTGGACGTTGCTTTGCCGTGCTCGCGGCGGGAGGAGTCGCGGCACTGGCTGCGTCGTCATCCGCGTTCGCGGCTGACGCGACGACGATCGACAACCCGGTCAATCTGGCCGGGCAGGGGTTCGTGGCCGTCACGGTCCCGAACGACGTCGACTCGAGCACGGCGCGACTCGGCGCCGGCTCGGATCCGGGTCTCGCGCCGATCGTCACGACGACGACCGGCGAGGGGCAGCTGGTCCTGCGCTTCGACAAGCAGAAGCTGGTCGAGCGCGGTCTGCTCGACGGCGCGACGAAGAGCCTGCACTTCCAGGCCAAGACGACGTCCGGCGGCTCCGTCAGCGCGGACCCGGCCGTCACCAGCGACGTCGAGCTGGACGTCAAGTTCGCCGCGGATCTGCAGGTCCGCGGCGCCAACGCGAGCATCTCGAGCCTCGCGGGCAAGAGCATCACGCCGATCGACGACCTGCTGGCGCAGCATCCGGGCGCCAAGCTGGAGCCGCTGGTCGGCGGCATGTCGCAGTCGGCCGTCGCCGGCCTGGCCGCGAAGGCGAAGGCGCGCAGCGGCAAGACGGCGCCCGACATGGCGTCCTGGTACCGCCTGACGCTGCCGGGCAGCGTCGACTCCGACGCCGTGCTCGGCGACCTCGAGGCGATGCCGCAGGTCGCGACCGCCGAGGCCGTCGCCGACCCGGCGCCGCCGCCGTCGACGACGCCCGACTTCTCGAGCCAGCAGGACTACCTGCGTCCCGCGCCGCTCGGCATCGACGCGGACTTCTCGCGCCGTGACCCGCGCGCCCGCGGCGCCGGCGTGCGCATCGCGGACCTCGAGTACTACTGGACCTCGGATCACGAGGACCTGCAGCTGACGCCGGCCAACGACCTCGGCGGCGACCAGTACAAGCAGTACACGGCCTTCGGCGACGAGCACGGCACCGCCGTCTTCGGCGAGATGGCGGCAAAGGACAACGGCTACGGCGTCACCGGCGGCGTCCCAGACGCGTCGATGAACGGCATCTCGCCGTCGCAGACCAGCGGCCGCTACAACCCGGCGGGCGCGCTGGTCTACGTCGCCGACAAGCTCTCGCCCGGCGACGCGGTGCTGATCGAGCAGCAGACGGTCGGTCCGGACGGCGGCACCGCGTACGTGCCGCTGGAGTGGACGCAGGCCGGCTTCGACGCGATGAAGATGCTCAACGACCTCGGCATCATCGTCGTCGAGACGGGCGGCAACGGCTACGAGAACCTCGACGCGCCGCAGATGCTGGGCCGCTTCGATCGAACGGTCCGCGACTCGGGCGCGATCGTCGTCGGCGCCGGCAGCTCGACCGACCACTCGCCGCTGGCCTACTCCTCGTGGGGCTCGCGCCTCGATCTCGAGGGCGTCGGCCAGAACGTCGTCACGACGGGCTTCAACGGCAACCTGTTCGGCGGCACCGCCCCGGCCAACCTGAACGTCCGCTACACGCGCTCGTTCAGCGGCACCTCGAGCTCAGGCCCGATCGTCACCGACGCGGTCGTCGCCGTGCAGTCCTACGTCAAGGCCACCGGCCAGGCGCCGCTGACCGCGACGCAGATGTCGAACCTGCTCAAGAGCACGGGCACGCCGCAGGGCGGCGATCCGACGCACCGCACCGGCGAGTTCCCGAACATCCAGGCCGCGCTGAAGAAGATCGAGGTCGACGCGCCGACGTCGACCGGCACGGTCGCGGCCGACGGCACCGTCACGATCACGGCCGAGGACGGCTGGGGCTCGGGCGTCGCGAAGATCGAGTACCGCGCCGACGGCGGCAGCTGGACGACCTACGGCGGGCCGTTCAAGCCGGCTGCCGGGACGCACGAGCTCGACTTCCGCGCGGTCGACGCCAACGGCAACGCCGAGGCTCCGCACACGCTGACCTTCGCGGTCGACGCGCAGGGCCAGGCCTCCGGCACGGTCCCGGCGACGCTGTCGCTGACGCTCGGCGCGCCGGCCTCGTTCGGCAGCTTCGCCGCGGGCGTCGACGCGACCTACACCGCCAGCACGACGGCGACGGTCCTGTCGACCGCCGGCGACGCCACGCTGACGGTCTCGGACCCGAGCAGCGTCGCGACCGGCCACCTGGTCAACGGCGCGTTCAGCCTGCCGCAGCCGCTGCTGGCCAACGGCTCGGCGCTGCCGGCCGCGGTCAAGGCCTACAACGCCCCGGCCTCGAACGACCCGGTCTCGATCGGCTTCAGCCAGAAGGTCGGCGCCGGCGACGCGCTGCGCACCGGCACCTACGAGAAGACGCTCGTCTTCACGCTCAGCACGACCACGCCGTAGCGGCGTGACGCGGTGCGGCGACCCGGCCCAGCGCCGGGTCGCCGCGGCCGCGGCTCAGCGTCCGATGCGGACGCGCTTCGAGCTCGGCGTGGAGGTCAGGTCGTGGGCGTCGGCGAGGACGACCTGGACGCGGTACCTGCCGGCCTTGAGCTTGCGCCTGTCGACCACGCGCAGCTCGTTGTAGCCGCCCTTGACGGCGACCGTGCGCGTCTTGACGGGCTTCCAGCCGCGCAGCACGCGCACGCTGATCCTGCCCTTGCGCGACGCGCGCACGCTGACCTTGACGCCGCCGCGCAGCGCGCTGACGCGCAGGCCGATCAGCCGCGGCGCCTTCAGGTCGCCCTGCTCGAAGACGACCGGCGCGGCGCTGCCGTTCAGCAGCGGCGCCGGCCCGGTCGGGATCGGCGCGCCTGGGCCGACGTCGCCGGTCAGCCACGGCTGGCCCGGGTCGACGGGCGGGCCGGGATCGTCAGGGCCGACGGTGATCGTCCCGTTCATGCCGCCCGGCGCCAGCCCGCCGTGGATCGAGCAGTAGTACTGGTAGGTGCCGTCCTGGTCGAGCGTCAGCGAGACCGTCGGCGTCGTCGTCGTGTCGCCGAGCTGGACCGCCGTCGACGGGTCCGCGCCCGGCTTGATGATCCAGATGTTGTGCTGGTTGGCGATCGGGTTGCCGGGCTCGGTCAGGTTCCACTGCAGCGTGTCGCCGTTCTGCGCGCCGAGCGCGTTCGGCGTCCAGTACTGCCCGAGCGTCTGGCTGTCGACCGCCTGGACGACGCGCGTGGCCGCGGCCTGCGCGCCGGCCGGCGCCAGCGCCAGCGGGACGGCGGTCGCCGCGAGCGCCGCGGCGGCGGCGTGCCGCGCCCTCACCGCGACACCTGCATCTGACCCATCATCGACATGTCTCCGTGCTCGGCGGCGTGGCAGTGGAAGACGTACTTGCCGGGGAAGTAGTCGAAGTACGGCCGGATCGTGACCGTGCTCCCCGGCAGCACCGCGACCGTGTCCTTCCAGGCGGCGTCGCCCGGCGCCGGCGGCTTGCCGTTCACGCTCTGGACCTGGAAGTGGTAGCCGTGCAGGTGCATCGGGTGCGTGCGCTGCGAGAAGTTGCTGAACGTCCACAGCTCGCTGGTCTCCTGGCGCGGCCGGGCGTCGATCCGGTTCGGGTCGAAGCCCTGGCCGTTGATCTGCCACTGCGCCGTGCCGAGGCCGTGGAAGGTCAGCGGGAAGCCGCGCTGCGCGTTGACCGGCGGCAGCTCCTCCATCGGCAGCAGCGTCTTCGGCACGCGCGCCTCCTCGGCGCCGCCCTTGACGACGTCGAAGCGCAGCACGGCCGTCGTCGAGGGCTCCCCCACCGTGTTGCGCAGGATCACCTCCGAGCCGACGCCGAACTGGCGGAAGTCGACGACGATGTCGACGCGCTCCGCCGGCTGCACCGAGATCGACGTCTGCACGACCGGCTTGGGCAGCAGGCCGCCGTCGCTGGCGATCTGGATGAACTGGCGGTTGTTGCCGAGCGCGAGCGTGTACGGCCGCGCGTTAGAGGAGTTCAGGATCCGGAAGCGGTACAGCCGCCGCTCGACGCGCATGCGCGGCGCGATCGCGCCGTTGACGAGCAGCGTGTCGCCGCGGAAGCCGAGGTCGACGTTGACGCGGTAGCGGAACGAGCCGTCGGCGTTGAAGGCCCGGTCCTGGAGCATGATCGGGACGTCGTAGTCGCCCTGGGGCAGGTCGAACTGGTCCTCGTTCGGGTCGCGGATGATGTGGAAGGCCGCGAGCCCGGCGAACAGCGTCACCGCCGTGTCGCCGTGCGAGTGGTCGTGGTACCAGAGCGTGGCGCCGCGCTGCGCGCTCGCGTAGTGGTAGGTGCGCTCGTCGTTGTTGGGGATCGACTCCAGCGGGTAGCCGTCCGAGTTCTGCTCGGTGACGCCGCCGTGCAGGTGCACGTTCAGCGGCCGGCCGCTGCTGTTGATCTGGCGCACCTCGACCTTGCGCCCGCGCGTCGCGCGGACCGTCGGCCCCGGGAAGATCCCGTTGTAGCCGAGGATCGGCGTCGGCAGCCCCTTGAGGATGTTCGCCGTGCCGGGCTTCATCGTGACGACGTACTGGTCCAGCTTCGGCGTCGAGGCGACCGGCCGCAGCACCGGCGAGATCGGCAGGTCGACCTGGAAGGGGTCGAACAGGCCGGAGGACGCCTGCGCGCTGCGGGCGCGCCCGCGCACGTAGCGGACGGTCGGGTGCTTCTCCGGCAGATGGTCGAACGAGCAGACCAGCGCGAGCGCGCCGGCGGCGGCGAAGCCGCGGCCGATCGCGTTGCGGCGGGTGAGGCCCTCGACCTCGCGTTCCCAGTCGGTGGCCATGCGCTACTTCCCTCCGCCAAGCGTCACGGGGCGCTTGGAGCTCGAGCTTCCGCCGGCGCCCCGCAGCGTCACCGTCGCGGTGACCTTCAGCGCCTTCCCGTGGTAGTGCTTGAGCGCGCGCTTGACGGCGGCGCTCGACTTGATCGTGACCTTGAACAGGCCGTTGTCCTCGCAGTGCGCGGTCGCCGTGCCGAGCGTGCGGCTGCGCAGGTGCAGGCGGCGCGCCTGCGCCTTGCTGGCGGTCAGCGTCACCTTGCCGTCGCCGACCGAGGTGCAGTGGCCGGTCAGCTTCAAGGCGCCGCGCGCGAGCTTGGCGATCGTCGTCGAGGCGCGCCGCGGCGGGTCGAAGCTGACCCAGGCGCGCGGGGCCGGCGCGAGGAAGTCGGGCAGCGAGGCGATGCCGGCCAAGGGCGGCCCGCCGCCGTCCGGCGCGCCGACCACGACCGTCCCGGTCATGTAGTTGTGCGCCGTGCAGAAGAACGTGTAGGTCCCGGGCTGGTCGAACTCGCACTGGCCCGACCAGCCGGCGCCGAGCGGCACGGCGGGGAGCGGCGGCAGCGCGATGCCGGGCAGGACGACGCCGGCGGTCTGCTCGCACGTCGTCGGCTTCGAGTCGTTGAACTCGACGTTGTGGAAGTTCGCCCCCGCCGGGTACTCGAACTTGACCGACTGGCCCGGCTGGACGTCGACGGTGTTGTCGCCCTGGTCGGCCGCCGCGGCGTCCTGGAAGAAGTAGTCGTGCGCGTCGATCGTCGCCGACGTCGGCCGCAGCTGCGGCGGGCTCGGCGTCGGCGTCGGCGAGACCGTCGCGGTGGCGGTCGGCGTCGGCGTCGCCGTGCCGGTCGGCGTCGGCGTCGGCGAGCCGCTGGGCTCGTCGACGACCACGCTGCCGGTCATCTCCGGATGCGCGTTGCAGTGGAACGCATAGGTGCCGGGCGTGTCGAACGTGCAGTCGCCGGCCCATGGCGCCGGCAGCGTGTACTGGGGCAGCGGCGGCGCGGGGAACGGACCTGCGCCCTCGGTCTGCACGCACGAGGTCGGCTGCGGGCCGTTGAAGACGACGTTGTGCCCCAGCGTGCCGGTCGGGTACGAGAACGTGACCTTGCCGCCGGCGACGATCTCGACCTGGTTGTCGCTCGTGTCGCTGCCGGAGCCGTCGTAGAAGAGGCCGCTGCTGCCGACGGTCTGGACGATCACGCTCGCCGTCGCCGGCGGGTCGGCCGCCGCGGCCGCCGCCGGGCGCGGCGCGGCCTGTCCCGCCTCGCCCTGCGCGAGCGCCGGGAACCCGATCGCCGCCATCACCGCACAGGCCAGCCAAGGCCAGTGCTTCCGCCTGATCCGCAAGGAGCCCCCCTCCCTTCGTGGTCCGGCCTTCGCTCAAAGCGCCACGATCCCGAACCGGCGAACCGCCACTTCTGCATCGCGTGCGACTGAACTACGCCGCTCTCTCGGTAAAAGCGTACGCGGCGGGCGCGACTTCGACAAGTTCTCCGCACATAGCCCACTTCCGCCCGTGCGTATGCAAAAGTTCGCGGTCGGGAGAGGAATGATCGGCCACATCACGCAAGCCGCCGTCGGAAGGCGCGGTCGCTGGATCGTCATCGGCGTCTGGTTGGCGCTGGCGATCGTGCTCGGCTCGCTGCAGCCGAAGCTGCAGACGCGCGCGCAGGACGAGAGCGCGACCTTCCGCACGCGCGGCGCCGAGTCCACGCGCGTGCACGAGGCGCTCGACACGCGCTTCCCGGAGGGCGGCCAGTCGACCGCCACGATCGCCTACGTCGCGCCGCCCGGCGGCAACATCTATGCGTTCACGTCGCGCATCAGCGATGACGCGACGGCGCTCTGCGCCGATCGGCGCCTGCACGACCTGCTGTCAGTCGGCGGCCCCGACGGCGCCGTCTGCGGCACGTCCGGGCATGCGCTCGCTCCCGAGAGCGGGCCGCCGCCGTTCTCGGACGACTCGCCGACGAGCATGGTGCTGCTCGGCGTCACGAGCGGCAAGGACGACACGCAGTCGGTGATGGACGACGTCGACGAGATCCGCCGCGTCGTGCCCGGGCCGCACGCGCACGGGCTGCGCTCGTACGTCACCGGCGGCGCCGGCTTCGACGCCGACCGCGGCGAGGCGGTCGCCGGCATCGACGGCACGCTGCTGGCGATCACCGGCGCGCTCGTGCTGCTGCTGATGCTGGCGATCTACCGCTCGCCGCTGATCGCCGGGCTGATGCTCGGCGTCGTGATGGTCGCCTACCTGATCGCCACCGGGATCCTCTACGGGCTCGTCGTCGCCGGCGCGACGACCGTCTCGGGCCAGTCGGCGTCGATCCTGATCGTGCTGATGTTCGGCGCCGGCACCGACTACGCGCTGCTGATCGTCTCGCGCTACCGCGACGAGCTGCGGCGCAGCGGCGACGTCACGGCGGCGATCCGCTCGGCGACGACGCGCACCAGCCCGGCGATCCTCGCCTCCGGCGGGATCGTCGTCGCGTCGATGCTCGTGCTCTGCCTGGCCGACTACAACGCGACGCGGCAGATGGGGCCGACGCTGGCGCTCGGCATCGCCGTGATGGTCGCCGCCGGCCTGACGCTGCTGCCGGCGATCCTCGCCGTCTTCGGCCGGCGCGCCTTCTGGCCGATGCCGGCGCCGGCGGCGCCGGCGCGCGCGGCCGCCGCCGGCGGCCGCTGGGGTCGGCTGAGCCGGCTGGTCGGCCGCCGCCCGCTGCTGCTGGCGTCGCTGTCGACCGCGATCCTCGCGGCCGGCGCGCTCGGCAACGTCGGCGGCCGCGGCTACCTCGACATGACCGAGCAGTACCGCAGTCCGCCCGAGTCGGTGCAGGGGCAGCAGCTGATCGCCCAGCGCTTCCCGCCCGGGCGCGTCGCGCCGCTCGACGTGCTCGTCTCGGGCGCCGCCGTCGGCCGCGTCCACGACGCGCTCGCGACGAAGGCGGACATCACCGACGTCAACAGCGACTCGGCCTCGCGCGACGGCCGGCTGGTCTCGCTGCAGGCGCTGCTCGCCTTCGACCCGTTCTCGCGCGCGGCGCTCGACGCGATCCCGTCGCTGCGCGCCGCCGCGCGCCAGGCCGCCGGGCCTGGGCAGCAGGTCGAGATCGGCGGCGTGACGGCCGAGCAGCACGACAACCTCGTCGCGATCGACGCCGACGCGCGGCTGATCGTGCCGCTCGTGCTGGCGCTGATCCTGCTGATCCTGATCGCGCTGCTGCGCAGCATCGTCGCGCCGCTCTACGTGATCGGCACGGTGATCCTCTCGTTCGCGTTCGCGCTCGGCTGCTCCTCGCTGGTCTTCACGCACCTGATGGGTCAGCCGGACTCGGACCCGAACCTGTCGATCTTCGCCTTCATCTTCCTCGTGGCGCTCGGCGTCGACGACAACATCTTCCTGATGACGCGGATTCGCGAGGAGCGCGCGGCCGGACGCACGACGCGCGACGCGATCCTCGTCGCGCTCGAGCGCACCGGCGGCGTGATCACGTCGGCCGGGCTGATCCTCGCCGGCACCTTCGCGTCGCTGATGGCGCTCGACATGGTCTCGCTGTTCCAGGTCGGCTTCGTCGTCACGCTCGGGCTGCTCGTCGACGCGTTCCTCGTGCGCACGTTCCTGGTGCCCTCGCTCGCGCTGCTGTTCGGCGAGCGCAACTGGTGGCGGCCGCGGCCGCTGCGCCGCCGCCGCATCGCGCACGCCGCGCGTTGAGCGCCGCGTCGCCGAGCAGGACGCGGACCGCGCGCCGGTCCGCCCTTCGCGTACAACCCGAAAGGACCCCGATGGCACGACCCGTCACGCTCTTCACCGGCCAGTGGGCCGATCTGACGCTCGAGACGCTGGCCGCCAAGTGCGGCGAGTGGGGCTTCGACGGGCTCGAGCTCGCCTGCTGGGGCGAGCACTTCGACGTCGTGAGCGCGCTCGCCGACCCCGGCTACGTGCGTGAGCGGCGCGCGCTGCTGGAGCGTCACGGGCTCGGCTGCTGGGCCGTCGGCGCGCATCTGATCGGGCAGGCGGTCTGCGACCCGATCGACGCGCGCCATCGCGCGGTGCTGCCGGCCGACGTCTGGGGCGACGGCGAGCCGGCCGGCGTGCAGGCGCGCGCGGCGGAGCGGATGAAGGACGCGGCGCGCGCGGCGGCGCTGTTCGGCGTCGAGCTGGTGACAGGGTTCACGGGTTCGCCGATCTGGCATATGCTCTACTCGTTTCCGCCGAACGACTTCGCGGAGATCGAGCGTGGCTATGAGCGCTTCGCGGAGGCGTGGGGGCCGATCGTCGACGTCTTCGACGCGGAGGGCGTG